>Ga0310915_10001451_pt1 | contig 12281 bp, 11 predicted proteins | sample GREbulkMGAN111_FD_202508 | JGI IMG/M metagenome (GOLD analysis project Ga0310915, IMG submission 202508) | Lab enrichment of tropical soil microbial communities from Luquillo Experimental Forest, Puerto Rico - GRE.bulkMG.AN111 | ecosystem: Environmental > Terrestrial > Soil > Tropical forest >...
GAGCGAGCATTCCGATCGAGAAAAGCATCGCAATTGCAATCTTCATATTCGCTCCGGCTATGTGATAGAGCCATGACGAAAAGGTTTCACCCAGGTTTCAGCGCTCAGCCCGTGCACACAAGGTGTGTCTGACTGCCTCCGGCAGGTTCCTATGGGTCTGGCTCACGCGACTCTGGCGTGAGTGGATATTTTGCGGCGCTGCGTCCGGTCTTGGTCAAGTTCGGCCAACCCAAGTCCGGCGCTCATGCCTTCCGTCGTTTTCGCAACACCTATCTGAAGAACCGCACCTCCTGTCCCGAGGGAGTGCGGCGATTTTTGGTTGGGTTGGGAAGACAAAGACATGAGCGACCTCTACGACAAAATCCGCGATGACGTTGCATTTCGTAGGGAATGGGCTGAGAAATCAGGCCTTGGTTTCATTATTCCGTCGAAGAAATTTTCAGAAAGGCGCTTATTGGACAGAATGGACGGAAAGGGACTAAAACACCAGATGTTCATTTCACTGCAACTGTCTGATTCTAGGAGAAGTGGCGCGCCCTGAGAGATTCGAACTCCCGGCCTTCTGGTTCGTAGCTAGATCGTCAAAAACTTCTAAATGCCGCTACTGGTATCGCTTACGAGCCAAACGCGCCACTTTATTCAACCCCTAATTGGACGGAAGTTGGACGGAAATCCTGAGGTGAACCCCTAAGGTGGCACAAATTCTTTCTTGAAGCCTCGGAACGGAAGCCGCGACGCCCTAACGCGCCGGACCTGACACGAGGCAGCCGAGCAGCGGCGCCGACCGGCAGCGATGAAGCCAGCCCGCGCCATGGAATTACTTAACAGCCGCGGAACGAGATGAAGTCGCCTAGCGGATTGGGCAGCTTCGGCGTGAACGGATCGAAGCCGAAGGATTTGGAGACATCGAACCCAGCCGCTTTGGCGGCGTTGATGTCGGCGAAAGGCGTCAGCGCAGCGACAGCCTGGTTGATGTTCTTCCAGCAAAGCGTGCGTTCGTAGCCGTTGTTGTTGGGAGGATCGGCAGGTTCGGCGACTCCCTGCGCGCCGGTGATCTTCTCGATGGGCCCACCATCCTGAGAGGCCACATCGCCGGCGAGGACACGGGCGAGGGTGCGATGGTCGCTTTCGATGCCCATAATGCGCGCAGCGGTGACCCGCAGGTCAGCGGTGCTGAAATGGCGCACGCCGACGAGATACGCGGCGATGAAGGCGTCTTCCAGAGTGGCCAGAACGTTCAGGGTGGTCTGCGCGTCCTGGAACATGCCTTTAGGATAGAAAAAGGACTTGAACGGCGTCGGCTCGTCGGTGACGGACTGTTCGAGCAGATAGTGGGACATTTCTTCCTGGCGCGCGGCCACGAGGTAGCCCTGATCATCGGAAGCCAAGCGCCTGAAAAAAGGTGAGCCATCGATGATGTTGGTGTAGGTGGTGACAGCGAGGGCTTCGGCTATTTCGGCAGCGATCAGGATGTTGTGGTCGCGGCCTTTCAAGTCGTCGCTGTCGTCGTCATGATCGTCGTGGCCTAAGAGCGCGGACGCTTTGGCGTCCGGCAAAGCGAGAGGCAACAAACTGCCCACGCCGACGGCTCCGGCAATTGCGGCACGATGCAGAAAGGTTCTGCGGGTACTTCCCTGCGGCTGTTCCGGAGCGACGCGGACCAAAAGACTATTTTCTTCGGAAATCATTTCTTCCCTCCAGTGTTTTCCTGGGGAATCGCAACAAGGTAGCGCGACGCCGGATTGCCTTGCTGGATTGCTCCCACCGAGAGTACGCAGGGTCTTGCGGATTGGATTGCGCGGCCGGCATTAGCGGCTGGCTTTCCCCACGCATGTTGGACGGCCCCACGCCTGCGGAACGGTGACGTTCCAGAAGGAGTACGCGGAGGGATAGGAAGTCGGATGGAAGCGCTTTTGTAAAACATTTGTTAACTGGCGCCGAGAAGGAGCTTGGGGCCGGTCGGCTGGGGCACGCCACCGGCGGGTTCAACGGTCACCGCAAAGGCTTTTGGCATTGTGTTCGCAGGGACTTGCGCGGACAAAAGGCCACGCACGGAATCTTCGGACTGGAAAATGCCCGCGCTGATCGGGGCGCCGTTGGTGGGCACCAGCCACATCTGGTAGGTCTTCTGAGCGGGCAAAGCAGGCAATTGCTCGGTGGAGTAGAGGACTACGCCGAGGCGGCCATTGTATTTCACGAAGCCGGTGGCACGCGGGGCATCGTCGGTGCCGGCGAGTTTGATGGTGAGGGTATCGGGGGAAGCCAATATGCGAGCGAGATCTTCGAAGCGCTGCTTGTCGCGCTCCAAGCCACGGATTGCAAGTCTGGCGGAGTGCAATTCGTCGACAAGCCTGCGGTTCTGCCAGAAGAGCAGGAAGCAGATGAGCGCCAGAGCGAGCGAGGCAGGACCTAGAATCCAATTCCACCAGGGACGCACGGGCCGTTTTGCATGTGGCATGAGTGTGCCGGCGAGTGGCGCTTCTCGCTCCGCAGCGATTCGCGCGAAGAGTTTTTCCTTCGCCGTTGGTGGAGGAGTCTGTTGAGGAACGGCTAACGCGAGCAGGACGGAGCGTCCGAGAGCCTCCGAGAGTTTGGACGCACACTCCGTGCACTCAGACGCGTGAGCCTTCACGACCGCCGCTTCTTCTTCGGGCAGCGAGCCTAAAGCGTAAAGCTCGAGCTCCTCTTCGCGAATGTGTCCATTGGTCAACTCAACACCTTCTTCAGCATCTCCATGGCGGAACGGATCCGCGTCTTGATCGTGCCTAGTGGCTGGCCAGTCTTCTCCGCGATTTCGCTGTGCGACATCCCTTCGAAATAGGCAAACTCGACCGCCTCGCGTTGCGCCTGGGGTAGGCTGCTCATTACCGTTCGAACTTTTTCGAGCAGCAAATTTTGCGTCGAACGATTGTCGAGGGTGGCGCTGAAGGCCACTCCGTTCTCTTCGGGCTCTTCGATCTTTCCGGTTTTGCGGCGTAACCTGGAAATGGCGCGGTTGCGAGCGGCGACGAGCAGCCAGCCAGCCAGTGAGCCGCGCGAGGAATCGAAGCGCTCGGCGGTGCGCCAAACCTGGTAAAACAGATCCTGCAGAATCTCCTCGGCGGCCCCGGCGTCGTGGAGAATGCGATGGGCTTGCGAATACACCAATCCACTATATCGGTCGTAGAGCTCAGACAATGCTGCCTCATCCTTTTGCCGGATCCGCAACAGCAACGACCAATCGTTGGAACCACCCTCAGTCTGTCGTTCGGGTCTCAAGACACCTCAGCCTCGCTCGGACACACGCAGCATAGTACGCCAAAGACGGCCGGATTGGATGGAGTGCCGAGTAGGCTTTCGAAAACTAATCCAGGAGCTTTGTCGCCGTTTCAGAGCCTGGAGTGTTCGCTTTCGGGAAAAGTAGTCCGACAACTGACATTACTGCCAGCTCGAGAACGCCCGGAATTAACAGTATTTGTCCCCATTCCCAATGACTTACGAATGCGCTGGCAGTGGCAGCCAGTTTGCGAGCTATAAGGGTGGTTCGCCGCCCATTTTTGACTGTTGAGCGCGCAGCCCGGGCGAAGAAGCCCGCCGCTTCCTGGTTGCCGCTTTTCCTTGCCGGCCTGTGGGTGCTCATAGTCAAATCTGGGTTCAGGCATGATTACCAAGGAAGAAACGCAGAGACACACCCCGTCGGCTGACGGGTCCGCGCTAACTGGCTGAGTGAGTTGGCCCTCGGGTAGGCGGCGAAGCCGCCAGAGGAGGCGAAATGACGGCTCACACCATCGACGAGTCAGAACGCGACGCGGCTGGAATTACGTCCTTGACCAGGAATGCAGCCGCGTTGTTCGGTGATTTAAGAGTGGCCCTGCGCTCGCTAGGGCGAACCCCGGCGCTGTGGGCGACAGTAACCCTGACGCTGGCGCTGGGCATTGGCGCGAACGCAGCCATTTTCAGCATTTTGCGAGGTGTGCTGCTGCGCCCGCTGGTGAATCGCGATGAAGATCGCCTGATTTACATCCAGCAGAGCGCGCCGGGCCTGCAAGTGGACAACGCCACGTTCTCCATTCCGGAGATTGCGGACATCGGCGCCCATTTGAAGACCATCTCCAAAATCGGCACTTTCTCGACGGTCGATTTCACGGCAGAGGGATTCGGTGAGACGCGCGAAATCCACGCGGGAGTTGTCGATGGCGACTACTTTGAGGTGATGGGGCTAAGGCCGGTGCTCGGACGCCTGCTCGACGCGCGCGACGATGGCCCAAAGGCCGCTGGGGTTGTGGTGCTCACGTACAGGTTTTGGGTCACCGGCCTGCATGCCGATCCAAACGTGCTCGGAAAGGTGATCCAGTTGGGGAGCATGATGCAGACCCGCTCCGCGACCATCGTTGGGGTTCTGGAGCCCTCGATTCCCTATCCGGCGGATATAGAGATTATCGCCAACATCGTCACCAGCCCGCACCACCTTTCGGCGACGATGGTCCAGGGCCGCGAGCACCGAATGACCGATGTATTCGGCCGGTTGGCCCCCGAGGCCAACCTGAAGTCCGTGCGCGCCGAGCTGCGCACCATGTACGCCGCAATGATGGCGGCGCATCCAGAGGTCTACAAGCCACAGTATCACTACCAGATCAACGCCCGGCTTTTGCGGGACCAGATCAACGGGGAGGCCAGGACCATCCTATGGCTGTTGCTTGGCGCTGCCTGCCTGCTCTTTGTGATTGCCTGCTCGAACGTGGCGAACCTTGTCCTTGCCCGAACCGTTCGCCGTGAATCGGAACTGGCCATCCGGGCCGCCCTCGGAGGAAGCTCGGGCGCCATCCGCCGTTCGCTGCTGGCGGAAGGCCTGGTGCTGTGTGGCAGCGGCGGCGCGGTTGGTGTGTTGCTCGCCTGGCCGATGTTCTCCGTAGTTGCGCGCTACGCTTTGCGATTTTCGGTGAGAGCAGCGGATCTCACTTTCGATTTCAGCGTACTTTGGATGGGCTTGGCCTTGTCGCTGGCAGCGGCCGTTGTCCTCGCCTTCGTTCCCCGGCTGCCCTCCGCCGATACCTCGCGAGGGCTGGGGCTCGCCAGCAGCGGCACGAGCCGCACCACCGGGAGCCGCCGCCGGATTCGCGTTTTCGCCATGATCCAGATCGCCGCGTCGTTTCTGTTACTGGCGAGCGCGGGCGTGCTGTTGAAGACACTGCTCACGCTGCAAAAAGCGCAGCCGGCGTTTGAAACCTCCCACGTTCTGGTGGCGGACCTGCCCTTGATTTCAGATGGCCGCACGCCAGAGCAGGTCGGGCAGTTCTACCAGGAAGCCGGGCACACAGTAAGCGCGTTGCCGGGAGTGGAAGGTGCCGCCGTGGGCATAATGGCCCCGTGGCGCGATAGTGGTTTCCTTAAATTCACTCTGCAATTCGCGGTGGAGGGCAGGGAGAGTGAGAGCAGCAAAGAGGATCTCCGTGCCCGGTTCCGCTTTGTTTCACCGGGCTACTTCGCCACTCTAGGGATTCCGCTTCTCGAGGGGCGTGATTTCACGGAGGGTGATCAGAAGGACGCCGAGCCCGTGGTGATTGTGAGCAAGAGCATCGCACAACAGTTGTTCCCCGGGCAGGACGCCCTCAATCGGCACATCAAGTGGACCGACCCTCTTATCAAGTACGCCGGCATCAGCCCTGCGCCTCGCCGCATCGTGGGTGTCCTGGCCGACGTCGACGACGCCAACATCATCCCCCAACACAACATGACCGTGTACACTCCATTCGCGCAGGCGCCGATCTTCGGGGGCTGCCTGGTCGTTCGCGCGAAGGGCGATCTCTATGCGCTTGTGCCGACGATCACGAAAACCATTCGCGCCCTGGCTGCCACTCAGCCCCTCGAGCACGCCAGCACCCTGGAAGACGTCCGCACGGAAGTTCTGACGAACAACCGCGTGAATGCCATCGTCTTTGGCGGGTTCGCCGCCCTCGCCCTGGCCATTTCCGTGGTCGGAGTGGCCGGCGTGCTGGCCTTCTCGGTGAGTTGGCGCACGCGCGAATTTGGAATTCGGCTCGCTCTGGGCGCCCAGTCTGGCCGCATTCTCGCCGGCGTGCTGGTCGACGGGCTGGCCATGGCTGCGATCGGCGTCACGGCAGGGGGTTTTGTGGCTTGGGGGTTGTCGCGCCTGGCCGGGAATTATGTTCAGGAGCTCCAGCTTCCCGGGCCAGTTCCGTTGATTGTATCGGCGGCAGTGATTCTCAGCGCAGCGGTTTTGGCGTCAGTGATCCCGGCAGCCCGCGCCGCGCAAGTCGACCCCGTCGAAGCACTTCGCGCTGAATGATCGGGCTGGTTGGAATCAAAGGTTCGCGCCATTGCCGCAAATCAACGCGGCATCGTAGAAACTCAGGCCCATCTTTCGACGTGGCATCGTAGACCTTCATATCGTCGTGAATGGTCAACTGTCTGCGCGGGAAGGACACCTTGCCTTAACCGCTCAACAAAGCGCCGGAATGTCTGAGTTTCTTAAGAAGGATTATTGCCCACTCGCAGACGCTTGCTGATCCAACTGTCGTAAGCAGAAAAACTGGTTGTGTTATCAGGTGGGCGCCTTCTTCAAACATGCGCGCAATGTGAGCTAAGGTCAGGAGGCCAAATGCCGCCCCAGTCGTCACGATGTAAGCCTTCATGAGAATCCTCTATTACGGGTTCACGGACTCGCGTTGAACCTCTCCCTGGGCGTTACGGTTTCAGCGCGGGCGGTGCCGGCGGAGGCAGATCGCGGGCGTGGACTTCGTCGGTAAACCCAACGACCTTGTGGGTGCCGTCGCAGAAGGGCTTGTTGGCGGAGTGGCCGCAACGGCAAAGCGAGATTTTCGTCCGGCCGGCGAGCCCGAAGGGTTTTCCTCCGGGATCAACGATCTCGAAGTCACCTTCGACCCGCAGCGGACCGTTGTGCGAGGGAGTGATTTTCGTTGCGGCCATGGCTGCCTCCTTCAGGAATTCTCGGACGCTGCCCCGTCGAATAAGCCTCTACGATACGTAGGGACTCGCCTGAACTCAACACGCGCTAGTGGAATTCGAAATGACATCTGGGCGTACTGGCAGTGCCTAGTCCTTTGCGTACTATTTACGTTCGAGTCATACGGGAATTAGAATTATCTCAATCAGCGGGTTCCCAGCCAACCTGCCATCCTGCGTAGTCCATATGGGGAGGACTCTATGTGGGAGGATATTTCCTATTGCTGGGTCGTGACTTGCAAAAATCACATCTACCACATTCCGCGCTTTATCTATAAGCACAAAATCCTTCTCGCCGAGGCCGACGCCGTTACCTCGCGCCCTCCTATCCACGGACCTTTCTGCGTCCGATGCGATATTTGTGGCAAGGAATGCGTCTACAAACCTTCCGATGTATTGAGAATCGAAAGGGAGCTTCCCGAGGGATTCGTTCCTCATCCGCTATTTCGTGATGATGCGACGTAACCCGAATCATCGCGCCAGTTGGAAGAGGCGCGTGCGGAGTGGCGCCGCAGGCACCCAAAGGCGCAGTGATAAAAACCAACTTCACTCGACAACCTGCCACGTGTCGATTAGCGCTGGGAGGAACGGGCTAACTGTAGCGGAGCTGGTTGGAAATTTCCCTCGTGACGTGTCAGGTGTCAGGTGTCATGGGGAGTGAGGTGATCCGACAGCTAGCCCGCAACGAACGGTCAAGCATTTCTCGTACCAGGCGTGGAGCCTCGACTGCGGATGCCCCGCGTGCCGCCTAAGCCCAAGGGCTAGTCGGACATACAGTCGGGAGTGGAAGGCGGTTGGCTTTTCGGCACGGGATTGTTGCCACTTAAAATCGTCAAACACTTTGCCTAAATTGTGCAATAACAGCGATGAGTGTGGCGGACCCGATGTGATAGCGCAGCGCTCTCAGCAAAGCAGAATCCGCTCACGAGTCGGACTCGAGACCTGCCAACAAATAGGACGGGACGAGGCATCCTCCAGCCAAGATTCCCCGTCCCGCACTTAGATTGCCTGAGGGCAATTCAATTTTAGATTTTCGTGGGCAGAACAGGACAACTTCAATCGACAACTGGCCGCGTATCAATCAACGCCGTTAAATCAAGTCCAACAACGTCCTCCTGCAGTTTGGTGCCATCGTCGTCCTGAATTACAGCGCGCACAACAGCATCCTCAATTTTGCCGTGATGCAGGTTGACGCGGATTTTGTCACCGACCTTGAACTGTCGATCGTCTGGCTTCCTTGGGACTGGCACGCGAAGGAATGTACCAAAAACAGGGTGACAAGGGGACCGGCGCAACGTTTGATTGTCGAATGCTTGAGACCCGCGCGGACGAATAAATACAGCTCAAGCTGTTCGAATGTCTGTGACGGCCAACCACAAAAGCACCCGCCAGAGTCGAAGAACCAGCGGGTGCGCCAACCGGGCCTCAATGGATTTGAGGCTGCATGCTGACGATTTCTATATAGCACCTTTCGCTGCGATTGTCAGTGACGGGCCTGAAAAGCAAGAAACCCCCGACCAACGACGGCTCCCAGCGTGAGGGTAGTGAACGTTGCAACCGAGTCTAAGGCCAGCTTTCGGCAGTCGTCGGTGACGGCGGTCACAGGCAGCGTTTTGCTACATTTCCAGCCATTTCCACATGAAGGAACAGGTAGAAGTACAGGTAAGGAACTGGCTGGTGGGCTGATTCGACTGCGCACTTTGTGCGGATTCCCGCCGAGGGTGGACCCGGAGGCGAGCCCAGCCCCCGACGTTAGCGCTATTCGTGCTGGGGCCAAGTGACGGCCGGTCAGATGCGCCCATAAACACGAGAACGCCCGCTGCAGGATGCATCTAGTCCGCTTGCGGCATCTTTGGCGGCGGTCAAAAAAGGGGCTTTTGCGGTCTGGTACACCGAGCAACACCACAAACGTGCTCTTGATGCCTGCCGAATCCTACAAGCCAATCCGTCGCACGCGCTCGGCTCGGAACGGAACTGCGCGTCTTAGCCTTGCAAGTGAGAAACAGAGCGGAACGAGAGCCTGTCCTACACGGACGCCTCCGTCCCATAGCTATCAGCTGAAGGCTGGTTAGTCCCAATTCTAGCTTCTCGGCTGGCCCGTCCACGTCACAACTCAGTAAGTATCGTAAGTCATGGGGCAGCGATGCCATTTTTCGCATTCAATCAAGTTGGCAAACCCAGCGCATCTTTTCGCGGCATTCACTCAAAGACAATTAATTGGGCCCAGCGAATGATGGCTTCCTGTTCGTCGTCGATCTTTTCCTGAGTTCGCAGCCGACGCTCCACGAGCTGAGGATCGCGCACTGGCTCTCGGCAGTCGACAATGTGCGTCGAAGCGCAACTCGGTGGTTCCTGCGGCATCGAACATTAGGGAGCAAAATGAAAATGAATCGGATCGGCACGCGGGTGGGGCGATCGTGCGTTCCCTCCGCGCTTTCTTCCACCAGAATGTTGAATGGCACGACCCAGAGCATTGCTGTGCACGATAGAAATGCTGCATTCATGGCTTTTGCTGAGATCTCAGAATGAGGCTTTCATTTGTAAAACCGCGGCTGGAATTGCAGCCCTACATCGAGTCATTCTGGGTCTTCGAAAGTGCAACTGGGATAGCCCTGACCGACCGAAATCTCGCGGTACCTAACGGCTGTGCCAAGCTTATTATTCCTTACGAAAACTCGCTATCTGGTATAAGCGAAGACCGCGCAGGAGTGAGTCGCGAGCACGGCTTATATTTCGTTGGGAATCGAATCAAGGCGACTCTGATCCATTCGAGCGCACGAAAAACCGGGTTCATCGGGATTGAGTTTTCTCCCCACGCTGCCTTTCCCTTGTTTGGGATACCCATGCACGAAACAGTGGACGAAAAAATATTCGACTCGGAGGTGCTTTTCGGCCGATGGGGCAGAGAAACCAGGGAAGCCCTTTGCGACTTGGAAGAAGTGGACCAGAAGGTGACTTTCATTCAGGACGAGTTAGTCAAGCTTTCGCGCAGGAGTCAGCGGGGCAACGGAGTCATTGAGTTTTGTGTTAACGCTCTGAAACTAGCCCATGGCCGAATGCGAATAAGAGAACTGGAACGGAGGACAGGATACTCGCGACGGTACTTAGACCTCCTCTTTAAGCAGCAAGTTGGTCTGCCTCCCAAGGTTTTGGCGGGGATCTTTCGATTTCAAATATTCTACCGAAAATGGGCGCAAGGATTGTCGTATGACCTTCTCAAGGAACGCCTTTACGATTACTACTATGACCAAGCTCACTTCTCAAAAGAATTCAAAAGAATGACCGGGTATTCTCCCCAGGAATTCATGACTGGTGCTTCTAACGGGTTCGGGCGGCGCCTTTCCCTCAAGTAGCACTTCCCATTCTTACAATCCAAGCTTCCGGTTGTCTGCCAACATTTGCGTGTTGCGATCATTCGCAGACTATCGGAGGTGTTATGTACGACGCGATTGTGATTGGCGCCCGGTGCGCGGGCGCGGTAACGGCAATGCTGCTAGCTCGCCGCGGTCATCGGGTCCTGCTTCTCGAACGGGGTGTTATTCCCAGTGATGTGCACCGGGGGCACTTCATACACCGGCATGGTCCAAAGCGGCTCGCCGACTGGGGGCTTTTGGAGAGAATCGTTGGTACGAACTGTCCTCCACTTACCACCCATCTCACCGACTTCGGAGATTTCCCCCTGATTGGAAGAGGCATTCTGGTTGGAAAGGTGGCTTGGGGATACGGTCCGCGACGCCGGCAGCTCGACCAAGTACTGGTGGAAGCGGCGATCGAAGCTGGTGTCGAGTTCCGCCCGAACTTCCTTGTGGAGAGCTGCCTCTGGGACGGTGACCGGGTCACAGGCATTCGCGGCCGCGATCACCGTCAACCTACCAGGAGCACAGAAAAAGCATTCATCAGCATTGGCGCCGATGGCAGGAATTCGACTCTCGCTCGTGCGGTTGGTGCTCTCTCCTACGAGGAAACTCCAACGCTGACCTGCTGGTATTTCTCCTACTGGAGCGGAGTGCCTACGGAAGGATTTGAGTGGTACCTGCGAAAAAACCGGGCGATCTTCGGCTTCCTAACCAACGACAATTTGTTCGCGATCTTCATCGGTTGGCCCATCGACGAGTTTAGTTCGGTGAAAGCCGACATCGAAGGCCAGTTCATGCGCGTTGTGGATCAGATTCCCGGATTCGCGGAACGCGTGCGCTCCGGACGCCGCGAAGAGCGGTTCTATGGTGCCGCCAACGTGCCCAACTTCTTGCGCCGTCCATTCGGGCCGGGCTGGGCACTCGTGGGCGATGCTGGATGTCACAAAGACCCCATCAAGGCACACGGAATTTGCGATGCCTTTCGCGACGCCGACTTCCTGACGACGGCGATTCACGAAGGTTTGGCTGGGCAGTGCCCTTTGGATGACGCTCTGATGAGATATGAGCACCGAAGAAACGAAGCCACGATGGCAGAATATCGCGAAAATATCGAAGCCGCTAGGTTCACCCCCATCTCACCTGAACTCCTCCAACTCCGCCTTGCGCTGCGTGGCAATCAAGAGGATACGAACCGCTTCGTCATGGCGCTGGAGGGATGGATCTCGCAAGAGAAGTTCTTCGATCCCGAGAACCTAAAGCGGATTTTTGCCAACGCTGCTGCAAGCTCTGTACAGCCCAACCACCCCGTCGCCGCCGCGGCACATCTCTTTTAAAAAAGAAGAAGCCAGAAGCTCAGTATCTCAAGAGCAGAACATAACTGTCCTAGAAAGATCTGGGCGCCCGAGTGAAACAACGTTCTTCCTTTCAAGTCTTCCTTTTTTTTTAGAATCATGAAGACCTGTGGCGGGCTTACATCTTGAGCTGGGCTTCCGGTTATTGTGAACGCCAGCGAGCAAGCGAGTGCTGCGCTGAGGATGTTTTGCTTGGGTATGGTTTTCATTCTTGTGTCCTGTTTGCGATTGTTTTGCGAATGTTGAATGGACGGAACGAACCTATGGACCCTTCGCGTGTGAAACCCTTTTCTTTGCGTTTCTTGCATGTGTGTCGCCGGTTGAAGTTGCCAAGCACGCCGAGAGTGGTGACGAAGCTCGTAAGAATGTGAAGTCAGACAGAATTTAGCACGACTCAGCCTAAAGCCCTGGGAAGTTGGCGTAACCGGAAAGTTGGGTAGGCTTTGGTTTTGTTATTCCGTCGAAGAAGTTTTCAGAAAGGCGGTTATTGGACGGAATGGACGGAAACTTCTGAGGTGAACCCCTACGATGGCACAAATTCTTTGGACACAGTTTCCGCTTTCATAAAGGCGTTCTCGTATCTCCTAGCAGGATAACGGGGTATAAACGT
>Ga0310915_10001454_pt1 | contig 12269 bp, 9 predicted proteins | sample GREbulkMGAN111_FD_202508 | JGI IMG/M metagenome (GOLD analysis project Ga0310915, IMG submission 202508) | Lab enrichment of tropical soil microbial communities from Luquillo Experimental Forest, Puerto Rico - GRE.bulkMG.AN111 | ecosystem: Environmental > Terrestrial > Soil > Tropical forest >...
GATCAGCCGCAGCTTCGAGATCAAGGAGTGCAAGTCGGGGGCCGCCCGGATGGCGGTCGAGGCCGGGGTGCCGATCGTTCCGCACATCGTCTGGGGGGCGCAGCGGATCTGGACCAAGGGCTACCCCAAAAAGCTGTTCCGCCCCAAAGTGCCGATCATGGTGCTCGTCGGCGAACCGATTGAACCGACGCTGGCCACCGAGGAATTGAAGGGGCTGTTGCACTCGCGGATGCAGCATTTGCTGGAACGGGCCCAAGAGCTCTACGGACCGCACCCGGCGGGTGAGTTCTGGGTGCCCCATCGGCTGGGCGGTGGCGCTCCGTCGTTGGCCGAGGCGGCCCTGCTGGACGCCGAGGAGGCGGCCGAGCGGGCGGCCCGCCGCGACGAAGCCGCCAGGGCACCGGAGCAGTAGCCGATGGCGGAGCCCGTCTTTCGCGCCCTCGAGATCGCGGCCCGGCTCGTCGTCCTGGCAACCGGCACCCGCATCACCTTCGGCGGCGAGGAGAACATTCCCGACCGGGGCGGCGCGGTGATCGCGATCAACCACACCAGCTATGTGGATTTTCTTCCTGCGGCATTAGCTGTGCATCGAAGGCACCGTCGGCTTAGATTCATGATTAAAGCCGAGATGCAACAGGTGAAGGTGGTCAATTTCTTGATCAAACACACCCGCACCATCCCGGTGGACCGACACGCCGGGGCGGATGCCTACGCGGTCGCCGTGCGGCAGCTGCGGGAGGGCGACCTGGTTGGGGTCTATCCGGAGGCCACGATCAGCCGCAGCTTCGAGCTCAAGGAATTCAAGACGGGCGCCGCGCGCATGGCCTGGGAAGCCGACGTCCCGATCGTCCCGGTGATCGTCTGGGGTGCGCATCGCATCTGGACCAAGGATCATCCGCGACACATCGGCCGCCACAAGCTGCCGGTCACCGTGCAGGTGGGCGCGCCGTTTCGTGCTACCGAAGACATCGCGTCAACCACAGACGCGCTGCGCGAATCGATGAGCGCACAGCTGCACCAGGCACAGCAACGGTATGCGCACCCCCCGGGCGCTTACTGGGTGCCGCACCGGCTCGGTGGCGGCGCACCGACGTTGGCCGAGGCGGCCGAAATAGAGGCCGACGAGGCCGCGGCAAGGTTGGCCGCGGCGGCCGCCCACCGTACTTCGCGTCACTCGCGATAGGGCAAGGAGAGGAACATGGCAGAGCCGTTTTTCCGCCTGGCGGAGATAGTTGTTCCGGGAGTCGCCGCGCTGAACGGAACCAAGCTCAACTTCGAAGGCCTGGAGAACATTCCCGCGCGGGGCGGCGGCTTGATTGCGCTCAACCACACCAGCTACCTGGACTGGGTGGGTGCGTCGGTCGCCGCCAAGGAACGCAAGCGACGGCTGCGCTTCATGATCAAAGCCGAGATGGCCGACGTGAAGGCGGTCAACTATGCGATCAAGCACCTCGGGCTGATCCCGGTGGACCGCACCATGGGGCACGACGCGTACGCGGTGGCCGTGCAGCGGCTGCGGGAGGGCGAACTCGTCGGGGTGCATCCCGAGGCCACCATCAGTCGCAGTTACGAACTCCGGGAGTTCAAGACCGGGGCGGCGAGGATGGCCTTGCAGGCGCAAGTCCCGATCATTCCGATGGTCGTCTGGGGCGCCCATCGAATCTGGCCCAAGGACCATCCAAAGAAGTTGTTGCGCAACAAGATTCCGGTCGCGGTGGCGGTAGGCCGACCTCTGCCCCCGGAGGGAACCGTCGAGCAGCTCAACGCCGCGCTGAAGCAGGCGATCAACGCGATCCTGTACCGGGTGCAGGAGGAATATCCGCACCCGGAGGGCGAGTTCTGGGTGCCGCGGCGGCTGGGTGGGAGCGCGCCATCCCAGGATGTCTCCCAGCAGCTTCGGATCGCCGAATTGGCCGAGCGGGTCAAGAAGCAAGGTGGCGACCGCGTCACGCGACCGGGGCAGACCAGCGGATCGTCTCATTGACCCCGAAGTGAGCAAGCCGGCGCTCATCGCCTGCGACGTCGACGGCACGTTGTTCGACGAAAACGAAACAATCACCCCGCGCACCCGCGACGCGGTCCGTGCCGCCGTCGCCGCCGGCGCGTATTTCCTGGTGGCGACCGGCCGGCCGCCGCGCTGGATACGTCCAGTCGTCGAGGCGCTGGGATTCGCGCCGATGGCCGTGTGCGCCAACGGCGCCGTCATCTATGACCCCGAAAGCGATCGGGTGCTGTCGGCGCGCACCCTGGCCGTCGACGCCCTGGCCGAGTTAGCCGAGCTGGCGACCCGCGTCATCCCGGGTGCCGGGCTGGCCGTCGAGCGGATCGGCGAGCGCGCCCACGACACGGCCACTCCGCAGTTCATCAGCTCGCCGGGCTACGAGCACGCATGGCTCAACCCGGACAACACCGAGGTGTCGATCGACGACCTGCTCAGCGCCCCGGCCATCAAGCTGCTGATCCGCAAGAGCGGGGCGCGCAGCGAGGACATGGCCGCCGAACTGGCCAAGCATGTCGGCATCGAAGGTGATATCACGTTTTCCACCAACAACGGGCTGGTCGAGATCGTGCCGCTGGGGATCAGCAAGGCCAGCGGCGTGGAAGAGATCGCCAGGCCGCTCGGGATCGGCAGCGGCGAGGTGGTGGCGTTCGGCGACATGCCCAACGACATCCCAATGCTGCTGTGGGCCGGTCATGGCGTTGCGATGGGCAACGCGCATCCCGATGTGCGGGCCGCCGCCGACGAGGTCGCCGCGCCAAACACCGAGGACGGGGTGGCACGGGTCCTGGAACGCTGGTGGCTTTAACGAATTCAGCTACGCGGCCGCCGGGTGAGTCGGTAGCGAGAAGTGTTCGGGCGGCACCGTGGGGCCGCTCGGCGATTGCGTCGACAGCTGCGTCGTGATCCCGTCGGCGACCTCGGAGACGTTTCCGGTGAGCCGCTCGAAGTTCAGGGTCCCGTGCTGGAAGTTCTGCGTGATCCGAAGCGGCTCTTGTATTTCCGCGCTGGTGGGCAACCCGAGCGGACCGCGTTCGTAGCTCAGCGATGCCCAGGCGTCGTAGATGGCGCCGGTGATCGGCTGGGGGCCGGTCGCGGGCGACCAGTACATCGCGCCCTTGGCGAAGGTGGCATAACGGGCATCGCCTTCGGCGCTGTCTTCCGGCGAGGTGGGTGAGCCCAGGACGCTGTTCATGCCGCCGATCGCCTGCCAGTGCTCGTAGATGGCGCCGCCCTGCAGGGCCTTGATCAACTCCTCCGGCGGATCGTTGAAATGCGATGCGATATCCCGGATTTCGTCCATCAGCGCATAGGCGGCATTGCCCGGGCAGTCGGTGTTTCCGACGTCGCGGTGGGTGAAGATGGTGGGCAAGTTCGCTATGGCGCCGGCCGGAAACGTGGTGTAGTGGCTGCCGGCCGACTCCAGCGCCACCGTGCCCTTGGGGTCGACGCCGTCCAGGCTCAGCCGCCAGCCGATCAGCCGGCCCATAGTTCGCAGCTGGATCGGCGTCGGCGGGACGTCGTCGAAGGTGCCGATCATCGCCACACCCCAGGTGTCGCGGTTGAATCCGCCGGTGTGGGTGCCCTCGACCGCTTTGTTCAGGCCGCCGGCGCGGCCCTCGAACACCTGGCCGTACTTGTCGACCAGCGCGTTATAGCCGATGTCGCACCAGCCCAGCGTCTTGCTGTGGTAGGTGTAGATCGCCTTGACGATGCCGGCCGATTCCAGCGGAGAATAGTCATTGCTGCCCGCCGTGTGGTGGACCACGGCGGCGCGAATCCCGTTGTCGTACTGCGGACTACCGCATCGCAACGACTCGTCGGCGCCCCATTCCGCTCGGCTGATGATGGGGGGCGGCTGGCCGGGGACGATGGCCCCGGACGGCGGCGTCGGGTGCGTTTGGGCCGGCGCTTGCGGCGGGGAGATGAGGATCGCGCTGATGTTTTGCGCGTAGGGCTGTTCCTTGGATGCCGGCCTGTATCCCAAACCGTCCTTGTCCGTCTGGGTGCTCGCCGGCGCTGGAGGCCCCTGGGACACCGGCGCATCGATCGGGCGGGTGACCGCGATCTGGACGGTCCTGGTGGTGCCGACGAACACCGGATCTGTGCTGCGGGGCCCCTCGCTCGGTCCGGCCGGCCGACCCGATGCGCTACCCGCGGGGCCGGCGTCCGGTGCCGCGGTTTCGTATTCCGTTTGGTACCAGGGTCCCCAGGAGCCGTCGGGGCGTTTTGCGCGCACCCGTGTGGACGTGCCGGCGAGGTCCCCGGTCAGCGCGACCAACGAAAACGGTGCGTCCTGGGTGACTTCGCGAACGGTGACACCGCCTCCGAGCCCGACCAGCGGTTGCTCGGCGAGTTCGGTGTCGCGTGCCCGCGGCGGTTCGGGTCGGCCGCGATCGCGCGTCGCGTCGCCCACCCACGACACGATGACGACGGTCGCCGCGATGGCGGTGAGCAACATCGTTGGCGCGCGACTTCGGGACGGCACTAGGCGATGTTACTTGTGTGTCTAATGTTATTACTGAGGCGACACGAGATATTGGACGGAAAGTCCACGAAAGCCCGTTCGACGGCACCGCAGAGACGTGCGGGACTCTGCGGTGCCGTCAGGTGACAGGTTCCTTTGGTCTAGTGGGGCAAAGCCGGGGCAGCAGCACCCGTCAGGGCACTGGGGGCCGGCGAGTGAGTACCCGCGCCGCCCGGGAGGGCGCCGGCGGCAGCCGGCGGGGTAACGGCCGCACCTGTCAGGGCACCCGGGGTACCCGGGAGGGCAGCGGCGGCACCCGGGAGGGCAGCGGCACCGGGCAGGGCGCCGGCGGCACCGGGCAGGGCGCCGGCGGCACCGGGCAGGGCAGCGGCGGCACCGGGCAGGGCAGCGGCGGCACCCGGCAGGGCGCCGGGGACACCGGGAAGGGCGCCCGCTGCACCGGGCAGGGCTTTAGCGGCACCCGGCAGGGCGCCGGGGAGGCCCGGCAGGCCGGCGGCACCCGGCGCGCCGCCGGCGCCTTGTTGGACGCCCTGCATGATCGCCGGCATTACCAAGCCCTTGAGCAAGTCGATGGCCTGACCGGCACCCAGCTGGTTGGCGGCTTGCATCACGTCGTTGACGAGCCCGCCGCCGCCGGAGCTAGCCGCGGGACCGTTGCCGCCGCCGGACGCGATAGGCGAAGCGCCGCCCAGCGTCGACGGGTCACCGAGGATCGGGTAGGTGCCGCCGGCACCCGGGTCCAATCCAGTCTGTGAGTCGATCGGCACCTCGCTGGGCGAGAGGGTCTGAGCGCCGACGCCCGGCGTGATCCCAGCCGGGCTGGTCAACCCCGGGTTGGAAAGTGCCGGGTTCAGTCCCGCACCCGGCGTCGTAGGCAGCGCACCCGGCATCGTAGGCAACGCACCCGGCGTCGTAGGCAACGCACCGGGCAGGGCAGCCGCACCGGGTGTCGTAATCGGCAGCCCCGGGCTTGCCAGGCTTGGGCTCGCCGCAGCCGGACTGAGCAGGCCTGGACCGGTCACGCCCGGATTCGTCAGGCCCGTGGTCCCCAACCCTGGACTGGTCAGGCCAGTGGTGGTGGCACCGCTCCCGCCCAAAGCGGGAACGGGCGGCAGGTTGATCCCGAACTGTGACAGCCCCTGCGAAAGCGCGCCCATCAGCTCGCCGGGCAGGTCGGACATCACCGCCGCGCGCTTGAATTCATGGTGCTCGGTCGGTTTGTCGCCGGCGGTCGACTCATAAACAAGGAAGTACGCGCAAGGACTCGCCACTGCCAGGGCGGCAACCGCGCTCATGGCTGTCGAAAGCTTGCGTCGGCGTCGGTTCGGCACGGAAGTCTCCTCAATCTGGACAACTTATTTGAACTGCGTGCGGTGTCTGCGCCCCTGCCCGTCGTAGCCGGCACGAAGCACACAGAACTGATGGTACGAGTGGGATTGGTGTGACTAGAGTGCTGATATTGAATTGTGAGGCAATTAGGCCTCGACTGTGACCGCTGATACGAATTGGCCCAAGGCGGCCGTCACCTGGCCGAACCCCGACTCCGTGGCGTCGCCAAATGGGTTACGCCCGTTCGGTCGGATACCCTAAGCAACCGATGACCGCTCGTTTCGACCTCCTCGTCGTCGGCTCCGGATTCTTCGGCCTGACCATTGCCGAGCGCGTGGCTACCCAACTCGGGAAACGCGTGCTCGTCGTCGAACGGCGTCCGCACATCGGCGGCAACGCATATTCCGAGGCGGAGCCGCAGACCGGCATCGAGGTGCACAAGTACGGCGCCCACCTGTTCCACACCTCGAATCAGAAGGTCTGGGATTACGTGCGGCAGTTCACCGAGTTCACCGACTACCGCCACCGGGTCTTCGCGATGCACAACGGGCAGGCCTACCAGTTCCCGATGGGGCTGGGCCTGGTTTCGCAGTTCTTCGGCAGGTACTTCACGCCCGACGAGGCGCGGCAGCTGATCGCCGAGCAAGCCGCAGAGATCGACACGGCCGACGCGCAAAACCTGGAGGAGAAGGCCATCTCGCTGATCGGCCGGCCGCTCTACGAGGCGTTCGTCAAGGGCTACACCGCCAAGCAGTGGCAGACCGATCCCGTCGAACTCCCGGCTGCTGTCATCAACAGGCTGCCGGTGCGCTACACCTTCGACAACCGCTACTTCAGCGACACCTACGAAGGCCTGCCGGTGGACGGCTACACGGCGTGGCTGGAGAACATGGCCGCTGACGACCGCATCGAGGTCAGGCTGAACACCGACTGGTTCGGCGTGCGCGATCGACTGCGCGAGGAATCCCCGTCGGCCCCGGTCGTCTATACCGGGCCGCTGGATCGCTACTTCGACTACGACGAAGGCCGCCTCGGCTGGCGCACACTGGACTTCGAGGTGGAAGTGTTGCCTATCGGGGACTTTCAGGGCACGGCGGTGATGAACTACAACGATCTCGACGTGCCTTACACGCGCATTCACGAGTTCCGCCACTTCCACCTCGAGCGCGACTATCCGACCGACAAGACGGTGATCATGCGGGAATACTCCCGGTTCGCCGAAGACGACGACGAGCCTTACTATCCGATCAACACCGAGGCCGACCGCGCCCTGTTGGCCGCCTATCGAGCGAGGGCGAAGTCCGAGACCGCGTCATCGAAGGTGCTGTTCGGCGGCCGGCTGGGCACCTACCAATATCTGGATATGCACATGGCCATCGCCAGCGCACTGAACATGTACGACAACATCCTCGCGCCGCACCTGCGTGACGGCACGGATCTAGTGGAAAAGGAAGACGCGCGCGCATGACTGCCGTGAGCCTGCTGGCCCGGATAATCCTGCCCCGTCCGGGTGAACCCCTCGACGTACGCAAGCTGTACCTGGAAGAGTCGACGACCAACGCCCGGCGCGCGCATGCGACGAGCCGCACCTCGCTGCAGATCGGCGCCGAGTCCGAGGTGTCGTTCGCCACGTACTTCAACGCATTCCCCGCCAGCTACTGGCGCCGCTGGACGATATGCAAGTCGGTGGTGTTGCGGGTCGAGCTGACCGGAACCGGGCGCGTCGACACCTATCGCACCAAGGCCACCGGCGCGCGCATCTTCGTGCAGGGCGCCCATTTCGCCGGCACCGAGGACGAGCCCGCCGTGGTCGAGATCGAGGTGGAGCTGAAGCCGTTCGAGGACGGCGGCTGGATTTGGTTCGACATCACCACCGACACCAAGGTCAATCTGCTCAGCGGCGGCTGGTACTCGACCGAGCCCGCGCCGGGCACAGCCAATGTCGCCGTCGGCATTCCGACGTTCAACCGCCCGGCCGACTGCGCCAACGCGCTGGCCGAGCTCACCGCGGACCCGTTGGTGGACGAGGTGATCGGGGCGGTGATCGTGCCCGACCAAGGCGTCCGCAAGGTGCGCGATCACCCCGACTTCCCTGCGGCGGCCGCCCGGCTGGGCAATCGGCTCTCCATCCGCGACCAGCCCAATCTGGGCGGTTCGGGCGGCTACAGCCGGGTGATGTATGAGGCGCTGAAAAACACCGACTGCCAACAGATCCTGTTCATGGACGACGACATCCGCATCGAGCCGGACTCGATTCTGCGGGTGCTGGCGCTGCACCGCTTCGCCAAGAGCCCGATGCTGGTCGGCGGCCAGATGCTCAACCTGCAGGAGCCGTCGCACCTGCACATCATGGGCGAAGTCGTCAACCGGTCGAACTTCATGTGGACCGCCGCGCCGCACGCCGAGTACGACCATGACTTCGCGGAGTGGCCGTTGAACGACAACGACGATCGAAGCAAGCTGCTGCACCGGCGCATCGATGTCGACTACAACGGCTGGTGGACGTGCATGATCCCGCGCCAGGTTGCCGAGGAGCTGGGACAGCCGCTGCCGCTGTTCATCAAATGGGACGACGCCGACTACGGCCTGCGCGCGGCCGAGCACGGATATCCGACCGTCACCCTGCCCGGCGCGGCGATCTGGCACATGGCCTGGAGCGACAAGGACGACGCCATCGACTGGCAGGCCTACTTCCACCTGCGCAACCGGCTGGTGGTCGCGGCGATGCACTGGGACGGCCCAAAGAAAATAGTCAGCGGCCTGGTCCGCAGTCACCTCAAGGCCACGCTGAAACACCTTGCGTGCCTGGAATATTCGACCGTCGCGATCCAGAACAAGGCGATCGACGACTTCCTGGCCGGGCCCGAGCACATATTCTCGATCCTGGAATCCGCGCTGCCGGAGGTGCACCGCATGCGCAAGGAGTTCCCGGACGCGGTCGTGCTTCCGGCGGCGAGCGAACTGCCGTCGCCGCAGAACAAGACCAAGGCGATGAAGCCCCCGGTTAACCCGCTGTCCATCGGATACCGGTTGGCCCGGGGGATTTCGCACAACCTGACCAAGGCCGACCCGGAGGCCCACCGGCGCCCGGAGTACAACGTGCCGACCCAGGACGCGCGCTGGTTCCGGCTGTGCACGCTCGACGGCGCCACCGTCACGACCGCGGACGGGTGCGGCGTCGTCTACCGGCAGCGCGACCGGCGCAAGATGTTCTCGTTGTTGTTCGCCTCGCTGCGCCGGCAGCGCCGGTTGGCAAGCCGGTTCGACGAGATGCGCCGGGTGTACCGGGGCGCGCTGCCCGTGCTGTCCAGCAAGCAGAAGTGGGAGACGGCGTTGTTGCCCGGCGCAGAGCATGGCTGAACCGGCGGCACCGCGCGGCGAAGTGGCCGCGCTCGTGGCCGTTCAGTCGGCGCTGGCTGATCGCCCCGGCGCGCTGACCGCGGCGCGCGGACTGTCCCACTTCGGGGAGCACAGCGTCGGCTGGGTGATGGTGGCGTTGCTCGGCGCGGTGCTGATGCCGACGCGTCGCCGGGATTGGCTGGTGGCCGGGGCCGGCGCGTTCGCCGCACACGCGGCCGCGGTGTTGGTCAAGCGGCTGGTCCGGCGAAGACGGCCGCATCATGCGGCCGTCGCGGTCAACGTCGGCACACCCAGCGAGCTGAGTTTTCCGTCGGCGCATGCCACCTCCACCACCGCCGCGGCCATCCTGATGGGCCGGATCACCGGGCTGCCGCTGCCCGTGTTGCTCGTCCCTCCGATGGCACTGTCGCGGATACTGCTGGGAGTGCACTATCCCAGCGACGTGGCCTGTGGCGTCGCCCTCGGCGCCGCCGTTGCGGGGATCGCACGCAGAGCGCGAAAGGTCTGGCCGAATGAGTGAGGACGTGGTGACCCGACCGCCGGCGAACCTGATCAACGGGGTGGTCACGGCGATGCGCCCGCGGCAATGGGTGAAGAACGTGCTGGTGCTGGCCGCACCGGTGGCGGCGTTGGGCACTCACGACGCCCACCACGACTACCGTCACATGCTGGCCCAAGTTGCCTGGGCTTTCGTCGCGTTCAGCCTGGCGGCCTCGTCGATCTACCTCGTCAACGACGTGCGCGATGTCGAGGCCGACCGGGAGCACCCCACCAAGAGGTTCCGGCCGATCGCGGCAGGTGTGGTGCCCGAGTGGCTGGCCTACGCCCTCGCCGTGATCCTGGGTGCGGCATCCCTGGCAGTCGCCTGGCTGCCGCAGCACACCCCCAACCTGGCGGTGGTGATGGCCGTCTACCTCATCATGCAGCTGGGGTACTGCTTTGGGCTCAAACATCAAGCGGTGCTTGATATCTGCATCGTGTCGTCCGCGTATCTGCTGCGCGCCATCGCGGGCGGTGTGGCGACCGACATCTCGCTGTCCCAGTGGTTCCTGCTGTCGGCAGCCTTCGCCTCGCTCTTCATGGTGGCCGGCAAGCGCTACGCCGAACTGCAACTGGCCGAACGCACCGGCGCGGCGATCCGCAAGTCGCTGGAAAGCTACACCAGCACCTACCTGCGCTTCGTCTGGACGATGTCGGCCACCGCGGTGGTGATGTGCTACGGCCTTTGGGCGTTCGAGCGCGACCACCACTCGGGGTCCTGGTACGCGGTGACGATGGTCCCGTTCACCATCGCGATCCTGCGCTACGCCGTGGACGTCGACGGCGGACTGGCGGGGGAACCCGAAGAGATCGCGCTGCGTGACCGGGTGCTGCAGCTGCTGTTCGTGGCGTGGATCGCAACAATTGGAGCCGCCGTTGCCCACAGCTAGCGCCAAACTGGCGGCCCTCGAGGCGGCGGTAATGCGCCGCCACCGACCGGGCGTCAGGCGGGTGGGTTGGCCGTTGTTCCGGTACGGCACCGCGGTGCGAGTCAGCCTGTGGGTCAGCGTCGCCGTGGTTGCGGTCTTGTTCGCCTGGGGAAGCTGGCAGAGACGCTGGATCGCCGACGACGGCCTGATCGTGCTGCGTACGGTGCGCAATCTGCTGGCCGGCAATGGGCCGGTCTTCAACCAGGGCGAGCGGGTAGAGGCCAATACCTCCACGGCGTGGACCTACCTGATGTATGCGGGAAGCTGGGTCGGCGGGCCGATGCGCATGGAATACGTGGCATTGGCGCTGGCCCTGTTCCTTTCGGTGCTGGGCGTGGCGCTGCTGATGCTGGGCGCTGGTCGGCTTTACGCGCCCAGCCTGCGGGGCCGCAGGGCCATCATGTTGCCGGCGGGCGCCATGGTCTACATTGCACTGCCGCCGGCGCGCGACTTCGCCACTTCCGGCCTGGAGAGCGGGCTGACGCTGGCTTATCTCGGGTTGCTGTGGTGGATGATGGTGTGCTGGTCGCAGCCGGTGCGGGGCCGTCCGGACAGCCGGGTGTTCGTCGGCGCGCTGGCCTTCGTCGCCGGGTTCAGCGTTCTGGTCCGACCCGAGCTGGCGTTGATGGGCGGGCTGGCGCTGATCATGATGCTGACCGCGGCCCGCAGTTGGCGCCGCCGACTACTCGTCGTGGTGGCGGGTGGATTCCTGCCGCTCGCCTACGAGATCTTCCGAATGGGGTACTACGGCCTGCTGGTGCCCGGGACCGCGTTGGCCAAGGACGCGGCCGGCGACAAGTGGTCGCAGGGGATGATCTACCTCTCGAACTTCAACGCGCCCTACGCGGTCTGGATACCGGTGGTGCTCCTCCTGCCGCTGGGCGCGCTGTTGATCGCGGCGCGTCGTCGGCCGTCGTTCCTGCGCCCGGTGCTGGCGCCCGACTACGGTCGGCTGGCCCGTGCGGTGCAGAGCCCGCCCGCGGTGGTGGCGTTCGTCCTCGTGAGCGGACTCCTGCAGGGGTTCTACTGGATTCGGCAGGGCGGCGATTTCATGCACGCGCGGGTGTTGCTGGCCCCGGTATTTTGTTTGCTGGCCCCGGTCGCCGTCATCCCAGTGATGATCCCCGACGGCAAGGACTATTCGCGGGAGACGGGCTACTGGGTGGCCGGTACGGCCAGCCTGCTGTGGCTCGGGGTCGCGGGCTGGTCGCTGTGGGCAGCAAACTCACCCGGGATGGGCGACGACGCCACCCACGTCACCTACTCCGGGATTGTGGACGAGCGTCGCTTCTACGCGCAGGCCACCGGGCACGCCCACCCGCTGACGGCCGCCGACTACCTGGATTATCCGAGGATGGCCGCCATTCTGACGGCGCTGGACAACACCCCGGACGGCGCATTGCTGCTGCCGTCCGGCAACTACACCCAGTGGGACTTGGTGCCGATGTTGCAGCCGGCTCCGGGAAGCCCTCCGGGCAGCACGGCACCCCAAAAGCCGCAGCATGCAGTGTTTTTCACCAACTTGGGCATGGTTGGGATGAACGTCGGGCTCGACGTCAGGGTGATCGACCAAATCGGTCTGGCAAATCCAATCGCCCAACACACGGAGCGGCTGAAGCACGGC
>Ga0310915_10001460_pt1 | contig 12246 bp, 9 predicted proteins | sample GREbulkMGAN111_FD_202508 | JGI IMG/M metagenome (GOLD analysis project Ga0310915, IMG submission 202508) | Lab enrichment of tropical soil microbial communities from Luquillo Experimental Forest, Puerto Rico - GRE.bulkMG.AN111 | ecosystem: Environmental > Terrestrial > Soil > Tropical forest >...
GCATCGTCCATGGCCTTGGACCCGACATAGGTTGCAAACAGGTCGCGATTGGTCGTGGCGTCGAAGGGCCGCTTGTTACCAAGCAGGATGTCGATCGTGCGCTTTAGCTCGGGGGGTGCGCCAAGCACATATCTAAACCAGACGTTGAAATTGTTCGGTGTCGGGGGTACCCGCTGCGCCGTAATGGAGCGCATCGCCTTATCGGCGACGTCAGTCGCGAACTCGAAATCCAGGTCTTCGAATGCGTCGGCCAAAATCTTGCGCGCCCGCTTCCATCCAGGGGGGTCTCATTTCCTTTGCAGGCGGATAAGGTCTCACGAATTGGTTAAGGCGTTTGAAATCCGACCCCGAGCGAGGTCAGGGCATGGCCGCAGGGCTCTCTGGCGGGCCAGCCGGTTGACCCCCCGCGCGCCGTCTTTTATGGCCTAATTCACGCCCCGGCCGGACGCCGAATCGGCGAAAAGTTAAGCGGATTGCATGATCTCCGAACGCTATAACGCTCGCGAAGCCGAGCCGCGCTGGCAGCGCATCTGGGACGAAAAGGCGATCTTTTCGTCCAAAAACGATGATTCGCGGCCGAAATATTATGTGCTGGAGATGTTCCCCTATCCCTCCGGGCGCATCCATATCGGGCATGTCCGGAATTACACGCTCGGCGACGTGCTGGCGCGTTTCATGCGGGCGAAGGGTTTCAACGTGCTGCACCCGATGGGCTGGGACGCCTTCGGGCTGCCTGCGGAGAATGCCGCGATCGAACGCAAGGTCGCGCCCAAGGCCTGGACCTACGACAACATCGCCGCGATGAAAAAACAGCTCCGCTCGATCGGACTGTCGCTCGACTGGTCACGGGAGTTCGCGACCTGCGACCCCTCCTACTACAAGCACCAGCAGAAGATGTTCCTGGACTTCATGCGCGCCGGTCTCGTCGAGCGCGAGAAGCGCAAGGTGAATTGGGACCCGGTCGACATGACCGTGCTTGCCAACGAGCAGGTGATCGACGGGCGCGGCTGGCGCTCGGGGGCCGTCGTTGAACAACGGGAAATGAATCAGTGGGTCTTCAAGATCACGAAATATTCGCAGGAGCTTCTGGACGCGCTGGATACGCTCGACCGCTGGCCTGACAAGGTGCGGCTGATGCAACGCAACTGGATCGGCCGCTCGGAGGGCCTGCTGATCCGCTTCGCGCTGGATCCTGCGACGACGCCCGCGGGCGAAACCGAGCTGAAGATTTTCACGACGCGGCCCGACACGCTGTTCGGCGCGAAATTCATGGCGATCTCGGCCGACCATCCGCTGGCGATCGCCGCCGCCGCAAAGGATCCCAGGCTCGCGGCGTTCATCGCCGAGATCAAGCGCATCGGCACAGCGCAGGAGGCCATCGACACCGCCGAGAAGCAGGGCTTCGACACCGGCATTCGCGCCATCCACCCGTTCGATCCGAGCTGGAAGCTGCCGGTCTATGTCGCCAATTTCGTGCTGATGGAATACGGGACCGGCGCGATCTTCGGCTGCCCCGGTCATGACCAGCGGGACCTCGATTTCGTCAACAAATACAATCTCGGCGTCACGCCGGTGGTGTGCCCGGAAGGCCAGGATCCGAAGACCTTCGTCATCACCGATACCGCCTATGACGGCGACGGCCGCATGATCAATTCGCGCTTCCTCGACGGTATGACCATCCCGCAAGCCAAGGAAGAGGTCGCAAAGCGTCTTGAAACCGAGATGCGCGGCAATGCGCCCGTCGGCGAGCGGCAGGTGAACTTCCGCCTGCGCGACTGGGGTATTTCGCGCCAGCGCTATTGGGGCTGCCCGATTCCGGTTATCCACTGCGAAAAATGCGACGTGGTGCCGGTGCCGGACGAGGACCTGCCGGTCAGGCTTCCGGACGACGCGACCTTCGACAGGCCCGGCAACGCGCTCGATCACCATCCGACCTGGAAGCATGTCACCTGTCCGAAGTGCGGCGGAAAGGCGCTGCGCGAGACCGACACCATGGACACTTTCGTCGACTCGTCCTGGTATTTCGCGCGCTTCACCGATCCCTGGAACGAGGCATCGCCGACGACGCCCGCGGTTGTCGACCGGATGATGCCCGTCGACCAATATATCGGCGGCGTCGAGCATGCGATCCTGCATCTGCTGTATAGCCGTTTCTTCACCCGCGCCATGAAGGCGACCGGTCACATCGACATGGACGAGCCGTTCGCCGGCATGTTCACTCAAGGCATGGTGGTGCACGAGACCTATCAGAAGGCCGACGGCTCCTACGTGACGCCGGCCGAGGTGAAGGTCGATGTGGTCGGCAGCGAGCGGCGTGCCAGTCTGATCGATACCGGCGAGGTTGTCGCGATCGGCCCGATCGAGAAGATGTCGAAATCCAAGAAGAACACGGTCGACCCGGACGACATCATCGCAACCTATGGTGCCGACGTTGCCCGCTGGTTCATGCTTTCGGACTCGCCGCCCGACCGCGACGTGATCTGGAGCGATGAGCGGGTGCAGGGTGCTGCGCGGTTCGTGCAGCGGCTGTGGCGGCTGATCAACGAGGCCGCAGAGGCCGCCGACGCCGCACCGGCTGCGCGGCCGGCGACATTCGGCGACGATGCCTTGGGTTTGCGCAAGGCGGCACACGGGGCGCTGGACAAGGTGTCCGGCGGGATCGGGCGGCTGCATTTCAACGTCTGCCTCGCCCATATCCGCGAATTCGCCAATGCGCTGGCCGATGTGCTCGCGAAAGACAGTCGGCCAACGGCCGACCTCGCATGGGCGATCAAGGAGGCCGGCCTTATCCTGGCGCAGCTCGTTGCCCCCATGATGCCGCATCTGGCGGAAGAATGCTGGCAGGTGCTGGGGCAGGGGGGGCTGGTTTCGGAGACCAGTTGGCCGCAAATCGAACGCGATTTGCTGGTTGAAGACACGGTTACCCTGGTGGTCCAGGTCAACGGCAAGAAGCGCGGTGAGGTCACGGTGGCAAGCTCCGCCGAAAACCCTGAAATTGAGAGTGCCGTTTTGGCGCTCGATGCGGTAAAACTGGCCTTGGGCGGTAAGACCGTCCGCAAAGTGATCGTGGTTCCCAAGAGGATCGTGAATGTCGTTGGCTAGCACCGCCATCAGGCTCGTCGCCGTGGTCGTCCTGGGGGCGCTGACGGCCGGCTGCTTCTACCCGATGTATGCCGAGCACACCGACGGCACGCCGGACCTGCGCGAAAAGCTGATGGGGGTCGAGATCCCGCCGGTCGACAAGCCCAACGGCTCGCGCGAGGCCCGCATCGGGGTCGAAATCCGCAACGCGCTCGCCTTCAAGCTCTATGGCAACGCGACCGGCTTGCCGCCGACCTACCGCCTCGTGCTGCGCTTCGCGACGACCCGTTCCTCCCTGATGATCGACCCCAACACGGCGTTGCCCACCAGCGAAAACTACGGCATCGACGCGCAATTCAACCTGGTCGATATCGCGACCAACAAGTCGGTCATGACCGGCACCACCTTCTCCCGGGTAACCTACGACATGCCGGGCTCCTATCAGCGCTTTTCGCGATCGCGCGCGTACCGTGACGCCGAAGATCGCGCCGCCCAGGAGATTGCGGAAAACATCGGCACGCGACTCGCATCGTTTTTCTCCACCGGCACCTAGTGCGTGATCTCCACGGCGCGAACTTCGGAATGAGGGCACTCGAAAGTTGGTCGCGCTGCGCGGAAGGGACATCGATGCGTTTCTCGCCCGGCCCGATCCGGGTCGTCCGATAATTCTTCTTTATGGTCCGGACGCCGGCCTCGTGCGCGAGCGCGCCGACTTACTGCTCGCCTCCGCGGTCGATGATCCCGACGACCCCTTCTCGCTGGTGAAGCTCGACGGCGACGAACTCTCCGCCGAACCTTCGCGGCTGGTCGATGAGGCGATGACGGTGCCGTTGTTCGGCGGCCGTCGTGCGATCCGAATCCGTGCCGGCTCGCGCAATTTTGCCGGCGGCATCGACACGCTGGCCGAGATGACTTTGAAGGACTGCCGCATCGTCATAGAGGCCGGCGACCTGCGTCCGGAGTCGCCGCTGCGCAAGGCCTGTGAGCGCGCCAAGACGGCGGTCGCGATCGGCTGCTATCCGGACACCGAGCGCGACCTTGCCAAGCTGATCGAGGACGAATTGCGTATCGCGAATTTGCGGATTGCGCCGGATGCGCGCGCCTCGTTGATGGCGCTGCTCGGCGGCGACCGCCAGGCCTCGCGCAACGAGCTGCGCAAATTGACGCTGTTTGCCCTTGGCGAGGGCGAGGTGACGCTCGACCATGTCATGGCCGTGGTCGCGGACGCCTCCGAGTTGAAGCTCGACCCGATCGTCGACGGCGCGTTTGCCGGAAAGCCGGAGCTGGTCGAGAGCGAATTCATGAAAGCGATGGTCGCCGGCACCTATCCCGGCGTCATCATTTCATCGGCCCAACGTCAGGCGGCGTGGCTGCACAAGTCTGCGCTCGCGGTCGCGGAAGGGACGCCGGTCGCGACACTGCTCGAAAGCGGCTATCCGCGGCTGCATTTCTCTCGCAAGCCGATGGTGGAGACCGCGCTCCGCAATTTCTCCGCAGGCAGGTTAGTCGCGATTATCGATCAGCTCGCGAGCGCCGCGCTCGATGCGCGCAAGCAGCCGGCGCTTGCCGCCGTCATCGCTCAGCGCGCCCTGCTGTCGATTGCGGTGAATGCGAAGCGGAAGAGTTAGCTTTTGGAGCGCGCTTCAGGAGCCCTTCGACAGCCGCCGCATGACCTCGTCAAGCTGCTCCAGAGTCCGGTAGCTGACCTGCACGGTGCCGCCGGGATCGCGATGGTGGATGGTGACGGAAAGACCGAGCGCATCGCTGACGCGCTTCTCGAGCGCAAGCGTATCGGCATCTTTCGTCTTGCCGCCGCGCGGCTTCTGCGGCTTGCGCACCGGCACACCCTCGACATGAGCGAGTTCCTCGGCCTGGCGGACGTTGAGACCTCCCGCGACGATTTTCCTTGCGGCGGCCAGCGGATCGGGCACGCCGATCAGGGCGCGCGCGTGCCCGGCCGACAATTCGCCCGAGGCGATCAACGCCTGCACCTCGACGGGCAATTTGGTCAGCCGCATCGTGTTGGCGACATGGCTGCGGCTCTTGCCGACGATACGCGCGATGTCGTCCTGGCTGCGTTTGAACTCGTCGGCGAGTGCGTGATAGCCCTGCGCCTCTTCCAGCGGATTGAGGTCCTCGCGTTGCACGTTCTCGATGATCGCGAGCTCCAGCGCGTCGCTGTCGCTGACATCGAGCGGCACGATCGGCACCTCGTGGAGGCCCGCGGCCTGCGAAGCGCGCCAGCGGCGCTCGCCGGCGATGATCTCGTAGCGGTCGTTGGCGCCCTTCACCGGCCGCACCACGATCGGCTGGATCACGCCGTGCTGTTTGATCGAGTCGGCGAGCTCACCGAGTTCCGTCTCCGAAAAGGTGCGACGCGGGTTGCGCGGATTGGGCTTGAGGAACTCGATTGGCACCTTGCGCTGTCCGCGCGGCCGGTCGACATGCGCGGCCTCGCCGCCGACATCGCCGATCAGACTTGCAAGACCGCGGCCCAGTCGCGAACGCGCTTCGTCGGCCATCGCCAGCTCCCTTGGATTCACTTCGCGCCACTCCAGTTTTTGGACGTTGTCGTCTTGAAATCGAGGCCGGGGTCGCGCCGAAAATCAATGCGTGCGCAGCTCGCGCTCCCGCTGGATCACCTCCGTCGCGAGCTTGAGGTAGGCATCGCTGCCAACGCATTTGAGGTCGTAGACCAGGACCGGCTTGCCGTAGGACGGCGCTTCCGAAATTCGCACGTTGCGCGGGATCATGGTCTTGTAGACCTTGGGCCCCATGAATTGCCGGACGTCGGCGACCACCTGGTTCGACAAATTGTTCCGCGAGTCGAACATGGTCAGCACGATGCCGTGGATGGACAGATTCGGATTGAGCGTGGCGCGCACCTGCTCGACCGTCTGCAGCAATTGCGACAGGCCTTCGAGCGCAAAGAACTCGCATTGCAGCGGCACCAGGATCGCGTTCGACGCTGCCATGGCGTTGACCGTGAGCAGGTTCAGCGATGGCGGGCAGTCGATCAGTACATAAGTGTAGTCGGTATCCGCCGTCGCGTTGGTATTCAGGGCCGCGATCGCGTCGCGCAGCCGGAACGCCCGACCGGGTGTCGCGCCGAGTTCGAGTTCGAGGCCGGAGAGATCCATGGTCGAGGTCGCGATGTGCAGCCGCGGCACCGCGGTCGGCACCACCGACTCGCGCAACGGCGCTTCCCCGATCAAAACGTCGTAAGTCGAGCAGTTCCGTTTGCGCCGGTCGATGCCGAGACCGGTCGAGGCGTTGCCCTGCGGGTCGAGATCGACGATCAGCACGCGCTCGCCGATCGCAGCCAGCGCCGTGCCGAGATTGATCGCGGTCGTGGTCTTGCCGACGCCGCCCTTCTGGTTGGCGAGCGACAGGATGCGCGGCTGACCCGGTGGGGCTGGCGCCCTATCCTCTTGAAACAATTGGTCAATTTTTGTCATTGCGATTGGCCGCTGAGCTGTTGCGCCGTGCGATGGAGTCGAGTTCGACGATCCAGCCCTGTCCGCCGGTCAGGCTGGAGTGAAGAATGGGTTCGATATTCCAATATTTAGTAGCTTCGGTCAATTCTGCCCCAACATCTTGACCCTTGAGGAAAAAAGCCTTGGCACCCCGTCTCACCAGCGGTTCCGCGAAGCCGACAAGCTCATGTAACGGAGCCAGGGCCCGCGCGGTGACGCAATCGATCGGCCCTGCAGGGCTATCCACAATATCTTCGATTCTCTTGCCGTGCACCACTCCCCGCGCGCCTGCTACCCGCAACGCCTCGCGCAAGAAAGCTGCCTTTCTTGCGTTGCGCTCGACGAGATGCACAACGGCGCCGCTCGTGTCGGCCAGCGCGCAGGCCAGGACCACACCGGGAAAGCCGCCTCCGCTGCCGAGGTCGACCCAAACTTTGGCCGACGGCGCCAGCGTGAGGAGTTGGAGCGAATCAGCGATGTGCCGGGTCCAGAGATGAGGAAGCGTCGATGGCGCCACCAAATTGGTCTTGGCCTGCCATTGCAAGAGAAGCTCGACGAAGCGGTCGAGCCGTGCCTCTGTTTCACGTGAAACAGGCGTCAGCGCCAAGGCTGCAGTCTTGTCTGAATCCATTGGCTCTGAGGTTGGCGGTCCCACGGCTCTAGGCAGTCGCCGTCGACGCCTTCCGCCGTGATTCGCGCCGCAGATAGGCCGCCAAAATGCCGAGCGCGGCAGGCGTTATCCCGTCGATCCGACCGGCCTGTCCCACCGTCCAGGGCCGCGCGGTCTTGAGCTTGCCGCGGACTTCGTTCGAAAGCCCCGGCACAAGATCATAATCGACCTCGCCAAGAACGAGCCCCTCGTCGCGCCGAAAGGCTTCGACATCGGCGGACTGGCGCTTCAGATAGACATCGTACTTGGCATCGATCTCGAGGTGTACCGCGATGCTCTCGTCAATAGCTGAGAGTTCTGGCCAGATCGCCCTGACCTCGCACCAGCCAACTTCGGGATAGGCCAGAAGCTCGAATGCCGATCGGCGCTGGCCATCTCTGTTGAGCGCAAGCCCGTGCTTCGCGGCTGCGTTCGGTGTGAGCGTCAGCGATTTTGCAAGCCGTTTCGCAGCCTCCAGCGCCGCCATTTTACCACTGTGGCGAAGCCTGCGCGTTTCGCCGACGCAGCCGAGCGCGATGCCTCTGTCCGTCAGACGCTGGTCGGCGTTATCAGCGCGAAGCGTCAGCCGGTACTCGGCGCGCGAAGTGAACATCCGATACGGCTCAGTGACACCGCGTGTGACCAGGTCGTCGATCATCACGCCGAGATATCCGTCAGCGCGATCGAACACGACCGGCGGAGTGCCGCTCGCGGCGAGCGCCGCATTGAGACCGGCGACGAGCCCTTGGCCCGCGGCCTCCTCATAACCAGTCGTACCGTTGATCTGACCGGCCAGGAACAGGCCCCTCAGCCGCCGGGTCTGCAAGGTCGGATCCAGTTCGCGAGGATCGACATGGTCATATTCGATGGCGTAGCCCGGTCGAATCATCTTTGCCCGCTCAAGCCCCGGGATCGAGGCGACGATTGCGAGCTGAACCTCTTCCGGCAGCGAGGTCGAGATGCCGTTGGGATACACAGTCGTATCGTCGAGCCCTTCCGGTTCGAGAAAGATCTGGTGCCCGTCGCGGTCGCCAAATTTGACGATCTTGTCTTCGATTGACGGGCAGTAACGCGGTCCAGTGCTCCTGATCTGGCCCGAGTACATCGGCGAGCGATGGACGTTGGCCCGAATCACCTCATGGGTCGCCGGCGTGGTGCGCGTGATACCGCACTGGATCTGGGGCGTCGTGATCCGCTCCGTCATCACCGAAAACGGCTCAGGCGGATCGTCGCCGGGCTGCATTTCGACCAACGCCCAATTGATCGTGGTGCCGTCCAGGCGTGGCGGCGTGCCAGTTTTCAATCGGCCCAGCGTAAAGCCGGCCCGTTCAAACGACTTCGAAAGCCCCATCGCCGGCGCCTCGCCCACCCGCCCCGCGGGCCAGGTCTTTTCGCCGAGGTGGATCAACCCGCGCAGAAAGGTCCCGGTGGTCACGACAACAGCGCCTGCCCTGATCTCGCGGCCATCCGCCAGCCGAATTCCGGTGACCCGCCCTTCGGAAACAACCAGCTCGTCGGCCTCGCCTTCGACCACGTCCAGATTGGCGGTCTCGGCGATCGCCCTCTGCATCGCCGCCGCATAAAGCTTTCGATCCGCTTGGGCACGAGGCCCCCGCACTGCCGGTCCCTTCCGACGGTTGAGCACACGAAACTGGATGCCGCCGGCATCCGCGACCCGGCCCATCAACCCGTCCAGGGCGTCAATCTCGCGGACCAGATGCCCCTTGCCCAACCCCCCGATTGCGGGATTGCAGGACATCGCCCCGACAGTCGCGAAACGGTGCGTGACCAGCGCGGTCCTTGCGCCGAGGCGCGCGGACGCAGCCGCGGCCTCGCAGCCTGCGTGGCCCCCGCCGATGACGATGACGTCGAATGATTCGTGAGCGGTAATCATGCGCCGACTTCTAACGTGGGATTCTCGAGCCCGGAAGATGTTTCACGTGAAACGGGATCGGACGACCTGTTTCACATGAAACACGCCGTTAACCATCTTTCTTAACCAATCATCAATCGGTTGAACGAAGAAATAGCGCTACTTTCCGATACAAAACTCCCGAAAGATCACATCCAGAATATCCTCAACGTCGACCCGGCCAAGCAGTCGTCCGAGGGCATAAGCCGCAGACCGCAAATCCTCCGCCGCCAGCTCCTCCCCCTTCCCGATAGCGGCGATGCTCCGCTGCAGGGAGGCGGCCGCCTGCTGCAGCAAATCGCGTTGTCGGGCCCGCGCGATCAGCCCACCTTCGGTCGCGCCGAAGAAATCCTGGGCGAAGCCGACCAGGGCCGAGAGCAGTTCGGCGATGCCATCCCCGTGCCGCGCTGAGATGACAAAGGTCTTCTCACCTGTTTTTCCGCCCCGCAATGTTTCCGCGGTCGCTACAAGATCGATCTTGTTACGTACCCGCCAAACGGGCGATTCGCCTTGGGGCCGAAGCTCTTGGCTCTCAGCGTCAGTGAGCCAGAGGACGAGGTCGGCCTCCGCTGCACGCGCCCGCGCCCGTCGCACGCCCTCCTGCTCCACGGGATCGTCAGTTTCGCGAATCCCGGCGGTGTCGATGACCGTCACGGGATAGCCGTCGAGGTCGAGCTGCACCTCGATGATGTCACGTGTCGTGCCCGCATGTGGCGAGACGATCGCAACCTCCCGCCTCGCCAACTGATTCATCAGTGTCGACTTGCCTACATTCGGCGGACCGGCAATCGCCACGACCAGACCGTCGCGCAGCCGCTCCCCCGGACTTTCCGTCGCAAGCACGTTCTCGATTTCGTCGAGCAGTTTCCCGATCTTTGCCAGTGCCGGTGCGGTCAATTCTGCGGGCACATCGCCCTCGTCCGAGAAATCGATCCCGGCTTCGATCAGCGCCTGCGCCTCAATGATTTGCGCGCGCCAGTCGCGCGCCTTGTCGCCCAAAAATCCCCGGAGCTGACGCAGCGCCTGACGGCGCTGACGATCGGTATCAGCGCGAATCAGATCATCGAGGCCTTCGGCCTCAGTGAGATCGAGTTTGCCGTTTTCAAAGGCGCGACGGGTAAACTCTCCGGGCTCCGCCGCGCGAATGTTTTCGATTCGAGACAACGCCGCGAACAGCGATGCAAGCACCGCGCGGCCGCCGTGAATTTGAAACTCGGCGACGTCCTCGCCGGTCGCGCTCCTGGGGCCTGGAAAGTAGAGCACGACCGCATCGTCGATCGGCTGGCCATCCGCCGCGCGAAGCAAGGCACGAGTCGCTCTCCGCGGTGCCGGCACCTTTCCGACCAGCGCTCTGATCGCCTTGTTCACCTCCGAGCCTGAAAGCCGCACGACGGCAATCGCACTGGGCGGTCTGCCCGATGACAGCGCAAAGATGGTCTGATCGCGGAAATGCATGGTTGTATTAGTGGGACCGCGAGCGAAGCGGCAAGGGTCATTGTCGCCGATGGCCGCTCCGTCGGAGCAAGATGCGACCAATTGCACCGGACCGCATTATCGAAAATATATTATATAGTTCAAATACTTAAGATATAGGAGGCCGGTTACGCGCGGTTGCAGTTCCCGCTGCACGGAAACTCTCGACCAAAGCCGGCCAGGAAAAAAGGACACTCCCGCGGCGGAAGCGCCCTCTTCATAGGAGCCGAATCCGCTCAGGTGTTCATCGATTCGAAGAACTCGGAGTTGTTCTTGGTGTTGCGCAATTTGTCGAGCAGGAAGTCGATTGCATCCATGGTGCCCATCGGATTGAGGATCCGGCGCAGCACATACATTTTCTTCAGCACCTGGGGATCGGTGATCAGCTCTTCCTTGCGCGTGCCGGAGCGCGAGATGTCGATCGCTGGGAAGGTGCGCTTGTCGGACACCTTGCGATCGAGAATCAGTTCGGAGTTGCCGGTGCCCTTGAACTCTTCGAAGATGACTTCATCCATGCGGCTGCCGGTATCGACCAGCGCGGTCGCAATGATCGTGAGCGAGCCGCCCTCCTCGATGTTGCGCGCGGCACCGAAGAATCGCTTGGGCCGCTGCAGAGCGTTGGCGTCGACGCCACCGGTCAATACCTTGCCGGATGACGGCACGACGGTGTTGTAGGCACGGCCGAGCCGCGTAATCGAATCAAGCAGGATGACGACGTCACGGCCGTGCTCGACCAGCCGTTTCGCCTTCTCGATCACCATCTCCGCGACCTGGACGTGACGAACCGCCGGCTCATCGAAGGTCGAGGACACCACCTCGCCCTTCACCGAGCGCTGCATGTCCGTGACTTCCTCCGGCCGTTCGTCGATCAGGAGCACGATGAGATAGCACTCGGGGTGATTGGCCGTGATCGAGTGCGCGATGTTTTGCATCAGCACGGTTTTGCCGGTGCGGGGCGGAGCCACGATCAACGCGCGCTGGCCCTTGCCGATGGGCGCGACGATATCGATCACACGCGCGGAAAGGTCCTTTCGGGTCGGATCGTCGATCTCCATTCGAAACCGCTGATTGGGAAACAGCGGCGTCAGGTTGTCGAAATTGACCTTGTGCTTGGCTTTTTCCGGGTCCTCGAAATTCAGCGTGTTGACCTTGAGCAGTGCGAAATAGCGCTCGCCTTCTTTCGGACTGCGGATGTGGCCTTCGATGGTATCGCCAGTACGAAGTCCAAAGCGGCGGATCTGCGAGGGTGAAACATAGATATCATCAGGCCCCGGCAGATAATTGGCGTCGGGAGAACGAAGGAACCCGAAGCCGTCGGACAAGACTTCGACGACGCCTTCGCCGATGATGTCGGTTTCCTGAATAGCGAGTTGCTTGAGAATGGCGAACATCAGCTCCTGCTTGCGCATGGTGCTGGCATTTTCGACCCCATTCTCTTCCGCAAACGAAACGAGTTCCGCCGGCGTCTTGGATTTGAGGTCTTGGAGTTTGATTTCCCGCATTGGGGTGGTCCTGTAAGGGGTATTTTTAAGAGAGAAGGGGTGCGAGGTGGCTTTTGGAAAAGCGGACGCGAAAAAAGAGGTCCGCAGCTCGAAGCAAGGAAAGCGCCGGGAGGCTTCAAACCTGATGCGGCGGCCGGTTTGGACCGGAACGCA
>Ga0310915_10001463_pt1 | contig 12241 bp, 9 predicted proteins | sample GREbulkMGAN111_FD_202508 | JGI IMG/M metagenome (GOLD analysis project Ga0310915, IMG submission 202508) | Lab enrichment of tropical soil microbial communities from Luquillo Experimental Forest, Puerto Rico - GRE.bulkMG.AN111 | ecosystem: Environmental > Terrestrial > Soil > Tropical forest >...
TAGCGCCACTCGACCTTCTTGATCTCGTAGGCCTTGGCCCCGCTCGGCGTCATCACCTCGACGCTCGTGCCCTTGCCCTTGCCGATGAGCGCACGCGCGAGCGGCGACGTGATCGAGATCTTGCCTTTCTTGGCGTCGGCCTCGGGCTCGCCGACAAGCTGCCACACCTGCTTCTTTTCGGTGTCCTCATCGACCAGCGTCACGGTCGCGCCGAACGTGATGGTATCGCCCGAGAGTTTCGACACGTCGATCACCTCCGCGCGCGCAAGCTTGTCCTCGAGCTCGGCGATGCGGCCCTCGTTGTGCGATTGCGACTCCTTGGCGGCGTGGTATTCGGCATTCTCCGACAGATCGCCATGCGTGCGTGCGTCGGTGATTTGCTGGATGATACGAGGCCGCTCGACCTGCTGGCGGTGCTTGAGCTCGTTCTCGAGCGTCGTATAGCCCGCTGCCGTCATCGGGATCTTGTCCATCTCTGTTCCTTCAAACCTCCGGCTTCAGCCAAGAGACAATAATTCCGATCGCGGGCCGAAGTTTCGTCCGGCCACGCGACCCTGAATCCTGTCCCAAACACGTACCGTCAGGCAGCCGGCCCCGGTTTCCCGGATGCGGCCTTGCCGCCGAAATAGCTCTGCAGCGCGCGCACCTCGAAGTCGCCCCCGAGATAGGCTTTGATTCCCTGCGCTGCGGCGACGGCCCCAGAAAGAGTGGTGTAGTACGGCACTTTATGCAAGAGGGCTGCGCGCCGCAGGGAGCGGCTGTCGGCCAGGGCGGTTGCCCCCTCGGTGGTGTTGAAAACGAGCTGAACCCCGCCATTTGCGATGGCATCGACGATGTGGGGGCGGCCTTCCAATACCTTATTGATTCTGCTGGCGGGCAGACCCTGCTCGGCCAGGTAGCGCTGGGTCCCGGAGGTGGCGATGATCCGGAAGCCGAGCGAGACCAGAAGGCGAACGGCCTCGAGCACCCGCGGCTTGTCGGCGTCCCTGACCGAGACGAAGACGGTGCCGGCGCGCGGCAGCCGTGAGCCGCCGCCGATCTGGCTCTTGGCGAAGGCGATGGCGAAGTTGCGATCGATGCCCATCACCTCGCCGGTGGATTTCATCTCCGGCCCGAGCACGGTGTCGACACCGGGGAAGCGGGCGAATGGAAACACCGCTTCCTTGACGCCGATGTGGTCGAACGCCGCCGCCTTGAGGCCGAAGCTCGCAAGCGTCTCGCCCGCCATGATCCGAGCCGCGATCTTGGCTACCGGCACGCCGATCACTTTGGCGACGAAAGGAACCGTGCGCGACGCTCGCGGATTGACCTCGAGCACGTAGATGTCTCCGTCCTTGATCGCGTACTGCACGTTCATCAGGCCGCCGACTTCGAGCGCGAGCGCGAGCGCGCGTGTCTGGCGCTCGAGCTCGGCGATGGCGCTCTCCCCGAGCGAATGGGGCGGCAACGCGCAGGCGCTGTCGCCCGAATGGATGCCGGCCTCCTCGATGTGCTCCATGATGCCGACAATGGTCGTGTCCTTGCCGTCGGCAAGGCAGTCGACGTCGACTTCGATGGCGTCGGACAGATAACGGTCGATCAGCAGCGGGCGCTTGTGCGAGACCACGAGCTCCGAGGGCCGGTCGAGATCGCCGGCAAGCCGCGCGATGTAACGATCGAGCTGGGCGGCGTCGAGTACGATCTCCATGGCGCGCCCGCCGAGCACGTAGGAGGGCCGGATCACGATCGGATAGCCCACCGCCTCGGCGATCGCGCGCGCTTCTTTCGGGCTCGTGGCGATGCCGCTGGTGGGCTGGCGCAGCTTGAGCTTGTGCAGCAGCTTCTTGAAACGGTCGCGGTCCTCGGCCAGATCGATCATATCGGGCGACGTTCCGAGAATCGGAACTTTCGCCTGTTCCAGCGCCTCCGCGAGCTTGAGCGGCGTCTGCCCGCCGAACTGCACGATGACCCCGCGCAGGTCTCCGCTGGAACGTTCGGTCTCGATGATTTCGAGCACGTCCTCGGCGGTGAGCGGCTCGAAATAGAGCCGGTCGGAGGTGTCGTAGTCGGTAGAGACCGTCTCCGGATTGCAATTGATCATGATGGTCTCGTAGCCCGCTTCCTTGAGGGCGAACGAGGCGTGGCAGCAGCAATAATCGAACTCGATCCCCTGACCGATCCGGTTCGGGCCGCCGCCCAGGATCACGACCTTGTTTTTGTCCGAAGGCGCGGCCTCGCATACCGGTGAGCCGGCAAACGGCGCCGCATAGGTCGAATACATGTAGGCGGTGGGCGAGGCGAATTCCGCGGCGCAGCTGTCGATGCGCTTGAACACCGGCCGTACGCCGAGCGCGCGGCGTCTTTGCGTGACGGCGGCGGCGGCAATCCCGGTCAGTTTGGCGAGCCGCGCGTCGGAAAAGCCCATGGCCTTGAGACGGCGCAAGGCGCCGGCGGTCGCCGGCAAGCCCTTGGCGCGGATCTCGGCCTCGGTTTCGATGAGGCCGCGGATCTCGCCTAGGAACCAGGGGTCGATCTTGCAGGACCCATGGATGTCCTGGTCGGAGAAACCAAGCCGCATGGCCTGCGCCACTTTGAGCAGGCGCTCGGGCGTGGGCGTGCCAAGCGCGGCGCGCACCGCATTCTTGTCGTCGCCCTGGCCGAGCCCCTCGATCGCGATCTCGTCGAGCCCGGTGAAGCCGTTTTCGAGCGAGCGCAGCGCCTTCTGCAGGCTCTCCTGAAAGGTGCGGCCGATCGCCATGGCCTCGCCCACCGATTTCATCGAAGTGGTGAGGGTGGGTTCGGCGCCGGGAAATTTCTCGAACGCGAAGCGCGGGATTTTGGTGACCACGTAATCGATGGTCGGCTCGAACGAGGCGGGGGTCGCGCCGCCGGTAATGTCATTGGCGATCTCGTCGAGGGTGTAGCCGACCGCGAGCTTGGCGGCGACCTTGGCAATGGGGAAGCCGGTCGCCTTCGAGGCGAGCGCGGACGAGCGCGACACGCGCGGATTCATCTCGATGATCACCAGCCGCCCATCCGCGGGATTGACCGCGAACTGCACGTTCGAGCCGCCGGTCTCGACCCCGATCTCGCGCAGCACCTTGATCGAGGCGTCGCGCATGATCTGGTATTCCTTGTCGGTGAGCGTGAGCGCGGGCGCGATCGTGATCGAATCGCCGGTGTGCACGCCCATGGGATCGAGGTTCTCGATCGAGCAGATGATGATGCAGTTGTCGTGTTTGTCGCGCACCACCTCCATCTCGAACTCTTTCCATCCCAGCACCGATTCCTCGATCAGCACCTCGTTGGTGGGCGAGGCGTCGATGCCGCGCTCGACGATGTCGATGAACTCGGCCTTGTTGTAGGCGATGCCGCCGCCGGTGCCGCCGAGCGTGAACGAGGGGCGGATAATGGCGGGCAGGCCGATATCCTCGAGCGCTTCGAGCGCGTGGATCAGCGTCTTGACTTGCTTCGAGCGCGGCGTCTCCAGCCCGATGCGCTGCATCGCCTCGCGGAACAGCTCGCGGTCCTCGGCTTTGTCGATGGCTTGGGCGGTGGCGCCGATCATGGTGACGTCGAAGCGCTCGAGCACGCCCATCTTGTTGAGCGACAGCGCCGTGTTGAGCGCGGTCTGCCCGCCCATGGTGGGAAGCAGCCCGAATCCGCCGGCGGCGACGTTACGCTCCTTCTCGATGATCTTGGCGACGATCTCGGGCGTGATCGGCTCGATATAGGTGGCATCGGCGAGATCGGGGTCGGTCATGATCGTCGCCGGATTGGAGTTGACCAGCACGATCCGATAGCCCTCGGCCTTGAGCGCCTTTAAGGCCTGCGTCCCGGAATAGTCGAACTCGCAGGCCTGGCCGATGACGATCGGCCCCGCGCCGATGATCAGGATCGAGGAAATGTCGGTCCGTTTGGGCATGTCGCTCGGCGATATCTGGGCACAAAAAAAGGGCGCGCTTTTTGCGCGTCCTTCGGGCGGCGCAGAGGCTGCGTCCCCGCGCGCGGGCGCTCTTTAGACCAGAATCAGCGGGCAGGGAAGGGCGGCCTCAAAATAACGGGGTAAAACCGGGAGGCGGGATGATATGCGTCGCTCACGTCCGCCGCGCGATGAAGGTCATGCGCGCGCGGTTGTGGCCGATATTGGCGGGAGCGCGGCGCGCCGAAAATCCGCCGGCGGCGAGCTTGGCGATCATCGCCGCCTCGCTATAGCGCGAGAGCCCGAGATCGAAGCGCAGCCGCCAGTAGTCGGAGACAAGCGTGCGCACGAGGCCGACGAGCGTGGCGCCGAGAAAGCCGTTCGCCGCGCCAAAGCGAATGAGCGCCACCGCATCGGTCCAGGCCGAGACATGGGGCGGGACGACGTCGCCCAGGATGACGGTGCCGTTCTCGGCGATGAGCCGGCGAAACAGAACGAGCAGCGCATCAAGCTCCTGCGGCGTGAGATACTGCGCGACCGAATGCAGCACCACGACGTCGAGCGATCCCGCCGGCAACGCCGCGACTTCGTCCGGCGAGCAGACCCTGATCTTCGCGTGGCCGGCGAAGCGCGCGGCGAGCCCAGCGCGCACGGTGGGCGCGGCCTCGCAGAGGATCAGCGCGCGCGCCGACGCGGCGACGAGATCGGCGTGCAGCGCTTCCCCGCAGCCGTAGTCGAGCACAGCCGCGCCGGGGGGCAGCTGCGCGCGGATGTCCTGCGCGATCGTGCGGTAGTGCACGTCGCGGTGGCGGGCATTGACGTAGATCGAATGGTCTGAATCCCAGAAGGCGATCCAATCGCCCATTACTTCGTCCCCCGCTCGCCCGAGGCGGGCGGACTATAGGGCAACCGTCGCCGCCCGCCAGAGCGTGGTCAGCGGGCCGTCCGCGCCGTACACGGGATCGCTATCCGGCAGCGGCACCTGCGGGATGGTCTCAAGCGCCTTGGCGTGCTCGGCCTTGCCGCCGCGGCAGAGATCGTAGCTTCCGCGCTTGGGATAGGCGCCGATGACGCACAGCTCGGGCGTCGCCCACAGGCGCTGGTGGCCGGTGCCGGCCGGCAGCACCGCGACGTCGCCGGGCGCAAGCTCGAGTATTTTTCCCGACGCGCCGCCAAAACGCACCTTGGCGCGGCCGCGCGCGATGCCGAGCGCCTCGTGGATCATGGAATGATAGTGCACGTACGGAAAAATGCCGTTGCGCCACATGTCGCCCCAGCCGTTTGCGCCGAACGTGCTCTCGATGACGCGTTCCGCGCTCGGCCCGAGCGAAAGATCGATGGCGCCGCGATAGACCAGCAACGGCAGGCGCGGATTGTTGGGGATGGATCCGTCGTCGCCAAACATCAGCGCGAGTGGCTCGGTGGGTCTGCTCGACACGGGCATGGCCTTGATCCTCGTGGCTTTGCTCCCGCTCTATGAACGCTTCAAGCCGCCGCAGGTTGCGCCGTCGCCCGGCTCGCGAAGCATCGAACTAGTCCGCGGTAAGGACGAGCTCCGGCCGGTATTCGAAATGCATGGTGTCGTAGTGGTGCCACTTGCCGCCCCAGATGAAGCCATGCCTCTCGAAAACATGGACGATCTCCCAAGGAATTTCGTTCTTGTAGGAAATGCGGCCATGGGCATCGGGCTTCGACCATGCCCAATAGTGAGCGTGCGCGCCGGCAATATCGATCGCAATACCGAAAGCATGAGGGCTCTGACGATTCGTCCCGGCGATCCGACGGCAATTGTAGGTCCCCTGGGTCGGCCGCAGATATGCAAGGAAGCGCCGCGGCAGCTTATCGAGCTCATCCGACACGTGTTGCAACGCTGCGGCCGCGCCGTTGATTTTGGTGAATTTGACGTTTTTGCCGTATTTGCTCGGCAGCCACATAACGTCGACCGCGTTCGCCGTGAGGCCGGCGGTCCGGCAGTCGCCGTACATCTTTTTGAATAACGGCGCATATCTCACCCGCCCCGGATCGAAATTCACCTCTGGCGCGAGGCCCCGCTCGCCGACGGGATATTTCATCAGGAACATATCCTTGATGTCCGGATCATCGAGCATCGCATCGAACGCCTTGGCGCCCTTGCCATCGTCGATGCGCATGCGCGTGCCGTCCTTCCAAACGAGGTTGTTTTCCTCTATGCGATCGAGGAAATCCGGATATGCCTTGACCAGCGCGATTGAGGCATCGGCGGGCGAACTGGTCCCGCCTTGAGCGAGACCTGCTCGTAGAACGGGGAGCACCACTGCGAACAACAGAGATAGCGCGGGAGTGATGATTGCTTTCGTGCGTTGAGTTCCCTCCACCGCCAACCGTCAGGTGCGCTTCTTCTGCTGCCGCATGATCTCGACGAAGCGCTCGAACAGATAATGGCTGTCGCGCGGGCCGGGGGATGCTTCCGGGTGGTACTGCACCGAGAACACCGGCTTGTCGTTGAGCGCGATGCCGCAGTTCGAGCCGTCGAACAGCGACACATGCGTCTCGGTCGCGTTTGCCGGCAGCGTGGCGCGGTCGACGGCGAAGCCGTGATTCATGGAGGTGATCTCAACCTTGCCGGTGACGAGATCCTTCACCGGATGGTTGGCGCCGTGATGGCCCTGGTGCATCTTCATCGTCTTGGCCCCGACCGCGATGCCCAGCATCTGGTGGCCGAGGCAGATGCCGAAGGTCGGAATGCCCTTGGCGATGATGTCGCGGATCACCGGCACGGCATACTCGCCCGTTGCCGCCGGATCGCCGGGGCCGTTGGAGAGAAACACGCCGTCGGGCTTGAGCGCCACAATGTCTTCGGCCGAACTCTGCGCCGGCACGACCGTCACCTTGCAGCCCTTGCCGGCGAGCTGGCGCAGGATGTTGCGCTTGATGCCGTAGTCGATGGCGACCACGTGGAACTGCGGGCGCTCCTGCCGCCCGTAGCCTCGTTCCCACTCCCACGGCGTCTCGTCCCAGGTGAAACGTTGGCCCGACGTCACCATGGGCACCAGGTCCATGCCCACGAGGCCCGGCCATTCGCGCGCTTCCCGCTTGAGCGCGTCGAGGTCGAACTTGCCCGAGGGCTGGTGGGCGATCACCGCGTTCGGCATGCCCTGGACGCGAATGCGGCTCGTCAGCGCGCGGGTGTCGATGCCGGCAAGACCGATAACGCCGCGCGCTTTGAGCCATTGCTCGAGGTGGCGGGTCGCGCGGTAGTTCGACGGCTGCGTGATCGCGGTGTTGAGCACGACGCCGCGCGCGCCCGGGGTCGCCGCCATGTTCACGGTCTCGATGTCGTCCTCGTTGGTGCCGACATTGCCGATGTGGGGGAATGTGAACGTGATGATCTGCCCGGCATACGAGGGATCGGTGAGGATCTCCTCGTAGCCGGTCATGGCGGTGTTGAAGCACACCTCGCCCACCGCATGGCCGGTTGCGCCGAAGCCGGAGCCTTCGAACACGGTGCCGTCGGCGAGCACGAGCAGCGCGCTTGCTTTCGGTTCGACCCAAAACGCTTGCGCACGAGCCGCTTCGGGATGGGCCGCTTGCGCGTGATCCTCTTTCGGAGGCGCCCCTGCCGGTTGTTTCTCGGTCATCGAAGGCCTAAGTCTTGGGCCGCGCCGCCGGTCGAGGCCGGTCGACTTTGGCGAGTCGGGCGCAACTTTGCGAAAGGCCATAGCCGTGCTGCGCGATGAGATCAACACCGCCTTGAAAGACGCGATGAAAGCCCGCGACGAGCGCCGGGTATCGACGCTGCGCTTGGTCAACGCCGCGCTCAAGAACGCCGACCTCGAGGCGCAGGGCAAGGGCAAGCAAGCGCTCTCCGACGAGGAGCTTCTCGGCCTGTTGCAGAAGCTGATCAAGCAGCGCCAAGAAGCGGTCGAGCTTTACGACAAGGCTGGCCGGACGGAGCTTGCCGATCGCGAGCGCGGCGAGATCGAGATCATCACGGCCTATCTTCCCAAGCAGATGTCGGAAGCGCAGGCGCAGGCGGCCGTTGCGCAAGTCATCGAGGCGACCGGCGCGACCAGCATCAAGGACATGGGCAAGGTCATGGCCGCGCTCAAGCAGGGCTACGCCGGCAGACTAGATTTCGGCAAAGCGAGCGGATTGGTGAAAGCCATGTTGTCGGGGTGAGGCCCCCCGTACGTGGCTGTCACAGCGCGAAAGCGTGGGGGGAGGACGCCCGTATGAGCCGCCTGGGTTGTCTCGTCGCTTGCTGCGCGGTCGTGGCGCTCGCAGGCCCGGCGCGGGCGCAGGACTATCCGAGCCGGCCGGTCAAGGCGATCGTGGCGGTGGGCGCCGGCGGCACCGGCGACATCTTCATGCGTGTCCTCGGCGAGGAACTGCACCGGCGCTGGGGGCAGCCGGTCGTGGTCGAAAACCGCCCCGGCGGGGCCTCGAATATCGGCGCGCGCGCCTGCGCCGACGCGCCGCCCGACGGCTATACGATCTGCATCATGCCGGGCGAGCCGCTCGCCTATAATCAGTTCCTCTACAAGAAGCTTTCCTTCGACCCCGCCAAGGATTTCGAGCCGATCGTCAATTTGTTCTTCAACACGCAGGCGCTGGTAGTCAACGCCGCCCTCAAGGTGAAGACGGTGGATGAACTGGTGGCGCTATCGAAGGCGAAGGCGGGAACCTTGAGCTATACGGCCCCGTCGCTTCCGTTGGCGCTCTACCTCGAACAGCTCAAGCGCGAGCGCGGCGCCGACTGGGTCGCCATCCCGTTCCGCGGCGGCGGTGACACCACCAACGCCGTGTTGTCGGGGTCGACGCCGATCGCATTCCTCGGCATGCAGAACTTCATCCCTCATCTGCAGAGCGGCACGATGACGGGCCTGGCGATTGACGGCGCACAGCGCTCGCCGCTGTTCCCGGACATTCCGACGCTGGCGGAACTCGGCTATCGCGGCAATCTCACGCGCGTCTATTTCGGCCTGCTCGCGCCCGCGGGCACGCCCAAGCCGGTCATCAACAAGATCCGCGAAGACGTGGCCCGCATCGGCAACGAGCCCGCGTTCCGCAAGGCGCAATTCATCGACCGCGCGCTGGAACCGATCTTGAACACGCCGGAGGAATTTGCCCGCTTTCTCGTTGAGGATCGCGCGACATCCGGGCGCGTCGTCAAGGAAGCCGGATTGACACCGCAGTAGGGGAGAGCGCTGGCCCCGCCGCCTGCTGGGCGCACCTCATCTGCGCGCAAGCAGGCAGAGGTGGAGCACGCGGCGCATGCGGGCGCGGATTGCTACGACACTTCGACCAGAACCTCCGCCAGCCAATCCGGCGCATCGACCATCACGTCGTGGCCGGCAGCGGTCGTCTCGAAGGTGCGCCACGACTTGTCGGCCTTGCACTCTGCGAATGCCTGGTCGAAAGCCGGCTGCGGATAGTTCGGGGCGCGGATATAGGTCTTCCTCGCTACCTTCTCGCGCGCGCCGGTGAGCTTGATCGGCTGCAGCGCGACGCCGTTTGGCTGCGCGGTGAGCTTCGAATCGACCCAGGCGCGATCCTTCTCGTTGACATGGAACGCCTCCGCCTTGGGCGCTGGACGGCCGGGCTCGCCCTTTTCAACCGCCGTCAGCAGGGCCTTGCGGCTGAACTCGGAGGCGAAATCGAATCCGCGCTGGCCGTTTTCCGGCTTGAATGCGTCGAGCCACACGATCGAGGAAATGCGGTCGAGCACCTGCTCGATGGCGCCCGAGCCGGGCCAACCGCCATAGGAATGGACGACCAGGCAAACGTTGTTGAGGTCTTCCCATTTAATCACGTTGACGATGTCGGTGATGTGAGTGTCGAGGACGATATCCTTGCTCATGAGGTGCGAGCGCTCGCCGACGCCGGTGAAAGTTGGCGTGAACACCTTGTGCCCGCGCTTTTGCAGAAGATCGGCCACGCGCCGCCAGCACCAGCCGCCATGCCAGGCGCCGTGCACAAGCAGGAAGGTCTTCGGCGCGCTGGTCTGCGCCGGTGCTGGCGCGCTGCCCAAAGCGGCTGCGCTCGCGCCGGCCCCTGCGCTTGCCAGCACGCCGCGGCGGGTCATCGCTACGTCGTTAGTTGCAGTCATCGCGTCCTCCCTACCTGTTGCTTTTGGCGCAATCTTACTTGGCATGCGTCCGTTCGTCCCGAACAGCGCACACGGAAAACGCGTGGGCATCCGTCGCTTGCCCACCTTACGCGGCCACCCGCCCACCCTGTGGATAACCGGGACAATCGGCCGCCGTCCCAGCAGCGTCCGGCGCGGGCCTATACTGGGAGGTCCAGCGAATCACCGGGCTCGCTTCATGCGCTTTCCGCCTCAGTTCCTTGACGAGCTGCGCGCGCGGCTTCCGGTTTCGGAGGTCGTCGGCCGGCGCGTGCGGCTCAAAAAAGCGGGGCGCGAGTGGAAGGGGCTCTCGCCCTTCAACAAGGAGAAAACGCCCTCGTTTTTCGTCAACGACCAGAAAATGGCCTGGTTCGACTTCTCGTCGGGCAAGAACGGCAGCATTTTCGACTTCGTGATGATGACCGAGGGGCTCACCTTCCCCGAAGCGGTCGAGCGGCTGGCGGCGCAGGCCGGTATCCCGTTGCCCAAGATCTCGCCGGCGGAGGAGGCCCGCGACGAACGGCGCAAGACGCTCCACGACATCGTCGAGCTGGCGGCGAAATTCTTCGAGGCGACGCTCGCGTCGCGTGCGGGCGCCAAGGCGCGCGGCTATCTCGCCGACCGCGGACTCGATCCGGCGACGCAGGTCAAGTTCCGCGTGGGCTATGCCCCAGCCGAGCGCTTCGCGCTCAAGGAGCATCTCGGCAAGGCGGGGATAGCGACCGAGGACCTGATCGAGGCGGGATTATTGGTCGCCGGCGACGACATCCCCGTGCCATATGATCGCTTCCGCGATCGCATAATGTTTCCGATCACCGATCTGCGCGGCCGCGTGATCGCCTTCGGCGGCCGCGCGCTCGAGAAGGACGCCCAGGCGAAATATCTCAATTCGCCGGAGACGGTCCTGTTCCACAAGGGCGCGACGCTCTACAACGTGGCCGCCGCGCGCGCGGCCGCGCACAAGGGCGCGGCGCTGATCGCGGTTGAAGGCTATATCGACGTCATCGCCATGGTGACGGCGGGCTTCGAGGCAACCGTCGCGCCGCTCGGCACCGCGCTCACCGCCGACCAGCTCGTGCTGCTTTGGAAGATGGCGGATGAGCCCACGCTCTGCTTCGACGGCGACGCCGCCGGGCGCCGCGCCGCCTATCGTGCGGTCGATCTCGCTTTGCCGCTGATCAAGCCGGGCAAGAGCTTGAAATTCGCGAGCCTGCCCGAGGGCCACGATCCCGACGATCTCGTGCGCGCGGGCGGCCGCGAGGCGATCAACGAGGTGATCGGTGCCGCGCGTCCGCTCGCCCACGTGCTGTGGATGCGGGAGACCGAAGCGGGCGGCTTCGACACGCCCGAGCGACGCGCGGCGTTCGAGGCGCGCATCGCCGAGGTGACGGCGATGATCGCCGACGACTCCGTGCGCAAATATTATCGCCGCGAGTTCGGCGAGCGGCTGCGGCGTCTGTTCGAGGTCGACGCGCGGCCGAAGATGCGGCAACGGCCCGGCCGAATGGCCAATAGCGAATGGCGAATGTCGAGGGGCGCAAAAACAGAGCGCCGTCCGCTATCGCCTATTCGCGCGCTTGCCGGCGAGCGCTACGTCGCGGCGAGCGCGCAACTCCCCGCGAGCCCCGTTCACCGCGGCCACCGCGCCGCCATTGCGCTGCGCGAGGCGCTCATCCTGCAGGCCGTGATGAATCACCCCTGGCTCCTGCACGAGCATTTGGAGGAGCTCGCGGGGGTCGAGTTCCGCCACGCCGAGGCCGCCAAGGTGAAGAGCGAGCTGATCGACATTTTCGCCCACGGCCGTGCGCCCGATGGTGCGGCCATGGTCGCCGAACTCGGCCGGCGGGGACTTGCCGAGGCCACGGTGCGCATTGACAAGGCCATCACCACCCCGTCGGTCTGGGGCGCGCGGCCGCGGGCTGCGCCCGACGACGTCCTGACCACGTGGAAGCAGCTTGTCGCCTTGCATCGGCAATGGCATTCCCTAACTAAGGAACTCCGGGACGCCGAACAGGCCCTGGGACAGGACCCGACCGAGGCCAACTATTCCTGGTTGCAGGATGTGAAGGCGAGGTTGGCCTTGCTCGATGGAACCGAGGCGCTGATCGAGGGTTTTGGAGCCTCCTCGGGCCGGCCGGTACGGTCGCTGTGACTGCTGGGACGATGGAAAGCCAAGGGGTTGCCCGGATGCGCGGAACCGGGACTAAGCCTTTGGCTTTCTGTTGCAATGGAGG
>Ga0310915_10001471_pt1 | contig 12211 bp, 8 predicted proteins | sample GREbulkMGAN111_FD_202508 | JGI IMG/M metagenome (GOLD analysis project Ga0310915, IMG submission 202508) | Lab enrichment of tropical soil microbial communities from Luquillo Experimental Forest, Puerto Rico - GRE.bulkMG.AN111 | ecosystem: Environmental > Terrestrial > Soil > Tropical forest >...
GAAGAACCCGGCCGGAATGTGGATCAGCGGGTTCCAGTCGCGCCCGCCGGCCTCGATCAGCAAGACTTTTGTACCGGGGTCCTCGGTCAGCCGGTTGGCCAATACGCAGCCCGCCGAGCCCGCCCCGATGATGATGAAATCCGCCTGCATATTCCGCGCTCCCTCCGGGCCAGAGTTCGGCCCACTGCGAGACTGCTTATTCCCGCGCCTAGTTTAGCGCATCGTGGCCGAACCGAAAAATGCCTATCAGCGGCTCGGTCTGGTGGCCATGATCGATCCGATCGGCGATCACGCGCAGGGCGAGATGACACCGGTCCTCCGCGCGCGGGTTCACCCGGCGTCCCCGGTGAGGAGCATTTTGCCGTAAGGTGCCATCGCGGCTTGGCGGTTGGCGGCGTGGTGGGTCAGGATCGTCATCACGTCACGCCGGATGGCGCCGAGTTGGTCATTGTCATAGACCCAGCGAGCACCATCGAGCTCGCACAGCCGGTCGACCGCCCAGCTCACTTGATGCTGGGCGTAGACCATGTCGCGGCGGGCGCGCAAAGCCTCGGCCTCGGTGATCCGGCGACCGGACGACACTTCCGCCGTGCTGTGATCGCGGCCGGTGTGGAGCAGCAGGGTCGCGGCGTCGATCGCGGCGGCGGCTTCGCCGATCGCCATCTGCACCACCTCAGAGTCGGCAACCTTGGTGACCCCGCGCGACACCCGCGTGGCCAGTGTCGCACAGGCGATGTCGAGGGCGCGGCGGGCAAGCGCGACGGCGACCGGCGGCAATGAATAGGACACCAGAAATCCGCGCGGTGCCCGCAATACCGGATAGTCGGGGTGGACCAAGGCACCCGGCGGGGTGCCGGCAAAGAGGTCGTTGACCATGACCGAACGATGCTCGGGAACAAACACATCGTCGAGGACCAGTGACTTGCTGCCGGTGCCGAGAAGACCCAGCACCTGCCAGTCGTCGGCGATCTCGGCCTCGGCGAGCGGCACCAGCAGGTAGGCGACCCCCCGCGGGTCGCCCTTCTCGCCGAGAAAGGCGCCGATGATCGCCCATTGCGCGTAGTCACAGCCGCTGGAGAACGGGTAATGCCCGCTGAGCAGCCAGCCGCCGGGCACGCGCCTGGCCGCCTCGCGCGGCGCCAGCGAGGATGAGGCGACCGCCAGCGGATCCTCGCCCCACACGTCGATCTGCGCCTGCTCGGGATACTGGGCGATGATCCATTGATGTTCGGCCAGCACCGCATAGACCCAAGCCGAGGAGGCGCAGCCATAGCTCAGTTCCTCGACGATCCGCGAGAACAGGCTGAACCGGCCCTGCAGACCACCGAAGCGCTTGGGCTGCAGGATGCGCAAGATACCGGCCGCGTGATATTCGGCGATGGTCTCGGCCGGGAGTTTCCGAGCTGCGGTCGCAGCCGACGCCCGCTCGGCGAGCAGCGGAATCAATGCCCGCGCCCGCTCCAGCACCGCCCGCTCCGCGTCCGGCAAGGTGCTGTCATCCCAGGAAGGAAGAACTCGGGCGCGGCCTGTCATGTGCTACCTCGTCTCGGCGAAGCCGCGATGCTACCCCAACCGTCACTCCGGTACGGTGGTTTTCGGCGGGCGAACTCGCAACTTGGCACCGACCTCTCCCACACGCGGGTCGATTCGAAGCTGAGCCATAGCCGGTCCCTGCGACGCCATCTTCGCGTCAAGATCGGGCGTATATTGTTTTGCCTCAAAAGCACCCTGGATTCGCCGCGGCACTTCGGTCCCCAACTCCATCTTGGCACCCGGGAATGCGGCAATTCCGAAATTCCCGGATAATTCCCGGTTAGGGCGCAATTTCCCGGATTTCGGCCGAGAAAGCTCCCGGTTTGCTGTCCCGCTCGAATTGTGTAGGCCGTTGATAAGAAAAATCTTATCGGCGATAATCGCAGCCAAATTCGAGTTTTTGCGGGAATTTTCCCGCGGATCCGGGAATTCCGCGGACCCTTTTGCACAGAAGGAAGGATCACGATGACCTCGCTGCCGGAGGCGCGACCGGGCCAGAAGAAACTCGGGCTCGTCATCGACCTCGATATCTGTGTCGGCTGCCATGCTTGTGCTACCGCCTGCAAGGAGTGGAATACCAGCGGTTACACGGGGCCGCTGCCGGATTTCAACCCCTACGGTGCCGGTGCCTGGGGCGTCTGGTACAACCGCGTCCATTCGTTCGAGGAGGGTGACGGGGAGGGCGCGCGCACCGTTTATTTCCCGAAATCCTGCCTGCATTGCGAGGAGCCGGCCTGCGTGACCGTGTGCCCGACCGGTGCCTCCTATAAGCGCGCCGAGGACGGGATCGTTCTGGTCAACGAAGAGATCTGCATCGGCTGCAAGCTGTGCTCGTGGGCTTGCCCCTATGGTGCGCGCGAATTTGACGAAGACGCCGGCGTAATGAAGAAATGCACGTTGTGCATCGACCGGATCTACAACGAAACCCTCGCGGAAGAGGACCGGCTGCCGGCTTGCGTGATGGTCTGCCCGGTCAGCGCCCGCCATTTCGGCGATCTCGGCGACCCGGATTCGGAAGTCTCGCAGATGGTGGCGGACCGCCGCGGCGCCGATCTGCTGCCCGAGCTTGGCTACCGGCCCGTCAACAAATACCTGCCACCGAGACCCAAACGGCAAGCGCCGCATCCGCCGCCGACCGACTACCCTAAACCGCCTGTAGAGCTCACGCCGGGCGAGCGGCTATTGCGCTGGGTCGACCGGGTGTTGTCACGCTGACGGGGTTTTCTCGGACAGCAGCCGGCCTTATGCCGCCCCGTGGTCTTTGAACCAGGCGAGCATCTTCGCCCAGCCATCCTTGGCGGCCTCGGGCCGATAGCTCGGCCGGTAGTCGGCGTTGAAGCCGTGGGGCGTGTCAGGATAGATAACGATCTCGCACGTCTTGTTTGCCGCCTTGCACGCGGCCCGCATCCGCTCCACCGACTCGACCGGAATGCCGGTATCGGCCGCACCGTAGAGCCCGAGCACCGGCGCCTTCAGATCGGCGGCGAGGTCGATCGGGTATTTTGGCTGTAATTCGGTGCGCGGCCGATCGATCACTCCATACCAGGCGGTCGCCGCTTTGAGCGCGGGGTTATGCGCCGAATAAAGCCACACGATCCGCCCGCCCCAGCAGAATCCGGTGATCGCGAGCTTGTTCGTATCGGCCTTGCCGGTGCCCTTCGCGTAAGCTTCGGTCGCATCGAGATCGGACATAACCTGGGAATCGGGCACCTTACTGACGATTTCGGAAATCAGGGTCGGGATGTCGGTGTATTTCGATGGGTCACCCTGGCGCGCGTAGAGCTCCGGAGCGATCGCGAAGTAACCGAGCTTGGCGAAGCGTCGGACCAGGTCTTTGATGTGCTCGTGCACGCCGAAGACCTCCTGGACCACGAGGACGGTCGGAAACGGTCCACCCTTGTCCGGCATTGCGCGATAGGCCGGAATCGATCCGTCCGCTACGGGGATCTTGACTTCTCCAGCATCGAGGCCGGTCGCGTCGGTGTGGATCGCATCCGCCGACACCGGCTGGACCGAGAGCGCAAAGCCGGTGGCGAGGGAAGTCACGACAAACCCGCGACGGCTCCATTGCGAGCGCGGCAATAGCCCTTCCAACCCACTCTCGACAGCGTCCATCGCGTCCTCCCTAGGCGAAATCTCCGGCAGCGAGGATAGAGCATGAGCCGACGCAGGCGAAAGACGGCGTTGGTGCTCGTCACGTGGCTGTGATCAAGACGGCGGTCAGTAATCGTAGTTGTAGTTGATCCCGAGACCGGTACCGCCGCCCTGGCCGACCTCCCCGCCGACGGTCAAATGCGGCCTAACCTGAACCTCGACCGTGATCTTGCTGGTTGGGGGCGAGATGCCCTGGCTGACCCCGACCGAGACCCCCGGGACAATGTATTTCCCGGCGCTGAGCGCCGTGCCGCCCGTCGCCGAGGTGTTTGCTCCGCCCGGGTTCAGACTTCCGGTTGTCGGTCCGCTCGTGCTCGAGCCCAGTCTGAACCAGTCGAGGCCCAAGCCACCGCGCAAGCGGTCGAGCACCCCCGGGCCGCCGCCGGCAAGGGTGGCGGCCGCCGCCGCGAGCTGAATCCCTTCTCCCGGGGTGATCTGGCCGACGCTTTTGCCGAACAACACGCGTGAGAGAATCTCGTCTTGCGGCACAACCGGCGTCGAGGTCAGCGTAATTGTCGGCGTCGAGGCCAAGCCGCCGATATTGACTTGAGCCGTAATGTCCGTGGTGCTCGCCTCGGCGACGATGTCGAGGAGCGGGTCGAGCTTGTCGCTGCCGTCGAAGATGATCCTGCCGCGGGTCAAGGTGAATGTCTTGCCAAGAAGATCGACGGTGCCATGGATCTGCTCGAGCGAGCCGTTTATGACAGGCGCCGCACTGGTGCCAGCGATCGCGAGCTTGCCGCGCCACTCACTGTCGAGCCCGTGTCCGCGCACGAAGATGTTGCCCGGCATGTCGATCTTGATGTCGAGGGTGGCTGGAAGCGCCGGCGGTTCGGCGACGGGGGCGGCTTGTGGCTGCTTGCCGGCATTGCCGTTGATTCTGGTAACTTTGATCACGACGACGTTGGGCGGCAGGCTGTCCGGAAGGTTGATGTCGGCGCGGTCGACGGTGAGTGGTGCTGCGACCTTTGGCGCGGTCAGGGAGCCGGTAATCGACACCGTTCCCGTTGCTGTCGCAGTCGCCTCGTCGCGGGCAGCAACCCGGAAATTTGTGAGTGTCGCGGACAACGCGGCCGTTGGCCCCGAGGGACCTGTCAGCAGGACGTTGCCCTGCGCTTTAAGGCCCCCGCTCGCGCTATCGCCTGCCGAAAGAGAACTCAAGTTGATACGGTCGCGATCGCCTACGGCCTCCGCTTGCAAGTTGGTCAGAACCATGCCCGTTGCAAAGTTCTCGTAGCGCCCCTCAGAGAGCTTGAAGCGACCGCTTGCCGAGGGAGCGGCGACGGTGCCGCCTATCGGGATATCGGCTGCAAACTGCCCACTGACCCGGTCCTCGCCGAGCGGCAGCAGATCGGCAAGATTTTCCAACCGCCCCGCACCCCGAAGCTGGAAGCTTAACGGGCCGCTAGCGGGCACCGAAATCCCCAACGGCGACGGCGTGAGCAACAATGGCGCCGAGCCAGCAAGGCTGATGCGATCCCCTCGGAGGCCGGTGACCTGTCCTTTCAGGTCGATGGTTCGCCCATTCCAATTGCTGTTGACGTCGAGCCCCAAGGTCGGGAGCCGGGAATGTTTGGAGGCGGCGAAAGAAAGCCCGCGCGCGTTCAAGGACATGTGGCCCCGCGGCGCGCGCATGGTCCCGTCGAGCGTTGTAGTGATGGTCAGCGTACCTCGTGCCTTGCGATAACCCAGGAGCCTCGCGGCCGAGCCGACCGGCAAATTCGCGGCATTCAGAGCAAGTGACAGCGACTCTCCGCGCACGCCGCCACTCCCTGTGATTCGACCGGTCCCGAAATCCACGGCGAGACCGGACAAGGAGAAGTCGGAGTCGCGCCTCGATAGTGTAAGCGGCTGCTGGAGGACTATCTGATCGCCACCAAGCGAGCCGGCGAGCCTGTTGAGACGCAGGTCCGTCCGGCCGGGTTCTAGCGTACCGTCACCCCCGAGGGAGACCGTCAAAGGCTGCCCTTTGCCCTCCCCTTGGAAGGCGAAACGGCCCGGACGCGGCGCATCGAGTGTAAAGTTCGCGGTGGCGAATTCGACTTTGCCGAAGCTCGCCGATGTCAGGGCCAGACTTCCAGTTCCTGAAGGCGCGCCCAAGGCGTCGGCAACCCGTGCCGTCAGGACGACCCGGCCGATCCCGAGAACGGAAGATCCGGTGCCGCCAGTGAGCCGGTCCCCGGTCAGCGAGAGGTCGAGCACTTGGCCGCGACGTGCGTCAAGCCCGGCGCTGAAGACGAGGTTTCCGCCGAGCGGCGTTCCGGCGAGACGCGAGAAGCGTCCGAGATCGGGTGCCCGGCCGTTTATCGAGCCCTGCATTAGGCCGGTATCGAGGGCGATGCGGAGGCTGCCCTCGATCGCGCTGTCCGCAGCCGTCAGCCGGAAGCGCGGCAGCACCACCTGGGAATCCCCTTTTAGCTCGGCCGCGACTGTCAATGTCCCGTCCAGACCGTAGGCGCGATAGGTGCCTTCGAGTGCTGCCTTCGGATCGGAGAGGTCGGCAACCTCTCCAGTGAGCCGCAGTCGGTCGATCTTCGCCCCGGCGGCCACAAAATCATTTCCTACAGCCTCGCCCTTGAGCCCTAATCGATCGAGCGGTCCCTCCGCACTAATCCGCGCCGAAAGGGCACCCGACATCTCCGTCCCCAGTGCGGCGCCAAGCGGCTTCAGCCGGGGCAATTCGAGTGCTAGCGCCGCGACTAGCTGGTTCGAAGCAGGATCAAACCGTCCGTCACCGGACAGATTTACTGCCGCGCCCTCGATGGCGAGCTGGTCCACGGTCAGCGTGCCCGTAGCATCGCGATGGAGAGTGCCGGCTAGCGTCGCCGCACCGCCAAGCAACGCGTCGCTGGCGGCAATCCCGGTGCGCAATGCCGTTGTCGAGCCAGCGAGTTTGGTCGTGAAGCCAGCCGTCCCCTCTCGTGCGGCATCGGCATCGAGCTCTATCGAGCCGGCGAGCGGGTGACCGGCAAGGCCGGAGAAGGGACGCAGATCAGCGACCGACAAGTGCAGCTGTCCTTCGAGTGTCTGACCGCCTTCCGAGAGTTGCCCGACGCCGGTAAGGGCAAGCCCGGCACCCTCCGCTGAAAGGTGGGTCAGGTTGACAGTGCTGCCATCGCGGGCAGCGATGCCGGCGAACGACAAATCGATGTCGCGGCCGAGTTCGCGCGGTGCTGCAACACCTTCGGGTAGTACGAGTCCCTCGATCCGGCCCTTTGCTGCGAATTCAACCCTAGCGTCCGGTTTGTCGAGGACGCCGGTCGGGGTCACCGAAACATCTGCCTCGACATGCTCCGCCCCCGAGGAGCCGAGCCGGATCGCAGTCCCCGACAGGTTCACTGCGAGCGCGGGGTGCTTCTGCGTACCGGTTATATCAGCCGTTAGAGATGCAGCGCCTTCGAGGTGATCCCGGAACAGCCCCGCCAGCGGCGAGAATTCCGGCACATTTACCCGCAAATGCGCATCGACCGCCTCGTTAGGGCCACCGAAAGCGCCATCGCCGGTCACCGTGCCCACCGCAGCGTCGATTGACAGCGCGTCAACCACGATTCGTTCGCCGAAAGCTGCGTGCAGCGAAAATGCTACCCGATCGGCGACGAGCGGCGCGAACTCCGGCGGGAGCAGCGACGCCAACGCCGCCGTACCCGACAACCCAAGAATAGTTTTTGTGGCGACGGCGAGATTCACATCTGCATCTAACCGGGCGATGGTACCGGCCGAGGCGCTCAGCCGCCCGTGCCAACCCGTCAGTGGGCCGGAACCATTTACGGTAAGCGCGAACGGCGGGCGGTCGGTGCGTCCGAGGGAGCGGTCGAGCAGAACGCCGGTTGGTTCAGCGGCGTCAAGACGCAGGTCGAGAACGGGTGGGCTGCCGGTAAGCCCCAATGCCAGCCCGATATTGCCTGCAGCGCCGTCCGTCCGGTGCAGATCGAGCGCGACATGTGCAGTTTCGCCGGCAAGCCGCGCATTTCCTTCCACCGTCGCCACAACGCTCTCGCCTAACACCGGAGGAGCCAGCGACAGCCGGCCGATCGAGAACCGGTCGAGAATCACCTCGACGGGGAGATGCGGAACCCCGAAATATTCGGTAACCGGCGTGGTCGACGGTGCGGTTGACGACCGAGCCATGTCGATCTCGCCGAAGCTCAACAAGCGGATGTGCAAACGTCGTGACAGCAACGCTACTGCCGAGACATCAAGGCCGACATCGCGTAGCGTGAGATAGACGCCGTCGCGGTCGCCGATCTCGATCCTTTCGACCGTCAGGCGAAACGGCACGATTCCGTTAAGGCCCTCGATCGCGACGGTAAAGTCCTGATCGGTCATCGCCTGCGCGACGGTTTTGGCAAACCAAGTCCGGCCAGCTTGGGTCTGCAGCAGCCCAAAGAGCGCGAGGAAGACGGCGATCAGCACGCCGAGGGCGGCGCCGAACCAACGAAGCGCTCGCGCCGCGCTGCGCATCAGAAGGCCTGACCGAGGCTGATATAGACCTGGATCGGCGAGTCGCCGTTGCGCTTATGGAGCGGAGTCGCTAGGTCGAGCCGCAGTGGCCCGAACGCGGTGTAGTAGCGCAGGCCCAAGCCCACCCCATAAAGAAGTGTGCGGTCGAGCTGTGGGACCGGGTTTTCGTAATAGCTGCCGGCATCAAAGAACGGGACAATGCCGATTGTTTCGGTGATCTTGATCCGAGCCTCCAAATTGAGCACCAGGCTCGACCTTCCGCCGATCGGTACATTGTTGGGGGCGAGCGGTCCGGCCATTAAATAGCCGTAAGGGCGGATCGAACCGCCTCCTCCGGCATAGATCCGCTGGTCGGAGGGAAGCTGCGACAGCGGCGCGCCATCGAGCGAGCCGAGCGCGAGCTTACCGGCGAGGATCGCGCGCTGTTCGGAGCCCAGTGCCCAGTAGGTGCTCCCAGAAATGAAGCTCGTTACGAAAGTCAAATTCGAGCCGGAGAAGATGTGGGCCGGTGTCACGGAGAGCTGTGCCCGATAGCCGGTCGTGGGGTTTAAGAGATTATCGGTCGAATCCAATTTCATGTAGACCGGCAGGCCGGCAAGCTCATAGCGCTGACTGCCAGTCCTCGGGTTGAGATCGGCGAGCTGAACGACGTTCGCCTTTTCAATTTCGAAGGCGACGCCGCCGGTTAGCATGCGGCCGAACCGTCGCTCGAGCCCGGCCGTCGCGAGTGCGTGCCGGCTGCGGTAGGCGACCGGGTTGTCGTTGGCGGCTTCCGCGGTCGCCAGGAGGTCCTGATCGATCGCCAAAAAATCGGGACGACGGAAATTGGCGCGGAACGCGTCGAGTTGCTGGCCGGCCTCGGCAGAAAGCCGCAGATTTTCGGCATTGCCAAACAGGTTGCGGTTTTCCCAGAAGGCGCGAGCCCCGAAGCCCTGACTGGTGTTGTACGCAAGTCCGGCGCCGATCGTACGATGCAATCTCTCGGTCGCGTCGATAGTCATCCGCACATCTTCGGGATTATCTGGGTCGGCGGTGGGTGTGAGCTGGACCGTGCTGAACAACCCGGTTTCGATGAGCGCTCGCCGGGTCTCTGCGACCTTGCTCGCGTCATAGATCTCATCGCGCTGCCAGCGAAGGCGCCCTTTGACATAGGCTGGATTGAGCCGTTCGAGCCCCTCAATGGTAACCGGGCCGAAGCGCATGACAGGCCCGGGGTCAAGCGTGTAGGTCACCTCCATCGTCTCTGCGGCCTTGTCGATCTCGACGTGGCGGTCCTCTGCCTTGGCAAAAGGATGCCCGCTATTACCGAGCGCCGCCAGCAAGGCCGTCTCGGTCGCTACAACCGGAGCGGTGCGCGCTGGGTCGCCAGGCTTGAGCGGCAGCTTCTTTTCATCTTGAGGGAGGGGTAGCGGCTGCCCGTCAGGCCCTAGCACCTTGACCGAGGCAACATGGTAGAGTGGTCCTGGCTCGACCGTGACCGTTATCTTGGCCGGATCGGACTCGGCGTTAATATCGTAAGAGAATCCTGCATCCCAGTAGCCAAGGCTATGAGCCGCGTCTGCGAGCCGGCCGAGATCTCGGTCGGCGCGGCGACGTAGCGCCTCCTCGGAAACCGGGGGCCTGTCTTCGAGTGTCTTCAGCTCGGAGACCTTCTCCAACAGATCAGCGAGCTCGCTATCCTCGACGCCGGTAATCTCGGTTCGATAGTTCAGATCAGCGCGGGCAACATAACGGGGAACAACTGCCGCCGCGATCACTGCAACCATCAGGTAAAGCCATCGAACGCGCATCCCGCCCCCATCGGGGAACGGCCAGGCGCAACGACTCGTTCCTCAGGCGGATTGCGTATCCCCGGTCCGGCGCGCGGCGGCTGCCGCGATCCGTCGCTTCAGGCGGCGGATCTCGGGCGACAACTTGCGGTCCGGCGTATCGCGCAAAAACACGTCGATGCCGCCCTTGTGCTCGATCGTGCGGATCGCCGCAGCGGTAATGCGCAGCCGGATCGAGCCAAGCGCATCCGAGAGGACGCGTGTTCGCTGCAAATTGGGCAGATAGCGCCGTTTGGTCTTATTGTTGGCGTGGCTGACGTTGTGCCCGACCTGGACGCCCTTGCCGGTGACCGTGCATCTCCGCGCCATCGTGCACCTCGACCAACGCAACCTTGAAACGATTTGCGCGGCCGCTCTCCGGCCGCGCGCCTCTCTTTGTACCCACTCCAGCCGCGCCGCGTCAAGCGCAGCTCCGAAGCGGCACCGCTCGAACGGTTCGGCGTCAGATCGACGGAGGCTTCGCTGAAGCGGGGCTCGCGAGGGACTGCAGCACTGTCGGCCCGAGAAGCTGGTCGCGGCACGGGTGCCGCCTTCGGTCGCGCCCCATCGAGAGCGCGCGAGGCCGCCACGCAGCTGAGCCCGAAGTGTCGTCAGCGATCGAAGGCGGCAAAATCCCCGGCCGAGCCCCTAACCATTATTCTCGCCTCGCCGGTAGCGTCGATGCAATGGAGCTTTATGATTTGGGCGATAACGTCGAAACCGTACGATCATTAAACCCAAGGCTGATGATGCTGCTGACGTCGGTGGGCGCGAGGCATTTCACAGAGTGGCGCATTACTCTCGTCCAAGCCGATGTAAGGGGGCTTTCTTCCCGCGACGCCTGCCGCGATCGACGTGGTTCATCTCAATGCCATTAGCCGCGGGGAAAACACGGTTGCGCGTTACTCAAAGTTGAGACGTAAGATTCGATAATTGGACCCGCGGAGTTTTTGATGCGAATGTTTTTCATATGTCAGCGTGTTCCTTTCCCCCCGGACCGGGGAGACAAGATCACCACCTTCAATGAGATCCGCCATCTCTCGACAAAGCATGAGGTGCACGTCTTCTGTCTCGCCGACGGCAGACCGGATCTCGATAATATTCCCGGTCTTCGCCGCTACGCACAGAGCGTTACGGCGGTGCCGGTGCTCGGGTGGAAAAGCAAGCTACGCGCGCTCAAGGCGATATTTGCCGGGGAACCGCTTTCGGTGGCGGCGCTCAACGAAGCGGAACTACACAACGTCATCAGGCGACAATTCACCGAGCTGCGACCCGATCTGATCATGGTCTACAGTTGCAATGTGGCGTAATATGCCGAGCATTTCCCGCAAGTGCCGAGGATCATGCAATTCGCCAAGCTCGACTCGTCGAGGTGGGGGCAGTTCGCGCGCCGGTCGCGGCTGCCGTTGCGCTGGGTCTATGCGGTCGAACAGCAGCGTTTCTTTGCGTACGAACGGCATATAGCCCGCACTTTCTCCCACGCATTGGTCTGCACCGCGGCCGAGCAGCGCGACTTCGAGCGCTTGATCCCCGGTGTGCCGGTTAGTCTCGTCGGCAATGGAGTAGACCTCGACTATTTCCGCTCGAAACGTATTGCGAAAAGACCCGGATCGATCGTTTTCACCGGAGTGATGGATTATTTCCCTAATATCGATGCTGTCGTCTGGTTCTGTGACAAGGTCGTGCCCATAGTCCAACAACAAATTCCCGAAGCGGTCTTGACGATCTGCGGCAGCCGACCGACCGCGGCGGTGCGACGCTTGGCAAAGCGACGCGGCGTCACCGTCACCGGACGGGTTCCGGACACGCGGCCTTATCTGGATGGGGCGGAAGTCTTTGTGGCGCCAATGCGAATGGCGCGCGGCATCCAGAACAAGCTGCTCGAGGCCTTGGCCATGGGGCTACCCTGTGTCGCCTCCGAGGCCGCCGCGGCCGGCACGGTCGTTCCGGGCGGACTGGGCATTCTGGCCACAGACGACCCCGATGAGTTTGCCCTGCATGTCGTGCGGCTGCTGCGCGACGGCGCTTTCCGCGCCACGATGGCAGGCAAGGCGCGGGCTGCCGCCGAACTGAATTACCGATGGGACGTGCAGCTCGTCCGCCTCGACCGGGTAATTGCAGCCCTCTCGCCCGGGTCCGCGTTGTCGGCCTCTCTGGAATGCGCCTGACCGGGGAAGCATAAAATGCGGATCTGGATCAGCGGCTGCGGCGGGATGATGGGCTCACAACTGTGCGGCGCGCTCGCTGCGGCCGGT
>Ga0310915_10001477_pt1 | contig 12202 bp, 12 predicted proteins | sample GREbulkMGAN111_FD_202508 | JGI IMG/M metagenome (GOLD analysis project Ga0310915, IMG submission 202508) | Lab enrichment of tropical soil microbial communities from Luquillo Experimental Forest, Puerto Rico - GRE.bulkMG.AN111 | ecosystem: Environmental > Terrestrial > Soil > Tropical forest >...
GCGCACAGTGACGCTGGCCGACCCGCATGTCGAGCAGCCGACCGTCAAGCGCTATTATCTTACCCCCTCGGCCGCAACTGCGGCCCCCGGCGAGAGCGCGGCCCTCGATGTGCTGGCGCAATTGTTGGGAAACGGCAGCAACTCCTATCTCTATCGCGCATTGGTGGTCGATCGTCCGCTCGCGGTGGCGGCCACCGCCGCCTATCAGGGCACCTCGCTCGATCCGACGCAGTTCTCGATCTCGGTCGCGCCCAGGCCCGGTGTGGAATTTTCGACCGTCGAGCAGGTCGTCGATAGCGTGATCGCCGACATCACGCAAAATCCGGTGCGGGCCGAGGACCTCGAGCGGGTCAAGACCCAATTGATTGCGGAGGCGATTTACGCCCAGGACAACCAGGCGGTCATGGCGCGCTGGTATGGCGGCGGTCTGACCACGGGATTGAGCGTCGAAGACATCCGAAGCTGGCCGGACCGCATTCGTGCGGTGACCGCCGACCAGATCCGCGCTGCCGCGCAGAAATGGCTGGACAAGAAGCGTTCGGTAACCGGCTATCTCATCAAGGACACCGCGCCGAAACGCGAGGAGAAGCGATCGTGACCTATCATTCCACCTTCGCGCGCTTTGCCGGCGCGCTGATAGCCTCGCTGACGATTTCGTTCGCGACGCCCTCGCTCGCCGCTACCAAAATCCAGCATTTGATCTCGCCCGGCGGCATCGAAGCCTGGTTCGTGCAAGACGCGACCGTGCCGCTGATCGCCATGGAATATGCCTTCGGCGGCGGCGCCGCGCAGGATCCGGCCGACAAGCCCGGTGTCGCCAACATGGTGGCAAGCCTGATCGACGAAGGTTCCGGCGATCTCGACTCGAAGACTTTTCATGAGCGCCTCGACCGCCGCGCCATCGAGCTGAGCTTCAGCGCGACGCGCGATTATTTCCGCGGCTCCTTGCGCATGCTGAAGGACAACAAGGACGAGGCGTTCGACCTGCTCCACATGGCGCTGACCTCGCCGCATTTCGACGCGACCGACGTCGAGCGCATCCGCTCGCAGATCGTCTCGGGGCTGCGCCGCGACACCACCAATCCGAACGCGCTTGCGGGGCGCAAGTTTCTGGAGATCGCCTATGGCGATCATCCCTACGGCCGCCAGGCCTCCGGCACGCTCGAGAGCATTCCGACCATCACGGTTGCCGACATGAAGGATTATGTGCGGCGCGTGATCGCCAAAGACACGCTGAAGATCGCCGTGGTCGGCGATGTCGATCCCGCGACGCTCGGCAAGTTGCTCGACCAGACCTTTGGCGGCCTGCCGGCGAAGGCAAGCCTTACGCCGGTACCCGACATCGTGGCCGCAAAACCGCCGCAACGCGCGTTCGTGCCGCTGGATGTGCCGCAGACCGTGATCAGCTTCGGCGGCCCCGGCATCATGCGCCACGATCCCAATTTCATGGCCGCCTATGTCGTCAACCACATCATCGGCGGCGGCGGATTGTCGTCGCGGCTCTACCACGAGGTCCGCGAGAAGCGCGGGCTTGCCTATTCGGTTTATCAAACGCTGTTGTGGATGGATCACTCCGCCCTGTTCATCGGCAATACCGGCACGCGTGCCGACCGCGCCGGCGAGACGCTCGATGCCGTCGAGAAGGAAATCCGCCGCATGGCCGAGGAGGGTCCGACCCAGCAGGAGCTCGACGAGGCCAAATCCTACCTGAAGGGCTCGCAGATGCTGCAGCTCGACACCTCTTCGAAGCTCGCATCGGGGCTCCTGCAATACCAACTCGACAGGCTGCCGATCGACTATCTCGAGAAGCGCAACGCCATCGTCGATGCCGTGACGCTTGCCGACGCCAAGGCCGTCGCCAAGCGGCTCTGGGGCCAGGGCCTGCTCACCGTGATTGTCGGCCGCGCCCCGCAAGCCGCAGCCGAGCCGGCTGCCGCGACCCCGCCGACCAAGGCGGATTAGGCGGTCATGCCTCTCCCGCAAGCGGGGGAGGCAATGAGACCGGGCAAGCGGAAAGCAAACGCCCCGCAAACCCGCTATCTTGCGGGCACCGATTCCCTTTGCCCGGTGTTCCATGCTGCGGATTTCCCGCGACCTTGCCATCGACGAAAACGACATCGAGATCGCATTCGTCCGCGCCTCCGGCCCGGGCGGCCAGAACGTCAATAAGGTCGCAACCTCCGTCCAGTTGCATTTCGACACCCGCCGCATCGCACTGGCCGACGATGCGAGGCTGCGGCTCGCCCGCCTTGCCGGCAGCCGGATGACCAAGGACGGCGTGATCGTGATCCAGGCACAGCGTTTCCGCACGCAGGAGCGAAACCGCGCGGACGCGATCGAGCGCCTGCTCGCGCTCTTGCGCGAAGCAATGGTTCGCCCCACCCCACGGCGGGCAACCAAGCCAACGGCCGGCTCCAGGCAGCGTCGCCTCGACAGCAAAAAGCGCCGCAGCGACGTCAAGGCCCGCCGCGGCTCGCACGGCTTCGAGGATTGACCAGGGAACCTGAGCCGGAGCGCCTGCCCGCCGCGGGAATGCGGCAGCTTTTGTTCTCACGCGAAACAGCCCGCTACTACCACCGCTCGTCCGGCGAGACTTAGAGTCTGCGCAGAACGGTGATGTAAATGACAAAGCTGCGCGCACCACGTGGAATCGGGCTCGGATTTTGCGGTGCGGTGCTTGTCGTGAGCGTCGCGGTCGCGCAAATGCCGTTACCGGCCGCCAAGCCGCCCGACGGCGCGACGCTGTTCAAGCAACAATGCGCGACATGTCACACCACGAATCTGTCCGACCCGATACGGCAGGGCCCGTCGCTGTTTGGCATCGTCGGCCGCCGCGCCGGCACGGCCGACGGCTTCCACTACTCGGCGGGCTTTGGGAAGGCCGATTTCGTCTGGGACGACGCCAGGCTGGACGCCTGGATAACCAACCCGCAAGAGATGCTCCCCGGCTCGGTCATGGCATACCGACAAGCAAAGCCCGAGATCCGCGCTGCCATCATCGCCTACCTCAAGGAGTTGCACTGAATGGCAAAACCCGTTCACTCGATGATCCGCGTTCTCGATCAGAACAAATCACTGGATTTTTACGCGCGCGCCTTCGGACTTGAGGTCGCCGACCATCTCAAATTCGCGGACTTTGCGCTGATCTACCTGCGTCATCCATCCTCGCCGTTCGAGGTCGAACTGACCGTCAATTTCGATCGCAAGGAGCCTTATTCGCTCGGCGACGGATATGGTCATCTTGCCGTGGTGGTTGACGACGTCGATGCCGAGCACGCAAGATTCGAGAGGGAAAAGCTGTCGCCCGGGCCGCTGCGCGATTTCAAGCACGACGGCAGGACGCTGGCGCGCTTCTTCTTCGTCGCCGACCCCGACGGTTACAAGATCGAGGTGATCCAGAAGGGCGGCCGCTTCGGTTAATCCAATCGAAAAAACAATCCACGGAGGACACCCATGAGAGAAGTCGATCGTCGAAGCAAATACGACCGCCGCGTGTTTCTGAAAGGCGCGGCCACGACGGTGCCGGCGGTCGCGATCGCGACCAGCACGGGCCTCGGCGTCAGCGACGCCTGGGCCGAGGACGCGACCACGCTCACGCCGGCGACGCTGAAGACGCTGATGAAGATGGCGCGCGACATCTATCCCCACGATTTCCTGGGCGACAGCTATTACATCACCGCGGTGAAACCATGGGACGACAAGGCAGCCAAGGACCCCGCCGTAAAATCGCTGATCAACGACGGCGTGGCGCGCCTCGACCAGGAGGCCAATGACCGCCACAAGATGCCTTACGTCCAGGTGGCCTGGGAAAACGATCGGGTCGCCTTGCTGCAGCGGATCGAGCAGACCGCTTTCTTCCAGCAGATCCGCGGTGACCTCGTCGTCTCCCTCTACAACCAGAAGGAGCTTTGGCCAAAATTCGGTTACGAGGGCTCCTCCGCCGAACATGGCGGCTACATCAAACGCGGCTTCGCCGACATCGACTGGCTCCCAAAGGTCTAGGCGGTCAGGGAGGACATCAACATGGCAAAATTCGATCTGAATGACAGCGGCGTTGTCGTCATTGTCGGCTCCGGCGCCGGCGGCGGAACGCTTGGCAACGAACTGGCGCAGAAAGGGATCAAGGTCGTCATCCTCGAAGCCGGCCCGCGCGTGGAGAACCAGGACTTCGTCAACGACGAATGGGATAGCTTCGCGCAGCTTGCATGGTCCGACATGCGCACCACCTCGGGAAGCTGGCGTGTCGCCAAGGATTTCCCGAACCTTCCTGCCTGGATCGTCAAGGCGGTCGGCGGCTCGACGACACATTGGGCCGGCGCATCGCTGCGCTTCGACGAGCATGAATTCAAGATCAAAAGCGCCTACGGAGGCATCCCCGGCGCCAACCTTCTGGATTGGCCGATCACGCTTGCGGAAATGGAGCCGTGGTACGCGAAGGCCGAGAACAAGATGGGCGTGACCCGGACCAACGGCATTCCCGGCCTGCCCGGCAACAACAATTTCAAGGTGCTCGAAGCAGGCGCCAGGAAACTTGGCTACAAAACGGTGCATACCGGCAACATGGCCATCAACAGCGAGCCGCGCGACGGGCGCGGGTCCTGCCTGCAGATCGGGTTCTGCTTCCAGGGCTGCAAATCCGGCGCCAAATGGTCGACCCTCTACACCGAAATTCCCAAGGGCGAAGCAACCGGCAATCTCGAGGTTCGCCCCAACAGCATGGTGCTCAAGATCGAGCACGATGCATCGGGCAAGGTCACCGGCGTCGTCTATGCCGACGAAACCGGGGCGACGCAGCGCCAGAAGGCACGGGTCGTGGCTGTCGCCGGCAACTCGATCGAGAGCCCGCGACTCCTGCTCAACAGCGCCTCGAACACGTTCCCCGACGGTCTTGCCAATTCCTCCGGCCAAGTCGGCCGCAACTATATGCGGCACATGACGGGCAGCGTGTATGCCGTGTTTGAGAAGTCGGTCCACATGTATCGCGGCACCACCATGGCCGGCATCATCCGCGACGAGTCGAAGAACGATCCGAAGCGCGGTTTCGTCGGCGGCTATGAGATGGAGACGTTGTCGCTCGGCCTGCCCTTCATGGCCGCGTTCCTGAACCCGGGCGCCTGGGGCCGGTCGTTTACCAGCGCCATAGAGGGTTATCCGCGGATGGCCGGCATGTGGCTGGTCGGCGAGGACATGCCGCAGGAGACCAATCGCGTCACGCTCGATCCGAAGGTCAAGGACAAGTTCGGCCTGCCGGTCGCGAGCGTGCATTTCGACGACCATCCCAACGATATCGCGATGCGCGAGCACGCCCACAAGCAGGGTGCTGCGGTCTACGAGGCCGTCGGCGCCACAGTGACCTATCCGACGCCGCCCTACCCAAGCACGCACAATATGGGCACCAATCGGATGAGCGAAAAACCGAGGGATGGTGTGGTGAACAAATTCGGCCAGACCCACGACATCAAGAACCTGTTCGTGTCCGACGGCAGCCAGTTCACCAGCGGCGCAGCGTGCAACCCGACCCTGACCATCGTTTCGCTGGCGATCCGTCAGGCGGACTACATTGCAGGCGCGATGCAGAAGAAAGAGATCTGATCCTACTCGAAGCGAAGCGGCTCCGCCGGTAACGGTGCGGAGCCGCTTCGATTATCGCAATTGGCAGCGCAGCCAATCCGGCGGGATCACTCGGCGGCGTCAAGTATCGCGCTGGCAGTTCCGCGAAACTCCGGCAGCGCCGCAACGCTTTTGGCACGATAAATCAGACAGGAGCAGCGCAAGAGCGAGGCAAAATTCTTCACCTCGCCATGATGATCGAGAACCTCATTGTGCAAAGTTGTGAGGAATTTGCCGAGGCTCATGTTCTCCTTCGCTGCGATCTCCTCCAGCGTATCCCAGAATGACATTTCCAGGCGGATCGACGTGCAGTGACCACCGATTCGCAAGCTTCGGGTCTGCGATTCATAGTCGCGTTGAGGTTGATGCGCGAACAACTGGCACATGGCGTCCTCCCCTATAGATTGTCATTTTTGCAAACGATATACCGGCTCGCTCCACCCCACAATTCCCATCAGAGTGCTCTCAAGCGCCTCATGCCGGGAATCAAACATCAATGCCTTCAATGTGATAGGTTAGGCTCTTCCCCAACAGGGGTTGGTCCTCTCGTTCGCCCCATGCATTTATCGCGATACCATCTAGAATGCGCCACGCTCCAGAATCGGCCCTCTGACCAGTCTCATGCCCGTCCGCCAGCTTCCCGAACAGGTCGTCAACCGCATCGCCGCCGGCGAGGTGGTCGAACGCCCCGCAAGCGTGGTCAAGGAACTCGTGGAGAACGCGATCGATGCCGGCGCGAGCCGGATCGATGTGTTCACTGACGGCGGCGGGCGTCGAAAGATCGCGATCACCGACGACGGCACCGGCATGACGGCGGCCGATCTCGCACTGGCGGTCGAACGGCACGCCACCTCGAAACTCGACGACGAGGATCTGCTGCGAATCAGGACGCTCGGGTTTCGCGGCGAGGCACTGCCCTCGATCGGCGCGGTGGCGAGGCTCGCCATCGCCACGCGACATGCCAGCGAACCGCATGCCTGGTCGCTCAGCGTCGAAGGCGGCATCAAATCGAAAATCATGCCGGCGGCACTCGGCCAGGGCACCCGCGTCGAAGTCGGCGATCTCTTTTATGCGACGCCGGCGCGGCTGAAATTTCTGAAGACGGACCGCACCGAGTCCGAGGCCATCCGCGAAACCGTACGGCGGCTCGCGATGGCGCGCCCCGATATCGCCTTTACGCTCGCCGGCGAAGAGCGCGCCCCGGTCACCTGGGCTGCGGCTCTGCCCAGCGCCGGACGGCTGACCCGGCTCGGCGATATCCTGGGCAGCGATTTCCGCGGCGCCGCGATCGATGTTCGCGCGGAACGCGACGGCGTTCTGGTCGAGGGTTTTGCCGCCTCGCCGTCGCTCACGCGGGCAAATGCGCTCGGGCAATATCTCTTCGTCAACGGCCGTCCGGTGCGCGACAAGCTGATCCTGGGCGCGGTGCGCGCGGCCTACGCCGATTACTTGCCGCGCGACCGTCATCCCGTGGTCGCGCTGTTCGTTACGCTCGACTCGCGCGAAGTCGACGCGAACGTGCATCCTGCGAAAACCGAGGTGCGGTTTCGCAATGCCGGGCTCGTCCGTACACTGATCGTGCACGCGCTGAAAGACGGTCTTGCGCGCGAGGGCCGGCGCACGGCGGCCAACAGCGCAAGCGACGCGCTCGCATCCTTCCGTCCGGCCTACACGCCGCGCCCCGCCGACTGGGATTGGCGCCACTCGCCGTCGCTTCCGGCCGGACCCCTGCCGGCGTTTTCGGCTTGGGCGGCAACCGCATTCGCCGAACAGGACCAGGCCAGTTTCGACGTCGGTAGGCCCTCGGCCGACGTGCGGTTCGACGCGCAGCCCGCAACCGACCTGATCGACCGGCCGCTCGGCGCCGCGCGCACGCAAATCCACGAGACCTATATCGTGTCGCAAACCCGCGACGGGCTGATCGTCGTCGACCAGCATGCCGCGCATGAGCGGATCGTCTATGAGCGGCTGAAGGCGTCGCTGGCCAGGAACGGCGTGCAGCGGCAGATCCTGTTGATCCCCGAGATCGTCGAGCTCGACGAGGCAACGGTCGAACGATTGCTCGCGCGGACGGACGAGCTTGCCGCATTCGGGTTGGCGATCGAATCCTTCGGACCCGGCGCGGTTGCGGTTCGCGAGACGCCATCCTTGCTCGGCAAAATCGACGCCGGCGCCCTGCTGCGCGATCTCGCCGAGCACATGGAAGAATGGGACGAGGCGCTGCCGCTCGAGCGTCGCTTGATGCATGTGGCCGCCACCATGGCCTGCCACGGATCGGTGCGTGCGGGACGACGCCTGAAACCCGAAGAGATGAACGCGCTGCTCCGCGAGATGGAAGACACGCCAAATTCCGGCCAGTGCAATCACGGCCGCCCGACCTATGTCGAGCTCAAGCTCTCGGATATCGAGAAGCTGTTCGGGCGGCGGTAGTGCGCCGTTGTAGTGTGGACGGGTCGCGCCTTTCCCACACTACAATGGCTTTAGAAAAACAAACTCCGTGTCGTCATAGGCGCGCCGCTCCAGCTCGACAAAACCCTCCGGCGTCGTTAATGCAGCAGCCTTTGCCTCTTCGACCACGAGCAGCGCCTCCTTCGTCAGCCATCCGCCGTCGCGCAGCGAGGCAAGCGCCTTTTCGGCAAGGCCCTTGCCGTAAGGTGGATCAAGGAACACCAGCGAGAACGGCTCGACCGGGTGCGCGGGACCGAGGTTAGTCGCATCGCGGCGAAACACCTTCGTCACGCCGCCGAGGCCCAGCGCCTCGACATTGTTGCGCAACAGCGCGCGCGCTTCAGCGCCGTTGTCGACGAACAGGGCGAAGCCTGCCCCGCGCGAGATCGCCTCGATGCCGAGCGCGCCGGTTCCGGCAAACAGATCGAGCACGCGCGCGTCTTCGACAGGGTTCTCGTAGGCATGGACGAGAATGTTGAACAGCGACTCGCGCAAGCGGTCCGCGGTCGGACGAATCTCGCGCGAGGCTGGCGCGGCAAGATTGCGGCCCCTCAATCGCCCGCCGACCACGCGCATGACCTACTCGTCCCGCGGGCGAAAATCGCGCTTGCCGTGATAACCGCGCTTGGGACGGCGCGGCGGTCCGAAACCTTGCGCCTCCCGCTCGTTGCGCTCTCGTGCCTCTTCGCTGCCGGAGCGCTGAACCAGCACGCGGCGCCCCTTGCGGTCGGAGACGAGCGCACTCTTGCCGGCGGGCTTGAACGGCTTTTTCCCGCGCGGAGCATCCTCACGATCATCGCCGCGCTGCTCGGGCGTCGCAAAATCCGCGCCCGCCTGCGCAATCACCCGCTCGCCGAGCTGCTCGCGCAACACCCGCGTCTTCACTTCCTCGACCTCGCCCTCGCCGAGCTCGCCGAGCTGGAACGGACCGTAGGAGATCCGGATCAGCCGGTTCACCTCGAGGCCGAGATGCGCGAGCACGTTGCGCACCTCGCGATTCTTGCCTTCGCGGATCGCAAAGACCAGCCAGACGTTGGCGCCCTGGTCGTGCTCCAGCGTCGCATCGATCGGACCATATTTGACGCCATCGACCTCGATGCCACCCTTCAGTTCGTCGAGCTGGGCCTGCGCCACCGCGCCATGGGCCCGGACGCGATAGCGCCGCATCCAGCCGGTTTCCGGCAACTCGAGCACGCGTGCAAGCCCGCCATCATTGGTGAGCAGCAACAGCCCCTCGGTGTTGAAGTCCAGCCGGCCGATCGAAATCAGCCGCGGCAAGCCCTCCGGCAGATGATCGAACACCGTCGGCCGCCCCTCGGGGTCGGCATGCGTCGTCATCAGTCCGCGCGGCTTGTGGTAGAGAAACAGGCGCGTGCGCTCGCGCGGCGGCAATGGCTTGCCGTCGACGGCGATCACGTCATTGGCGGTCACGTCGAGCGCCGGCGAATTGATGACGCGGCCGTTGACGCTCACACGGCCCTGCACGACCATCTCTTCGGCGTCGCGGCGCGAGGCAAGGCCGGCACGCGCCAGCACCTTTGCGATGCGCTCGCCGGATTTTTTCGGTTTTGTTTCTTCTCGCGCGGAGCGTTTGTCGAAATCAGGCTTCGGCTTGCGATAAGCGCCGCGACCGCCGAAGGCCAGACGTCTGGCAAAGATCTTGCTGTCGTCTTCGTTGTCGCGGCGTGGGCGCTCCGCAAAGCGCCGGTCGCTCTTCGGATGCTCCTGCCAGTCCATGCGGCCCTCGGGGCGCTGGCGGGGACGGTCATGTTTCGGGCGGTCGCCCCGACGATCGCCATGCTCGCCGTCGCGCTCCCAGCGCGGACGGCCGAATTTTGGACGATCCTCATGGCGTCGATCGTCGCGCGAGCGTGCGAAGCGTGGACGTTCATCGCCACCACGATCGTCACGCGGCCGGTCGTCGCGCTTGCGCCACGGCTTTCCGTGCCCACGGTCGCGGCCGCCAAACTCGCGATCGTCGCGGCGCTCCTTGAATTTCCGGTCCTGGAAACGTCCGGCCGGCCGCGCCTCATCCCGGTCGCGACGCGGCGGACGGTCGTCGCGGTCAAATCGCCGTGGGGGCCGGTCACCCCGGTCACGGCGCGGCGCGGCGTCATCGTCCCGGCGCCGCAACGGACGTTCGCCGCGAAAGTCGCGCTGGTCACCTTTGCCTTTGCCGGCAAAATCGCGCTTGTCGCGTTTTCCGGAAAACTTCCTTTCCCCGCCCCGCGCGGCAAAGGGTCGGTCCTTGCCGCCGCCACGCCGATCACGCCGGCCGCCGGAAGCGTTGTGTTTATCGTTGTCGCGGGGCATGAAAAGCTCGTTTCGAATGAGGCTCGAGTGATACGGTGCACGTGCGGCGCGCATTAGCAGAGTTATTCAGGCAAGACGAGGCATGAACGCCCCCTCTTTCATGGATTTGGCACTGAAAGCCGCCGAAAAGGCCGGAAAATCCGGCGAAGTGCCGATCGGCTGCGTCATCGTGCGCGACGGCAAGGTGTTGGCGGCTGCCTCCAACCGGACTCTTAACGATCGCGATCCGACTGCGCACGCCGAAATCCTGGCGATCCGGGATGCCGCCCGCGAGCTCGGCAGCGAGCGGCTCGCCGACTGCGATCTCTACGTGACGCTGGAACCCTGCACCATGTGCGCGGCCGCGATCTCGTTTGCGCGCATCCGCCGGCTCTATTACGGCGCAGCCGACCCGAAGGGCGGCGCGGTCGAGTCGGGCGTCCGATTCTTTGCCTCGCCGACCTGCCACCATGTACCGGAAATCTATTCCGCGGTGGGCGACAACGAAGCAGCCGCGTTGCTGAAGGAATTTTTCAAGGCGCGGCGATAGCTTTGCACTCCGCGGTCATCATCCGCGAAAGCGGATGATCCAATATTCCAGAGACAGCCGAGATTCGACCCAGAGGTTTCGGGTACTGGATACCCCGCCTTCGCGGGGTATGACAGGGGCGGGGCGGCGCCGCCGTGCCTAACCTTCGAGAAAAAACTCCCGCAGCAATTTCCCCGTCACAACCGGATTCTCCTCGGCCAGAAAATGCCCGGAGTCGACCGGCGATCCCCTGACATTGGTCGCCCAGGTCTTCCAGGTGTCGAGCGGGGTTGCAGCGGCGGACGCAATGCCGGCATCGCCCCACAGCGCCAGCAACGGAATCGTGATCTTCTTGCCGGCATCGACGTCGGCCTTGTCGATGTCATAGTCGGCATAGGCGCCGGCGCGATAGTCCTCGCACATCGCATGCACGCGGGAAGGATCGCGGAACGGCGCGAGATAATGCTGCATCGCCTGCGGGTCGAAGGCGGCCAGCGTCTTCGATTTCGTCTGGCTCGCCATCTTCTCCTTCAGGAAGAAATCCGGGCTGCCCAGGATCAACGTTTCCGGCAACGGATAAGGCTGCGCCAGAAACGTCCAGTGATAGATCTTCAGCGCATAAAGCCGGTTCATGCGCTCCCAGTAATTATAGGTCGGCAGGATATCGAGCACCGCCAGCCGCGATAGCCGGCCGGGATGATCGAGCGCGAGGCGATACGACACGCGGCCGCCGCGGTCGTGCCCGGCCAGCGCGAAGTGCACGTAGCCGAGGCTCTCCATCGCTTCCACGATCGCGTTCGCCATCGCGCGCTTGGTGTAGGGCGTGTGATTCTTGTCGCTTTCAGGCATGTCCGACCAGCCATAGCCCGGCAGGTCGGCGATGATCAGCGTGAACCTGTCGTTCAGGTCGGGCGCGACCTTGTGCCACATCACGTGCGTCGAGGAGAAGCCGTGCAGCAGGAGCAGCGGCGGGCCCTTGCCGCCAACCCGGGCGAAAATACGACCAGAGGTCGTACGAATCCATTTTGACTCATAACCGGGAAACAGGTCGGCAAAATCGCTCATGTGCTACACTCGTCGTCGTTGGCTGCCGGCTCGCCGCTTGCGCGCTGCCGCCACGATTGCACGCAGGATGATTCAGTAGACCGCAAATAACGGTTTCGACAAGGGCCCTTGCGATCGACTGGAATGGACTGCCGGTTGGTGAAGCACGTTATGCGCTTCAAACTTTGTTTATCGTTGCCGTTGAATTGGCACGAGATTATTCAATCCAGAAGGTTCCGCCAACGTGGACCATGAAATTGAGGAAATGCCATGTCGATC
>Ga0310915_10001484_pt1 | contig 12168 bp, 16 predicted proteins | sample GREbulkMGAN111_FD_202508 | JGI IMG/M metagenome (GOLD analysis project Ga0310915, IMG submission 202508) | Lab enrichment of tropical soil microbial communities from Luquillo Experimental Forest, Puerto Rico - GRE.bulkMG.AN111 | ecosystem: Environmental > Terrestrial > Soil > Tropical forest >...
TCGATGCTGGCAAGTTGACATCCGTCGTCTTGCCATCCGGCGCACAGTTACTGGATCCCACCGGCACAGTTTCCACATCATTCGCAGACGTGACGCGTACTCGCGGCCACCTGATGTTCGCAGGTGAGTTGGTAGGGCGCGACGTCAAATTAGTCTGCAATGGCCAAGAGGAAACTTCACTTTCGAAAAATTGCCCAATACCCCGATTCCGGAAGCAAGCGAGTGCCTATGGTCATTGTTCCGCTTTAAAATTAATCATCTCTGACGAAACATTCGATTCAAACGCGAGGTAATTCCAACATGACCACATCTGGTCTCGCTGTCCACGTCATAAATCAGAGAATTTTGCCGATCATTGGCGGCCTTGCCGTGGCGTTCTTTGCCGCGACTGCGCAAGCGCAGGGTGCCGAGCCAAAATCTTCGCCGCAAGCGCGGGTGATCGTAGTGGGCGAGGGCAGCGTCACCGTAACACCGGACTATGCGCGAATAAGCAGTGGCGTCACGACTAGCGCCAAAACAGTCAAAGAGGCCGGCGATACCAATGCAAAAATTATGACCAATATCATACAGACACTTGTGGACGCTGGGATTGCAAAAAAAGACATTCAGACGTCGCAATTCTCGATCGAGCCGGTTTACGTATCGCCAACCCCGCCGGGCGGGCCCAAGCTCTCCGGTTATCGTGTCGCCAACCAGGTCAACGTGACGATCCACCAGATCGCGCAGGTGGGCGACATTCTGGACCGCTTGGTCAAAGCCGGCGCGACCGACGCCGGCAGCATAACGTTTCTGGTTTCCGATCGTGAAAAAACGCTCGACCAGGCGCGCGAGGCCGCATTCACCAATGCCCGGCACAAAGCCGAACTTTATGCGCACGCCGCAGGTGTCAATCTCGGGCACATCGCATGGATCACGGAAAGTTCGGATGTTGCGCCAATTCTAGACGGTGAGGTAAGGGCGATGAAGCCAGCGGAGCGAATGCCAATCGAAGTTGGCGAGAACACAATAACGGCGCGCGTCACGGTCGGCTTCGACATCGCCGAATAGACGCGAGTCAACGCGCGTATTTGCGCCCCCAATCGCGCATGGCACGGACGATCGGGCCGAGATCGCGACCCTTTGTGGTAAGCACGTACTCGGCCCGCGGGGGGCTCATCGAATAGAAGCGGCGTTCGACGACGCCATTCTCCTCAAGCGTCCGCAAACGCTCCGATAACGTATTCGGGGCAATGCCTTTCAACGAGTCCTGCAACTGCTGAAAACGCCTTGGCCCATGCAGGAAAAAGTCGCGCAGGATTAGGCAGGTCCAACTCGATCCGATGACGCTGATCGTGCGGGCCACCGGGCCCTCAGTGGTGTCTTGATTCTGCATGATGGAACTCTATTCAGCCGTTGAGTCATTCGCAATTGTTCCCGCAGTCACTATTATGTGATCTTGTCACTAGTAATATATTTGTTGACTAGTCTACTAATAGTAACTATCTAAACGATAGTAACGACGATGGAGCTTTCCCATGACCCGCCAAATCCCTGAATACCTTCTGTCATTCGAATTGATCGCCCGGGCTCTCGTGACGATAATTGCGCTGGGCCTCATCTGGTTGGGTGCCGCGCGCATGCCGGCGTCGGCGAAGTCGCGTTACGCGACTGCGGGCGCACTATCGGCGGCGTTCATCGGCTGGTTGGCTGTCGCCCAGTATCTGGGCGCGGCAAATACCTATTTCGCAAGCACAGATACCGCGGTGCCGACCGTATTGTTCGGTCTGCTAATCCCGCTCGCTGTTGCCGCCATTGCCCTGTGGCAGTCGGAAAGCGTCGCAAGGCTGGTCTCCGCGATCCCGTTGCATTGGCTCGTGGCGGCTCAGGTCTATCGCGTCATTGGCGGCATTTTCCTCGTGCTTTGGGCTGCCGGACGCATGCCCTGGCAATTCGCGCTGCCGGCGGGGATTGGAGACGTTACGACGGGCATCGTTGCCGTCGTTGTGGCTGCGCTGTTGGCACGAAACGCAATTGGCGCGTACAGGGCGACATATGCCTGGTCCCTTTTCGGAATCGCCGACCTCGTGGTGGCCATCACCATGGGGGCAATGACCTCTCCGGGACGGGCACATCTCCTTGCGTTCGAGGCGCCGAACCTTCTCATCTCATCCTATCCGCTGGTCATGGTGCCCACTTTCGCCGTTCCGCTGGCCCTGATGCTCCATGGCCTTGTTCTATAGCGGCTGCGGCGAGTCGCCGCCTCTACCGGCCGGTTGGTGGCGGCGTGACAGCTTCGCAATATCAAAAGCGCCGGGGGGCGGCGAAGCCGTCGCCCCCCAATCCTTCATCATGACTTGCCTTCATCATGCGTTGCCCGCTGAAACTCGCGCGAACAACCGGTGCCAAAGTTGCTTACGTCCGCGCTCTAACCGTCCCATGATATTTGGGAAAATTTTCAGGCAACCCCCATATGGATTGTGCCAGTTTCGGGTGAAACAATGACGTGGTGTCCGGCCTTTTAAGTGCGAGCCCGACACGCTCAACCGATCCGCACTTTCTGGGAACATCGTTCATGCCTAGCCGTATCGAGGATTACGCGCTCATTGGTGACTGCGAGACGGCGGCGCTCGTTTCAAAAGATGGCTCCATTGACTGGCTATGCTGGCCACGGTTCGACTCGGCGGCTTGTTTCGCAGCGCTCCTGGGCAACGCCGACAATGGCCGCTGGCAGATCGCCCCGGCGGCTGTTGGAGGAGAGACGAAAGTTCGAGTCAACCGCCAATACCGACGCAACACGCTGGTCCTCGAAACCGAGTTCACCACCGCCGACGGCAGCGCAGCTGTACTGATAGACTTTATGCCTGTGCGCCAAGGGCGGTCGGAGTCGCGTCTCATCCGTCTGGTGGTTGGCAAACGCGGCACCGTGGCGATGCGCGCGGAGCTAATTGTCCGATTCGGGTATGGCGGTTGGACGCCTTGGGTAACGCGCACCGAAAACGGTGATCTCCTGGCGATCGCCGGGCCGGATATGCTGCATCTTCGCACCCCGGTCGAGCTGCGGGGCGAGCGGATGACCACGGTCAGCGACTTCATCGTGTCGGCCGGACAGCGGATACCTTTCGTTCTCACCTATATCCCGTCGCACTTACCGATTCCCGATCCGGAGAATGGGGAAGAGGCGCTGCAATTGACGGAGGCGTTCTGGCTGTCGTGGGCCTGCACCTTCCGCAGCGAGGGACCGTATGCTGAGCTCATCACGCGCGCGCTGATCACGTTGAAGGCTCTGACCTATGCGCCGACCGGCGGCATGGTCGCTGCTCCGACCACCTCGCTGCCCGAGCAACTGGGCGGCTCTCGCAACTGGGACTACCGATTTTGTTGGTTGCGCGACGCCACGCTGACGCTCTTGGCGTTGATGAACACCGGCTACTACGACGAGGCGAAGGCATGGCGCGACTGGCTGCTCCGCGCCGCAGCCGGTAGCCCGAATGAGATTCAAATTATGTACGGGCCCGCGGGCGAGCGTTGGCTGGCCGAGCGCGAGGTGCCGTGGCTTAGCGGTTACGAGAATTCGAGACCTGTGCGCATCGGCAATGCCGCCGCCGACCAGCTTCAGGTCGATATCTTTGGTGAAGTAATGGACGCGCTTCATCACGCGCGGGCTGCAAGTCTCCAGCACCTGGAGGCTGGCTGGGAGTTTCAACGCGCCTTACTCGCGCACGTCGAAACGGTGTGGCGTGATCCGGACGAAAGTATCTGGGAGGTGCGCGGTGGACGCCAGCATTTCACCTTCTCGAAGGTGATGGCCTGGGTGGCTTTTGACCGCGCAATCAAGACCACGGAGGCGTTCGGACTCGATGGCCAGCTCGAACGATGGCGTCAAATCCGGGCGGAGATTCACGCCGAGGTCTGCCGGCGGGCGTTTAACTCCGAGCTTGGCGCGTTCACCCAGGCGTTCGAAAGCGACCGGTTGGACGCGAGCGCGCTACTGATCCCGCAGGTTGGCTTCCTACCGCCTGACGACAGACGCATCCAAGGTACCGTAGAGGCCATCGAGCGAAAGCTCATGCGCGAGGGGTTCGTGCTCCGGTACGATACCGCAGCCGCCAGCGATGGCTTGCCGCCCGGTGAAGGCGCCTTCCTTCCCTGTAGCTTCTGGCTCGCCGACGCCTATGTCCTGATCGGACGTCGTGCCGACGCGCAGCGCTTGTTTGAGCGCCTCGTTGGCTTGTGCAACGACGTCGGCTTGCTCGGCGAGGAGTATGACGCCCACGCTCAGCGTCTGGTCGGCAACTTCCCGCAGGCCCTGTCCCATATTGCGCTGGTCAACACGGCGCACAACATTGGCAGCGCAACGAAGCCGTGCGAGCAGCGCTCGGGAAACAGGCGGCTCGAGGCAGCGGACGCGCTTATGACCCAAAGCGGACATTGAGACGTGCCAGATTTCCATCGCGCCACGCGACGCTGGGCGAGATCGACCGTGCTTTAGCTGTCTTCGCCCGCACCTCGAATGCTGCGCTGATTGTGCCAGGGAGTATACCGGCGCTCATTCACAGTAATCGGGTCGTCCGCTCGCGGCGCGGTATGAACTGCCCGCGCGCTTTTATGAGCGAGGCTTCGTCGGCGCCGGTGGCTTGATCTCCTGTGGACCCGATCCGGTCCAGCTGTTCCGCCGTGCTGCTGGAATGGCTTCCGCTGTCCGAAAAAGCGCTGCAGATAAACACTGAGTCTTTCCAGCGCGCTAGATGGTGGGCGCACAAGGACTCGAACCTTGGACCCGCTGATTAAGAGTCCTTCGCGCGCCGTTGTTTTAAAGGAAGTTTTTTCCCAAAGAGTCGTTAAACAGCGCATTAAGCGTCAATAACTTGCCGCCGACTTCCCAAATGCAGAAGGTACTAGGGCGCGTACTCATAAACGCTTGATGTCCGCTTTTGGGGGTAAAGCGGACATCAGCTGGCGCCAATCCGATGTCTGCCTTTGACCCAAAGCGGACATTCGCCGAGTTACCCCTGCATTATGTAATCCGAGCTTTTTGTCACAGTGGCCGACCGGTCGAATGTGCTAACGCTAGTCAAGGTTTAGTGTCCGTTGGTGGGGGCATATGCGGCGGCGAGAGTTCATTTCATTGATCGGCGGCATGGTAGCACCATGGCCGGTGGCCGTTCGTGCTCAGCAGCCGCGCCGGGTCGGCGTACTCATGAACATAGCCGAGAACGACCCCGAAGCGGCAGTCCGGGTCTCAGCTTTAGTGCAAGCTTTGAAGGAGAGGGGATGGATTCGCGGCACTAACATACAAATTGATTATCGCTGGGCCGCGGGTGACTCGGAGCTTTATAGAAAATATGCGCCAGAACTAGTTGCGCTTGCTCCGAACGTCATTTTGGTTGTCGGCGGCACAGGGACGGGCGAGCTGCAGCGAGTGACCAGGACAATTCCAATCGTATTTGTGGGAACCACCGACCCGATCAATCGTGGTTTGATTGGGAGCATGGCTCGGCCAGGCGGCAATACCACGGGGTTTATCGAGTACGAGTTTGGTCTGAGTGGGAAGTGGCTGGAGTTGCTCAAACAGATTGCACCTAATATTTCGCAAGTGATGGTTGTGCGCGATCCTTCTGAGTCATCCGGGATAGGCCAGCTTACCGCTATTCAGACACTCGCGCCGTCACTCGGTGTGGAGGTGGCTCCCGTCGATACACGGGACGGTGAAGAAATGGAACGTGCCGTCCATACATTTGCACGCAATTCGAATGTTGGATTGATCGTGACGCTGAGTGGCGCTGCTATCGGCCATCGCAAACTGCTGATAAGTCTTGCGGCTCGCTACCGGCTGCCCGCTATGTATCCGGCTCGCTACTTCGTTAAAGACGGAGGGCTCGCTTCTTATGGCCCTGATCCAGTCGATGGATTTCGTTCCGGAGCCACCTACGTGGATCGCATCCTCAAGGGTGATAAACCAGCTGAGCTTCCGGTACAGGCCCCGACCAAATACGAACTGGCATTCAACCTTGGGACCGCTAAATCTCTCGGCCTCGCAGTACCACCAACCCTCATCGCTCGCGCCGACGAGGTAATCGAATAGCGACGTTCTTCACTGCGGCGCAGAATGTCCGCTTTTGGCACAAAGCGGATTATGACGCTTGGTCGTTCAACCCATTTGCAATCGTACCGTCGTTTGGCGAATGATCCTCCCACAGCATGACCGAGGGAGACACCCCATGAGCCTCACCGTCCGCCGTGTCGTCACCGGCCACGACGAGAACGGCCGCGCAATCGTGTCGATCGACGAAACCTTTAAGAACGTCGTGCAGACGCGGCCAGGCGCGCACGCCGCCGGGGTCTGGACGAGTGAAGGCTTTCTGGTCGACAACGACGGGAGGGCAGACACGTCGGGACGCAAAATCGGCATCGCAACAATCGACAACGGGACCGTCTTCCGGGTGATGAGCTTCGGCCCCGGGGTTACCCCGCGCAACCACCGTACCGATACGATCGATTACGCTACGGTGATCTCAGGCGAGATCGACATGGAGCTCGACGGCACCAGCGTGCACCTCAAGGCTGGCGACGTGCTGGTGCAGCGGGGCACGATCCATAACTGGGTGAACAAGGGCACGGTGCCGTGCGTCATCGCCTTCGCAATGATAGCGGCCAAGTCGGTCACCGTCGGCGGTAAGGTGCTCAAGGCCTACGAGGGTGATTGAATAGAGTGGTCAATGTCCGCTTTTGGCACAAAGCGGACATATGCCGCCGTGCTGAACTATGTCTGCTTTTGGGGGTAAAGCGGACATCACAAATTCGCCCCGTCATGTCCGCTTTTGACCCAAAGCGGACATAGCGGTCGCAACGTGATAGCCTTTAAGTCTTGCCGTGCTCCTCGCTGGAGACACATGCAGCGGCGCCAATTCATCACACTTCTTGGCGGTACGGCGGTCGGGTGGCCGCTTGCCGTGCGCGCGCAGCAGGGCGAGCGCATGCGGCGCATTGGCGTGCTACTCCCCGCAACCGCGGATGATGCGCGATTTCAGACCTTCGTCGGAGCGTTTCTGCAGGAGCTGCAGAGTTTGGGTTGGAGTATTGGCCGCAACGTGCGGATCGACACCCGCTGGGCCACTGCTAATCCAGCCACCATTCGTAGACAAGCGGCGGAATTGGCCGCGCTCGCGCCCGATGTCATCCTGGCCCATGGCGCCTCGACCGTTGGGCAGTTGCTGCAGGCGACACACACGGTGCCAATCGTTTTCCCGGTCGTGGGTGATCCGGTTGGTGCCGGCTTCGTCGATAGTCTGGCTCAGCCGGGCGGCAATGCCACCGGCTTGATGCAGTTCGAGTATGGTTTTAGTGGAAAATGGCTGGAGTTGCTCAAGCACATCGCGCCGGATGTGATGCGGGTGGCGGTTCTACGGGATACGAACAGCCCCTCGGGGAACGCCCAGTTCGCAGCCATCCAGGCTGTGGCGCCGTCGCTCAGGGTAGAGGTGACCCCGGTCAACATGCGCGACTCCGGCGAGATCGAGCGCTCTCTTGAGGCTTTTGAGCGCGCCCCGAGTGGCGGTCTGATCGTGACGGGGAGTGCAGCGGCGAACATTTATCGTGATCTAATCATCACGCTTGCGGCGCGACAGAAGCTGCCCACGGTCTACTACGAACACTCCTTCGTCACCGCCGGCGGCCTGATGTCATATGGGGCGGATTACGTCGACCAGTACCGTCGGGCGGCCGGCTATGTCGATCGCATCCTCAAGGGCGAGAAGCCAGCCGACATGCCGGTTCAAGCGCCAACCAAATACGAGCTGGTGATCAATCTTAAAACAGCCAAGGCACTGGGCATAACCGTGCCACCGTCGCTGCTTGCGCAAGCCAACGACGTGATCGAATAAGCGGGGCCATGTCCGCTTTTGGCACAAAGCGGACATGCCAGTCGTGCTCCGCGATGTCCGCTTTTGGGGGTAAAGCGGACATCGCAGTTTGTAGCTAATGACCCAAAGCGCACATCGGCGAGCACACGCCTGAACTCACGCGCTACGATTCCTTGTCTTGAACCTGGGGGAGGCAACGCCTGCTAGTGCTTCTTGCCGTATTGGCTCTTGTACGAGGTGCCGAGTTTTACGGCGAACGATGACGGTGCTTCGCCGCGTTTCTCCTTATTCCTGTCCTGCTTCGGCTTTTTCTTTTCTCTGTTGCTGCGCATCTGACTCTTCGCCATAGCGACCTCCGAACTCTCAATGGGTGATTCGACAGGTGAATGACGCAGCGTAGCCCATCCGCCCATCATTTTTGTGCCTCTCTCGCAACAAAATGTGGCGCCGAATAAATCGACCGAGTGGGTCGCGACGAAAACCATAATTACCCGCGGATGATCAGCTTGCGCTCAAGAGATTTGCAAAGAGCAAGATCGGCGTCGGAGATGTCCGGTCCGGTTTCATCATGCTGGAAAAAAGCAAAATCCGGTTGATCCGCGCTGCGCGCTCGATCGCTTGCTGTCGTTTTAGACGCTGCGTGCTAGTGCGCGTGCGAATAGGATTCGCCAATCGTTCGGCGGCCTCAGCCTCTGAAGATAGAATCGCGACGAGGCTATCTCGATCGATATTAACGAGCGAATTCAGAAGAGCGTCGAGGTCCCGCATGATGTTCACATGCTCTCGCGCGCCAAAAACGCTGATTTCGACTTGCCGCCATTATACTTGATGGCGTCAACAAAATAACCATCCGCGCTACCACGAGGAAAATCGAACATGCCCTCCAAAATCAACCTTTACCAGATTGGCGTCTGGTTCTGCGTGGGCTTAGCCTTTGATACGTTCGATAACCGCGCCGACTGATGTCCGCTTTTGGGGGAATAGTCGACATCGCGAGTTCAGAGCGCGATGTCTGCTTTTGACCTATACGGACAAGCTCCGTAAGTTACGATTTAGAGAGGTTGCCCGAGACCGGCCGCGCGCAACACCTGCACATCCACGCCACGGCCAGAACAGCAATCCGCCAACTTGTCGTCAATCACGATAGCAGGTACCGAGCGGATGCCGAGCGATCTGGCGCGTTCGACAACATTAGTGTCCTTCATATCCCTGACGATTATCTCGTCGGAAGAACATGCCGCGTCCACGATCATGTCAATTGCTTCCTCGCAGACGGCACAACCTGCACCGAAGATCTCGATTTTTCGCGTCGTAGCCATATCAGATTTCTGACTGCAAAATGGCGCGGACCGTTCCTCGACGGGCCAGGGCGGCGTTGCTACCTCGGGGAAGTTCAGCGTTTTCGATTGATGCCGCCTCGACATGCGACACGCCACAAGCTCGGCATTCGAAGACATGAAGATCGGGCAAGTCGTCAAATCGCGTTGTTATTCGAACGAGTCGCATGATTTGAGCGCAGCTTGGACAACGCGGCGGCTTTGACACAAACTGATCGGTGTTTTGGTAACGCATGGACATTAGCGGTCCTTGAGCCGCAAATGTCCCCCGAAACTCGAACTGGGATGTATTCGGTCGCGTCAAGAAAACCTTGCGATTTGGTGACAACCGATTGTTTTGATGTGCCATTAAACGAAAGTATCGCACACCATGAGGAATTGATGTTTTGTTGCTGACTTGCCGCCCTCGCGCAGTTCCAGGTGTGCGACCAAATCCAGCCAAATCGGCACAAATGCGGTGCGCTGTCGAACCGCATCTGTGAAATCGTTTCCGGTGTGCGTAATCAGCCGCACGCCTGCATTGTCCCGACGCGCCAGAATGCGAAAGCCGTCATGCTTGATTTCGTGGAGTTTTTGGCAACGCCTACAAACATTCCGCGGTTTGGCCCCGCGTACTACGGCGGATAGAGCGCACTCACGATTCGGACGGCAGCACGCGCCACGCACGTCATAAGGACCGACGCCAAAGCGCCGGCCGAGCCTGCCTGCCGTTTCATGGGAACCCTCTCCCGCTCAACGCGGTGCGGTTTTATTCGGCACCCAACGCCGCCCGAAGTGTTGAACGCCTCGTAGGTAACGCCATTTCTTGTGGCCGCTGACGGTGACAAAGATGATCACCACATCTTGCAGGATCGTTGGTACCGCGTGCTCCAAGATATCTTTCAATACATTCCGGCGACCGCGCAGGCGCAGATCGTTGAGGAGCGCGCGCATGATCACCGCATGGCCTTTCAGCTTCGCCATGATCGGTTCACGCCGCATTCATCTGCCTGTTGGCGTTGTTTCGATTGGGAGAGAGGGCCAACCGCAAGGAAGAGCGTCATGAAAAAGAAGGCCAAGAAGAAATCAAAGGGAACGTAACGAAGTGCAACGCGCGCAAGGTTCGGCTGAGTCCGCCTGCCGCGCGAAAAGCATAAAAAGAAAAGCGGCCCCTGACGCGGGGCCGCTTCGTTATTGTATGGAAGAGAGCATCTTTTCCTGCAATGCTTGACGCTCTACCAGCAAAATGTCCGCTTTCGTGAAGAGAGCGGACATCAGCCGAGCTTGGGAACCGCGATTAGTCGTTGCCCACTGCGGATGCGACTATCTTTCCGGCGATTGGTCCAGGCGTCCAATGATCACCGCGTAGTGGCGTCACCTTGACATTACGGATCAATCCGCGTTGGAGGGTTGGATCAAAATGGCGCATTGTTCGTTCGTTGAGGTCAATAATGCGACCCGGCTCCAAAGGTCCAACATCATTTATTTTGACGATGACCTTCTTATTGACACCCTCGACCAGCGCATATCTAGCTTTGCCGCCGTGGACGCCACCAAACTTTTCACGCAAACCAGTTTGGATCGCAGCGGTCCACGCAGAAGGGTTGTAGCGCTCGCCGGAAGATGTCTCTGCGCCGCCCTCCCGATATCCGGGCTTATAGGGATTGTATGTCGATGCTGTGCCAACAATCGAGGCGTCATAGGCGGCCCGATTGGCAGCAGAGGACGGTTCGGATCGAGCCATTGCGGCCGAGGAACAAGCAAACACGATAGCTGCGCCGCAAATTACGGCGCTCAAGCGCACCACCATTTAGATACTCCTGACGGGGGACTCCCCAGCGGCCCCTACTTGGTGTCAGGTGATAGGCGTTGCCTTACGAATTTGTGCCAACAATTTGCTAATTGCGGTCAGGAAATTAATTTGAACGACTAGTTTGTGAATGTGCGCCAAGAAACTGCTCATTTTGGACAACCATTTGCGGTCTGGAAGTTACATGTGCACTCTAATGAAATATACCTCGCAAAGAAGCGGCTTATGAGCCCGCGCGGCGAGTGGCGCGACGCTGTTGCGCGCTGACGCATCGGGCGCCACGCCGCGGGTGCTCGCTGGCGGCTTTGCTATCAGCACACTCCGCCTATACCAATGGATAATGCATAAGTCCTTGGGGCGTCTGCCGGTGCGGCTTGCCATTCAAGCCCACGAACATAGGTTAACGTTTATGGACCAACGGCCTGGCCGATGACCGCGATCCCCGTAGCCAAAGAAATGGCGGCAAGCTTCAATCGCGGCTATCGCGGTTTTCAGCAGAGCTATCGCATCTGTATCTCGGTCGCCGCCGAAGGTCTTCCGCCGCTATCTCGAAAAGGAGTAAAGATCGCTCACGACCTCACCGCGCGTGTGTTCAGAAAAAGGAAGTTAGTAGATAGTCTCAACCGCGATCTCGCTCACGCGCGTAAAAAACGCAATACCCTTGCTGCCAGTGTCACTACGCTCACCGCACAGATTGCTGAATTAGAAGCCCGCCTTTCTGCAGAAACCCAGCGGCAAGCGCGCGAGCGCGCTGCGAGTGTGTCCGTGGCGATCGCCTCAGCTTGTAACACCCTCCGCTTGAGAGTCGGCGATAACCCGGTAGTTGCGGAGACGGTGAACAAGTTTGCACAACGTGGCATACGCGATCCAATGAAACTTCACAGGATGACGTTGAAGGAGTTTGGATTTTACGAATAAGCAGACGTATACCGCAAGGAGACTGGAGCGTGGATGCGAGCGGCGCGCCCAAGAAAGCGGCGGCTCGCTATCGACTCGAGCCGAAAAAACGAACCGTTCTCAGACGCGGCGTAAAGGCGACTAGCTGTGTCAGGCTGGCTTACGCCGGCACCGCAAGGAGGTGCTCCCATTGATCCCAGTCCGTGGTAGGCGACTAACGAAGGCGAAAAGGTTCGCGGATATGCGCAAAACTTCATTGATTTTTCTCGGTGCACTGGTCGGCGTCGTGGCGACACTGTTGCTGACG
>Ga0310915_10001493_pt1 | contig 12135 bp, 9 predicted proteins | sample GREbulkMGAN111_FD_202508 | JGI IMG/M metagenome (GOLD analysis project Ga0310915, IMG submission 202508) | Lab enrichment of tropical soil microbial communities from Luquillo Experimental Forest, Puerto Rico - GRE.bulkMG.AN111 | ecosystem: Environmental > Terrestrial > Soil > Tropical forest >...
GAAAGGCTGTCCCCATGATTGCGGCCTCTGTCCCGATCATGAGCAGCATTCCTGTCTGGCGCTGGTCGAGATCACCGACGCCTGCGCCCTGAACTGCCCCACCTGCTTCGCCGGTTCCGCGCCGGGTCGGGGCCATCGTTCCCTGGCCGAGGTCGAGGCGATGCTGGATGCGGTGGTGATCAGCGAGGGCGGCAGTCCCGACATCGTGCAAATCTCGGGCGGCGAACCGGCCGAGCATCCGCAGATCATCGAGATTCTGAAAGCCGCCAAGGCCCGCCCGATCCGCCATGTGATGCTGAACACCAATGGCCTGCGCCTGGCCCGCGACCCGGCCTTCGCCGATGCCTTGGCGGCTTTGGGGCCGGGCTTCGAGGTCTATCTGCAATTCGATTCCCTGAACCCCGAGGCCCTGAAAGCCCTGCGCGGCGCCGACCTGACCGAGGTGCGACGCAAGGCGCTGGCGGCGCTGGATCAGCGGGGCATCTCGACCACCCTGGTGGCGGTGATGGCCAAGGGGCTGAACGATACCGAGGTCGGCGACATCATCCGCCATGCCCTGTCGGTGCCTTGCGTGCGCGGCGTCACCTTCCAGCCGTTGCAGGAAGCCGGACGCACGCCGGGCTTCGGCAAAGACTCCCGCATGCTGCCCTCGGAGATTCGCCGGGCGGTGATCGAACAGACCGACGGGCTGTTCTCGGCCGCCGATCTGGTGCCGCTGCCCTGCAATCCGGAAAGCATCACCATCGCCTATGCCCTGCGCAACGGCGCCTCGGCCACCGCCGTCACCGGGCTGGTGCCGCGTGAACTGCTGCTGTCGGCGGTGCCGAACGCCCTGACCTTCGACGCCGTGCCGGGGTTGAAGGATACGCTGATGAAGCTGTTGTCGATGTCTTGCGCCGGCGACGATGCGGCGGGGCATATGGCCAAGCTGCTCTGCTGCCTGCCGGGCATTCAGGCTCCGGCCCAGCTGACCTATGACAAGGTGTTCCGCATCGCCATCGTGCAGTTCCTCGACCGCTACAGCTTCTGCCTGGGGCAGGTGAAGCGGTCTTGCGTGCATGTGGCCCAGCCGGACGGCGGGATGATTCCCATCGACACCTATAACCTGTTCCACCGGGAGAAACGCCATGGATGAAGACATGAACGGGCTTACGGTCAACGGCGTTATCGGTGTTATCGTCTTTATTTTGCTTATAATAGTTGCTGTGACAATAAAATCATGCGCTGGCAGCGGATTTGGACTAGGGTTTCCGCTTATGGTTATAGGAGTATTACTATTTATCGCTATAATTATATTTGGAATCATACGCATTTTTTATGAAGACTGGCATGAATGAACATCGGTGATTTTGCAATCACCTTCAACCTGTTCCACCGGGAGAAACGCCATGGATGAAGACAGCAAGCTGATGAAGGTCTGGATCTTCTTCTGGAAAGTCGTGGCGCTGCTTTTGGCCCTTCTGGGGGCACTGCTGCTGGCGGCGCTGCAAAGTTGCCTGATCAGCGTGGTGATGCCGTCCTCTTTACCGGGCGTGTTGCCGGTCACCATGGCGATTGCCGGCATCGCCACGGTGGGCCTTGTGGTTTATTTTGCCGCCAAGAGTTTGTGGGGAAAGTCGGAGGAGTAATGAGGCGGCGCGCTGGGTCAAAGCTCGTCGCGGCAGGCCTGAAACAGCAGATCGCGCAGCCAGCGATGGGCAGGGTCGCGGTGAGTGCGGGCGTGCCAGACCGCTATTTTGGTAAAGCCGGGAATTGGGATGGGCGGCTCGATTACTGTCAGCCCTTCCTGCTTCGCCACCAATCGGTTGGGCAGCACCGCCACCATGTCGCTGGCCCGCAGGATGTCGGGCAAGACGATGAAGGACTTCACCGACAGCGTCACCCGCCGCTGTAATCCCATCGCCGCCAGCACTTCGTCGGTAACGCCGCGGAAACCGCCGCCGGCATAAGATACCAGGGCATGGTCCAGAGCGCAGAACTGCTCGATGGTTAGGTTATCCTGGCCCGCCAATGCCGGATGCCCTTGGCGCAGCACGCAGACATAGCGTTCCTCGAACAGGCGGCGGGCATGCAGATCCGGCGGCACGGATTCGGGAGTGAGCAAGGCCAGATCGATATCGCCGCGCTCCAGCTGAGTCTGTATCCGGTCGTTTTCCACCGGCACCAGCGCCACCCGGAGATGCGAAGCCCTGGGCTTCAAAGCCGACAGGAACGGGACCGCCACCGCTCGCAAAGCATAGTCGGTGGCGGCGATGGTGAAGGTCTGGCGCGCCTGGGCCGGGTCGAACGAGGCCGGTTGCAGCATCGAACCGATCTCGGCCAGCACCTGCTTGACCGATGCCGCCAGTTCCAGGGCGCGTGGCGTCGGCACCACGCCTCTCTGCGCCCGCACGAACAAAGGATCTTCGAAACTTTCGCGCAGCCGGTTCAGCATGCCGCTCAGGGCCGGCTGGGTCAGCCCCAGCCTGGCCGCGGCGCGGGTGACGCTGCGTTCGTCCAGCAAGGCGTCCAGGGCCTTCAACAGATTGAGATCCAGGGTTTTGATATCACACATCCTGATGCCAATGATAACTAACGATGATTGGCATTATATCTTAGTCAGGCGCATGTCTGGTGCAGCAAAAACAGGAGCACCAGAATGAGCGATATCCTTTGGCCCCAGGGTTATATCCCCGGCTTCACCGACAATTACGTGTCAAACGAGATCACCGTCGCCGGCCTGAGCGCCGCCGAGATCTGGGCACAGCTGAACGACACCCGCGCCTGGGCGGGCTATTACAGCAATGCCTCGGACATCATTTTCCATGATGGCAGCGGCCCGTTTCTGAGCAAGGGGGCGCGCTTCCGTTTCACCACCTTCGGCTTCCTGGTCGAGGCCGAGGTGATGGAATATGTCCCGCCCACCACCGGCCGGCCGGCTCGCATCGCCTGGCATGGCTGGGTCGAGGGCGATGCTGATCATCGGCTGGATGTGCATCATGCCTGGCTGTTCGAGGATTTGGCGCAGGGGCGCGTGCGCATCCTGACCCAAGAGACGCAAAACGGCCAACCAGTCCGCCTTCTGGCCACCAGCCGGCCCAATCCCATGTTGAACGCCCATCAGGAATGGATCGATGGCCTGGCCTCGGCCGCGAGAAATGCCAAGGCGGCTTAAACAGGATCACCGCTGAGGATAGGGGTGATCGTGACGAAGAAGCCGTGCGATCAATGAGGCGCAGTCTGTTGGGGGATGAACAGATTGGGGGTCAGGGCGGTACGGCCTGTCCTCGTCAGCCAGATATGAGCAAACCATCAGCAGGCCCGAATGTCTCCCAGAAAGCTGTCGATGGTGGAGCGCAGCTTACCGGCTTCCTGTTCCATCGCCTTCGATGCGTCCAGCACATGCTGCGCCGCCGAGCCCGTTTCTGCGGCGGCGTTTTGCACGCCCCCCACATTGGCCGCCACTTCCGATGTCCCCGACGCCGCCTGCTCGACGCTACGAGCGATTTCCATGGTCGCAGCGCTTTGCTGCTCAACGGCCGAGGCGATGCTGGTGGTTATTTCTCCGACCTCGCCGATGGTGCCGACGATGCTGCTGATGGTCTGAACTACTTTCTCTGTTTGCTGCTGCACCGAAGTGATCTGCTGGGCGATTTCATCGGTGGCCTTGCTGGTTTGGCTGGCGAGATGCTTGACCTCATTGGCGACCACGGCGAAACCCTTGCCCGCCTCGCCGGCGCGCGCCGCCTCGATGGTGGCGTTCAAAGCAAGAAGATTGGTCTGAGCCGCGATGTCATTGATCAGAACCACCACGTCACCAATCTTGCTGACCATGCTGGCCAAGCTGGCAACGGTGCCCTGGGCGGCTCCCGCTTCAGCGACGGCATTGTCGGAAATCTTCGAGGACCGCTGGACCTGCCGGCTGATTTCCTGGATCGAACTGGTCAGCTCCTCGGTGGCAGCGGCAACGGTCTGGACGTTACTGGAGGCCATTTCCGTCGCCGACGCGACAATATTGGCCTGATGATTGGTCTCGTCCGCCGACCGGCTCATCGAACTGGCAGTGGACTGAAGCTGGGTGGCGGCGTTGGAGACCGACTGCACCATCTGCAAAGCCGCCTCCTGAAAGCGAGAGACCAAGGCTTCGATAGCGGCCGTCCGATGCTCACGCTGACGGGTTTCTTCCAACTGCCGTTCCGACAGCTCGCGCCCGCGCATCATCTCGTCCTTGAAGACCTGGACCGAGCGGGCCATTCCTCCCAATTCGTCACCCCGATCAGTGCCGGTAATGGCGACGCTGAAATCATTGACCGCCAGCCGCTCCATGATGGTGACCATGCCGTTGATGCCGGACGTCATCTGCCGCACCACCATCACCGCGACCAGGCCCGCCAAGGCGAGCCCCGCTAAAACCGAGAGGAGCGTAAACCACAAAGCCGTTTCCGCCCCGGATTTAACCTGCGAGGACAGGGCCTGGATATCGGCGGCCATGCTGTCCTCGACCTTTTTCAGCAGATTGATCCGCGCCGTGGAGGCTGCGAACCAGGCCGGGCCGGTCACGTCTCCGACAGAGCCTGTGGTGATGCTGTCGAGGCCCACCTTGCGCATCCCTTCGACCGAGCGGCTTGCATCATCGTCCAGGGTCTTGCGGAAGAAATCCAACTGCGACGGACTGGCATGGTCCTGAAATTCTTTGAAAAACACTCCCTGCTCGGCAATCACCGTGACAAAGCGGCGCAGGGTTTCTCCGTCGAATTTCCCGGCAGCGAAGGCTCCCGAGCCGATGGCTCGTTCTTGCCCGGCCTTTTCCTTGCCCTCCATCAGCTTGAGATAGGCAGCCACCATCTTGGCCACACCGGCATCACTGGACATCACCGCGATCTGATCGACCACATCCAATTGCAGGCGGATGGTTTCGCTGAAATTGGCAATCGAGGTCTTGCTGTCGATGTTCAAGGCGTCGATCTCGGCGCGTGAGGCGATCAGTGCCGACAGCCGTTTGCGAGCGGCATCTAATTTGGCCGGAAAGCCAGCATCTAAAACGGACAGATTCAGGCTCTGCAACGAGGTCTCAAGGTGTTGGCGCGCCTCGTCGGTCGCTTTACGCTGGACCTGCATTTCCTTTTGGAAATTGCTTCCCTTGCTGCCGATGAAAACAGCGGTGGCTCCACGCTCTTTCTGTAATTCGTGAATGAGAATGCTGATGTCCGCAGTCAAGGGGGCGACTTGCGCCAATTCAGATGTCTCAGAAACAATATGGGCTTTGTCTGAAATGAGCTTTCCGGACAAACTCAAGATCAAGAGCACCGGGAAAAAAAATGAGACGGCAATTTTCTGCGAGACCTTAAAATTAACTAGAAATTGCATGACACGCCCCGCTTACACTTTGTTGTATGGCTTATTTGATTTCTATATATAAGTGACCCCGTCTTGGTTGTGAAGGGTCAGGGATATGCGATAAGCCATAGGCCCTGGCAGGCCTCTGCCTTCGGAACCCGCGCTTAAGCTTCCCCTTTGCCTTCCCGAACGGATTGCGCTATACGGGGCTCTCCATCGATACCGCGTGTATCGACATGCGCTGCACCCGTAGCTCAGCTGGATAGAGCGCTGTTCGCCATCCTTAACTGCTGATATGCCCCATGGTCCTGACTCAGCAAGATTGACCCGGACCCTTCCGGATTGCAGCGGAAAGCCCTGCCCATGGATCGTAAACAGCGCAGATCCCTGAAAAAGACCACGCCGCCGGTTTCCGCTGCCGAGTTGCAGATGCTGTTTCAACAGGCTTTGCGACTGCATCAGCTTGGCCAGTTGACCGAGGCAGAGACGCTTTATCGCCGTATCCTGACCCTATCTCCGCAGCATGCCGACAGCTTGCATCTGCTGGGGCTTTTGACCTCACAGCTGGGACGGAACGAAGCCGCCATCACGCTGTTCAAGCAGGCCATCGCCATCAATGGACAGGTGGCCGCCTATCATTTGAATCACGGCAATGCGTTAAGGAACATGGGACGCCTGGGCGAAGCGGTGCAGGCCTATGACGAGGCGATCCGACTGAAGCCCGATTACGCCATGGCCTATTCCAATCGCGGCAACAGCCTGATCGATCTGGGTCGGTCAGAAGACGCTTTGGCCTCCTTTGACCAAGCGTTGAGGCTTAAACCCGATTACGCCGAAGCCCTGTCAAACCGGGCATCGATCCTGACTGATCTTGGCCGCGCCGAGGAGGCGCTGGCATCGATCGCATCAGCCTTGGCTCTGGGAGCCAATTTCGCCGAGGCCCACTACAATCACGGCAATGCCTTACGTCAGTTGGGTCGGGTCAAGGATTCTGTCGCGAGCTACCGCCGCGCCATTGAGTTGCAGCCGGACTATCCCCAGGCCAAGGGAATGCTGGCGCTGACGCTGCGCCATGTCTGTGATTGGAGCGACCAGGGCGCCTACGAAGCCGACGTCGTGCAGATGATCCGCCAAGGCCGGACCGGCATCGCTCCCTTTCTGCTCTGCGCAAGCCCGCAAGCCTCTGCTGACGATGCTCTCAAAGCCGCTCGGCTATGGGGACAGACGTTCGAGCGGACGGCCCGCCTGAGCCCGGCTTCGCCTTCGACTGAAAGACGGATAAGGATCGGTTATCTGTCCTCGGACCTGCGCGAGCATCCGGTGGCTGTCTTGGCGGTGGAATTGCTGGAGCGGCACGACCGATCCCGATTCGATGTATTCGCCTATTCCACGGGACCGGATGACGAAAGCTCCTTGCGCCGCAGGATCGAGCGGGGTGTCGAACATTTCATCGATATCGCCTCTTTGTCGCAACGGGATGCCGCCGAGCGGATCAGGGCTGATGGCATCCATATTCTTATCGATTTGAACGGCTATACGACGATGGCCCGCACGCAGATTCTGGCGATGCGGCCAGCGCCGATTCAGGTCAATTTCCTCGGCTATCCCGGCAGTATGGGAGTGGACTTCGTCGATTATCTTATCGGTGATCCGGTGGTCACGCCCTTTGAAAGCCAGCCGTTCTTCCAAGAAGAGATCGTGCAGCTTCCTCATTGCTATCAACCCAATGACCGTCAGCGGAAAATCGCCGGAACGGCGCCCGATCGTGCCGATTGCGGCTTGCCTGAACGGGGCTTCGTTTTCTGCTGCTTCAATAACAGCTTGAAGCTGAGCTCGGAGCTTTTCACGATTTGGATGCGGCTTTTGCAGGCGCAGCCAGACAGTGTTTTCTGGCTGTTGGACTGCAATGACGTGGCCAAGCGCAATTTACAGCGCGAAGCAGAGGCCCAAGGCATTGATCCTGCCCGTCTGGTGTTTGCCCCGCGCTTGCCCATTGAACAGCATTTGGCCAGGCACAGTTTGGCGGACCTTTTCCTCGACAGCTTTCCCTATAACGCCCATACGACCGCCTCGGACGCGCTGTGGGCAGGCTTGCCATTGGTGACACTGGCAGGAGAGACCTTCCCCTCAAGAGTGGCGGCAAGCCTGTTGACGGCCGTAGGCTTGCCCGAGCTGATCACCCATCGTCTGGCGGATTATGAAAAGCTTGCGCTGGCATTGGCGAAAGATCCGGAACGGATGGCGCAGCTGAAAGCGAAACTCGCGGCTTTGCTGCCGACAGCGCCATTATTCGACACGCTGGCATATGTCCGTCATCTGGAAGCTGCTTTCGAGCGAATGTGGATGCTCTGGCGGGACGGTAACCAACCCGAATCTTTCCGGATTTCAGCGCAAGATCCTGCCCAAGGAGCGTGAACAGCGCAGAGTCATGTAAAGACCATGCAGGCGGGTCTCTGCGACCAAGCGGAATGGGGCATCCCGTGGCCGATTTCAATCGAAGGGCGTGATTTTATCGCGGTGTCCCCTTGATGCCAGGGCCTGACGTTCTCTAGCTTCGGAGTCCCCCAAGCTTCCCCTTTGCCTTCCCGAACGGATTGCGCTACACGGGGGTTCTCCATCGATATGAACCATATCGACATGCGCTGCACCCGTAGCTCAACTGGATTGAGCGCTGCCCTCCGAAGGCTTCAGCCTCTTCATGGCGTAAGCGCTTTCATCAATAAATTCATGATGTTGTGAGGCGGGGGCGCTGCCCTGAAGGCCCTGTTTGTGGCCGGACTGTGGGCCGTTTGAACCGGCGTTTGGCAATATCTGGCAACGGATTGGGCAGAGTGCGTCCCCTTTAACTCCACGCACAACCAGGCACCCCGAACAGGAACAGGGTCTTCAATGCCCCTGCGCCTCCTTGGGGGGCCATTTGCCTTCTTTAACAAGGCGCTCCATTTCAGCCGCTTTCGGCGGCGGCCAGGGGTAGTGGGCGGCATGCAGGCGATCCAAAAGGCGCTGACAGTCGGCATGCACCTTGGGGTCATTTATCGCCAAATGCATACAGGTTTCGCCTCCAAGGTTGGCGACGGTATGACCCAGCCTTGTCGCGGTCCAGATAGAGGCCCCCCGGTCCAACAGGTAGTTCACCATGTCGATCTGCCCTGACGCGGCGGTTGTGATAACGGCGGTCTCTCCGCCATCATCCTTGGCATCGACATGTGCCCCAGACTTCAGAAGCAAGTCAACTCCGTCTCGGTAATCAATCATGGCAGCTTCAGCCAAAGGCAGGCGAGCACTAGACAGTCCATCCGGGTTCGCTCCTGCTGCTAACAACGTCCTGGCATAGTCAAGATCGTAGGCTCTGACTGCTGAGGCCAATGGCACCCACCATTTGGCTCCGTCAGGTTTGGCTCCCGCTTTCAGCAAAGCTTTCACCATCGGCATATCGAGGTGCCTTACGGCGATCATCAAGGGGGTCAGCCCCTCTGTCCCGGTGGCATTGACGCCACCGGGAACGGTTTTCGCCTCGGCCAGAACGGCATCAACATCGCCTTCAAGGACCAGACGCATAAACTGGCGCTCTCGCTGATCGGGGAAGTTTCCCCAAACCTCGTAGAACCCCATTAGTCCATCTATGTCCCAGGTGTGGTACTTCCGATAACCGATGAAGATAAGTGCGGCCAGAAAGAGGGCGAGGAGAAACTTAACTCCCCGCATGATCCCCAAGCTGTTTTTGGCTTGCTTCACTGCTCCTGCGCCTCCTTGGGCGGCCATTTGCCTTCGTCCATGAGCTTTTTGACTTCTTTGGCCGAGGGCGGCGGCCATGGCCAGCCAGCGGCTTTGTAGCGGGCGATCAAATTGTTCTGAGCGGCCACGAGTTCCGGTTTGGTAGGAATGTTGTTCAGCAAGGCGGGAATGGTTATGCCTCCTTCCTCGGTCACCCAAAGAGAACCTCCGTGATCCAGCAGATATACCGTCATGTCTAAATGGCCAGCCAACGCGGCAACCATGGAAGGTGTCTTCCCAAAAACATCAGGCACATCCACCCTGGCTCCGGCTTTAAGCAGCAATTCCACCGCTTCTTTATAATTGATCAGAGCCGCTTCGATCAGGGGCGGCTCTGATCCGGCCAAGCCGTTCGGGTTGGCCCCCGCTTCCAGTAAAATCCGAGGGATCGTCAGGTCATAGGCCCGTACGGCCATATGCAGGGGAACCTGTTTCACATTGCCGTCGGGATTGGCTCCGGCCTTCAGCAGAGCCTTCATCATTGATTTGTTTAAGCGCCGCACGGAAACCATCAAGGGCGTCAGGCCGTTGGTCCCGGTGGCATTGACGCCACTGGGAATGGTTTTCGCTTCGGCCAGCACCTCATCGACATCCCCCTGGATCACCAGGGCAATGAAGTGCTGGGCCGCCGGATCGGGGAAGTTCTCCCGCACCTTGTAAAAGGTCATGAGGCGCTCAAGGTTCCATGCCTGGAATTTCTGATAGCCTGCAATGGACAGAGCCACCAAAAGGATCAGCGCCAGGGCGGATATCCCCTTGATGCGTCTATTTGCCACCAAGCTGTTTCTGTCGAGCTTCAATGCCACTTAACACCCAATTGATGGAATGAGGGTCAAGGAGAGAGCCACCAGAAGACCCTGACGGCGATGAATTCGGAAGCTTTCGCCGTTCTCCATATGCTGGCGGCAACACTTCGTGACCCAACAGCGTTTGCACATCAGCCGTTATCCCCAAAATGCTGCCAATAAACGGAACCGCACGTAACGTAGCAATGGAGAGCTCTCTATGATCCTGAATGGATGACAAAGGCTCCCCATCAACATAATAGGCGTCAACTTTTGGTGGCGTCGAGGATTTGTCGTCAATCAGTTTCATATCAATGCCTGATGCATTGAATGTCGTAGCTGGCAAGCCAGTCGTCACCGCTGCGGCACTGGCTAAGCCACCGCCTAATGAATGCCCGGTGAAAGAGAGATTGCCATCAGTGCGAGCTGCCAAAGTTTTTGCTAATTCTTTAGCTCTGTCATAGGCCTCAGCATGGAACCCCATACCTTGTTCGCCATTATTCAGCCAGTCCTGATCAGCGTCGGGCCTTGTTCCCCTGAACGCCAGCACATATTGTGGGTCGTTGGGTCCGTCTTTGACAAATAATTCTGCGTGGAGGCTGGAGCCATCATCAGGTGACAAGTCGTTGGATGTGATCCCCAGCTTCTCCAATTCCTCGCCGCTGGCCTTGCGATACCCAGAAGGCAATGCGGGTTCCGGGCCAGCATCCGGATTGTCGGGGTCCCAATAGGTGTGCGCCGCCAGCATCGCCTTGTCGTGGGCGTCGGACAGTTTGGCCTGTTCGGCCTGTTTCTGCTCGGGCGTCATGGAAGCTGGGTCGGAGGCGTCCTTCGGGGCGAAGCGTCCGCCCTCATGGGTACCTTTGGGATGGCGCAACTGATTGACATCGTATTTCCGAAGCCAGTCCGGCTGCCGTCCGTTGCGCCGGACGGGCAGGCCGTGGGCCTTCAGCAGCGCCTGGGGATCGGTTCCGCTCCTCAGTTTCGCCGAGGCGGAGGCCAGCCGCTTGGCGAGGCACTCATCCTCCAGCCGGGGCTGTCCCATCTGGCACAGGGCGATGGCGGCCAGGGCGGCGTCGCCCTTCGTCAAGGCCCGCGAGGCGGCACCCAGGCTGCCCATCACCTTGGTCTCGTCAGCCAGATCGTTCTTCGCCAGCGACAAAAGCGTCAGGATGCGGGTCTCGCGGCCTGCGACGGCAAGGCCGGTGCCGCCTTCGGGATGGTCTTGTAATGGTGCGATGACGGTGCCCTTGCCCAGCACCACGCCCTTGTCGGTCAGCCGCAAACTGGGGCAATAGTCTGGGGTTTCCGGCAGCTTCAGATGGGTGCGGCGCAACGCCTTTTCCAGCCGCCGGGGCTCGACGCCCCGCTGCAGCAGATCAGCCGCCTGGGCCAGGATGGCGTCGGAACCTTCCGCCGGTTCCGGCGAGGCGGTCAGCAGCGCCGAAGCCTGAGAGGGATTTCGGATCAGATGCCCGGCGGCGGAGCGGATGGTCTTGACCATCGGGGTCATGGCCGAAGCAGACTTGCCGTAAGCCAGAGACAACAACGCGGACAGGGCTTCGTCGGAAGTGACCTCCACCTCCCAGCAGCCCTGCACGACGATGCGGCGGGCCAACAGAGTGGATTTGCCCAACAGAATGCTGTCGCCCTCCAACCGGGGGCGGCGGCGAGGGGCGGAATGCGAAGGAACCAACATGGTTGCGTTTCTCCATGAAAAAAGCCCCGGCCTGGACAGGCGTGGGGCTTGGGAGGATGACGGGGAAAAAGAAAAACCCGCTCCTTCGGGGGAAGGGCGGGTTCGGGCGTTATGATCGCTTCTGCGCAGTGTCAAATTTTTCAGGAGCGTAAGTCAAGAACAAATTAGAAACTCTGGGCCGGTTCCAGTTATGCCTAGTGGTGAGGTGAAGGACGCGCCGGAAAAGTTGGCTCTGCATTGCCAATATCCGGCAACAGCCGTCCCCGTTTCGTTCTTCTCGGCGAAACTGGCCGCCTCCAGAAAGGGGCTTGCCGAACCCCGCAGAAATCCAGTATCTTCCGGGCCTCTTCGATCCGATGTGGTCGCCAGTGCACCCGTAGCTCAGCTGGATAGAGCGCTGCCCTCCGAAGGCAGAGGCCACAAGTTCGAATCTTGTCGGGTGCGCCAATTTTTTCAATGACTTAGCCGATTTTTGACTAGCACCTCCACATGCTGCGGAAGCGTGGCGGAAGCAGAAAGATATGCGCCGCCTCTCATTCGGACGACGCTGTAGCTTTGAAT
>Ga0310915_10001494_pt1 | contig 12134 bp, 12 predicted proteins | sample GREbulkMGAN111_FD_202508 | JGI IMG/M metagenome (GOLD analysis project Ga0310915, IMG submission 202508) | Lab enrichment of tropical soil microbial communities from Luquillo Experimental Forest, Puerto Rico - GRE.bulkMG.AN111 | ecosystem: Environmental > Terrestrial > Soil > Tropical forest >...
ATGCGGTGTCCCTGGGGTTAGCCCTCATGTTCGGGACCGCCGGCCTGCCGCACATATTGATGCGCTTCTACACGGTCCCGGATGCCAAGCAGGCCCGGATTTCCGTGGTCTGGGCAACAATTTGGATCGGCGGGTTCTACCTGATCACGTTCGTTCTCGGCTTCGGCGCCATGGTGCTGGTCGGGATGAAGGAGGTCGTTGGCGCCGGGGGCGGCGGCAACATGGCGGCCCCTCTGCTCGCCAATGCGGTCGGCGGCTCGGCCTTCTTCGGCTTCATCTGCGCGGTTGCCTTTGCGACTATTCTCGCGGTCGTCGCTGGACTCACTTTGTCGGGCGCGGCTGCGCTCTCGCATGACATATGGGTCAACGTGGTCAAGGGTGGCCAAGCGTCGGAACGCGAGCAGCTCAAGGTCGCCCGCATCGCGGCCGTCATCCTTGGGGTTTGCGCGATCGTGCTGGGAATCATCTTCCAGGGTCAAAATATCGCCTACATGGTCGGCCTCACGTTCTCCATCGCGGCATCGGCGAACTTTCCCGCCTTGGTGCTGGCCATCTTCTGGCGTCGTTTCACGACTTGGGGCGCTGTGACCGCCATCGTTCTCGGCACCGTCTCGACGCTGGTGCTGCTCTATTGCGGTCCGACCATTCAAGTCGACATCCTCAAGAATGACATCGCAGAGGTTTCCAAGCAGTGGTGGTACTTCCCGCTCAAGAATCCCTGCCTGATCACTATGACTCTGTCGTTTCTGTCGGGGATCGTGGTCTCGCTGCTCACGCCGGAACCGGCTGCCGAGGCAGGCTTTGCCGAGGTGGAGCGCCGCGCCATCTTGGGGGCATTGGCTGAACTTGGACCGCCCGCGACCAAACCTGCTCCGGCGGAGTAAACGGGCGTTGTCGTTTGTGCTCGGGCCAAGCACGACTTGGCCCGAGCAGCCACCACCTCGAGCCTGCTACCGATATGGCGCCGCATAGGTGCTCGAGCCGGTGCGCGCGATAGCATCGGGGCTGTGATGCATGAGCGAGTGGCTGCGACGCTTGAGTCGTCCCATCGGCGATCTGGTCGAGCGGCGAGGGGTCACCGGATCCGAGGCCGAACCGCTGCTCGGTCTCGTGGCGCGCATGCGTGAGGCGGGCGAGGCAGCGGCCCTCATCACGAACACGGACGGGCGGGTTACCGGGGTGCTCACTGCAGAGGACCTCGTCGAGCGGGCTTTGTTCACGCTCGAGCCGGACCAGCCGGTGGCCGCAGCGTTGCGGCGCCGCGTTCCGGCGCTGGACGACCAGAATCGGATCTATCAGGCGCTCGTCGAGATGCGGAGGCAGCGGCGCAATTGTCTGCCGGTAGCCGATGCGGCGGGCCGCCCCGTGGGACTGATCCGTTTCGAGGGCCTGTTCGACGCGGCCCTCGCCGGCCTGCTTGGGCAACTCGATTCCGCGGTAACAAGTGAGACCGCACTGCCGTCGCGGGATGCCAAAATGGCCCAGGCCAACCTCGCCATGGCGCTGTTGACGTCGGGTGAGCCCGCGATGGAGGTCATCACACTCATCAATGCGCTCAATGATGACATTACGGCAGCGGTCCTGCGTCAGGCGGTTGTGACCATGGCTGAAGCGGGCTGGGGTGAGCCGCCGGTCCCCTTTGCCGCACTGGTGATGGGCTCGGCCGGCCGCGGTGAGAGCCTGCTCAATCCGGATCAGGACAACGGCTTCATCCTCGCCGATCACGCCGACTCCGAGAACGAAAGCGTCGACCGGTTTTTCATCGAGCTGGCACATCGGTTCACGCGCGGCCTTGAACAAGCGGGATTTCCCTTGTGCGCCGGGAACGTCATGGCGACAAACCCGCTTTGGCGCAAAACGCTGACACAATGGCAGGCGCAAGTGACCGGTTGGGTGCGCTCGCGTGGCAATCAAGAAATCATGTTCACCGATATTTTCTTCGATTTCCGCGCAATCTCCGGCTCGCCTGAGCTCGCGCCCGCCTTGCGCCGTCACGTCACGGCCGCGACGCGGGATAATCTGCCGTTCCTCGCGCAGATCTCCTGGCTGCAACATGACCGCACGAGTAGTGTTGATTTGTTCGGGCAATTGATTGCCAAAGATGGGCCCGACAAGGATGCCATCGATCTCAAGCTGCGTGCGACCAAGCCGCTGGTGGAGATCGTGCGGTTGCTGGCGCTGAAAAACGGAGCCGAAGCGACCGGAACCCCGGCGCGGCTCGCGGCGCTGGTCGAGGGCGGCCATTCATCTCGCCAAGTCGCTGCGAATCTGACTCGCTGACCGCCCGCGGTAGCGGGAGGATGAAGCGAGCGAGTCATGGGGCAGAAGGGCTTTTTCGATGTTGAGCGCCGGCTAGAGGCGATCAGCGCCAAGGGCGATCCACTGGAGACGATCAAGAAGATCGTGCCATGGGAGGCTTTCCGCACTGACATCGAGGCGGCGACGGAGACGAAGCCCGAGGAGCGCAAGAGCAACGCCGGTCGCAAGCCCTACGATACGATCCTGAAGTTCAAGATCGTGGTGCTGCAGTCGCTGCACAATCTCTCTGATGAGCAGACCGAGTACCTGATCCGCGACCGCATATCGTTCATGCGCTTTCTCGATCTGGAACTCGAGGACCCGGTGCCGGATGCCACCACAATCTGGCTGTTTCGCGAGGCGTTGGCGCAGGCGGGGCTGATCGACAAGCTGTTCGAGCGTTTTGGCCGGCATCTCGAGGCCGCGGGCTACATCGCGCGCGGTGGTCAGATCATTGACGCCACGATTGTGCCGGTGCCCAAGCAGCGCAATGCGAAGGAGGAGAACGAAGCGATCAAGGCCGGAAAGACGCCGGAGGGATGGAAGCAGCAGCCCGCCAAGAATGCCCAGAAGGACAAGGACGCGCGCTGGACAAAGAAGAACGACGAGAGCTTCTACGGCTACAAGAACCACCTCGACGTGGACAAGGTGCACAAGCTGATCCGCAAATGGGATGCGACGGACGCATCCGTGCACGACAGTCAGAAGCTGGACGAGTGCTCGATCTCTCCAACACCGGCAAGGGGGTCTGGGCGGACAGCGCCTACCGCTCGGCGCAAATCGAAGCCCGCCTGAAGGCGAAGGGCTTTCAGAGCCGTATCCACCGGCGCGCCGCACGCAACCGCCCGCTGTCAGAGCGCCAGAAGTCGGCCAACACGACGCGCTCGAAGGTGCGTGCCCGTGTCGAGCATGTCTTCGGCCAGCAGCAGAACTCGATGGGCGGCAAGATCGTGCGCACCATCGGCATCGTGCGGGCGAGATTCAAGATCGGAATGATGAACCTCGGTTACAACATCCGCCGGCTGGTTCAGCTCGAGCGGATGGCAGCTGCGTCCGCTTGAGTGCGCTCACGGGTGGAATCTGTCTGGCATCGTCCACAGAACCGCGCAGTCGCCGGCCAAGAATCAAAACGGCCCCCGACCGGGGCTCACGTTGGCACGAGCGCCGCACCTGCTTGCTCAGCCAACACAAATCGCCGAAAGAGGGTATTGTTCGAGGTTCCCTTAAATCAATTAGCTCCCACGGTATGGATTTAATGTTCAGTTCTGCCGACAGACCACGGAGGTAAAGGGACATGCATATCTTGATTCCGACCGGCGGTTCGGAGTTGGCGCACAAGGGCGTCGTCCAAGGTTTGTCGCTGGCAAAATCGGTCGGCGCTAAAGTTACCGCGCTCGTCGTCGAGGCTAACATCTATGGTGTGCCCACTTCGTGGATGAATCGGATATTCAGCGCAGTCGCGGAATATGCCGAGCATGCCAACGAGCGCGCATTGAAAGTGTTGAGCGGAGTAGCCGATGAGGCAAGATCAGTTGGCGTGTCGTGCGAGACAGTGCAAACGACGCGTGAAATTAGGCCCGCAGTCTGCCATTTAGCAGCGCGAGCGCCACGGCTAACAGCACGATGTGGCCCACAGCCCCGATGAGATTGAGATCGAGTCCAGCGATTGGTGCGAACTGCTTGCTAGGATCGGCCAACGGGACGCATCGCCGTCGATGAGCGCAACCGCCGCTGGTGCTCCGACGCTTTGAGATCAGCTGGGACAAGGGTGAACGGTGCGGGTCGCCTTCGCGCTCGACTGCTGCGATCGCGAGGCCATGAGTTTCCTCGCCACCACCAGCGCGTCAGTGGCGAAGGACGTTACGCTCTCCTCCGGTTCTGCAGGCGTCAGCATGGCGACGAATTTCGCTGCGTCGAGTCCATCAGGGCTGTTTGAACGCAGCGCTGCGCCGGCGGGTCAGGTAAGCACGCTGCATGGCCGCGAGATTTCCGCCGAATTACGTTTCGCAATAAAGTGAACTTGGCGGGAACGTAAGGTCGGTCGCCCTCTCGATACGTCGTGGAGGTGCGAGTTGCCGGCCTTCGCAACGGCGAGATCGCCGTCCGATTGCCAGAGCTCGGCGCGCTCGATGCCGCTTCTGCGGGCACGGCATGAGCTGATCAGGCCGAGCCGGTATCACTCGGCCGCGACTGACGCGGGCGCTGAGCTGTGTTTGTCGGCCGATAGCTCGTGCGGTCGTCGTCGGGTCAAGCGATCGAGATAAAGAAAGACGACGGGGGTTGTATAGAGCGTCAGGAATTGGCTCAACGCCAAGCCGCCGACGATGGCGTAGCCGAGCGGCTCGCGTATCTCGGAGCCGGTTCCCGTGCCGAGCATCGTCGTCATGAGAATCGGCCGAAAGCGCGCACGGCGCCGACATCGCGTGCCGTTGACGCCGATCAACATTCCGGCCCGAGGAGCGCGAACACCGCGCCCTGCAGATCGAAGCACTGGGCCCAACTCCCGTCGGGGACCTGGAGCGGGCCGTTGAGGATTTGACCGCCGCCGTTCTTCACGCGGTTCGCCGCGGCATCGACGCCCGCGACATTGAAGTGGTAGAGAACGATGAACACCTGGCGTCCTTTGGGCGTAACGTCTACGCTGGGATAGCTGTCCCCGCTAGCAAGAATATTCGCGACGGTCATCCGGTCACGATTCCGTCGGCATTTTGCGACCAGTGCTCGCAGGATCGGCATGTGCGTCATGGCTCCTGTCTGATTGATCTTGCACGGAGATGCCCGGTGTTTTCGCAAGCGGCGCCTGCGCCACGCCGTCCCTCATCGGGGTTGCGGCAATATCGGCATGGCTATGCTGCCAGAGCTTGAGGGCGATCGGGACCGGATCGATGTTGAGCTTCTGCCACCATTCTACCTCGTTCCCGGACCGATGAAGTTCGCGGTGATGGATCCGGCAAACCGGGACGGTGAATTCATCGCTGACCCTGTCTCCAAGAGCACGCGGTTGTGTAAATGTGATGTGGTGCGAATCCGACGGCACTCGACCACACACCAGGCACGGCTGCCGAGACACGGACTTCCGGTGCTTCTCATCACGCAGGCGAACTGTTTTTCCCAAGGCGCGAAGTGCCGCCCTGCGATTTGGTGGCTTAGTCGAAGTTTTCTGACGGGCGTCTGCGGGCCGCTCGGCTGACAGCACCCTTTCATTGGGGATGGCGTTAGGCATCCCTTCAGCGCTCACGCCATCGCCGATTGTTGCGAGTCGTGCCTGAAATCGCGCCTCGACAATTTGGGCATCTCCCGCTGTCAGACTATTCTTGACAGGCAGATTCCGATGCGCCCAGGCGGCCGCATCATCCGGGAAATTGATTGCCGACAGTTCCGCGACCAATCGCTCCCTCAGGGTTACCGATTGATCGGGCGGAAGGACCGCCTTTGCTGAGGATACCGAGTTGCCGCGATGATTGACTGGCGGCAGCCCCACTTCAGCCTTCGCCACGCTACTGAGGTCCGGCGCGTCGAGATCATCTTCCCCAGCAATGCCGACGAGCGTGAACAGCGCATAGCGCCGGGCATAGGTGAGTGCAGCTCCCATTCGCTGCGCTGAAGCAATATCGGTGATCTGGCATACCGGCCATTCCGATGAAATCCATTCGCCGGACGAATGAGCAAGAACAGTCGTCAAGCGGAGAAGTCCGGCGTCTTTATCGATTGCGGTCGTCTGTATCGTAGCGATCTCATGCCGACCGAGACTTTTGCGCACGATATCGAGACCGCTTGATAGCGGAGCATAGCGGAAGGTGCGCTCTCCTTCGCGGGGGAAAGGGGAGCGGATGGTGGCCACAAGCGATTTCTCCGGATTGGTCAGCTCCGCCTGTGCCTTGGCAAGCGCCGCCGCAATGGTGCCGATTGACTCACTGGAGCTGTGCACGATCGATCTCCACGCTGAGCACATCAAAGCTCACGGCGCCTGATTTTGAGCGCTTGGCTCGAATCCCGTGGCCGATGGCCTCCTTGGCGTCCTCGGGCATAAGGCCTTTGAGTTCCGCCTTCGCGGCCTCGTGCCCGAGGTAGGCCTCTCTGGTCCGCCGAAACACGTTCGAGAATTCCGCCCATGCATTTGACGAGCTCATGTCGACGATCCGGACCGCCTCGACGCGGGCCCGCGGCGGCTCGGCACCAAAGAGGCGAGGAGGCTCGCCACTTTCAACGCATCGCCAGAATTTCTTTTCCGCGGTCAAAAGGAGGTGTTGGTAGAGCGGATCGGCTGAGATTTTGATTTCAAGCCATTTGGCCCCGCCGGTGATGATCGAAAGCACCGCGGCCTTGGCATTGGTCACCCACATGTTGTGCTGGATTTGCGGCATATGCTTTGTCGCCGCTGCTTCCTCCGAGAACGACCAGGGCAGCATAAATTTCGCTTCAAAGACGGCGCCGGTGCTCTCGACGACGCCATCGAGCGTCGCCGCCATCCAGCGGATCACCGGGTGGCGGCTCCAACTTTGAATATCTTTGATGGCCTCGCCAGTTGTGCGCTCGTACCAGCGCCGATTGAGGTCTTCGGTCGCGAGCCCGAGCTGCACGACCAGGTTCCGCGAATAATCTGGCGGCTCTGCTTCGCCCCTCTTCTCTCGCCATAGCCGGAGAAGGGCCCCCTCATCATTGCCCATGATGATCCTGGCATCGGAGCCGCCGATAAACGGGCGCCGATTCTCATTCGATCTCGTTGAAGCATCCATAACTTCCTCCCGGACTCGAGGGGTTGGTTGAGCGGGCTACATCGCAAATAGCTCGCAGATAATATGAAAACAACTGAAGACAGATTTTTTTAATCCAAACCACGTTTCTTGTCAATAGGGAGGGAATCGGAAAGACTCGATTCAATGCTTTTTGCCGCACAAATAAGGGCAGCTCGGGCATTACTGGACTGGCGCCAAGATGATCTCGCTCGGGCCGCTGATGTAGGCATAACGACCATCCGGCGGATTGAAGCTCAGCCCGGTCCAGTTATGGGCTACGTGTCGACAGTCCTCAGGATTCAGGCGGCCCTTGAGAAAGCCGGAGTTCAATTCACAGAGGAGGATCAAACCGGCGGCGTCGGCGTCCGGCTAATGAAGAAGAAGCGCTGAGGGACGAAAGACGAGAATCCTGGGGCACCCAGGGTTCGCCGCGACTGGATCCCCCAAGGGGCCCATACAGCCAATAACTTGCCCGCCCGGCGCCGTTGGAGCCGCGGCTTCGTCTGCGGCTGGGCGCCTTGCGAACCACCCCGGTTCGACTAGGATTATATCGTAAGTATATTAGGATTTGATCGTAGGGTGCGTCGGATGAGGTCTTTGACCCGGGATCAATTGTTAAACGTCTTTGGACTGTCCTCTGGCACATTTGATCAGCAGCAGCGCGCCGGCCATGTTGCGCTCGCGTTTGGAACCCCAATCCCGGCAACGCCAGGCCGTTATTTCGATCTGGACCTGGTGGCGATGGCAATCGCCGCCGGCCTCGCGCCGTCGCTAGGTCGGCAAATCGCGACCACAATCGTTTTGGGCTTCTTTAATCAGTGGGTCGCGGCCGTGGGCCACGTCGATGCTGATCCGGCGCAAAACTACTTTCTTGCAATCGGTGCTGTTGGTTGGGATGAGAATAAAGGACGTGCCCGCGAGATCTGGGTGACGAACGGCACTACCGAGCAAATAATGTCGGGTCTGCGCGACGCTAGCTCGGTGATCGCGGTCAACATCACCGACATCATCGCGCGCCTACGCGCCAAAGCGCGCACCGCGGGGATTGATCTGTCCCAGCCGTTCTTTTTTCCCCCCGAGCACGAGAGATTCTCCCAGATCATCGCCGAGTTTGAACAGGAGCGCGAAGCGCGAGTCGCGCGCCTCCGGCGAAATAAAAAAAAGATGCGGCGACACCAAGCGCTGATGAGCCGTCAGAACATCAAGCTAGTTCCGAGGTTGAGAGACGCTCCAATTCAGCCGACTAGATAAATGCTTAGGTGAGCGCGCTCATTCCGATCCGAAAACGAAATCGAAGTCCCACTCGTGATATCGGCCGCCGTTACTTGAAGACGAAAACTCGTATTTACGGCGCTCCGATGAGGCTCGCCAGCGCAACTTGTTCCCCTTCGGGTCCATGCGTCGAGGCACGAGTCTCATGACTAACCTCACCCAAATGCTGCCCAAAGCACACACGTCGATGGAAGCCCGGTGTGTGCTCGATAAACACCAGGAAAAGCCTGAAGGCATTGGCGCTCCCCGCAAGCGTAGCTTGACTGTATCTTAGGAATCGCTAAGATGCTATCTTACTGAGGCGGCATGACCCCGGACTGAGTGGATACGACATCAAGGCTATTGCCGCCTTGAGGGATGCTGGCCCAGCGCAGCACACGCTGTTTTCCACCGATGCATTAGATGCGCACAAAAGTTCGCAAGCGACGTGCCCCTTACGCCGTTGGCTACGGCCGTCCGCCGACTTCGTCACAATTTCAGCCGGGGCATAGCGGCAACCCGAACGGGCGGCCCAAGGGCACGCGCAACGTTTCGTCGATGGCGCGAAATACCCTCGAGCGCACGATCAATGTCAAGGTGAGGGGCACCTGGCGAAAAATGACAGTGCGCAAGGCCGCTTATCTCCGCCTTGCCGAAAGGGCGGTCGCCGGTGACGCCAAGGCGCTCGACTACCTTTTATCACTGGAGAGCGAAGAGCATCCCCCCGGGCCTAATCAGGCTGAGACGGACAGATCAGCCGCAAAGGATCTCGCGATCCTTCAAGATTTTTTCGATCGCCGGCGCGTCAGCTTACCGCAAGAGCATGTTGATCAGCAGCACGGACCCGGCAAGAGGGAAAGGGAGAACAAATGAAACCACTCAAACGTGCGTACCGTTTGCCTACCGGGCTAACAATCAGTCGTGCTCGGGATGAAGCGTGCCGGCAGGACTTCGTAAGCTTCATTCGAATGTCATTTGATTTACTCATGCACGCCGAACCATTGTCGATGAATGGGCATATTGAGGTAATGGCATATTACCTCGAACAGGTACGACTCGGCAGGATAAGACGGCTGATCATTAATCTCCCGCCGCGTTATCTAAAATCGCTCGTTACCTCTGTGGCGTTTCCGGCGTTTGTGTTCGGCCACGACCCGACGAAACGCTTGATCGTCGTCTCGTATGGTTCTGACCTCGCCGTGAAGTTCGCGAATGACTGCCGCACAATCATAAACTCGCCTCGTTACAAATCGATATTTCCGGGTCTGCAAATCTCACGCATAAAGAATACGGAGTCCGAGATAGCCACTACTCGGGGTGGATTTCGGCTCGCAACTTCCGTCGATGGATCGCTAACCGGCCGCGGCGGTGATATTATAATCATTGATGACCCGCTCAAACCGTCGGATGCTTCCTCTGACGCCAAGCGCGAGCACGTCAATACATGGTTCAAAAATACGCTCTACTCTAGGCTGGATGACAAGCAAAGAGGCGCGATCATCATCGTGATGCAACGTTTGCACGACGATGATCTCTGCGGGTGGCTTTCAAAGAATAGCCATGGCTGGACTGTCCTTAACTTTCCCGCCATCGCGCTCGAGGAAGAACAGATCCCAATCGGCGATGGGCGATTCTATATCCGTCACATCGGCGACGTGCTTCACCCGGAACGAGAGTCGAAATCCGATCTGGACAACATACGTTCGGAGCTGGGCGAGGACATCTTTGCCGCCCAGTACCAACAACGCCCAAGCCAATCCACCGGCCATATGATCAAACGGGACAGTATCCCACGTTATGATCATCTGCCGATCCGTACGAAATCACATCACCTCATTCAAAGCTGGGATACTGCCATCAAAGCGGATGCTAACAACGATCGATCCGCGTGCGTCACCTTGCTAGTTGACGACAGACGCAACTACTACGTCGTAGAGCCCCTAAGCGATCGGCTTCTTTATCCCGAACTGAAAGCGCGCGCCATTTCTCAGGCGCAAAAACACAAACCGGACAAGATTCTGGTTGAAGAAGTCGGGCTCGGACGAATGCTGATAAAGGATCTGAAAGCCGCTGGGCTCCCAGCGGTGGGTGTCATTCCGGAAGGCGATAAGTTGACACGCGTGTCGATCCAGCTGGAAAAGTTCGCCAACGGCCGAGTGTTCTTTCCCAGGGAAGCACCCGGGCTCGCTGAGCTCGAAAACGAGCTTTTTGCTTTTCCCAACGGGCGCTACGATGACCTAGTCGATGCTCTCATCCAAGCCCTGGCCTACGAGCGTCCAACCTTTCTATGGAATGACGCCGCGCTTAAGGGTTTGGAGCAGTTAACTACCAGCCTATGGTTACAACAAATGAGAGGCTTCTAGAACGGGCTTTGAGAGGCCACTTCGAATTCGCTGTAAATATCGTATTCATTCCCTGTTTTGCTTCGAGAGATTCCCTGTTCCCAGGCAAACAGGGAATTGCCGCGTAACTGCCTCAACCGGTTGAAGATCTTCGGCGCAGCGATCTCACTTTTTGCTCAAGAGAGGCGCAAATTCCCTGTTTCCGCGGTTGACATGATATTTTTCGCTGATATTGCACCACTCCTTCGCCGGCCTGTTGATGCGGTTCGACATCGACCAGGAACAAATAGGACAGCGCCATCAGATAACCGATACCCATCACAATGAGAAAACTGCTGAAGAGCGCGCGCAGCGTTAGTGGCAGGTCGCGTAACGAGATCATTTGAGACCCCCCTATCATCAGTGACCGACGCTCGAAACAAGATAGCACTTTAGCTGTTGTTTTTTTGATCTATCTCAAAAGCGCGGAGCGAATCCCCTCTATCATCGACCGCAGGTCGGTTACGGAATGGGCCGACTTTATCAAGGAGGGGTGAACATGTGTATCGCGAGCAAACGCGTATTGTTGCCCGTCGCCATGGTGGCCATGTCGGGCTTCTTATTCGAAGCGTCGGCGGCGGATCCCGTCATTGCCGTCAAGGTGGCCAAAGCACCGGACCTCGCGGCCGGCGCCGCCGATCCGGCATGGGCTCAGGCTAAAGCGGTCACGGTTGCTCTTGCCGGCGGGGCAAACTTCAAGGACGGCAAAACCACCGCGACCATCAAAGCGGTTTATTCCGGCGACATGTTCTACATGCTCGTGCAGTACGACGATCCGACGAAGTCCTTACGCCGCTTTCCGTATCAGAAGCAGGCCGACGGCAGCTGGAAAAAGTTGGTCGATCCTAAGGACAAGGGCGGAGATGACAACGTCTACTATGAAGACAAGATTGCGCTGATTTGGAACATCGGCAACTCGATCAAGAACTTCAGCCAGATGGGCTGCATGGCGGCCTGCCATGCCGGCGAGGCGGGTAAACCTTTTGGCAATAAGTACTTGGCGAGCGAGGGCGAGCTCGGCGACATCTGGCACATGAAATCGATCCGCACCAGTCCTAACGGCCAAGCGGATGATCAGTATCTCGATAACACCCGCTACGACAAGGACAAGGCTCCCGAGGCCGGACGCAAGAGCGACCCGAAGACCGGCGGCGGCTACGATGACATCAAGCTGGTCAACGGCAAGCCCGAATTCATGCACAAGAGCGGCACGCCGGCGAACAAGGGCGGCACCTATTACTTGAAGGACGCGGACAAGGCCCCCTTCGATGACAGCAAATTCCAACCCGGCGACGAAGTGGCTTCGATCCTGGTCGCACCATTTACCGGCGACCGCGGCGACATCGCGACCAACATCGCCTGGAACAACGGCAAGTGGAGCATCGTCTTGGCGCGCAAGCTTGTGACCGGCAGCAAGTACGACGTCCAGTTCGACAATCTGGGCGGTACGTACGAGTTCGGCCTCGCC
>Ga0310915_10001497_pt1 | contig 12118 bp, 13 predicted proteins | sample GREbulkMGAN111_FD_202508 | JGI IMG/M metagenome (GOLD analysis project Ga0310915, IMG submission 202508) | Lab enrichment of tropical soil microbial communities from Luquillo Experimental Forest, Puerto Rico - GRE.bulkMG.AN111 | ecosystem: Environmental > Terrestrial > Soil > Tropical forest >...
TCGCACCGGTGCGCAGGATGCGCGCGATCGCCAGCATTTGCTGTTCGCCGCCCGAGAGTTTCGTGCCCTGGCTTTTCAGACGCTCCTTCAAGTTGGGAAAAAGGTCGAAGATCTGCTCGAGCGTGAGACCGCCCTCCTTCACCACCGGGGGCAAAAGCAGGTTCTCGCGCACGTCCAGGCTTGCGAAAATGCCGCGCTCTTCGGGGCAGAACGCTACGCCCATCCGCGCAATGCGATCCGAGTTCGCGCGGATCGTCTCGGTCGTCCCGAAGCGGATCGAGCCGGTGCGCTTGCCGATGATGCCCATGATCGACTTCAGCGTCGTGGTCTTGCCGGCGCCGTTGCGCCCGAGCAGGGTCACCACCTCCCCGGCTTTCACGTCGAAACTCATGCCGTGGAGGATGTGGGATTCGCCGTACCAGGCCTCGAGATTCTGAACGCTCAAAACCGGCGCCGCCGTCGTCGCGGCGGAAGATCTTGCGGGAGCCACATTCACATCAGGCATGACCGGCTCCCAGATAGGCTTCCTTGACTCGCTCGTCTTTCGACAGCTCGGCATAGTTGCCTTGCGCGAGCACCTGACCGCGGGTGAGCACCGTGATGACATCGGAGAGATTGGCAACCACGTTCAAATTATGCTCGACCATCAGGATAGTGTATTTCGTGGAGATGCGCTTGATCAGCGCGGCGATCTTGTCGATGTCTTCGTGGCCCATGCCGGCCATCGGCTCGTCCAGAAGCATCATTTCCGGATCGAGCGCCAGCGTCGTCGCGATTTCGAGCGCGCGCTTGCGACCATAGGGCATCTCGACCGCGGGAATATTGGCGAAGTCGCTCAAGCCCACATCGTTCAGCAGCTCCCGCGCGCGCTCGTTGAAGCGATTGAGCACCGTTTTGGAGCGCCAGAAATCGAAGGAGCTGCCGTGCTGGCGCTGCAGCGCTACCCGGACATTCTCCAGTGCGGTCAGGTGCGGAAACACCGCCGAGATCTGGAACGAGCGTACGAGACCGAGCCGCGCGACATCGGCCGGCGCCATCGCCGTGATGTCCCGTCCCTTGTAATGAATTGTCCCGGCCGACGGCTTTAAGAATTTGGTCAACAGATTGAAGCACGTCGTTTTCCCGGCCCCGTTCGGACCGATCAACGCGTGAATATGACCCCGGCGGACCTTAAGTGCGACATCGCGAACGGCAAAAAACCCCGCGAATTCCTTGGTCAATCCGTGGGTCTCGAGAATGAACTCGTCGGCCAAACATTTTCCCCCTGCCGCGCACGAACGTTCGCGCGTGGCTCTTGTTGCTTACCAGCAGATTGCTCCGGAACGTCGCAAAAACCTCCCGGACCGCCGCCTCCAGGGGCAGAATATGCCGGAGGCAGACCGGGTTAGGCAAGGCGGAAAGCTTTGGCCGCTCGCGAGGCGAGCTTCGCCGTTAGTCGAACTGTTGCGATTGGGTGAAGGCGGTTTCGCCCATTCCGGCACCGCCGGGGCAAGCGGCCCGGAAAAAGGCTCGTTAACGTTGTTTCGGCTGGCATATGGCATTCATGGAAAATTTTCCTCTTCCGTCGATCCTTTGCGGGGCTTCATCGAACTGGAGATCGCCTTGGATTTCGTCAGCGCCAACCCGTCGGTCGTGAAATCGATCAAGCAGCGCGAGCTCTTGAACATCTGGCTGCGGCTCTACGCGCGCAACCAGCGGATGCCTCATGTTGCCGAATACCAGCCCGAACGGCTCGCGGACGAACTGCCGGATCTCGTCTATTACAGCGTCGACGCATCGCATGAGCCGCCGCGCCTCACGATCCAGAGCGACGGCACCCGCATGTCGTCGGCGTATGGCCATACCGGCAAGGGCAAGCCGCTCGACGAATATGTCGGCGCGCGCCTCGCGCCGATCGTGATGCCGGTCTACCACCAGTGCGTGCGGCGAAAGCTTCCCGTGTATACCATCGCACACCTCGATGACGTCTACGGACGGGTCGTTGCATATGAACGGCTGCTATTGCCCTTCTCGGAGGCGGAAGCGGTGACGCAATTGATCGCCTCGCTGAAGACCATTTCCGAGGACGGCGAATTCGAGATCAAGAACCTGATGCGCGGCCATGACGCGGTGCCCCGGCCAAAGCTTTGCGCCGTCATCGATCGTGACCTGTTTCATCGCCGGCCGGGACGCATCGACGCGGGCGACGTCGTCGAGTTCGGCTAGCGTTTGGCGTGCTGGTCGTTGTTTCGCGCTCGTCCCGCGACTTCCTTCGCATAGATGTCGGGCGCGAAGCCGACCAGCAGCTTGGCGCCGGCCTCCAGCACCGGGCGCTTGATCATCGAGGGCTGCGCCAGCATCAGGGCCAGCGCCTTCTTTTCGTTCAGGCCATCCTTGTCGGCATCCGGCAGTTTGCGGAAGGTGGTGCCGGCGCGGTTGAGCAGCGTCTCCCAGCCGAGCTTATCGCTCCAGGCTTTCAGCTTGTCCCTGGCGATGCCGGCACTCTTGTAGTCATGGAAGTCGTATTTGACGCCATGGCTGTCGAGCCAGGCGCGCGCCTTCTTCATCGTGTCGCAGTTCTTGATGCCGTAGATCGTGATGGTCATTTCGTAGCAGCCCCTTGAGCGCCGGCGAGATCGGCGGCGATCTTCCGGAGAACACTGCGCCTGAACAAGCGCCGGAACCACCCTGTCCCCGGATATTTCGGACCGGAGAACTGCCGGGCGTCAAGCATTCGCATGGTCCTCACGTCATCGTTTGCCACGTTGGCTCACGCGCTGCTCCGCGCCGTCGGGGAAACGACTGCCCATGCTGGGCTGTCCGATCCAGAGCCGGTTGAGCCATCGCGTGGCATGAGCCAACCGATCCTCGCCCCGGACGCGCGCCTGCGCCTCCTGATAGGGACCGACAGTGCGCAGCCGGTCCGGCAGCGAGGGGTAGATGCGCGCCATCCAGCGCAGCGCGCGGCCTGCGCTGCGGCGCTCCGCGTCTCCAAACGGCAGCCCGAACGCGCCGCGCAATTGCTCAGGCAGCAACTGAGCGGTCAAGGCGCGGTACCACATCGGCACCCGAAGTCCGGTGACGCGCCCGGAAAAGATCTGACCTGCGATGTCGCGCGCGGCCGGGCTGACAGTCAGCACATCGGATTCCACCATCGCGCGCGTATAGGCCCCAAACGACGCCCAATCCGGCGAAAGGCTGGCTTGGGGGATGCCGAACAGGGCCGCAAGCAGCCTCGCCTCGGCCCAATAGCGCTCGCGCTGTTCGTCGGCGAGCGATGGCAACACCAGGTCGTGGGCCAATACGGCCGTCTCCATCAGCGTCGCATGGACCCAGCGCAGCGCCGAAACCTCATTGGCGCTATAAGGCGAGCCCGCGGCAAACGGGCCTGCGACGGTGGGCAGAAATCCGACAATCGTCGCATGCCGCCGATACAGCCGGCGTGCCGCGGCCGTGGCCTGGTCGAGCGTGCCAAACACCATCGTGAAAGTCACACTGAAGGTCCGGTGGAAGCGTCCGAGCGGATCGGCAAAGACATCGGACTGATCGGCGATCGCGGCTGCGACCCAGGGGTGCGCGAGCTGCAGGAGCAAGGCGCGGCCCGCACCAAGGAAAATGGCGGCTTCCCGGTTGACGTGCCAGATCGCCGAGGCGGGACCAAACAGGCCTTCGCGCGCACCGGCCGCGCCGGCACGCGCGACGTCGAGGCTGCGTTCAAGATCCTCAACCGATACGAGCATGACGCCCTCTATCTGAGCGCGCATCCAGGCGCGCCCGGCCAGCGGTCAGTGTGTGTGCCGGATCAGAATTATGCAACGCGTCCAGAGGTCGCTCAGGGGCGCTTTGGGATGTTCAGCCCGCGTTGCACCGCAGGGCGTGCGAGCCCGCGCTCCAGCCAGGCCGGAACGTGCTCAAGACCGTCGAATTCGACGAGCTCGCGTGCGCCGTAAAAGCCGATCAGATTGCGCACCCAGCCGAGCATGGAGATGTCGGCGATGGTGTATTCGTCGTCCATGATCCACTGCCGGCCGGCAAGGCGCTGCTCGATGACGCCAAGCAGGCGCTTCGCCTCGTCCACATAGCGCTGCAGCGGCCGCTTGTCCTCGTAGTCTTTCCCCGCGAATTTGTGGAAGAAGCCGACCTGGCCGAACATCGGCCCGATCCCGCCCATCTGGAAGTGCACCCACTGGATGGTCTGCCAGCGGCGCGCGGGATCCTGCGGCAACAGCTTGCCGGTCTTCTCGCCCAGATATTGCAAAATGGCACCCGACTCGAACAAGGGAAGCGGTTGGCCGCCAGGTCCGTTCGGATCGATGATCGCGGGGATCTTGCCGTTCGGATTGAGCGACAGAAACTCCGGCGTCTTCTGGTCGTCCTTGTTGAAATCGACAAGATGCGGCTCATAGGCAAGCCCGATCTCTTCCAGCATGATCGACACCTTGACGCCGTTCGGCGTCGGCAGCGAGTAAAGCTGCAGGATATCGGGATGAGTTGGCGGCCAACGCTTTGTGATGGGGAATGCGGAGAGAGAGGACATGAAACTCGTTCTTGGCTTAATTCCTGACGCAACTAATGTATGGCGCACCCTCGATGCAGCAAGAGGTCTCGTCGCCGATGAATGATCAGACGAAGTCGGGTCTCACCGACGACGAGCTCGCCATTGAGCCGACCGTGTTCGCGCCGGACGCGCTGAACAACCAGGTGTTCGTCGTGTCCGGTGGCGCGGGCGGCATCGGGAGAGCCGTCGCCTGGCTGTTTGCACGGTTGGGGGCCCATGTCGCCCTTGTCGGTCGCGACAAGAGCAAGCTCGATGCGCTGGTTGCCGGTCTCGCCTCGCGGAAGCTGAAAGCATCCGCCCACCTCGCCGATATCAGGGATGCGGATGCAGTCAATGCGTTGTTCGAGTCCGTCTTCACCACAAACGACCGGCTCGACGGCCTGATCAACAGCGCCGGGGGCCAGTTTCCGCAACAGGCGATCGATTTTTCGGTCAAGGGCTGGAATGCCGTGATCGACACCAACCTGAACGGCACCTGGTACATGATGCAGGCGGCCGCACAGCGCTGGCGCGATCGCAAGCAGAAGGGCAGCATCGTCAATATCGTCGTGGTGACGACGCACGGGGTTTACGGCATCGCGCATTCGATTGCGGCGCGTTCGGGGGTCATCGGGCTCACGCGCGCGGTTGCGGTCGAGTGGGCGCCGCTGCACATCCGCGTCAATTGCGTCGCACCCGGCGTGATCGAGAGCAAGGGGTGGGATGTCTATACGGAAGAGGCCCGCGCGACCTATCCCCGCTCCAACCCGATGATGCGCGCAGGCTCGCCCTGGGACATTGCACAGGCCTGTGTCTATCTATCCGCCGCGTCCGGAAAATTCATCACGGGCGAAACGCTCACCGTCGACGGCGGCGGGCAACTGTGGGGCGAGACCTGGACGATCGAAAAGCCGCGATATTTCGTCGAGGACTAGCGCAGCTTAGGCTACGCTGGCCTCGGCCTATCAGGCGATCGCATCCGAGGACGCGGCACTCAAAGCTCTGCAGCCGGAATTTCGCAGACGCCGCACAACCGTCAGGTCGTCGCCTGGAGAATAGTTTCAGCCAGGGCGCTGAATGAAAGGCGCTCATCAAGAGATACATCGGCATCATCCCGCCGAGCGGCGAGATGTGCGCGGCCGTGCAGAGCAGACCCGGCGCACCGTCGCCCAGAACATATGTCAGCAACGCCATCATTGAGAACGTCGGCGCGGCCGCAAACGTCAACCAGTCGGCCGCGCCGAGAGCGGCAGAAAGGCCGCTCTCCCTGACTCCCCTTGCGATTTCGCCCTTGCTCGCCATGACGCACATTTTCTACGCGCTTGCCGGGCCATACTCGTCGTGGCGGCGCCACCAGGGGCCGCTCTCGTCGTTGCGCCCCTTGGGGGCGCGGTCGAGCCACTGGTGCATACCCCAGATGCCGTCTACGCCGCGCGCATAGGCGGAATAGGTGTGGTAGACGACGCCATCCTCGCACACGAACGCACTCAGGCCGGGACGATCACGCGAATAGGTCGGTGCGTCGGTTCCGCATGACGCCGCGAACCGGGCGACGGGCTCCGGCACTTGCGTCGCGTCCATCGCGTGACCACCGCTCGCGTAGTTATATTCGATGCCTCCTTTGCGCTGCTGCTCCTCTGTGAAGGAAACGTTGAAATCGAAGTTGAAGTCACCTGCGTGTGAGGACGCCCAGGGAAACGTCCATCCCATCCGCCTTTTGTAGGCTTGAAGCTTCGCAAGCGGCGCCCGCGATACCGCCCACAGCATGACATCGTGGTTGGCCAGGTGCACCGCGATCCCGTTGAAGCCGTCAGCGATCGCAGAACAGGATGGGCAGCCCGCCGCGTAGTCGGGTCCGAACATGAAGTGGTAAACGAGGAGCTGCGAGCGCCCGTTGAAGAGGTCTTTCAGCGAGGCGCCCCCCTCTTCGGTTTCAAATCGGTAGTCCTTGTCGAGACGGACCCACGGCAGTTCCTGCCGTTGCCTTGCGACCTCGTCGCTCTGTCGCGTCAGGTCCTTTTCGGCCTTGAGCAATTCGATCCGCGCAGCCAGCCATTCGTTGCGTGTTCCGGTCGTGTGTGTCGTCATGGTCTTTCTCTCCAATGGGGTTCCTTCGTCGCGTCGCCCGGGCCGACCGCAAGCACGGTCACGACGGCGCCGGCCCATTCGACAACGGCCGTAAGGTACGTTGGGGAAAGGATCGTCCAGTCAACCATGGCGGTCGCCTTCTCGCTGGTTTGTGAGCGTGAGATAGAATAGGACCGGACATCGAAAGGTGAGAGTGACAAGTGTGGCGGGATTCCGATGGACTCGCTGATCACGGCCGCGGCGCGTGCGCTCGCCACAGGTGATCTCCTCGGCGCACTGAAACGGGTTGCCTTGCGCGACGATGCGCCCGCGCTCGCGCTTCGTGGCATCGCGATGGCGCGCCTCGGGGACCTGCCCCGTGCGAAAACTCTCCTGAAAAGCGCGGCGCGCGCCTTCGGGCCGCGAGAGGCCGTGGCTCGCGCGAGATGCGTCGTCGCCGAGGCCGAGATCGCGCTGGTCTCGCGCGACCTGGCCTTCCCCGCAAAAGCGCTCGATACGGCGCGGGCCACACTGGAAGCGCATGGCGACCGACTGAACGCGGCACATGCGCAGCATCTTGCGATCCGCCGCCTGCTCCTGATCGGTCGCCTCGATGAGGCCGAGCGCAAGCTCGCCGGGCTCGACCCCGCGCCCCTCCCGGCCGCCTCAATGGCGGCACACGAGCTGGTGGTTGCAGGGATCGCGATCAGGCGTCTGCAGATAAAGACGGCACGGCTTGCGCTCACCACCGCCGCGCGCGCCGCACGCGAAGCAAAGATCCCTGCGCTGCTGGCAGAGGTCGCAAGCGCTTCAAACGTTCTGAATACGCCGGCAGCGCGCTTGATCGCACGTGGGAAGGAGCGCCCGCTTCTGCTCGAGGAAGTCGAGGCGACGCTGGCGTCAAAGGCGCTCGTCGTGGACGCGTGCCGTCATGTCGTGCGCGACGCCGGCAAAACGGTCTCGCTCGCGACGCGTCCGGTGCTGTTCGCACTCGCCCGCGCGCTCGGCGAGGCCTGGCCATCTGACGTGTCGCGGGCGATCCTGATCGCCCGGGCCTTTCGGGGCAAGGAGGCGGACGAGTCGCATCGTGCGCGATTGCGGGTTGAAATGGGGCGGCTTCGCGCAGCACTTCGCACGCTGGCCGACGTGAGTGCGACAAGGGATGGTTTTGCATTGGCGCCGCGCACCGCGCGCGAGGTGGTCGTGCTGGCGCGGCCCGTCGAGGAGGAGCATGCAGCGGTGCTCGCGTTCCTCGCCGACGGCGAGTCCTGGTCGAGTTCGGCGTTGGCGCTTGCGCTCGGCACGAGCCAACGCAGCGTGCAGCGAGCCCTCGATGAGCTTGCGGCCTCCGGCAAGGTGCAGTCGCTCGGCCAGGCACGGGCGCGTCGCTGGATGACCCCTCCTACCAGTGGATTCACGACGACCTTGTTACTCCCCGCTCCCCTGCCGGCTGATTAAGGTGGACCCACGATAAAGAGAGTTGCGAGGAGAGACAGATGAAACGATCGGCCGCCGAAATTGTCGCTGAGTACGGTCCCTTTCCGGGCGTCGAGCGCGTGAATGGCGTCACCTATGACGGACAACACGTCTGGTTTGCGTCGGGCGACAAGTTGAACGCGCTCGACCCCGCGAGCGGAAAGACGGTGCGTGAGATCGATGTCGCAGCCCATGCCGGAACGGCGTTTGACGGCCAACATCTGTTTCAGATTGCCGAAGATCGCATCCAGAAGATCGACCCCAGGACCGGCCGCGTGCTCTCCACGATCCCGGCCCCCGGCCGCGGCCGTGACTCCGGCCTCGCCTGGGCCGAAGGCACGCTCTGGGTCGGCGAGGATCGGGCGAGAAAAATTCATCAGATCGACCCGCAGACCGGGGCGATCCTCCGCACGATCGAGTCCAACCGCTTCGTCACCGGCGTCACCTGGGTGGATGGCGAACTGTGGCACGGCACCTGGGAAGGCGAAGAGAGCGATGTGAGGCGGGTTGATCCCAAAACCGGCGAGGTGCTGGAGCGGCTCGAAATGCCGGCTGGCACAGGCGTCTCGGGACTCGAGTCCGATGGACGCGATCGCTTCTTCTGCGGCGGCGGCAGCAGCGGTAAAGTGCGCACGGTGCGGCGACCGAAGCGGAGCTGAATTGCGGGGCAGAAAAGGCGGCAGCGCGCGTACCGCCCTGAAAGGGTTGGATACATAGTGGACGCGGCGCTGACTCGCCAAGGTCCTGGCGAAGCCGTGGCCCTTCATCGATCACGTGAAGGGTCGAACACCGGCAACTGATTTGCCTGACAGGCAAATCAGTTGTTGCCGGACTCATGCCGGGCGGAAGTGCAAGCGCTCTTGCACACATGTCGGCCATGCGCAAATTGCCCGTCGTGCCAATCTGCCGCAGCTCGCCGACGTTGCTCCGGACCCCAAATCAACATCATTTTCCGCGCGTCCCGCGCCCGATAGAGGGGCGCTTCGCGATCGTCACGAGTGTTGGGCACGGGATGCGATGGACGCGGCAGCGCGTGCGACGAGCGCGGCTGAAGCGGACGGCGAAGTCGTGTGGTTCTGGCGCCCCTTGGCTGGCGTTAAACGTGCGGAAGATGATCCGCAAGCGACGGTGACTAAAAAGTCATGGACACCGGGAAGAGCACGAAGCAACCGTTAAAACCATCGCGCAGGGAATGTCGATGTTTTGACGAACCTGTGGTGACTAAGCTTGTGTGCTCTTCTCATTCGCACACAAGGCTGCGGGTGAAGCTGAACACCCGGCATTCCCTGCGCCCTCTTCTCTTCGAGGCGCGTGCTGTCTGGCAAGGCTCGGGCGCAATTTGTGCCGCGAGAATGCGGAGCTACGCTCGCCTGGCTGTTTGACAAGTTGAATTGAAGGACCCGCGCTACCCGCCGTCGTCGAGGCTGACGATGACGGCCGCATTGGCAATGATGATGGCATCACTGCCCTGCTCGGCCGGAATTTCGAGTCCGCCTTTGACGGCTGTCACGGTCACCGTGCCATAGGGCAGTTCTTTCGCCACCGCGGCCGTGTCGACGGATGCGGGATCGGGCACGCCGATGCTCACATCGACGAACATGTCTTTCGATGTCTTGCCGACCATGCGGAAGAAGCCGAGGCTCGAATGCCTGATAGCATCCGAGACAGCGCGCCTGGCTGCCTTGGTGGCGTCTTTGCCGTGAACATCAACGCCCATGCCCATTTCGGTGATGCAGCGCACGCGTGCCATCGGATACCTGCTTGTTGGAGTTGTCGTTGGAAAGCCGTAGGGTGGGCATAGCGACGCATGCCCACCATTCAGAGCAGTGTTGATAGGCTGTGGGCGAGGCGTTCGCGTGCCTTCGCCCATCCTGCCATCTTCGTCAACCCTTGATGAACGCCAGGAGGTCCGCGTTGATGGTCTCGGCCTCTGTCGTCGGCATGCCGTGCGGAAAACCCTTGTAGGTTTTCAGGGTCCCCTTCTTCAGGAGCTTCGCCGACAGCGGCCCGGAATCCGCATACGGCACGATCTGGTCATCGTCACCATGCATCACCAGGACGGGCACGTTGATCTTCTTGAGATCCTCGGTGAAGTCGGTCTGGGAAAACGCGACGATGCCGTCGTAATGCGCTTTCGCCCCGCCCATCATGCCCTGGCGCCACCAGTTCAGGATCACGGGCTGCATTGGTTTTCTGTCGGGCCGGTTGAAACCGTAGAACGGCCCTGAAGCGAGGTCGAAGTAGAACTGCGAACGGTTGGCAGCGAGTTGGCGCTGCAGATCGTCGAACACGCTCTTCGGCAGGCCGCCCGGATTGCCGGGGGTCTGCACCATCAATGGCGGCACGGCCGAGAGGATCGCCGCCTTTGCGACGCGGCTCTCGCCATGGCGAGCGATGTAGTGAACGACCTCGCCGCCGCCGGTGGAATGTCCGACATGCACGGCATTCCTGAGATCGAGATGGGTGGTTACCGCCGCGAGATCGTCGGCATAGTGATCCATGTCGTGGCCGGTGCCGCCCTGGCTCGAGCGGCCATGGCCGCGGCGGTCATGGGCGATGACACGAAAGCCGCGAGCCAGGAAAAACAGCATCTGCGTATCCCAGTCGTCGGACGACAGCGGCCAGCCATGGCTAAAAACGATGGGCTGACCGGAGCCCCAGTCCTTGTAGAAAATCTCGGTGCCGTCCTTGGTGGTGATCGTTGGCATGATAAACCTCCGGGCTTCATCTGACAGCGTGGACCGAGCCAAGGATAGCAGGGCTCGGCGGTCCAGTCGGTGTGGCATACATTCGCGCAGAGCACGGTCAATTGCGCGTTATGTATTGTGAAGTGCCGTTAGAGGTTGCCGCTGTCCTTTGTCACGCCACCAGCGGTGCCACGATCGCGTGAAGAAGCCTGGCAGCGTCGCGTGGCGACAATCGCACCTGCAGTCCGCGCTGGCCGCCATTGATGTAGACGAGGTCGTGCGGCATCGCCTGCTCCTCGGCCGCAGTCCTGATATTGCGGATCTGGCCAAACGGGCTGATGCCGCAGACCGTGTAGCCCGACATGCGTTCCGCATCGGCCGGCTTCATCATCTGCGCCGACATGCCGCCGAAATGCGGAAGCGAGCCGTTTCATCGAGACCTCGCGGTCGGAAGGAACGATGACGCAGACCGGCTTGCCGTCGACCAGCGCCATCAAGGTTTTGAGCACGCGCGCCGGTTCCTCATCCAGGCTTTCCGCCGCCTGAAGGCCGATGCTGTCGGCGTGAGGGTCATAGTCGTAAGCATGCACGGTGAAGGCAATGGCAGCCTGCTCCAGCATCTTGGTCGCGCGGGTAGCCTTCGACATCGGATGCGAGCGCGAACGAGCGCCCTCACTCCCACTCAATGATTTAAAGCGACATTAGCGCGTTGTTTTGAAAGCACAAACGCTCTTTGCTGGCGGTTGAATCCCGGTAGCCAATCCGCCAAAAATTCCCGCTCTTGAATTCACAGGAAAATTTACTGACTTCGTGGGCGTTGCGCTTTCAACAACTATTGGAGTCCATTGATCGCGCTGTTCGAAGTTGCGAACCGACCAACACGGAGTTCGGGGCGCAGCAAATACCGTCCCCAGCTTTCCATGCAGCCGTGCTATGATTGGAACCTTTACAAGATTTCTCGTTGTCCGAAGGGCCCGACAGGTCCATTCGGATAGGAGCCATTCGGCAAGGCGGCAAGACCAAGCCGACAAATACCTACTCGCTCGCCGGTCTCCGTTTGAGAATCACCTGGACGGACTCGTTTTCTGAACATTTTCAAGAATTGAACTTTTGAGAGCGGCTCATCAAAGTTCATCAGCGAAACGTGGGTGATTCTGATGGTGAGCAAAGCGAGTCCGTCGGAAACCTTGGCTTGGTGGTCGCGCGCGGCTCAGGCTCGCCGCGTCGCAGGTATGTTATCCCCGCGCGACGCTCAATTGGCAGAGACATTTGCAGTAGAGTGCGAGGATCAAGCCCGAGAGGCTTCTGTCGATTGTATCCGCTCCGTGCGTTCGACCAGTCTACCGTATACTCGCTTCGGTAAGGAGCGTGC
>Ga0310915_10001505_pt1 | contig 12095 bp, 10 predicted proteins | sample GREbulkMGAN111_FD_202508 | JGI IMG/M metagenome (GOLD analysis project Ga0310915, IMG submission 202508) | Lab enrichment of tropical soil microbial communities from Luquillo Experimental Forest, Puerto Rico - GRE.bulkMG.AN111 | ecosystem: Environmental > Terrestrial > Soil > Tropical forest >...
ATCGCCGTGATCGCGCTTCCACTCGGCGACAAGCGCATCACGATGAGACGCCAACGCGGCGTCGAACTTCGCGGCGTCAGGGTGGGCAAGGGTGATCCGGTAGCAGCTGCCCCGCTCGTTGCTGGTCTTAGTGATCGAGCGCTCGGGCTCGCGCCCAGGTTCGGGTTCGGGTTGGGGTCGCGGTTCCAGCCGGACCGCGGTGTGCAGCTGAGTGACCGTGGCAAAGCGCGCCAACTGCGCGTAATGCTCATCAGATCCCACCCCGGCGCGCGCCGCGATCACCCCGACCTGATCCAGCGACAGCCGGCCCTCCCGCATGCCCTGGGCGCAGCGCGGGAACTCCTTCAGCCGGCGCGCGATGGTGGTGATCGTGTGGGCGTTTGCCGGCGAGCAGCCGGTCTTCCAGGCCACCAACGCCGGCACCGACCGCGCCCCGGTGACACCGCACAATTGGTCGCCATCGATCTCGGCGACGATCTCCACGATGCGCCCATCAATCGCGTTGCGCTGACCGGTCAACTCCGCCAACTCCTCGAACAGCACCTCAAGACGCTCGCCAGGACTGACCACCACGGCGCCAGCGGATGCTCTCGAAGACATGACGTCATCATCGCAGCCACCTACGACAAATCCCGGGCCGCCCGATCCCCGCTCTGAATTTAGTGCGCACATACCGCGAATCCCGATTCGTGAGCCAAGCCAGGTTCAATGCGACGCGGCGGTCCCGCGGTGTGCACCGATTTGAACCGAGTCGGGTCAGACGCTGCGCGGATTCCCGCTTTAGTTAGTAGTTCGGACAAAGGTCGGCTATGGCGTAATCGACGAGCGCGTTGGCCTTTTCGGGGGTGAGCCCCCTAGCGCCCTGCCGGGCGTCGGAGCGTTGCAGCGCCAGCGACACTAGCTGTTGGGAAGAAGCGCCGTACCCTAATTGGACGCACAATTTTTGGCCCGTCTGCAACAGCGCCGCATCACCGCCGACGGCTTGGATCCCTGCGTTGTGCAGGTCGCTGAGGTAGGTGTTGGAGTCGGCCTGGGCCGGGCCGGCCCAGACTGTCCCGGCGACCACCAGTGGGCCGCCCATCACCGCTAAGCCCATAAATCGGCAATACCGCCTTATCTGTGTTGCCATAGTTCTTCTCCTTTTCCTCATTCCGGATTGAAAATTGGCGGTCCTGGGCCGAGGATCAAATGAAATTAGCGCGCCCGTCTGTGTAATACCTACGAAATTCGTCAGAGCCAACTATCGGATGAGTAACGGACCCCTCTAGGGTGAACCTCATGCGGGTAGGCGTGCTGGGAGCCAAAGGCAGGGTGGGGTCGACGATGGTCAGCGCGGTGCACGCCGCCGAGGATCTGACCCTGTCCGCGGAGGTGGACACCGGTGACCCGCTGAGCCTGCTGACCGAGGGCAACACCGAGGTGGTCATCGACTTCACCCACCCCGATGTCGTGATGGGAAATCTAGAGTTCGTAATCGGCAACGGAATTCACGCCGTGGTCGGTACCACCGGATTCACCGCCGAGCGTCTCGAGCGGGTGGAATCCTGGCTGGCCGATAAACCCAACACGTCGGTGCTGATCGCGCCGAACTTCGCGATCGGGGCTGTGCTGTCGATGCATTTCGCGAAGCAAGCCGCACCATTCTTCGACTCGGCGGAGGTGATCGAGTTGCATCACCCGCACAAGGCGGACGCCCCGTCGGGCACCGCTGCCCGCACCGCGAAGCTGATCGCCGAGGCCCGAAAAGGCATGCCGCCCAATCCCGATGCCACCAGCAGCAGCCTGCCCGGTGCACGCGGCGCCGAAGTCGAAGGAATACCGGTGCACTCGGTGCGGCTGGCCGGACTGGTCGCCCACCAGGAGGTGCTGTTCGGCACCGAGGGCGAATCGCTGACCATCCGCCACGACAGCCTGGACCGCACATCGTTTGTGCCAGGCGTGCTGCTTGCGGTGCGGCGCATCAAGGAACGCCCCGGCCTCACGGTGGGCCTCGAGCCTCTGCTCAACCTGCGATGAGCGACGGCGCGCGCGCCCTGCGGATCCAACTGCTCATCGCGTTCATGTGCGTGGCGATGCTGGCGTACTTCGTGCTGCTCGGCCGCCTGGCCGTCGCGATGATCGGCTCGGGCCGGGCCGCCGCGGTGGGCCTCGGGCTGGCGCTGCTGATCATGCCCGTCATCGGGTTGTGGGCGATGATCGCCACCCTGCGAGCCGGATTCGCCCACCAGAAGCTGGCGCGCCTGATCGCAGCGGACGGAATGGAACTCGACACCAGCGCACTGCCGCGGCGGCCATCGGGCCGCATCGAGCGAGACGCGGCCGACGCGCTGTTCGCCACGGTGCGCACCGAAGTGGAGGGCGACCCCGACGACTGGCGACGCTGGTACCGGCTGGCCCGGGCCTACGACTACGCGGGGGATCGGCGCCGGGCGCGGGAAGCGATGAAGACGGCTCTAGAGCTACACGGACGCCGCGGGGGCGCGGATGGCTAAGACCGCGAGCCAATTTGCTTGTTGGTCCGGAGCCTCCGCACTTCAGATTGTTCCGGTACAGAATCGATTCCCCGGATTCTTCGCTCAGAACAGGCTAGCCGTCAGACCGCCGTCGACCACGAATCCGCCGCCGGTGCAGAACCGCGAGCGGTCGCCTGCCAGGAACAGTGCCACGCGGGCGACGTCCTCGACCGTCACGTAGCCACCCTGAGCCTGGCCGATCAAGGTGTCGAAATCGATGCCCAGCGCTGCGTTGTAGTTGTCGCGGTTCGCGCTGACCAGTTCGGTGTCGGCGAACCCAGGCAGGATGGCGTTGACTCGGATGCCCGCGGGCCGCAGCTCCAAAGCAGCGGTCTTGGTCAGGCTGACCACACCGGCCTTCGCTGCGGCGTAATGCCCCACGAGTGGGACGCCGGCGAGCGCCGTCACCGAGGCCATCGTGATGATGGAACCCGCCGCTTGAGATGCGATCATCGCCCGCGCTGCGTGCTGCAAGGTGAGGAAGACACCGTCGAGGTTGATCGACATCATGGTGCGCCAGGTGTCCAACGACATGTCGAGTAGCGGTGACGTGGTGGCGATCCCGGCGTTGGCCACGACGATGTCGACCCTGCCGTGCTGATTCAGCGTCCGGTCGAAGAGCTCCGTGATGCTGTGCTCGTCGCGCACGTCGCAGCTCTGCGCGCTGGCATCGGGCAGGGTCTGCGCGGCGGCAGCGGCTGCGGATTCGTCGATGTCGGAGACGACGACGGTGGCGCCGTGGGCCGCATATACCTGGGCGACCGCGTAACCGATCCCGCGGGCGGCACCGGTGATCACCGCGACCTTGCCGGCAAGGGAGTCGGAATCGATCGTGGTCGTGCTCTGGGGAGTTGTGGTGTTTGCCATGTTGTGCTCCTAGAAGAGGTTTGCGGTGAGTCCGCCGTCGATGAGGTAGTGCGACCCGTTGACAAAACGCGCGTCGTCGGATGCGAGGAAGGCAACGGTCTCGGCGACCTCGTCCGGGGTGCCGAAGCGCCCCTGCTTGAGGTTGATGAGTTCGTCGAATGGGATGGGCGCGATGGCCTCGATTGGTGCTGCCAATCGGTCGGCCATATCGGTCTGGACTATACCCGGGCAGACCGCGTTGACTCGGATGCCGGCCTGCCGCAACTCGATCGCGGCCGATTCCGTGAAGCGTATGACGGCGCCCTTGGACGCACAGTAGGCGCTGAGCAGGGGCCCGCCTGCGGTGCCGGCGACGGAGGCCAGATTGACGATCGCGCCGCCGCCCGACGCGGCCATGGCGGGAACTACCGCCTTGGTGAAGCGGAAGGTGCCCACCACGTTGATATCCAGCAGGCGACTGAATTCTTCGTCGGTGAGTTCCGTGATCGGCTTGGCGATTTCGATGCCGGCGTTGTTGACCAGCACATCAACACCGCCGAATGCTTCGACCGCGGCATCGACGGCGGCCTGCACGCCGGCGGTAGAGCGAACATCGCATCCCACCCCGATGCATCCGTTGCCGAGTTGGCTCGCCGCGGCGCGGGCTCCCTCCGCGTTGATGTCGGCCAGAGCGACGCGTGCGCCGCCCTCCACGAGACGGCTCGCGATCGCGAACCCGATGCCGCGGGCTGCACCGGACACGATGGCGCGCCGCCCGAACAGATCGTTCATGTTATTACCTCCAGTGTGATGAATCTGAAAACTGTTGTCCTGCACTGCTTGTAGGCGTGACTCCAGTTTGTGTGGATGTTGGTTTGCTGGCTCGTGTCAGCCGTCGGGCGTCACGGCGAGCAGGTTCTTTCGAAGTGCCGGCTTGTCGAGCTTCCCGACCGGGTTCTTCGGAAGCGTGTCGCTGATGATGATCTCGACGGGCAGTTTGTATTTCGCGAGACCTGCGGCAAGGTATTCACGAATCTGATTCGCGCTGAGCGTTGCACCCGAGTTCAGGGCGACGAAAAGGACGGGTTCCTCGCCGTAGACCGGGTTGGCCCGACCGACGACGGCCGCCTCCGCGACCTCAGGCAATTGATACGCGACGGTCTCGATTTCCTTCGGGTAGATGTTCTCCCCGCCGCGGATGATCATGTCCTTGGCGCGGTCGACAAGGACCAGATATCCGTCTTCGTCGAGCCGACCGACGTCGCCGGTGTGCAGCCAGCCGTCGACGAGGGTCTTGGCGGTCTCGTCGGGCCGATTCAGGTAGCCGCGCATCACGTTCGGTCCCTGGATGAGGACCTCACCGGCCTCGCCGCCGCCGACTGGTTTGCCGTTCGCGTCGACGATCCGGATGGTCTGACCTGGCAGCGGGAGTCCGACGGTGCCCGCCTTGCGCGTGCCATTGAGCGGGTTCACTGTGCTGGCGCAGGACCCCTCCGATAGGCCATACCCCTCGACGATCGGGACGCCATAACGGGTTTCGAACTTGTCCAGCAGCTCGACGCTGGCCGGCGCCGCACCACACACGGCGAATCGGAGCGAAGTGGTGTCCGGGTCCACCTCGGCGGGGAGATCGGCCAGCATCGTGTAAATGGTCGGAACAGCAGAGAAGTACGTTGCGCGGCACTGCTCGATCCGACTCCAGAACGTCTTCGGGCTGAACCGCCCCGCAACCGTGATTTGGCCCCCGGCAATCAGCGGTGACACGGTGCCCGCGACGATTCCGTTCACGTGGAACAAGGGCAGGATGAGCAGGCTGTGGTCTGCCGCGGTCAACGCGAACGCGTCGATCACCATGCGGCACATGGCGTTCAGGTTCGCGTGGTCGAGCATCACACCCTTGGGCTTACCGGTGGTCCCGCTGGTGTAGATCAGCAGTGCCAGCGCGTTCTCGGGTACCCGGGTGGGTTCGTCGACCTGCGACGAGTGAGAGGTCAGTGCGCTGGCCGGCAGCACCGAGGAAGCGGTCACCTCGAAGTCGAGGGGCTTCTCGACGATCAGCACCTTCGCCGACGCGTCGGCGACCTGGTAGGCGACTTCGGCAGGCGCGAGATTCGGGTTGAGCGGTGTCGCTGCCGCGCCCAACCGCCACGCGGCGAACAGCGCCACCACGAGGCTCGCGGTGTTGGGCAACATGACGGCGACGACGTCCCCGGCCGTGACACCATGTGCAGCCAGCGTCGACGCCGCGTCCGCGACGGCCTGACGAAACTGAGTGTTGGTCATCGAGGTGTCGTCGTCTGCGACACACGGCCCGTGGGGATCATGCTGGGCGCGTCGATCAGGTAAGCAGGCGAGATTCATGCAGGTGACGGTATGAACTGGGCACTTCGTCCGCATAGTCTCGAAGCGCTGAACTTGGTAGGTCCATTTGTCGCCAAGAGCCAAAGGAAGGGTCCTAAGGTCGTGATATGGCGGATCGAAGCCGCTATGACGACGAGGTCGTCACCAAGAGCGCCGCCGCGATCGTGGACCGGCTCGGCGAGCAGCTGGCCGCGATGACGCAGGCTATCCAACAGATCCTTGAGCGCGACATCGCCGAGCTGCGCGGCGCAACCGACTCGGAAAACGATGCGCTGTTGCGCGAAACGCTTCGAGTCTTCCTCAATGATGGATGCAGTTATAAGGCTGCAGCCGATGATCTGAACTTGCATTCGAACTCTGTGAAGTACCGGGTGCAGCGAGCCGTCGACCGGCGTGGACGACAGATCACCGATGATCGCCTCGATGTTGAGTTGGCCCTGCTTGTCTGCCACTGGTTCGGGGCGGCGGTATTAGAGCCAGACCGCAGAGCGAAACCGACTGCTAAGTAGGCCAGCGAGCCTTCGCCGACGATTCGGCGTTGCGTCGGTCGATCCACATAATGAGGGCGTGCGCGCAGGTCGTTGCGTTGTCACTCATCGGTCCGACACGCCCGTAGCAACGCGGCGCAATGCGGTGCTTACATCGTTGGTGGTCGTGCTCATCGGTCGGTTGGCGCATTAGATGGAGGTCGTACATGCCGCAATTACTAATCGTCCACCACACGCCATCCCCGCACACCCAGGAGATGTTCGAGGCGGTGGTGGCCGGGGCGACCGACCCCGAGATCGAGGGCGTAGAAGTCGTGCGGCGGCCGGCACTCACAGTGTCGCCGGTCGAGATGCTCCGGGCTGACGGTTATCTGCTCGGCACCCCCGCGAACCTTGGCTACATTTCGGGCGCTCTCAAGCATGCGTTCGACTGCGCCTACTACCAGCTGCTCGACTCCACCCGCGGCCGACCGTTCGGCGTCTACCTCCACGGCAACGAGGGCACCGAGGGAGCCGAGCGCGCCATCGACGGCATCACTGCCGGGCTCGGCTGGGTGCGGGCCGCGGAGACGGTCGTGGTGATGGGCAAGCCGAGCAAGGCCGACGTCGAGGCGTGCTGGAATTTGGGCGCGACCGTCGCTGCTCAATTGATGGAGTGAGTCGCGCGAAATCGAACTAGTAACGCGGGCGCGAGTGTGCTGCTTTGAAGCTGGCATGAGATCGAATACGCGGGGTGTCGCAGCGTAATCGACTGAGGCGCTTGCTATTTCAGGCGAGGTCGCAGACCCTCGAGGCCGTACCGGTCGATCGCGACTCTTGCGGCGTCGACGAGTTCAGGCGCGTCGACTACGTCCGCGAGGTCGAGTTGGGTACGTGCGGTCCAATAAACCGCGCCGAAATGCTGGTGAATATCGAGTGCATGCCGAAGGTTCGCCTCGGCCGACGCGCGGTCGCCGAGCATCGCGTCGAGACAACCAACGGTTCGTGCCACCACGCCCCACAAGAACGAGTTGGCGTAGATCATCTGTGACCCAAACGGCCGTAGCCGTTGGGCCAAGTACGCGGCGACATCGCGGCGGCCGAGCGCCACCGCGCATTCCGCCCACGCGGACAGGGAAAACAGCCAGGCCTGGTCGTGGGGGAGGTGCTCGAACCGGTCGGCGAACTCCTGCTCGAGCATGCTCTGGAGGTCGTCCAGCCGTCCGCACATGCAGTTGACGAGCGCGACGGCCGACTTCCAGCTATCGCTCAAGGTGACGAAGTTTTCAACGCCACCCGCCACCAGCGCGGCTATCTCGTCGACGCGGCCTTGCTGGACCCGAATCGACAGGAGCTGTGAGCCGTATACCGGCATCGCGGCAGTGATACCCATCCCGGTCCCGACCTCCAGGCACTCCTGCGCCGCCTGCTCGGCTGCCGCGATGTCCCCGTCGCATAGGGATCGCCACGAGCGGTGTTGAAGCACGTTCCAACGGCAGTACGGGGTCTCGAGCCGGTCCGCGATCTCCTCGAGCCGGGCGAACGCCGCGTCGACGGCGGGCCGGTCTGCGACTTCGACGCGGGCGTGGTGCGCCGCGGCGAGCACTTCGAACTCGGCAAACGCGGAAGTGGCCGGCGACGTGATCGCGGCCGCCCGTTCGACGAGCTCGCACCGCTTCGCCAATCTCGGCGGCGAGACGAGGTTCCAGAAGATGAGGGGAGCCAGCTCGTAGAATCCACGCTCGTCGTCGAGGCGTCCGGCGATTGCGGCCGCCTCGCTGGCCAGCTCCTCCCGGCGCTGCCAATCCCGTTGGTCCAGCGCCTCCGCGAGGGCCGCGAGAAGGCGGGCCCGGGGAAACGAGTCCGCGGTGCCCGCGGCACTGAGCGCAGCCTCGACCACGGAGATGAGGTCGACGTCGGACGGTTCAACGCCCTCGAACCTGTGCGAGCACAATGCGATCGCCACCAGCAGGTCGCGGTCGTCGGTCCGCAGTGCGACCCTCCCCGCCTCGCGACGCGTCTCCCGGTACTCGGGGTGTCCGGCTTCGAGCTCCGCCTGTGCGAGTCCGGCGAGCAGCCAGCCGTGCTCGAGGTCGTCGTCGCCGCCCGGATCCAACAGCTCGAGCGCCCGGGAGAACCACCCGATGGCGTCTACCGGTGCGAGCGCCGCCAATGCGGCCTCGCCCGCGCGACGGGCGAAGTAGCGAGCGCGCGCCGTGTCCGCCCCGCTCGCCGCCGCCCAGTGATGCGCGAGCTCGGCGAAGCGCTCTGCGCGCTCCGCACCGAGCGCTTCGAGCGCCTGCGCGATTCGCAAGTGCGTCCGCTGCCGGCGCGTCGGCCCGAGACCCTGGGCCAGGGTGTGCGCGATGAGCGCATGCACGAACCGGAATCGGCCCGGCGACTCGGACGACTCGGTGACGAGCGCCACGGTCGCCGCACCCTCGAGGAGCTCGATGAGTCGATCCTCGTCGACCTCGGTCGCGCCCGCGAGCACGTCGAGGTCGAATTCCTGGCCGATGACCGCCGCGATCGACAGGACGTGCAGCGGCTTTTTGCCCAACCGCGCGGCGCGATCCGCGATCACTTCTCGCACGCTGGTGGGCAGCGACAACTCCTCGACGTCGCCGACCAACGCGTACCGCCCGTCGGCTTCGAGCTGCAACACGCCGGTCTCGGAGAGATGCCGAAGGAGTTCCACGGTAAAGAACGGGTTCCCATCGGTCTCGCGGCAGAGCGTGTGCGCCAACGCGATTCCCTCCGGCGGAAGCTCGAAGCCCGCGGCTACCTCGATCAGTTCCATCACCTCGCCGTCGGCCAGGCCACCGAGACTCACGCGGGTCACCGCGGGTTCGCGGTGAAGCTCGGCCAGAAGCGCGGTCAGCGGATGTCCGCGAGAGACGTCCAATTCGCGGTGCGTCGCGACTATCGCCACCCGCAAGCCCCCGGCGGTCACGACCAAATGGCGAAGGAGGTCGAGGCTCGCGGCGTCCGCCCAGTGCAGGTCGTCGAGCACGATGACGATCGGCGATTCCGACGACATCGACGACAGCAGCGCCGACACCGCCTCGAACAGCAGGTAACGCTCCGTCTCCGCACCGGCTTCGACCGCCTCGCCCGCGGCAAGCCGCTCGCTCTGGCGGGGCAGGAGACCCCGCAATGCGCCGACCTGGACGGGCCGCAGCGACGCGAGCGCGGTGTCCGGCGCGTGCGCAACCAGGTGTCCCAGCGCCGTGATCCACGGCAGGTACGGAACGCTCAAGCCCTCCTGACATGACCCGAATGCGACGGCGGCACCCTTCCGGTGCGCGGTCCGTGCCCACTGCGCCGCGAGCGACGTCTTGCCGACGCCGGGCTCGCCTCCGAGCAGCGCAACCTGTAGCCGCCCGCCGTCGGCTTGCGTCCGCACGTCGTCAAGGAGGGCGAGCTCGGCCGCGCGCCCGGCGAAAGGAAGCACGGTCGTGATCGCCTCGGCAAGGCGGGCGGGGAGCGGAACGCCGTCGTCGTCACCGGAGGCTTCGGTCCACTGAACCTCAACTGTGCTGACCGGATGAGGAATCCCCTTCAGGTCCAGCTCGCCGATCGGTACAAGCTCGACGGTCGCGTGGCGGCCGACCATCGCGCGCACGGTGTCGGTTGCGAGGATCTGACCGCCGCCGGCCGTCGCGCATAGGCGGGCTGCCTCCACCACGGGATCGCCGAAGTAGTCGCCTTCGTCTTCGGTGACTTCTCCGCCCGCGATCCCGACCCGGATCGCGAGCGGAACCGCGGCTCGGCGATTATGCCGCTCGATGCCTTGCTGCATCGCGACGGCGCAGGCCAGCGCACGGCTCGGCGAGGCGAAGGCGACCATGAGCCCGTCGCCGAGGTTCTTGACCTCAGTCCCTGCGGTCGCGACGACCGCCTCACGCAGAACCGCGAAGTGCATCTGCCGCAGTCGCTCCGTTTCTTCGGGGTGGAGGCGCGTGCCGATGGCGGTCGAGCCGACGAGATCGGTGAACACCAGCGTGACGGCGACCGTCGAGCTCACGTCCCGACCTCTCTCCCCGGTGCCCACGCGACCGCCATGCGTCGTCATTTTGCCCCACGTCCCAGCGCAAGTGTGCTTTTCATCGTCTAGACGCAGGAATGCACTGCGCCGCAGGCAGTAGGGTTGGCGCGTGCCCGTTGGATTGCTGGGCGCGAACGGCAGGGTCCGCCGAAGTCGACAAGGGCAACCCCGTCAGCTCGTCCGTGACAGCGAACCGAGGTCGTCATCGACTTCGCGCATCCCGCCGCCCTAGTTGACAACCTAAAGTGTCTGATAGACAACCGCATTCACGCACTCATTTGTCAGCTATCCCTCTAAGAATTGACTGTCCGCGCCCGGACCCGGGTGCCCCACTGCGCGTCGCGTGGAAGATGAGGCCACGCGGATCCGCTTCGCGTGGTGGTTCGTGGACAACCGCGCAGGGCGACCGACACCGGCCGAGTGGATGCCATCTTGAACAGGTCTCAAACTCTGTGTCGGAATCGCGTGGACGCCCGGAAGTCCCGTGGCATCATGCGGACCTATGAGCCAGCCACAGCGCTATCGATCACTTTGGGCGAGGCCGAAATGAGAACGCGTCTGTTTGTTCTCGCGGCATTGGTGTTCGCCATTTCGGCAGGAGTTGTGGCCTGGGTGCTCAATGCGCCCTCGGTCAACCACTGGCTGGCCGTGCACACAGGAATTGCCGACATGTCCGGCCCCTACTATGCCTTCTGGTCCGGGTTCGGTGCTGACATCGCTGAGTTCAGCCTCGTCGGCACGGCCGTGACGGGCCTATACCAGCTCAACCGCAAGTTCAACTGCCATCAGCGCGGCTGCTGGCGCATCGGCACCCACCCTGCGGCCGGCGGCCAGTTCCTGCTGTGCGCTCGCCACCACCCTGACTACCAAGGAAAGAAGCCGACCCGCGAGCTGATCGAACAGCTGCACCGGCTGCACATCGAGCGCGAGGAAGCGATCCACGGAAATCTCGACAATGTTCATCTACCCATCCACGGAACCGAGCATCATCCGTGACGCATACCGAAGAGCGGCGCAACGCGCAGGGCGTCCAATTTGATCCGGCCAAGACGGGGCTTCGGGGTATTGCCAGGCCGGTTGCGGCGATGCGATTTAGGTTGGAGTCATGAGCGACATCCAGTCCCAGTTTTCGGTTCTGAAACAAACCGCCGATCGAGCCGTCGCGGATGCCATCGCACGGCTGATCGAGGACGGCGAAGATCATGAACTCAATCGAATCAACGCCCTGGACTTTTCCAAGCGCACCGGCTTCGACGAAGAGAAGGTGATTTCCGGCTTCCTGCACGCCTCGCGGCTTGGCCTGTTCGATCTCACCTGGAACGTGCTTTGTCCCGGTTGCAGCGGCGTGCTGGACGCACATGCCACGCTGAAGTCGCTGCGTAATGACGACTACCACTGCGGATTATGCGCCTGCGGCTACGAGCTTTCCGTCGACGAGCAGGTCGAGGTGGCCTTTACGGTCAGTCCCAAGGTCCGGCGGATTGCCGCCCACGATCCCAACGCGTTGCCCCTCTGGGAATATTACAAGCAGGTGTTCTGGAGTTCGGGCATCGATCTCGACAAGGATTCCTTTGCCTCGCTGACCGAGGAAGTGACGCTGGATGCGCTGGAGCTGCCGGCCGGCGAAAAGGCGGTGCTGTCGATGCAGCTTCCGCCGCAATTCATCATCGTTTTCGAGCCGGTGACGCATTCCGCGCATTTCATCGATGTCCAGGGCGAGCCGACCAAGGAACGTCAGGAGCTCGGGCTGATCTTCAACAAACCCCATCCGCCGACCGGGTCGATCACGTTGCGTCCTGGTCCGTTGCGGCTCGCGCTCGACAATGAATCCAGCCTGCGGACGCTGCCCACCGTCTTTGT
>Ga0310915_10001507_pt1 | contig 12091 bp, 7 predicted proteins | sample GREbulkMGAN111_FD_202508 | JGI IMG/M metagenome (GOLD analysis project Ga0310915, IMG submission 202508) | Lab enrichment of tropical soil microbial communities from Luquillo Experimental Forest, Puerto Rico - GRE.bulkMG.AN111 | ecosystem: Environmental > Terrestrial > Soil > Tropical forest >...
TGAGAAAACCGGGAGAACAATGTCCGAGACGAAGCGTGATTACCAAATCGGCTACGGCAAACCGCCGCGCGGGCAGGCCATTCCAGAAGGGCCAATCCGGCAACCCGCGCGGCCCGCGCCGCAAGGACTTGTCGGCGCTGTTGATCGCCGCACTAAACGAACCGGTATACGCGACGATCGACGGCAAGCGGCGCAAGATCAGTAAGCGCCAAGCGATCATCTCGGCCAAGGCCGATTTGCGCGCCACCAAGACATGATGAAGGAGGTCGAGCAGAGGGCCGGCGCGGCCGCGCCCGAGCCCGCCAAATTGACCTCGCCGGATCGGGAGGTCGTCGAGCCGTTCGTCGCGCGCTTGCGTCGCCAGATCGCGGCCGAGGCGGGCTGAGGCGGCCGAAGTGTCAGCCGCCGCCGCTTCCGAGCAACCCGCTTGACCGCATCGGCAACGTGGTGCGACGCCGAGCCCAGTTCACGCGATCTACCGTGGTCCGATGCGCCGGCCGGAGGCCAACCCTGACTTAAACGGACGCTCTTATCTGTTCATCTTCCGTCCAACGTGACAGGATTCCTGGCATCGACTTTGCCAAGCGTGAGGGGGCGCCCATGGCCACCGAAGTCGAGAGCCCTCGGTTTGTCGGAGATGCTGCATCGGCGGAAGGCCATCGGTACAACGACGACCTGCTGGTGAACCCGGGGGACCTCGAGCGCGCGCAAAAGGCGTTTCCTAGTGTAGCGCATGTGCTCGACCATCCGGCTCTAAGAGATGAGTTCCAGCGGTTTGACCTCCCTGCCAATGCCGCAAAAAAGCGAAGCCGAATAGCCGGACTGTTTGCCATCGGTGCGGGCGCAGTTTCACTGGCGCTTGCTGCGGCGACGCCGGTCTACCGGGGGTCGCCGCACATTTGGGTGTTTGGGCTGATCGCGGCTTTCCTCGGCGTCGTGTCGATTTTGATCGGCTTTGGCGGCGTCTTGTACGCTGGCGCCAAACGCCGCTGGTTGCACAATCGCGTGATGACCGAGCGGCTGCGTCAGTTCCATTTCCAGGCCTTTGTCTGCCGGTGGCGAGAGATCGCTGCCTCACTCGGCGGAACACAGACTGCAAACGGTTACCGCGAGCAGCGTCAGGATTGGTTCCATAAATTTCTAGCGACGCTTCCGGTCCGGCTGGATCCGGAATTAACCGATTTATTGGACGACGAGTCCCCTTCGAGATGCTGGCTGCATCCGCTGCCCTCCGGCACCGGGTGAGGCCAACGGCCTCGATGAATTATTTTCGGCCTATCGCGACCTGCGCATCATGCACCAAATCCATTACGCTAATACCAAATTGCGCAAGGCCCGGGACATGTTTTCTTGGTCACCTCGACTGCAAGAAGTAACTTTCTCATACACGCTTCTGCTTTGTATTCTGGTGATCTTTGCCATTCATTTATGGATCGCTTTTTCGATCCTGGTAGGCACCCGGATCCCGGGTTTGCAACCATTCCTTTTTGACTACGAAAGCACGACGGCCGGGATCGACGTGCATATCTGGGTGATTTGGGTCGCGATTGTGGCTCTCGCCTTTCGCGCACTTCAGGAGGGGCTCCAGCCGGAGCGGGAGATCGAGCGTTACCGCCATTACCGGGCCGGTATCCGAGCCATTCGCGATCGCTTCGACCAAGCGTCATCACCGGCGGAGAAATTCGAGGTGATGCAGGAGATGGAGCGGCTATCGTTTGACGAGTTTGTGAATTTCCTGCGCTCGAACGACGAGGCTCGCTTTATAATTTAGCTTCAATCATCGGGTCCGCGTCCGGCCGACAGCGGCGGCGCGCCATGGGCTGAACTGGACGGCTCAGCATTTATGGTCAGTCCAAGAAGAACTCCTTACGTTGCGCCGGGGTCAGGGCCCGCGGTTTGATCAAGCGGGCGTACTCAACAAGCTCCGCGACGGTCGGGAAAACACGCCATATTCGTGCTGTTCCGTCCGTAGAGACGGTCAGCACCCGCGCGCCGGACGGGTGAAATACGGCGCTCAATACCCAGCTTTCATGGCCGCGCAGTACGACGAGTTCGGCACCTGTGGTCGCATCCCACAGCCGCGCCGTGTTATCGTGTGAGGCAGTCAGCACACGGGTGCCTGTCGGATCGAACACCGCTCTCTCGACCCAGCCATCATGGCCGCGCAACACCGTGAGTTCGGTACCGGTAGCGGCGTGCCACAGACGGGCGGTGCTGTCATTTGAGACAGTTAAGACGCGCGTCCCGGATGGGTCGAAGGCCGCGCTCAAGACCGCGCTGGGATGGCGCAAGACGACGAGCTCGGCGCCGGTTGCGGCATCCCATAGCCGCGCCGTGTTGTCGGAGGAGGCGGTCAGCACACACGCGCCGGACGAGTCGAACTCCGCGGTCAAGATCGCCTCCCAATGGCCGACCAACCGGGCGAGTTCAGTGCCGCCAGTTGCATCCCAAAGTTGTGCAATTTCGGACTCTACAGTGAGTAGCCGCCTGCCAGAGGGATCGAAGATCGCGATGCGGACATCCCCTGTGTCATCATCGTCCTCGTCCCACGCGTCCACCTCGTGGACTTGTATTGAAGTCAATTCCGAGCCGGCCGCGGCGTCCCACAGCCGCGCCGTCCCGTCCTGAGAGGCGGTCAGCACCCGCGTCCCAGACGGGTCGAAGGTCGCGCTGCCGGACGGTGACGCGTCATGGACGAGGTCACCTAGCAGAAGGTCTTTGGTGCCGAACGTAGAATCCCATAATCTTGCAGTCTTATCGTGCGATGCAGTAAGTACGCGGAGCCCAGTCGGGTCGTAAACCGCAGACACTACCTGGCCGTCGTGGCCTCGTAGCACAGCCAGCTCCAAGCCGGTCGCTGAATTCCAGAGCCGTACCGTCCCGTCCTCGGATGCGGTCACTACGTGCGAGCCGGAAGGGTCGAATAGTGCTTTCCATACTGTTTTATTATGTCCGCGCAGTACCGCGATTTCTGCACCTGTCGCAGCTTGCCATAGACGGGCGGTGCCGTCAGCTGATGCGGTCAGGACGCGCGTCCCGGATCGGTCAAAGACCGCGCTGAAGACCGCATCGCCATGGCCGCGCAAGACGACGAGCTCGGCGTTACTTGCGGCGTCCCATAGCCGTGTCGTGTTGTCGTCGGAGGCAGTCAGCGCGCGCACCCCGGACGGGTCGAACACCGCGCTCCGGATCCCGACGTCATGGCCGCGGAACACAACGAGTTCGGCGCCAGTCGCGGCATCCCAAAGTCGTGCCGTCTTGTCGGCGGACGCGGTCGCCACGCGCGCCCCGGACGGGTCGAACGCTGCGTTCCAGACCGTGTCCGCATGGCCGCGCAGCACGGCGAGTTCGGCGCCAGTCGCGGCATCCCAGATCCGAGCCGAGCGGTCCCAGGATACAGTGAGCACGCGCGCCCCCGACGGATCGAACACTGCGCTCTCGACGATCAATCGATGGCCACGTAGCACCACCAGTTCTGCACCGGTTGCAGCATCCCACAGACGCGCTGCATTGTCGTCAGAGGCCGTCAGGACGCGCGCCCCGCACGGGTCAAATACGGCGCTCAGGATCCCCCCCTGGCCGCGCAGCATGGCGATTTCTGCACCTGTCGCAGCGTGCCACAGACGGGTGGTACCATCATATGACGCCGTGAGGACGCGCCTCCCGGAAGGGTCAAAAGCCGCGTTCGTCAACTCCCGATCGTGGCCCCTTAGGACGCAGCGCTCGCGAAGCGACCGAGTAGCGCGGTCGAGCTCCAACACTGCTTGTGACGCGACTGCGATCGCGATCGCTCGGTCCGGATCGGGAATCGCCTCCAGGCCGAGCGCCAGCGCGGTGCCAAAGTCCGAAACCTCGTTTCGCTGCCGTGCGAACTCGGCCAGGAAGCGCGATCGGCTCAACAGCGCCGCGTCGCGCTCCCGCTGCAACCGCTCGATCTCTTCGCGGGAGGCGGCGATGAACTCGCCCAACTGGTCGTCCGCTTGCATGCCGAGTCGCGTCAGCAGGGCCTCCAAGCGCTCCACGCTCGGCGAGTGATGATTCAATAGCGCTGCCGGCCGCCTCTCGGTCGCCGCCCATCGGGCCGCGGCGTCGCGTGCGTCGGCGAGTAGGATCACGTTGTCGCGCTCGTCCTCTCTGAATCTGGCAAACGCCTCGACGTGATCCAGCAGCACGTCATGGGCGATGCGTATCGCGCCCTCGGTGTCCTGATCGTTGTGGCCTTGCAAAAGCCGCCATTGCGGCGCGACGAGGTGTTCTTCCAATGCCCGCATTTCGGCATCGGCTTCGATTTCCTTGCGCGGCGCCAGGCGGCAGACGATGCGCTGCTGCGGGTCGCGCTGCACCAGACGGAACAGCAGCCGGTCCAACACCGGCTGCTGCTCCGCGGTCTGCCACTCCGCCAGCGCCGCCTTCGCGTGCGTGCGGATGGCGCTGACGACGCCGCCCATCTCGCGATAGGCGGCGAAGGTCAGAAGGTTGCCCTCCTTGCGCTCCTCCAATTGCGCCAGTGCGACCTGCAGCAATGGCAACGGCGCCTCGACGTGCAATGACATCCGTTCGAGATCGTCGAGAATGACCTGATCGAGGGCTTTTTCGCGTCCCTGTTCGTCGCGCCCTTGCTCAAAAACCAGCCCAGCGCGCAGCGCAGGGATTTCGACGATTTCGCGCAATTCGCCATCCCGTGGCGCCGCAAGTGCGAACCGCCTCACCTCGTCCAGTGCAGCTAACAGGCCGGCGCTGCCGAGAGTTGCGCGCCATTGGTCGGCTACGACGATGACCACCCAGATATTGCGCTCCGGGCAATGTCGCGCTGATATTCTTCTGCCGTGAGCCGGGTGCCGATGCGGGAGAATAGGAAGCCCAGGAAGATGTCGAATTCGGCCGGTAACGGGGTGTTGCCTTGATTGCCCCGTGCACCCAGGAAGCGATGGGCGTTTTCTTCCCACAGATAGGGTTCGAGCCGCGCGGCGCCCTGTGCGGCCCGGTTTACCTCACCGAGCGATGTGGACCGGGAGCGCCGTGCCGCAGCGGCGGTCGTGCGCCGGCTCCATTTCGACTTCCGTTATCGTTTCGCCGTCGAACCTTTTCTGTGGGAGAACGAACCACAGCTCGGCGCGGCGCATTCTCAGGATGCCGTCGATCTGACCGAGTTCGATATTGTCGTGCTTATCCTGTGGTCACGGCTCGGCACCCCTTTGCCGGAGCGCACCCCAAAACGCGAGTACCGCGGGATCGACGGCCGGGCTCCGGTGACTGGCACCGAATGGGAATATGAACACGCGCGGGCGCGCGCAGAGGCTACCGGAGCGCCGGGCCTGCTGGTGTTCCGCAACCACAGCCCGGCTTCCTTCAGCACGACTGATCTGACGTTACGCGCACAGCAAGATGCGCAATTGAGGGCGCTCGATGGGTTCTGGCAGCGTCATTTCCACGACCAGGGCGTGTTCCTGACCGCTTTTACGAATTACACGGGTCTCGAAGAATTCGAAGCCGAGTTGACCAAGCAATTGAGGCGGGTGCTGGAGGACTTTATCCGCCGTGGGTGGTTGCCGGCGTCGGCACCGGCGATCACCTGGTTCGAGAGCCCGTTCCGTGGCCTGGAGGTGTACGAATTCAAGCACGAGGAAATCTTCTATGGCCGTCATACGGCCACCCGTCAGGCGGTCGAGCTGCTCGCCGCCAACGCCGCCGCGGGCACGGCGTTTCTGCTGGTGCTCGGCGCCAGCGGGTCGGGAAAATCGTCGCTGGTGCGAGCCGGCATGTTGCCGAGGCTGAACGTGGCGAACGCGATACCCGGGGTTCGCGCATGGCGTCGCGTCCTGTTCCGGCCCAGCAACAGCCCGGGGGACGGCGACAGCCGGGCAGACCTGTTTGCCCGCTTGGCCGGGTAGATGGCACAGGACGACGCACGGGACTCCGGTGTGGGCTTGGCGGAGATCGTCTCTGCCTATTTTCCGGTCGAGCAGCTCGCCCGTCATCTGGGCGACAACGCGTCTGCACCCGCGGCCCCGATCCAATTGGCCCTCGGCCAAGTGGCCGCAAAGCTCAAAGATTCGGGGGAGCTGCACCCGGGCGAGCAGGTGCGCCTCATCGTAGTCATCGATCAGCTCGAGGAGCTCTTCACCGATCCCGCGATCACCGCCGCCGAACGCGAACGACTTGTCCTGATGTTGGCGAGTTTGGCACGCAGCGGCGTGGTCTGGGTCATCGCGACGATGCGCAGCGATTTCTGGCATCGGGTCGCCGAGCTGCCATTATTGGCCGAGTTGGCGACCGGCGAGGGCCGGCTCGACCTGTGGCCGCCAAACGCTGCCGAACTGACCGAAATCATTCGCCAACCTGCGGCCGCCGCCGGGCTCGACTTCGAGACAGATGAGCAGCGGATGGCGCTCGACGCGCAGATCGCCGCCGACGCGACGAGCGGGCCTGGGATCTTGCCATTGCTGTCCTATACGTTGGAGGAGCTCTACAAACGCGATGTAGCGCAGGCCGGAGGCAGGGTTCTGCGGTGGGAGAGCTATTCGCGCTCTCGGGGGTTTGCACGGCGCGATTGCTCGCCGCGCCGACGACATGGTCGGGGAATTACGCCGGGAGGGCGTCGACGACCGCGTCGTGGCCCGGGCGCTGCGCCGGCTGGTCAGTCTCGACGAGAGCGCAGGCGGCCGCATCGTCGCCCGCACTGTGGCGCTCGCCGCCTTTCCCCCGGGGACGCCGGACTGGCGATTCGTCGACGCGTTTCTGCGCATGCGGCTGCTTGTTGCGGAAGGCGATGAGGAGCAGGCCCGCGTGCGGGTAGCGCACGAGGCGCTGCTGATCCATTGGGATCGAGCCCGGCGGCTGCTTGCCGAAGATGCTGTCAACCTGGCTCGGCGGCGCGGCCTGGAGGAGGCCGAGCGGCGCTGGCATGATGCCACCCCCGCCGACCGCCCCGGCCTGCTGTTGCGCGCCGGGCTCGAGCTCAACGAAGCCGAGGCCCTCACCGCCGCCTGGGCCGACGAACTCGAGCCCGCCCTCTCGACTATGTCGAGGAATCGCGGCAGGCCGAGCGCCGTCGGATCGAGGAGCGCGAGGAAAACGCCCGCCGGTTGGCCGAGCGGCTCGCCGAGGCGCAACTGAATGAATCGCGGTTCCTGACCAGCATCGCCGAGGCCGAATTGCGCGACGGCCATGTCGAGCGCGCGATGCTGATCGCCCGCGAAGCCCTACCTGCCGATAAGCGCAAGCCCGACCGGCCAATTTGGAGTGGAGCCTTCGAGCCGATCACCAAGGCAAGAACGCGAGGGCGGGCGTTTGCCGTTGCGGTCGGGCACCAGGCCCACGTCGTGAGCGCCGCGTTCAGCCCCGACGGGCGGCGGGTCGTCTCTGCCTCCCGGGACGGAACGGCGCGGCTGTGGGATGCCGCCGACGGCGCATTGCTCGCCACTCTCCAAGGCCACACGGATCGGGTCAACAGCGCCGCGTTCAGCCCCGACGGGCGGTGGGTCGTCACCGCCTCAGATGACCGGACGGCGCGGCTGTGCGACCTCGCCACCGGCGCATTGCTCGCCACCCTCGAAGGCCGCTCGCTCCAGGTTGATGCCGCCAACGGCGCATTGCTCGCCACACTCCAAGGCCACAGGGATGTGGTCCGACGCGCCGAGTTCAGCCCTGACGGAAGACGGGTCGTCACCGCCTCCGATGACAACTCGGTGCTATTGTGGGATCTTGCGGACCGCGCATCGCTGGCCACCCTCGAAGGCCACACCGGTCCGGTCTTAAGCGCCACGTTCAGCCCCGACGGGCGGCGGGTCGTCACCGCCTCCAATGACGGGACGGCGCGGCTGTGGGATGCCGCGGAAGGCGTTTTGCTCGCCACCTTCGAGGGCCACACGGATCGGGTCTGGAGCGCCACGTTCAGCCCGGACGGGGCGCGCGTCGTCACCGCCTCCGCTGACGAGACGGCGCGCCTGTGGTCAGCCTGGCCACTGCCCGAGATGAATACTCGGACTACCCGCCGACCGTGCATCTTGGCCCGACAACCTCCCTCTGGCGGTATTTTATAGCCGCTTCACCAACCGGAACGGATTATCAACTGCAAAGCAAAAACACAACGGCGCCCGCCGTTGTCGCGATCGTCACAAAGTGGCACATAGAGCTACCAACTCTGAGAATCAGATGGCACCTACAACCGTATCTCAGCATGTCGTCGTCGCCGGCGACGTCGTGACCGATCGTCACCTTTATGCCGGCGAGCGCCATTCGCTGACCGCGCGCGACCGGCGCGGTGTGTACGAAATATCCGAACGAGGCGGGGCGCATCTGCTGGCGCGCTTGCACGATGCATTGCTCACCGCCGACGCAAAGCGTAGAGGCTCTGATACGTCGCCCTGGACGGTACATCTAGGGGTAGAACCGCCACCGCTCGATGCGGCATCGAGCGGCCAGGACGGCTACGCGCTATGGGAGCCGCATAAGCAGAGGCGCGACGCCGCCGATGACACCCCGCACGTCTGGCGGGCAAGCCGGCTGATGGGCTACGGCCACCTCGCCTCCGCGGCGGCGCATGACCCGTCCCCGCCACAGGTGTGCCCGGTTCCCGATCCCGACCTGCTGGTACTTGATGATGCCGGTTTTATGTTCCGCCATGCCGCCGCCCGTCCGATTGCGGCGCTCGCCGAACGGCTCGCCGGCGAGGATGGGTTCATCCTGCTCAAGATGTCCGAACCGGTCGCACAGGGCGAGCTGTGGCATATGCTCGCCACCGATTTCGCCGACCGATTGGTCTGTCTTGTTGCCGCCCGCGATTTGCGGCGCGAGAAGCTTGGGCTCGGCCGCGGCCTGTCGTGGGAGGCGACACTCGACGATCTGCGCCTAGCCCTTAACACCAATCCGGCGGCAAGGAACTTGCTCGGCTGCCGGCACCTGATCGTCACCTTCTCATCCGAGGGCGCCCTATGGCTCGAGCGAAGGGATCGCGAGGCTCCCCGAGCGCGCGTCTGCCTCGATCCGGCACGGGCCGAAGGTGAGTGGGCTGCACAGTTCGAAGGCGAGGTGATCGGCTTCCACTGCGCGATGGCGGCCGCGCTGGCTATTGGGCTGGCCACCCACACGGACGCTCGCCGAAGCGATCCCAAGGCCGTGCTCGACCTATTGCCCGCAGTCGAAGCCGGGCTGCTCGCGATGCGCGACCTGGCGCAATACGGGCACGGGGTCGTCGGTGACGAGCTGCCGACTGGTTATCCGGCTGCCCGCATCGCCGGCAAGATTCTCGACGCGCGTGGCGGGAAACAGGACGGGACGGAGCGACTGGCACGGATCGAAATCGGCTGTCCGCCCAAATCCGGCGCTCCTGCTGCCGATTGGAGCATGGTCGAAGCCTCGCAGCAGGCTCTCGGCAGTGCGCAGCGACGCAGCCTGATCGGCCTCGCTCGGCAGGTGGCGCTACGCGGCACCGGGGTATTGCAGAGGTTGCCGCACGCCCAGTTCCGCAAGCTGGTCACCGCCGACCACGCCGAAATCGAAGCGCTGCGGCACATCCGGCTGCGGATGCGCGTCTATGAAGAGCTCCAGAAGCCCAAGCGGCCGCTTACCATCGGCGTGTTCGGACCGCCTGGCGCCGGCAAATCCTTTGGCGTGCAGCAGCTGGCCGAGGATGTGTTCGGAAAGGAAGCCTGGCGCGAGTTCAATTTGTCGCAGTTCCGTGACCCGACTGACTTAAACGGCGCGTTTCACCAGGTGCGTGACCTCGCGCTCTCCGGCCGCACACCGGTCGTGTTCTGGGACGAGTTCGATTCTCGCGAATTGCTCTGGCTGCAGTACTTGCTGGCACCGATGCAGGACGGACGCTTTCAGGATGGGCAGCTCAACCACGCGATCGGCAAATGCGTGTTCATCTTTGCCGGCGGCACGAGCTGGAGCTTCGCCGAGTTTTCGCCGCGCCAGGACACGCCACCGACCGAGGCCCAGCGCGCGGCGATGGGGGTTTTCCGGCTGCGCAAAGGGCCGGATTTTGTCAGCCGTCTCGATGCGTTTATGGATGTGCTCGGCCCCAATCCGCGTTCGCTGCTCGACGAGGCGGGCGAACGGAAGGTCGATCCGGATGATGTCGGTTATCCGCTCCGCCGCGCATTGTTGATCCGCGCTTATCTGGGCTGCAGACCGGCCGATCGCGTGGATTTCGATCCGGACTTGCTGCACGCGCTGCTACGGGTGAGCAGATACCGGCACGGCGCGCGGTCGCTCGAGAAATTGATGGACCTATTGCGTGGCGCCGACGGGCTGGTCGTCCGCCGCTCAAATTTGCCGCGACCGGCGCAACTGGAGATGCATGTCGACGTCCCGGAATTCATCGACCTCGTGCACGGTGCGGCCGGAGAGCTGACATCGGCGGACCAAAGCGGCGTGCTCGAAGTTCTCGCCGCGGGGGTCCACGATACCTGGCGCGCACTGGGGCAAAAGGAAGGCTGGAAGATGCAGCCGAACTTTGACAAGCCCTATGCCGAGCTCAAGGAGATCGACAAGGAGGACAATCGCGTCGGGGCGCGCCGCATGCCCGAGGTGCTGGCTTTGGTCGGCCTCGGCTTGCGCCGGAACGAGAAGGGGGCGCCGGCCGCGGTGCCTGAGGACGAGCTAAGGGCGCAGCTCGAGCAGAACATCGAGCGCTTGGCCGAAGCCGAGCATGACGGCTGGGTGGAACACCGCAGCCGCAACGGCTGGCGCTTTGCCGAGAGGCGAGATGATACCAAGAAACTTCATCCCGACATGCTGCCTTACGCGAAGCTGCCGGAGGTCGAAAAGGGCAAGGACCGCAACACGATCCGGCACTACCCGGACTTCGCCACCCGGGCCGGCTACCGGATCGTGCCGATCGGATAGAGCAGAGCGGCCCCGAGATCGGCGGGCTCGACGCGCCGCCGGCATCATTATCGATGATCCGCTGAAGCCCCAGGAGGTTATCGCAAGCGCAGCGCCAGGCGGCGAACGAGTGGTACGACCACACCCTCTGCAAGCGACTGAACGATAAACCCGCCTCAAGCAGTCCGGGCCAGAGCGGTCAGAGCGCCGGGCGGGCCCGGATGCCAGCGTCGTTTTTACGCGGCAGAAATTGGCCGTCGTTCGGGCTCGCGAGGAATACACTGTTATCGACCACAACCTTGCCGCGTAGAATAGTCATGCTCGGCCAGGCGGCGACTTCGTGACCTTCCCAGGGACTGTAGTCGGTCTCGTGCAGGTCCTCTTTGCGCAACACTCTTCGCGCGCGTGGGTCGAGCAGCACGATGTCGGCATCCGAGCCGACCGCCAGCGCCCCCTTCCTCGGATAAAGGCCCATGATTCGCGCCGCGTTCGCCGAGACGAGCCCGACGAAATCGGCGAGGCTGTATCCGCGCTTCTCGACCATATGCGTGTACATCAGCGACAGTCGCGGCTCGACCCCGGAATTGCCGCCGGTCGTGTCATCGATGCGTCGGCCCTGCAGCTTTACCTGCAAGGGGCAACAGACCTCGTCAGTGGCGATCGCTTGGATCGCTCCATGGCCGGTCGCCGCCCACAGTGCCTCCTGGTCCTTGGCGAATTTGAGCGAGGGGTAGGTGTGGTACATTTGCCCGCCGGGCCGCTTGTAGTCCTCGGCGGTGTAGAGCAGGTACTGGTGCAGGGTCTCGCCATAGATCGGGAAGCCCTGCGCCCGTGACCGGGCGATCGCGGCGACCCCGCTCGCGGCCGATACATGCACCATGTAGAGGGCTGCACCCTCGAAATTCTCCGCCAGACGGATCACGCGGTTGAATGACAGATCCTCCGACAGCGTGTTGTGGACCTCGGCCATGTTCTCGAAGCCGACGCGGTCCTCGCGGATCAGCTTCTCGTACATGTGCATGACGATGTCATTGTCCTCGGCGTGAATAGCAGCGATGCCGCCTTTGGCCGCGAGGATCTTCAACACCTCCCAGATGTCGCCGAACTGCACCATCCGGCCCTGCCGATTGGGCCGGATGTCGGTGGTGAACATTTTGACCGAGGCATGGCCGTCTTCGATCGCCTCGGGCAATGCGCCGAGCACACCCTGGGAGAGCTTGCCGTGCAACAGCAGATGAAGGCCATAGTCGCAGTAGCA
>Ga0310915_10001509_pt1 | contig 12086 bp, 12 predicted proteins | sample GREbulkMGAN111_FD_202508 | JGI IMG/M metagenome (GOLD analysis project Ga0310915, IMG submission 202508) | Lab enrichment of tropical soil microbial communities from Luquillo Experimental Forest, Puerto Rico - GRE.bulkMG.AN111 | ecosystem: Environmental > Terrestrial > Soil > Tropical forest >...
GAAGGCGCGTTCGGGCCGCACCTCCAGGCCGGTGAAGCCAAGTTGCGCCATCACCGGCAGCAGATGGGCATGGCGCAGGGCCGGCAAGGCCAGATTGGAAACCGCCAGTCTCATAGCTCCTCCACCGACGAGATCAGCTTCTGCACCAGTTCGGGCGGAGCCGAGGAGGGCTTGGGCTTCCGGTTGCGCTCGGCTACCGCCTTATCGACCCAGGCCAAACCGCCATGGGCCAGGGCCAGGCTGACCTCGTTCAGCAGGTCGAGAACCTCGTGCCCGGCATCGACGATGATCGGCTGGATACCCAGCGCCATCAGCCGCTTGATCGAGGAAGCGCCGATCGAGGCGGCATAGATGGCGGCGCAGCCGGTCAGGAATTCCAGCTTGGCGATCACCTTATCCTCGGGCACCACCAGATCGGGATCGGTGATAGTGACCGGGGCATTGACCACCAAGGTCGAGCCGTCACGCAGCAGTCCCTTGTCCTTGTTCTCGCCCTTCATCTCGGCCTTGGGGAAGTTGCCCACCCCCACCAGTTCGGCCTCGCCGGGGGCGACTTCGAAGATGATCAGATGTTCCGAGGCGCCGAAATGCAGATCGACGCGCTGGCGGTCCGAGGTGGCGAAAGCGACGCGGATCATCGGATGTCTCCTGATTCGGCCATGCGGGGTGTGCCGTCCCAAAAAATCGAGCGGTGCGGCTTGATCTCCTGGCGGAAGCTTTGCAGCAGGTTGGAGATGTCGAACAGACTTTGGCGGCTGCCGCGATAGCCGATCCAGGCGCGGGCATGGCCGCCGGCGATGTCATAGAGCGGGAAACCGGCCCGCAGCAAAGGCAGTTTCAGGCGCCGGGCGATCTCGGCCCCGTGGGAATTGGTGATCAGCAGCTGTGCGTCATGCCGGACAGCGGCATTCTCCAAGTCTTCCAGATCGCCGACCTGCACTTTTTCCACCGGCAGTTCGGCCAGACGGGCAGGGCCGGCCGAGGCGATGGCGGCCACCACTGCGGCTCCCAAACCGGTCAGAAAACGGGTGAAGGCTCCCAGCAGATCGGGATCGGCGGCGATGGCGACGGGGGTGTCGCCGAAATGGAAGTTGCAGTCCACCAGGGCGTCGAGCAACTGGGTGCGCTGACGCTCCAGCTTGGGCGGCACCGGGCGGCGGGACAGTTCGGCCAAGGCTTGGGAGAAGTCGTCGCAATCCTCCAGCCCCATCAGGCTGTCGAAGCGGAAATCCGGCACGCCGGTCCGCTGCTTCAACAGATCGGCAGCTTTGTTCAGAGACGGGCCGATCACCAGGGTTGCGGCGGACTGGCCCATGCTGGCGATGGCGTCCCGCCCGGTGCCGCCATAGGTCAGGGTGGAAAAGCCTTCCGGGATCAGATGACCGTCCAGGCTGTCGGCGATATCGGGCAGGAAAATGGGCGACAGGCCGAAAATTTCGATCCAGTCGCGCAAGGCTTCCAGATCGCCCGGCGTATGCATCGACGAGACCAGAACATTGACCTGCCAGGGGCGATGCACGGCTTCCCAGCGGTCAGGCACCAGGGCGGCGATGATGGCTTCCACCGCCAGGGCGAAGCCGGTTTCCAGACAGCCCAGGGTGTCGGTGGCGTTCACCGGCACCACCGCCATCTGCTCATACTGAGGATAGGCAACGCGGAAGGCCTTGATGGTGCGAGGGATGTCGGCCCCTTGGGTTTCCGACAGGCCGGTGGTGATCAGCCCGACGATCTCGGGCGCGTTCTTTTCGGCGATGGTGGCCAGCGCCTCGACCACATTATCGTCAGGCCCCATCACCGTGGTGACCATGTCCATGGCGGTGGTCTGCAACGGGATCGGCTCGTCGAAATGGCGCATGAAGAACAGCTTGTTGAACGAGGTGCAGCCGCGCGCCCCATGTTCCAGCGGCATGCAGCGGCCCAACCCCATGAAGGCCAGCGAAGCGCCGATGGGCTGGCTGACCTTCAAAGGATTGACGGCCAGCGGCTTGGTATTGGGCAGCAGCTCCGCCATGATCAGGCCGCTCCCTTGTCGGCCCAGGGCGAGGGCTTCTTCACCTGGCCCCAGATGGGGCTCTTGATCGCCGAACAGAGCCGATGCCCCAGCTCGATCATGCCGGAATAGCCGGCATAGCCGATGCTGCGCACATGGTCGATATCGAGGAAGGGAATGCGCGACTTCAGAGTCGGGTAGATGTAACGATCGCCCGCGACCATGATGTCGGCCTTGGTCTCATGATAGGTGCGCAGCAGGCCGATCTGGTCATTGTCCGAGATCATGCGGGCGTCGGGACCCATCAGTTCCAGAATGCGGGCCTTGTCTTCCTCGGTGGATTTCTCGGTGCCGGTGGCGACCACGGTCATGCCCAGATCCTGCATGGCCGAGACGATCGACCAGCTTTTATAGCCGCCGGTGAAGATCAGCACACGCTTGCCACGGAGCTGCTGGCGCAGGGGTTCCAATGCCTCCTCGACACGGGCTTCCTCGCGCCGGATCATCGCTTCGGTGCGGGCGGTCAGGTCAGGATCGTTCAGCGTCTGAGCAAAGTCGCGGAAGGCCTGCGAGGTGTCTTTGACGCCATAGAAACTGCCCTCGAAATAGGGCGTGGCGTAATCCTCGTTCAGCTTGCGGGCGACGGTCAGCATGGCCTTGGAGCAGACCACCATATTGGCCTCGGCCCGGTGCATGGTCTGCACCTCGCGGAAGCGGGAATCGCCCGACAGGGTGCACAGGATGCGCAGGCCCAACTCGTCGAACAGCGGGGCGACGTTCCAGAACTCGCCGCCCACATTCCATTCGCCGATAAGATTGACGTCATGAGTGGCGATGCCGGGGCGCTTGGCGCTGTCGGGTACCGGGTCGGGCTCACGGCTGCCGATCACATGCTTATAGACCACGTCGGCGGCGACGCGGTTGCCAAGGTTCTTGTTGCCATAGAAACCGGCCCCATCCACCGGGATGACGGGAACGCCAAACTTTTCCGACGCGGTCTTGCAGACCATGCCGATATCGTCGCCATGCAAAGCAGGGACGCAGGTGGCATAGACGAACACGGCGGCCGGATGGCGGCTTTCCACCGCCTGGCGGATGGCGCGGTACAGGCGCTTTTCGCCCCGGCCCATGATGACGTCCATCTCGTTCAGATCGGTGGTCATGCCGATTCTGTACAAATCCGCACCCGACGAGCGGGTGCCGCGATTGTCCCAGGACGAACCGGCGCAGCCGATCGGGCCATGGACGATATGAGCGCAGTCGGCGATGGGGAGCAGGGCGTTGCGGGCACCGTCGAAGCAGCATCCCCCCTGGGTCGCTCCGGGCTGGGGACGGGCGCAGCCTGACTTGCTCTTGTTGTTATGAGCACAGGCAGGTTCGTTCTGCAGGGCCAGGATATCCTCGGGCTTCATCGGCTCCCTCCGGGCATAAAATGCGGCTGAAAAGGTATGAGCAAAAGCCGGGCCAAATGGGAAAGGCTGGAATGGCAATGATTTCGGGAAAATTGCGTACATCTCGGTACGAATGGCAGGTTTTTCGTACAAGGCGGGAAGATGGATTGGGATTGTCATGAATGCGACACTCCAATATTAAAAATGTGATCACATATATAATTGTGCGGAATCGAACAAAATGAAGCTGTTGTGATTTTTATATTGAATTCAGTCCTGTACAAACTCTTCATATGGTGTGTGAGTATATAACGATCCGAGGCCATCCATGGCGATCGCATTCCCAGGTAAGACACCACCGGAACTGAAGTCCGCCCCCATCGACAGCGAAGGGCGCAAGCACGGCTTCACCATCGAGCTGGATGGCATCGCCGACGATTTCACCGATTGCAAGACCGGCGAATGCCGGGTGAATGTGCTGCCGACGCTGTACCAGATCAGCCAGATCATCACCGGCACCGAAGATCTGTCGCAGACCCTGGCGATCATCCTGAAGGTGATGGAACAGCGCATGAAGATCGTGCGTGGCATGGTCAGCCTGTTCGACCGGGAATCCGGCAATATCCTGTTGCATGAAAGCTTCGGCCTGACCGAGGAACAGGTGGCCCGTGGCATCTATTCCTCGGGCGAGGGCGTCACCGGCATGGTGGTGGAAAGCGGCAAGGCGATTGTGATTCCCCGCCTGCGCGACGATCCCAGCTTCCTGAACCGCACCCAAAGCCGCATGGGCGGCGCGGATATGAATTCGTCCTTCTTCTGCGTTCCCATCCTGCATGGCCGCAAGGTGCTGGGCACCATCAGCGCCGAGCGGGTCTATGACAATCGCCGCCTGTTCAAGCAGGATGTCGAGCTGATGGCCACCATCGCTTCGATGATCGCGCCGGCGGTGGAGCTGTATCTGACCGAGAACATCGACCATGTGCGGTTGGAATCAGAAAATCGTCGATTGCAGAGCGCGCTGAAGGAACGGTTCCGCCCCACCAACATCATCGGCAGCTCGAAGCCGATGGCCGATGTCTATGGCTTCATCCAGAAGATTGCGCCGACCAAGACCACGGTGCTGATCCTGGGCGAAAGCGGCGTGGGCAAGGAACTGGTGGCCAATGCCATCCATTACAACGGCCCCACCGCCGACGGCCCGCTGGTCAAGTTCAACTGCGCGGCCTTGCCGGAAAGCATCGTCGAATCCGAGCTGTTCGGTCATGAAAAGGGCTCGTTCACTGGCGCAGCCAATCTGCGCAAGGGCAAGTTCGAGATGGCCGACGGCGGCACCATCTTCCTGGACGAGGTGGGCGAGCTGACCCTGCAGACCCAGGCCAAGCTGCTGCGCATCTTGCAGGAACGCACCTTCGAGCGGGTCGGCGGCAATCGCCCGGTGCATGTGGACCTGCGCATCATCGCCGCCACCAACCGCGATCTGTTGGAGATGGTCGAGCAGGGAACCTTCCGCGAGGATCTGTATTACCGGCTGAACGTCTTCCCCATCACCATTCCGCCCTTGCGGGAGCGGGGCAGCGACATCATCACCCTGGCCGACCATTTCGTCGCCCGCTTCTCGGAGCAGACGGGCAAGGAGGTCAAGCGCATCTCGACCCCGGCGCTCAACATGCTGATGGCCTATCACTGGCCCGGCAATGTGCGTGAGTTGGAGAACGTCATCGAACGCTCGGTGATCCTGTCCGACGACGGCGTGATCCACGGCTATGACCTGCCGCCGTCCTTGCAGACCTCGGAAGAAAGCGGCACCACCTTCGGCTGCGGGCTGGAAGCCAAGCTGGAGGCGGTGGAGTACGAAATGATCGTCGAGGCCCTGAAAAACCACAAGGGCAACACCACCGAAGCCGCCAAGGAACTGGGCCTGACCCGACGCATTTTGGGTCTGCGCATGAAACGCTACGGCATTACTTACAAGGCTTTCAGGAACAAGGGGTAGGGGCGGATTGCCGCCAGAAGTGGTGTTTGGTCGGAAGTCATATTTACTTAGTCATGTGTCCATTTTGGGGAATCGCCATTAACGTGCTTGCTTGTGTTTTGCAATGCCACGGGCCGCGCTTCTAACGAAGTCAGTCGTTTTCTTGGCCCTGGATTGTTTCCTCGCTGGTGCCGATATGAACGCCATTCCCAGTATGAGAGACATGTTTTGTCAGTACGTGGCCCAGGTTGAACTGGAGGTTTCCACTTACTGCAACAGGCATTGTTCTTTTTGCTCCAATTCCGTGGCGGATCGCAGGGGGGGCAATCGATATATGGATGATGCCCTTTACTCCGGTATTCTGCGGCAGCTGTCTGATCTGGGGTGGAGCGGCGTTTTAAGTTTTCATCGCTATAACGAGCCGCTGGCGGATCGACCCTATATTCTCCGCCGGATTGACGAGGCGAAGCGAAGTCTTCCCAATGCTTTGCTGCGGATTTACACCAATGGCGATTATCTCAATCAAGGTTATTGCGAAGACCTCTATGCCGTGGGGCTGCGATCCATGGTGGTTTCGGCATATCCAGCCGAAACGAGGAGCTATTCAGGCGTTGAGTTACGTCATTTAGCCGAGCAATCGGCCGCTCGATTGGGATTGCCATACAAGGTCGTCGATGAATGCGAAGGCGAAGTCTGCATCAGGATCCTCTTTGGGGACATGAATTTGACCTTGCAGGCACGCGACTATACGCAGGTGACGAACGGCAAGGGCGAAATTCTGGCCTATGATCGAGGTGGAACAGTTCCACTGGCTGTGGCCTATCAAAGGGTTTCCCCTTGCTTTCGCCCTTTTCTGGAATTGCAGGTGGAGTGTGACGGAACCGTCATGCCTTGCTGCAATTTGCGCTCCGATGTCGAGGTCCATTCCGGCTGTGCCATTACCCGCCTGACGCCTGAAACCGATATTCTGGAGGTCTGGGGAGGCAAGGCCTTTTCTCGATGGCGGCAGTCGATGCTGAACTACGAGCCAAAATCATCGCCCTGTGCGGGCTGCGCCATGCATGTTCTTGGCGATACTCCCGATAACCGGCTGGCTGTCAAGCAACTGCGACAGCTTTATAGCAGTCTGGGGTGATGCGGCGATGAAGGCTCCCTATGACTTTCGTCGCCTCGATGCCAGGCCGCTTCCTGTCGGTAATAAAGAGGTTCGCGCCTTCATGGTGGTTCGGAACGAACGTCTCCGTTTACCCGCCGTGCTGGAACATCATCGCCGGCTGGGGGTTGACCGTTTTTTCGTGGTCGACAACGACTCTACAGACGGGACGGTGGAGTTTCTGCTGGACCAGCCGGACTTGCATGTTTTCCAGTCGCGGGATTCTTTTGCGGCCAGCCAATGCGGTTATGCCTGGACGAATACTTTACTGGAGATGTTCGGAGCCGATGGATGGTGTCTGACCATCGACGCGGATGAGCACTTCATTTACCCCCATTACGAAGATATGGGGCTGCACAGTCTCTGCGCCATGCTGGATGCGACGGGGGCCAGGGCGATGTTTACTTTGTTTCTGGATATGTATTCAGACCAGACGATTCAGCAGACCGCTTACAAAGCAGGGGCGTCGTTGATGGAAACTTGCCCGTTTTTCGACGCTCTTCCCTATCGTTGCGTCCAGGCAGAGCATTTTCCGTCCCTGCAGATTTATGGAGGAGTGCGCGAACGCGTCTTTTGGAACAAAGATGAAAGTTCTCATCCTCCGACATTGAATCAAATCCCTTTGGTGCGCTGGCAGAGCGGGATGCGTTACTTGCTGTGTCGGCATGCCATGACCCCGGTCCCCTTATCGCCGGTGACAGGGGCCTTGCTCCATTATAAATTCCTGTTCGATTTCAAGGATCGAGCAAAAACAGAAGCCGTGCGCGGAGAGCATTTCTCTGATGGCCGGGAATACAAGAACTACGCAAGGGTCCTGGACGGCCAAAATGACCTGTGCCTGAAGGCAGAGCAGTCGGTCCGTCTCTCGGGCAGTGGGCAATTGGTCGATTTGGGGCTGATGGCATCGTCTGCAATCTGGAACGCTCAAGCCAAACTGCCGCCTCTCGTTAACGACAGTTGTCGAGAGGCGGCAAATTGAGGATGCACAGCCTTACCGGATCGGATCGATCCCCTTTTCCACATAGATTTCTTCCGCCGCCTTTTTGAATTCATCGACGGTGAAGTCGAAACCTTCGGCCTGGATGAAGCTCCAGTTGGCGGCTTCGTCCTCGCAGTCGTTGATGCGGCGGTGGAAGTCTTCGTCTTCGCGCATGCGGGTGATGTAGTCCTTGGCGGATTCAATGCTCATTCTGCGGTCTCCTGTTGGTCGGGGGATGGGGTGAAAATCTGCACCAGCTCGACGCGATAGCCGTCGGGGTCTTCGGCGAAGGCGACGATGTTCTCGCCATGGCGCTGGCTGCGCGGCGGGCGGGGCAAGGGCACGCCTTCGGCCTCCAACTGGCGGCAAAGTGCGCCGATGCCGTTCACCGCGATGGCGATATGGCCGAAGCCGTCGCCATGGGCATAGGCTTCCTCGCGGCTCCAGTTCTGCACCAGCTCCAGCACCATGCCGGCCTCGCCCTGACCGTAGCCGAGATAGACCTGGGTGAACTGGTTCTTCTTATGTTCGCGCCGGGCCAGCACCTGCATGCCCAGCAGCCGGCTATAGAAATCCAGCGATCGCTCCATATCGGCGACCCGGAACATGGCGTGCATCATGCGAAAGCTGGAAAAATCGGCGGGGACCAAAGGCTCTTCCGGCTCGGGATTGTTCTTCTGCGTCCAAAAGGCGGTCAGCGAGGGCAGGGAAGGCTTTTCGGCGAAGGCGTCGGTGGCCTCGATCCCGGCAGCGGCCAGCTTGGCGGCGGGCACCGGACCGATGCGGGCCACCAGCAAGGCCTGGCAGTCGGACAGCATTCGTACAATCGTGTCGCGGCGGTCTTCACCATCCTGCGCATGATCGGCCAGCAGACGCCGCTCCAGCAGAACCGGGCCGGCGGCCCCCACGTCATAGATGGCGAAACCGTCGGCCTGGCCGAAATGCTCATCCACCGCATCGCCGCCGGCCACGGCGATTCTAAGGGAAACTGCGGGTCCGGGGGCGATGGCGTTCATGGCGGCTCCTAAAAGGGGATGTGCTTCGTTCCCTTTTGAACAGCAACCAACGTGCCAGCCGGCAAATACGGGAAAAACGCCAGGATCGCACCCTGATTGCGACCGGGCCGGTACGCTTGCCCTTGAAAACGTACTTGCGCGAACAGACCGGAACTTTCTCTCCTGCCCCTGAAAACTGGCGGAAATGCTGGCGTTTTTCGCTCTATCAGCAGTTGGCACGCTTCCTGCTCTAGGGGGTTTGCATGCTGACGCATCACGAATTCCGGCCATCAGGCCCATAGAGAGGAGAACCCGAAGATGCCCATGGTGCTATTGGACTGCGACAAGGATATTCCTGAGCGCGAAAAACACATCTATCTGAAGGTGGACGGCGAAGACACCCGTGACTTCCTGCCCATCTCCAACGCTTCGACCATCCCCGGCACGCTGTCGGAACGCGGCTGCGCGTTCTGCGGCGCCAAGCTGGTCATCGGCGGTGTTCTGAAGGACACCATCCAGATGATCCACGGCCCGATCGGCTGCGCCTACGACACCTGGCACACCAAGCGTTATCCGACCGACAACGGCCACTTCAACATGAAGTACGTCTGGTCGACCGACATGAAGGAAAGCCACATCGTCTTCGGCGGTGAAAAGCGTCTGGAAAAGGCCTGCCACGAGGCCTTTGACGAGATGCCCGACGTCAAGCGCATGATCATCTACACCACCTGCCCGACCGCGCTGATCGGCGACGACATCAAGGCGGTGGCGAAGAAGGTGATGGAAGCCCGTCCCGACGTCGACATCTTCACCGTCGAATGCCCCGGCTTCGCCGGCGTTTCCCAGTCGAAGGGCCATCATGTGCTCAATATCGGCTGGATCAACGAGAAGGTCGGCACCCTGGACGCCGAGATCACCAGCCCCTACACCATGAACTTCATCGGTGACTTCAACATCGGCGGCGATACGCAGCTGTTGCAGAAGTACTGGGACAAGCTGGGTATCCAGGTGATCGCCCACTTCACCGGCAACGGCACCTATGACGATCTGCGCCGCATGCACAAGGCTCAGCTGAACGTCGTCAACTGCGCCCGTTCGTCCGGCTATATCGCCAACGAGCTGAAGAAGCAGTACGGCATCCCCCGTCTGGACATCGACAGCTGGGGCTTCAGCTACATGGCCGAGGGCATCCGCAAGATCTGCGCCTTCTTCGGCATCGAAGAGAAGGGCGAAGCCCTGATCGCCGAGGAAGAAGCCAAGTGGAAGCCGCAGCTGGACTGGTACAAGGAACGCCTGAAGGGCACCAAGATGGCCATCTGGACCGGCGGTCCGCGTCTGTGGCACTGGACCAAGTCGGTGGAAGACGATCTGGGCGTGCAGGTCGTGGCCATGTCCTCGAAGTTCGGCCATCAGGAAGACTTCGAAAAGGTCATCGCCCGCGGCCAGACCGGCACCTACTACATCGATGACGGCAACGAGCTGGAATTCTTCGAGATCATCGATCTGGTCAAGCCGGACGTGATCTTCACCGGCCCGCGCGTGGGTGAGCTGGTCAAGAAGCTGCACATCCCCTACGTCAACGGCCACGGCTACCACAACGGCCCGTATATGGGCTTCGAGGGCTTCGTCAACCTGGCCCGCGATATGTACAACGCCGTCCACAATCCCCTGTTGAAGCTGGCCGCGACCGATATTCGCGGCGGCGTCGCCAAGCCCGTCAAGGAGGCCGCGGAATGAACACCGAGAAACTCGATCAGCTGGTCGGCTACGTCCAGGAACGCTGCCTCTGGCAGTTCTTCTCCCGCTCTTGGGACCGCCAGGAGAACATCGACGGCATCTTGAAGACCGCCACCGATCTTCTGACCGGCGAGCCTCCGGCCAAGGAGACGCCCCAGGACCGTCTGTTCTATGCCGACGCCAAGATCATGGTTCACGACTTCAAGCAGCGATTCCCCTGGCTGGACGAGGCCGGCGCGGCCCAGATCCGCGAGCTGATGGCCGGTCTGAAGGAGAAGCTGGTGGAACTCACCATCACCAAGTCTCTGAACCACGAGCTGAACCACTCGCTCTACTAGAGCTGCTTCCAACGATGCGGGCGGCCCCGACGGACGGGCCGCCCCGCTTGAGATGAAAGGTCAATCCCCATGGGTTGCGAAATCACCACCAAAGAGCGCGCAGGCGTCATCAATCCGATGTACGACTGCCAGCCTGCCGGCGCCCAGTATGCCGGTATCGGCGTCAAGGACTGCATTCCGCTGGTGCATGGCGGCCAGGGCTGCACGATGTTCGTGCGTCTGCTGTTCGCCCAGCATTTCAAGGAAAACTTCGATATCGCCTCGACCTCGCTGCACGAGGATTCGGCGGTGTTCGGCGGCCATCAGCGCATTCAGGACGGCGTCATGACGCTGGCCCGCCGTTACCCCGAGCTGCGGGTGATCCCTTTGATCACCACCTGCTCGACCGAGGTCATCGGCGACGACATCGAAGGCAACATCACCGCCTGCAACAAGATGCTGAAGGAAGAATTCCCCGGCCGTAAGATCCATGTGGTTGCGGTGCATACCCCCAGCTTCAAGGCGAGCCAGGTCGGCGGCTATTCCGAATGCATGCTGGCGATGTTTAAGTCCATCGCCACCGCCAAGACGGCGGCTTCGGGCAAGCTCAACCTGTTCCCCGGCTGGGTCAATCCCGGCGATGTGGTGCTGCTGAAGCATTATCTGGCGGAAATGGGCGTCGATGGCACGGTGTTCATGGATACCGAGGACTTCGACAGCCCGATGATGCCCGACAAGAGCATCAGCACCTCGGGCCGTACCACCGTCGAGGACATCAAGGCCTCGGCCAATGCGACGGCCTCGGTGGCCCTGGCCCGCTATGAAGGGGCGACCACCGCCGACTATCTGAAGAGCGAGTTCGACGTTCCCAGCCATCTGGTCTCGACTCCTTACGGCATCGGCAACACCGACGCTCTGCTGCAGAAGATCAGCGAGATCACCGGCAAGCCGATCCCGGAGTCGCTGATCAAGGAACGTGGCGTCGCCCTCGATGCGCTGCAGGATCTGGCGCATATGTTCTTCGCCAACAAGAAGGTCGCTTTGTTCGGTCATCCCGATCTGGTGATCGGTCTGGCCGAGTTCTGCATGGAAGTCGAGCTGGAGCCGGTGCTGCTGCTGCTGGGCGACGACAATTCGAAGTACAAGAAGGACCCCCGCATCCTGGCCCTGAAGGACAAGGTGACCTGGGATATGGAAGTGGTCTGCAACGCCGATCTGTGGGAACTGGAGCGTCGGGTCACCGATCCCAACTACAAGATCGACCTGATCATGGGCCATTCCAAGGGCCGCTATGTCAGCATCTACAACAACGTGCCGATGGTGCGCGTCGGTTTCCCGACCTTCGATCGGGCCGGTCTCTACCGCAAGCCGACCATGGGCTATCAGGGCGCTATGGAGCTGGGCGAGTCCATCGCCAACGCCATCTTCAATCACATGGAGTACAACAAGGACCGCGAGTGGCTGTTGAACACTTGGTAAGTCCGATCCGGGCCGCGTAAGCCCCTCTCCCGCAGGCGGGAGAGGGGTTGGGGTGAGGGGGAGCCGCGGTTGG
>Ga0310915_10001516_pt1 | contig 12076 bp, 7 predicted proteins | sample GREbulkMGAN111_FD_202508 | JGI IMG/M metagenome (GOLD analysis project Ga0310915, IMG submission 202508) | Lab enrichment of tropical soil microbial communities from Luquillo Experimental Forest, Puerto Rico - GRE.bulkMG.AN111 | ecosystem: Environmental > Terrestrial > Soil > Tropical forest >...
CGCCTTCATGCGACCGTGCACCAGCCCGACGCGGCCCGGCGCCAGCGGCGCCAACGCCCGGTGGCGCTCCTCGGCGGCCGCGAGGTCGGCGGTCTCCGATTCCTCGACCATCGGGCAGATCCAATAGACCTTGGCCTTTTGCATCAAGGCGCGGCCGACCGCCGCGACAACATCGTCGAGGCGCTCCAACGCCACGGTACGAGTGTCGACCGGCCGACGTCCGGGCGGCTTCTCGGTCAGCCGCGACACATCGAGATCGCCATAGGCGGTCATCATCAAGGTGCGCGGGATCGGAGTGGCGCTCATCAATAGGGTATCCGCGTCATGGCCCTTTGCCGAGAGAGCCAAGCGCTGCTCAACGCCGAAGCGGTGCTGCTCGTCGATGACGACGAGCGCGAGGTCGCGAAATTCGACATCGGGCTGCAACAGCGCGTGGGTGCCGACGACGGCCGGGGTCAGCCCCGAGGCGAGGCTCGCCAACATCGAGGCCCGCGCCCGGCCCTTTTCGCGGCCGGTCAGGAAGCCGATCTCGACATTCGCCGCCGCGGCGTGACCCTGCAGGGTTGCGTGATGCTGGCGGGCAAGGATCTCGGTCGGCGCCATCAGGACGGCCTGACCGCCGCTTTCGATCGCAGCCAGCATTGCCAGCAACGCCACAACCGTCTTGCCGCTGCCGACATCCCCCTGCAACAGCCGCATCATGCGTCGTGGCTGGGCCATGTCGGCAGCGATCTCCGCAATCGCCAGACGCTGCGCTCCGGTCAGCGCGAACCCCAGTCCGGCTTCGACGCGACCCGTGAGCGTCCCCGACCCGACAATCGCCCGGCCCTTTTGGCGGCGGCGGCGCGCGCGGACCAGGGCGACCGCGAGCTGGCTGGCGAATACTTCATCATAAGCGAGCCGCTCGCGTGCCGGTTCGGCCGGTGTGAGATCGGCTTCGGCGGTCGGGGAATGAACTCGATGGACCGCCTCGGCCCATGAGCGCCACATCCGGCGCTCAGCGAGCGCCGGGTCGATCCATTCGGGCAGCTCAGCGGCTCGATCGAGTGCGGCCGCCACCGCCCGCTGCACGACCCGCGGCGCGAGCCCAGCAGTCAGCGGATAGACCGGCTCGATCGGCTTCAGCCGGTCGATCTCGTCGGGCCGCAACACGAGGTCGGGGTGGGCGATTTGGGGCGCGCCGTTATAGAACTCGACCCGGCCGCTGACCACGCGCTCGGTGCCGATCGGCAAGAGACGGGTCAGGTAGTCGCCCTTGACGTTAAAGTAGGTCAGGGTCAGCCGCCCGGTTGGGTCAGCACAGATTATCCGATAGGGCCGAGGGCCGCGGCCGGGCTGATGCGCCTCGACTCGCACCGCGAGCGTCACGATTTGGTCGGCCCGCAACTCCTTGATCGGAGGCGAAGCGCGGCGATCGACGATGCCGCTCGGCAGGTGCCACAAGAGATCGACGACAAGCGGACCGGCGAGGCGCTCGAACAGCTTGGCGAGCTGCGCGCCGATGCCGGGGAGCGCCGTCACCGGAGCGAAGAGCGGATCGAGGATGGCGGGACGCACAAAGGATCTCTATATCCCCGCAGGGGCATCGCCAAGAGCACCTGTTGACCTCGTCATCCAACACCCGCCGCAAGCGGCTCGCGTTCCGTTCCTGGCATCGCGGCACGCGGGAGAGCGATCTGATCCTCGGCCGCTTTGCCGATTCGCACCTCGCCGGCTTGGACGAGGACCAGCTCGACCGCTACGAGGCATTGCTCGAATGCGCCGACGCCGATCTCTTCGACTGGATCACCGGCCGCGCCATCCCGCCGCCCGAGCATGACCACGACGTGACCCGCCTCCTTCTTTCTTTCAGCAACCCGGTGTGACGGCGCTCGGAGACCTCGCCCGCTCGCTGGCGGAACGGCCGCGGCCGGTCACCTTGCACGGCGCACCGGAAGGCTACGAAGCGGGGGCAATCGGCGACCTAGTTGCCGAGGGTCATATCCTCCCGTGGCTGCATGTCTGCCGCGACGACGGCAGGATGGCGCGCTTTGCCGCCGCACTAGCCTTCTTCCATCCGGAACTCGACGCACTGACCTTCCCGGCCTGGGACTGTCTGCCTTACGACCGTGTCTCGCCGAACAGCGAGATCGTCAGTCGGCGTATCGACACCCTGACTCGGCTGGCGACCGGCGGCGGTGACACGCCGCTGGTCGTGCTGACCACGGTCAACGCGCTGATCCAGCGTGTGCCGCCGCGCAGCCTCTTTGACGGCCGGGTTCTGACCTTGCGCCCGGGCGGGCGAATCGGGCTCGACCGGCTGCAGAGCTTCTTTCGCAACAACGGCTACATCCGCACCGACACGGTGCGCGAACCCGGCGAGTTCGCCGTGCGCGGCGGCATTGTCGACCTGTATCCCGCCGGGGCGGCCGAGCCGCTGCGCCTCGACTTCTTTGGCGAGGTGCTCGAAAGCATCCGCAGCTTCGATTCGCTGACCCAGCGTTCGACCGGCAAGCTCGATCTGGCGGCGCTGCGCCCGGTCAGCGAAGTATTGCTCGACGATGCTGCGATCCGGCGATTCCGATCGCGCTACCGCGAGCAGTTCGGGGCCACCGGCACCGACGACCCGCTCTACGAATCGGTCAGCGCCGGCCGGCGCTATGTTGGCATGGAGCATTGGCTGCCGCTCTATTACGAACAGCTCGAGGCTCTGTTCGACTACCTGCCCGGCGCCGGGATCTCTTTGGACCATCAGGCGGACGAGGTCCGCGACCATCGCCTCGAGGCGATCGCCGATTTCTATGCAGCGCGCCACAACGTCACCGGGGCGGCACGCGCCGGAGCACCGATCTACCGCCCGGTCCGACCGGCGCAGTTCTACCTCGACAATCTCCAATGGCAAGCCGGGTTGCGTGGACGCCCGGTCGTCCGGCTGTCGCCGTTCGCCTCGTCCGAAGGCGCCGGCGACCAGTTCGACGCCGGCGCCCGTCCGGCGCGTAACTTCGCCGCCGAACGCGCCGACCCGAAGATCGTGCTGTTCGAGGCGGTGCGCGATTACCTCGAAGCCGAGCGCACAGCCGGTCGGCGGACGGCCGTCGCAGCCTTCAGCGAGGGCTCGGCCGAGCGACTCCTCAGCGTATTGCGCGAGCGCGGCGTCGCTGATTTGAGGTGGATCGCCGATGGCGATGCCTTCGCACAGTTGCCGCTCACCGCGGTCGGGCTCGCGGTGTTACCCGTCGAGCAGGGTTTCGCGACCCGGGAATTCGTGCTGCTCGGAGAGCAGGACATTCTCGGCGACCGCTTGGCGTGGGTCGCGCGCCGCCGGCGTAACCTCGACCAGTTCATCACCGAGGTGAACAACCTTTCGGCGGGCGACCTTGTCGTCCACGCCGATCACGGGATCGGCCGATATGAGGCTTTGGAGACGATCGATGTCGCCGGCGCACCGCATGATTGCCTACGCGTGCTCTATGCGGGCGACGACAAGCTGTTCGTCCCGGTCGAAAACATCGAGGTGCTGTCGCGCTTCGGCTCCGAGGATGCGGACGTGCATCTCGACCGCCTCGGCGGGGTTGCCTGGCAGTCGCGCAAGGCAAGGGTCAAGAAGCGTATCCGCGACATCGCCGGCGAACTGATCCGTGTGGCCGCCGAGCGCCAGCTGCGGCCGGGCGATGTCGTGACGCCGCCCGAGGGGATCTACGAGGAGTTTGCCGCACGGTTCCCGTATCCCGAGACCGAGGACCAGCTGACCGCGATCGCCGACACGCTCGCCGACATGGCCTCGGGCAAGCCGATGGACCGGCTGATCTGCGGCGATGTCGGCTTTGGCAAGACCGAGGTAGCGTTGCGCGCCGCCTTTATCGCGGCGATGGCCGGCTCGCAGGTCGCCGTGATCGTGCCGACGACATTGCTGGCGAGGCAACATTACCGCAGCTTTACCGAACGCTTTGCCGGGCTGCCGTTGCGCATCGCGCAGCTGTCGCGTCTGGTCGCCGCCAAGGAGGCACGCGAGGTCAAGAAAGAGATCGACGATGGCCGCCTCGACATCGTCATCGGCACGCACGCGCTGCTCGCCAAGGATGTCCATTTCGCCCATCTCGGGCTCCTCGTCGTCGACGAGGAGCAGCATTTCGGCGTCGCGCAGAAGGAGAAGCTGAAGCAGCTCAAGGCCGATGTGCACGTCCTGACGATGACCGCGACACCGATCCCGCGCACTCTGCAATTGGCGCTGTCGGGGGTCCGCGAGATGAGCATCATCGCCTCGCCGCCGATCGACCGCCTGGCGGTGCGCACCTTTGTGATGCCCTACGATCCGGTCACAATCCGCGAGGCGATCATGCGCGAGCGCGACCGCGGCGGGCAGATCTTCTATGTCGTGCCGCGGATCGCCGATCTCGACGAGGTACACGAGCAGCTGCGCGAGATCGCGCCCGAGATCAAATATGCGGTGGCGCACGGCCGCATGGCGCCCTCCGAGCTCGAGGCGGCGATGACCGCCTTTGACGACCGCGCCTACGATCTGCTGTTGTCCACCAACATCATCGAGAGCGGCCTCGACATCCCGTCGGCCAACACGCTCGTCGTGCACCGCTCGGACATGTTCGGGCTGGCCCAGCTCTACCAGCTGCGCGGCCGGATCGGACGCGCCAAGATCCGCGCCTACGCCTACCTGACCCTGCCGGAGAAAAAAAAGCTGACCGCGTCCGCGCAGCGCCGGCTCGAAGTCATGCAGACATTGGACAATTTGGGTGCCGGGTTTCAGCTCGCGAGCCACGACCTCGACATCCGCGGCGCCGGCAATCTGCTGGGCGACGAGCAATCGGGCCACATCCGCGAGGTCGGCATCGAACTCTACCAGCACATGCTCGAGGAGGCGGTCGCTGCGGCGCGGACCGAGGGCGGCGATGAGGCCGCACCCGAGGAGTGGAGCCCGCAGATCACGATCGGCACGCCGGTACTGATCCCCGAGGCCTATGTCGGGGACTTAGGCGTGCGGCTTGGGCTCTACCGGCGCATCGCGGCGCTCGCCGACCGGCGCGAAATCGACGGCTTTGCCGCGGAGCTGATCGACCGCTTTGGGCCATTGCCGCCCGAGGTCGAAAACCTACTCGAGATCATCGCGATCAAGCGCGCCTGCCGCGAGGCCGGGGTAGAGCGCGTCGAGGCCGGACCAAAGGGTGCGGTGATCGCGTTGCGCGGCAACCACTTTGCTAACCCGGCGGGTCTCGTCGAGCTGATCCAGCGTCACGCCGGGACCTTGAAGCTGAGGCCCGACCAGAAGATCGTCTACCTGCGCAACTGGGAGGACGAGAAGACCCGCCTCGCCGGCGTCGCCAAACTGCTTCAGGCGCTGGTCAAGATCGCCCGCGCCCAAAAATCGGACGCCGATGTCACATTGCCGCCGCCTCCGTCGCTGGTCAAACCGCAGGTGGCAAGAAGAGCTTGATAGGGCAAAGAATTCACCTGCGTTTTACGCTACGGTAAAGCACCGGAAGGGTGTGTCTTCGACAGGGAGCGGGCGAGATGCCGGCTGAACTTGGCGAGCTCAAGGTTCGCGACGTCACCATCAGGCTGCACCGCGCCGGACGCGGCTGCAAGATCTTGTTTCTGCATGGCGCGGGCGGCGTGCCGCAATGGCTGCCGTTTTTCGATGCGCTGGCGGAACGTTACGAGGTGCTGGTGCCGGAGCATCCCGGTTTCGGCGGCTCGGACGACCCGCCGTGGATCCGCTCTATGCCGGACCTCGCGATGTTCTATCTCGACCTCGTGGAGGAGGCGGGGCTCGACCGGATCCATCTGATCGGCAACTCGCTCGGCGGCTGGCTCGCGGCAGAGATTCTGATCCGCGACCGCTCGCGCTTTAACAGCCTCGTCCAGCTGGCGCCGGCCGGCATCCGAGTCAAAGGGGTCCCGTGCGGCGACAACTTCATCTGGGGGCCGGAGGAAGCGGTTAGCAACCTCTATCACGACCAGTCCCTCGCCGACCGCATTCTGGCGCTGACGCCGGACGAGGAGCAGGTGGATTTGATGCTGAAGAACCGCTTCACGGTGGCGAAGCTCGGCTGGCAGCCGCGCTGGTTCAATCCCGACCTCGAGAAGTGGCTGCATCGCGTAAAGCTGCCGGCGCTGATTGTCTGGGGCGACGGCGACAAGATCGTGCCGCCGGCTAATGCCGCGCTGTGGCGCGAGCGCCTGCCGGATGCGCGGCTCGTCATGGTCGAGCGCTGCGGGCATCTCCCGCATGTCGAGCAGGCCTCGCTCGTTGCGCGCCATATCCTCGACTTCCTGGAAGGAGTCGAGTGATGCAACTCGTCTCCTTCCATCTGATGCCGTATCGGCCGCTCGACCTTGAGGAGGCGGCGAAGCATCGCTCGCCTTGGGTGGTGCTGCCGAACCGCCTCTACGACCCGGTCAAGGGTGCCGAGGAATACGCGCGCCACATCGACGCGCTCGTCTATGCCGAGGAGCTCGGCTTCGATGCGATCGGCGTCAACGAGCATCACCAGACCGCCTATGGCCTGATGCCGGCTCCCAACCTGATCGCCAGCGCGCTGATCCAGCGCACCAAGACGATCAAGATCGCGATCCTCGGCCGGGCGCTGCCGTTGGTGAACAACCCGATCTACATCGCCGAAGAGTTCGCCATGCTCGACGTCATGTCGAAAGGCCGCATCATCGCCGGCTTCGTGCGCGGCATCGGCTCGGAATACCACTCCTCGGGCGTCAACCCCTATTTCTCGCACGAGCGCTTCCACGAGGCGCACGATTTGATCATCCGGGCGTGGACCGAGCCCGGGCCGTTCGCCTTCGACGGCGAGCACTTCAGTCTGCGCTATGTCAATTTGTGGCCGCGGCCTTACCAGAGTCCGCATCCGCCGGTATGGATTCCGTCGCAGGGCTCGAGCGAGACCGTCGCCTGGGCCTCACACCCGGATCGCAAGTACCCGTTCCTCGTGACGTTTTCGTCGGCCGACCTTGTAGCGCGCTACCACAACACCTATCGCGACAAGGCGCGGCAATACGGCTACGAGGCAGCACCGGATCAGCTCGGCTGGGCTTGCCCGATCTATGTTGCGGAGACCGACGAGCGCGCCCGCGCCGAGGCCGGCCGCGCGGTCGAGACATTGTTCAACGATTTTCTGCGCCAGAGCTTCGAGATGCTGATGCCGCCCGGCTACACCTCGATCGGCTCGATGAAGAATTTCATCAGCATGCGCCGGGGGCTGGGCGGCGGCAAGTCCACCGCCGAAGGTCTGATCGAGAGCGGCACCGCCGTGATCGGCAGCCCGAAGACGGTGCTCGCGGGCATCGAGCGGATGCGCGAGCGAACCGGCTTCGGCATCCTCGTGGCGCTGCTCCAGTTCGGTGTGCTCTCGGATGATCTGACGCGGCGCAACATGGACCTCTTCGCCGCCGAGGTGATGCCGCACCTGCGAGAGTAAGAGCTGATCCAAAAGCCTCCATGGCTCTAATCATCGGCGGCAAAGGACCGCTTTCGAAACCCACAACGGCCGCTCAGCCACTCCGGCGGTAATTAGTCTTCATGATCCGGTCATTTCCCAGCTTGTACGCGCAGGGCGTTGAACCCGGCCGTTCGCCCGTTCAGCCAGATGCACCTGAGCCACGAGGCCGCGCCGCTTCCGGTCATTTCTTGATCGAAACCGCGAGCTATCAGGCGGGTTCGCGGGAAGCTGACCTTTTCGGTCGGCGACGACGCTCGAGCTAGGACGGCGAGGCCACCTTATTCCATCTCACTCATCGCCAGCCGCAGGCCCGAGAGGTAGAACTCGCGCTGCTCCGGATCGCGCCAATGATCCGCTGTCGGCAGCACTACCGGCGTCAGGGCGCGCAGCCGCTCGATTATGATTTTCGCCTCATCCAGTTGACCTAGGTGCGCGTAACAGGCAGCGAGAAATTGGTTCGTCGGAACCCAATCCGGGTGCTGTTGTAATGACAGCAACAACATGGTCCGCGCCTGGTCTAGGCGCCGCGCAAAGAAATGGGCTACGCCCTTCGCCATCAATGTCGCGCCTAAAGGAGCACGTGGATTGAGCCGTAACGATTTCTCAAAATGATCAATCGCCACGTCGGACAAACCCGCCCACAATCTTAACCATCCGCTCCATCGCCATCCGTCGGCGAAGCTCGGATTGAGATGTAGTGATCGATCGATAAGAGCTGTTGCGGCATCAATATCCTCGCCGAGATAGGCAAGGACATAGGCGGCTCTACCGAGCGTCCCGGCATCGTCGCCGGCGTTGCGAACAGCACGGCGGGAAAGCGAGATAGCCTTTTGGCGGGTCGCCTCAGGGTCATCGGTCCAACCATTGCCGTTGAGTGCCATATGGTACACCGCGGATAACGAGAGGGCCGGGCCGTAGGTAGCGTCCTGCTTGATCGCCTGGCCGAGCCAATCGAGCGCCTCCACATAATCCTGCTTCTCCCACGAGCCGGTCGCTCGAAGCGCGCGTAGATAAAGATCATAAGCTGTCGGATCGTGCCTCGGCCGATCCACCGCTCGCCGGATTTCCGCGGCCCGCAATGCTGGCTCAATGACCCCGGCGACACTGATCGCCACTTGGTCCTGCAGATCGAAGATGGCTTCGAGCGAGCCGTCAAAGCGGTCGGCCCACAGATGCGCGCCGGTCTCGGCCTCGATCAACTGACCGGTGATGCGGACCCGGTCTCCGCCTTTCCTGACCGAGCCTTCCAACACGTACCGCACGCCAAGTTCGCGGCCCACCTGCTTCAGGTCAACCGCGCGGCCCTTGTAAGTGAAACTGGAGTTTCGGGCGATTACGAACAGCCAGCGAATGCGGGAGAGGGCGGTAATGATCTCCTCGACCATGCCGTCTGCGAAATATTCCTGTTCGGGATCGCCGCTCAAATTCTGGAACGGCATCACGGCAATCGAGGGTTTGTCGGGGAGCGGCAGCTGCGGCGGCAAAGAACCTTCGGCCAGTTGAACCGATCGCAAGCCGGTCAGATCTGCCAGGCGGTAACCGCGGCCCGGGACAGTGACGACAAAACTGTGCCCCTCTCCATGTTCGTCTAACGACTTTCGGAGAGCCGAGACATGGACGTGGAGGTTTCCCTCTTCGACGACGCGACCGGGCCATAGCCGCACCATCAGCTCGTCCTTGCCGACGATCTCGCCCTTAGCCTCGGCCAGGGCACAGAGGATACCAAGCGCGCGCTTGTGGATCCGCACCGGCTGACCATCGCGCCGCAATTCGGGGCGTCTGAGATCGAGCCTAAAAGGGCCGAAGCTGATCTCCTTGTTCTCCATCGGATCAAACGAATATTGCGCGAATTATTGGTCCTATTCACCGACCGCCAGTCGCAGGCCGGACAGATACATCTGTCGGTGCTCCGAGCTTTGAAAGCGTGACCCATCATCCGATACAGCCGCCCCCAGCCGATGGACAATTTCCCGTGCCTCGGCTAACCGTCCCAAATGTGCATAAGAGGCTGCGAGAAAACGGCACATAAGCGCGTTATCTGGCCAATACTCCAAGCATTCGACCATCTTGGCTACCGCTTCTTCGAAGCGTCGGCAAAAGAAGAGGGAAATGCAGATGGCACCTCCACCTGAGTAAGGCGCGGCCCGCCCTCTCGGGTTTAGTTCTAGCCATTTATCAAAATGTTTGAGCGCGACTTCGGGCTGTCCAACCCAATTCCTCAAGACACCCGAACGATACCACCCCATTGCATAATTGGAGTTAAGCTCTAAGCAGGGGTCGATCAGGGCAATGGCGGTGTGGATGTCTTCCCCGAAATAGCCGAGCACAAACGCTACCCTGGAAAGAACTTCTGGATTCTCGGGATCATGTCGTAGTGCCCTCCGTGCAAAGTCTAGACCATTACGACGGGTGGTCTGTACATCCTGAGACCAGTGATTTACGTCCATCCGGTAATACCAATAGGCAGTTAATGCTAGTGCCGAGCCATACTGCGGATCGCGCTCCACTGCTTGGCCGAGTAAGTCGAACCCCCGTGGAAACTCGTGACGCGGAGAATATTGCAGCGCCAGAGCGCGTAAGTATAGATCATACGCGGTTAGGTCGACCGTCGGACGCCTAATAGACCGGCCAATTTCCGCCGCTTGCAAAGTCGGTTCGATAACGCCGACGACGCTGGTCGCGACCTGATCTTGCAGATCGAACACGTCATCGAGCGATCCGTCGAAGCGATCCGCCCACAGGTGTACGCCCGTCTCGGCTTCAATCAACTGTGCGTTGATGCGGAGCCGCCCACCTGCCCTTCGTACCGAGCCCTCAAGCACGTAACGGACTCCCAGCTCGCGGCCAATGAGTCTCGTATCGATGGGTTGTCCCCTGTACGCGAAGCTCGAATTTCGGGCAATCACTTGAAGCCAACGGATGCGGCTTAGCGCAGTGATGATCTCCTCGACCATGCCATCGGCGAAGTATTCCTGCTCTGGGTAGCCGTTAAGATTGTCGAACGGCAGGACTGCGATAGATGGCTTGTCGGGCTGTGGCAGCGGTCGGGGCGAAGGAGCCACCGCAGAATCTCCCGAAGCTGCGCCGGTGAGACCCGCCAATCGATAGCCGCGGCCCGGAACCGTCACAACGTAGCTGTGGCCGTCGCCATGCTCGTCGAGCGCCCTGCGCAGCCCAGAGACGCGGACGTAGAGGTTCCCCTCTTCGACGATGCGACCGGGCCATAGCAGCGCCAGCAGCGCGTCCTTGCCGACAATCTCGCCCTTAGCCTCGGCCAAGGCACACAGGATGCCAAGCGCGCGCCGGTGAATCCGCACCGGCTGACCATCGCGCCGCAATTCGGGGCGTCTAAGATCGAGCCAAAAAGGGCCGAAGCTGATCTCCTCGTTCTCCATCGGATCAGGCTGAAATTGCGCGTGGGCCCGAATTTTTTAGACCCTTAAACAAAGACCTTAAGGCGGCTTCGTCAGTACCGTCCAGCACGATCGCGGTTACGCGTAAGGCGAGGCCCATGCGGTGATCAAAGAAACTGAAGTTCGTCCGGGACCGCGAGCCGTCCGAGAGGCCTTTTCCCCGTTCCTCGTGCCCGTGCTCTTCCACGAGGAAGGTGGCAATTGAACATTTTGACATTGATTGCGCTGGGCGCCGCTGCGGGCGCAGGTGCCGGGTTGCTGGCGGGCCTTATCGGGATTGGCGGTGGGATCGTTGTTGTCCCCGTCGTCTATTACGGTCTTTTAAGTAGCGGCGTGCCACCGAACGAGGCCGTGCACGTTGCGGTTGCGACGTCTCTAGCGGCAATCCTGCCGGCAGCAATCGTGTCGTTCCTGGCGCATCGGCGGGCGGGTAACACCGACTTTGCATTTCTGAGAGATTGGGGTCCCGGCATCGCCGTTGGAGTCGTCGCGGCTCAGTTTGCCGCTCCGCATGTGCGCGGCGCCCTTATGACCGGAACCTTTGCCGTGATGTGCCTCCTCTTCGCCGTTCGCTTTGCCTTCCCACAGCGCTTTCATCCGATCGCGGAGCAACCGCCCGGCGGCAGATTTCGCCATATGGCCGGTGTGGCGATCGGGATTACCTCGGGATTTGCCGGGATCGGCGGCGGCATCCTGACCAACATCGTGATGACGCTGGCTGGACTGCCGATACACAAGAGCATCGGCCGCGCCGCGGCTGCGGGCATCGTGGTCAGCTTTCCCGCCACTCTCGCCGCCGCGCTTGCCTCCGAGTCGCATCATGCGTTCGAGGTGGGCAGCATCGATCTCACGATGTGGGCTTGTATCGCGCCCGCACAGGCTGTCGCGGCGTGGTTCGGTGCGCGCATAGCTCCGCTCATCTCGGCGGCCCATCTGAGCCGTGTGTTCGCGGTCGCTCTGTCGGCCACCGGCGTCACCATGCTGTATTCGAGTCTGCTATAAAGCTATGGCGGAAATACCGGGGGCTCGACCCTGACGGACGGCGGCTACCGAAGCGTCTGACTGTCTCGGGCGTCCCGAGCCGAGGGTGACGGCCAAGAAGAAAGCCAGCGTTCGAACCTCGATGTTCTCGCGCTCTGGCTGGATATTCTCCATCCGCGCTCCACCTGTCACCGCGCTCATCACTCTGTGCAAACTGGCCACGATGGCGGACAATTGGTC
>Ga0310915_10001524_pt1 | contig 12053 bp, 8 predicted proteins | sample GREbulkMGAN111_FD_202508 | JGI IMG/M metagenome (GOLD analysis project Ga0310915, IMG submission 202508) | Lab enrichment of tropical soil microbial communities from Luquillo Experimental Forest, Puerto Rico - GRE.bulkMG.AN111 | ecosystem: Environmental > Terrestrial > Soil > Tropical forest >...
CGAGGCAATGCTGCCGGTCTCTGTGAGCGGCGTGCGGCCGGCCGCCAGCAGCACCGGGACGTTGTCGCGCGCGGCGTTGATCACGCCATTGATTGCATTGGCGGTACCGACGGTGACGTGCACCATGACGGCGGCGGGCTTGCCCGCGATCCGGTAATAGCCGTGCGCCATCGCCATCGCGACGTTCTCGTGCGGCACGATGATGAAGCGCGGCGCCTTGGCCCCGGTGGCCTGCGAGAGCGCCTCGACGATCGGGGCAAAGTCGGTTCCGGCATTGGCGAACACGTACTCGATGCCGCGCTCGGCAAGCCGCGCGATATAGGCGTGGGCCGCCATGCCGTCTTGGGTCTTGGTGTTTTGGATCTTGGCGTCTTGGGTTTTGCTGTCGTTCACGGGGTTTTCGTCCGTTGCATTGGAGCAGGGCGGTGCAACGTGACGGGCTGCCCGAGCCCTGTCAATGAATCTCACGGTGATGTTTGGTGAGGGCAGGCCGTCAGCGCGTTCACGTGCATGTACGACGCGCTATACCCGGCCCTTTTTGACCGCCTCGAATGGCTCGTGCGATAAGACGCGCGCGCGGCCAGCATTCCTCGCCGCAAGGAGACCAGGGCCCGATGGCCGATGCCGAAGACAAGAAGCAGAGCCACACGCTTGCAGACCATCTGCTTGGGCAGAATTTCGTGCACGATCACGATGGCGATGCCGACCATGACCACGATCATTTAGAGTTCGGCGACGAGGGGCCGCTCGAGGAAAATCCGATCTGGATCCAGGACCACGTCACGCTGGTGACGGTCGGCATCGACATCGGCTCCTCCGGCACCCAGGTCATCTTTTCCCGCATCAACCTGCGGCGCTACGGAGAGGATCTCACCAGCCGCTACTACGTCGTCTCGCGCGAGACCCTGTTCCAGTCCCCGGTCGCGCTCACGCCCTATTCGAGCGACGAGCGCATCGATGAGACGGCGCTCGGCGCCATCATCGACGGCGCTTACCAGGCCGCCGGGGTCAAGCCCGAGGAGATCGACACCGGCGTCGTCATTCTCACCGGCGAGGCGCTGCGGCGGGAGAATGCGCAGGCGATCGCCGCGCTGCTGGCGCAGAGCCGCGGCGACTTCGTCACCGCCGCCGCGGGACACCATATGGAGTCGATGCTGGCGGCCTACGGGTCCGGCGCATCGAAGGTGTCCTACGATGGCGGCAAACGCCTGCTCAACGTCGACATCGGCGGCGGCACCACCAAGCTCGCGGTGATCGAGAAGGGCAACGTGATCGCAACGGCGGCGCTGCATATCGGCGGACGGCTGCACGTCGTCGATGCCGCCCGCCGCCTGGTGCGGCTCGATCCGGCGGGCAAGTTCCACGCCCGCGAGGCCGGCTTCCACTGGAACCGCGGAGACGTGCTCTCGCCTGCGCAGCTCGACCGCCTGGCGCAGAGCATGGCCGATCTGCTGGTTGCGGCACTCACCCAGCGCCCGCTGCCGCACGCGATCGAGCATCTCTATCTGACAGATCCGATTGTCGATTTCGGCCGCATCGACGGGGTCATGTTCTCCGGCGGCGTGGGCGAGTACGTCTATGGCCGCGAGCAGCGCGATTTCGGCGATATGGGCCGCCGGCTGGGCCTTGCCATCCGCCGCCGGATCGAGAGCGGCGCGCTGCCCTGGCCGTTGCTGCCGGCCGGGGAGTGCATCCGCGCCACGGCGCTCGGCGCCTCCGAGTACAGCGTGCAGCTCAGCGGCAATACCAGCTACATTTCCAAGCCCGGCGAGCTGCTGCCGCGGCGCAATCTGCAGGTGCTGCAGCCATCCTATGATTGCGGCGAGGTGATCGATCCGGCGCGGCTTGCAGCCGCCATTCGCGCGCATTTCACCGCCTTCGATCTCATCGAGGGGGAAGGCGAGGTGGCGCTGGCGCTGCGCTGGACCGGCGCTCCATCCTACGAGCGCATCTCGGCGTTCGCGCAAGGCATCCGGCACGGGCTTGCCACCACCATCGAGCGCAGGAAACCGCTCTACATCATGCTCGACGGCGATATCGCGCAGACGCTGGGGGCAATCCTGCGCGAGGAGCTTCTGGTCGAGAGCGAAATCCTGGCGATCGACGGCGTCGTGCTGAGAGACTTCGACTATATCGACCTCGGGCGAATCCGGATGCCGTCATACACCGTCCCGGTCACCATCAAGTCGCTCCTGTTCAGCGAGGACCCGCGTCGCGGCCGGCCGCCCCAGCGCATCCACCATCACGCGCACGATCATGATCACGATCACGCGCATGGGCATCACGCGCATGATCGCATCCACAGTCACGACCACCGGCATGACTAGCGCCACCGATTCCATGAAGCGCGTCATTCCGGGGCGCCGCAAAGCGGCGAACCCGGAATCCAGTAAGCGACGTCAGTGGTTACTAGATTCCGGGCTCTCGGCCCACCCAAGTCGGCTGTTGCCGACTTGGGGCACTTAGAGTGCTGATCTCGGGTAAACCCGAGATCAGTGGGCCTCGACCCGGAATGACGCTTCAAATGATTCGAATTTCAGAATCGGTGCACTAGCGCCACTGTGCGGTGACGATGGAGAGCTCGGTCGGTGCAACTGGCTCGATCCCCCACCCGGCCGCCTATGGCGGCCACCCTCCCCCTGCGGGGGAGGGATTAGCGCGGCTCGAGCTGCGGGGGCCGCTGATCGCCATATCGATCGCGGCAGTCGCCTGGCTCGCTCTGGTACCGCTTGTTTTCCTGCTCTGGCAAAGCATCCTCACGCCGCAGACCGCGTCGGCACCCGCGCAATTCACGCTGGATAATTTCCGCACCGCCTATCTGAGCGCCGATACCGCGCGGCTGCTCGTCAATTCGGTGCAGTTCGCCAGCGGCGCCGCCGTGCTGGCGCTCTGCGTCGGCACCGGCCTTGCCTGGATGAACGAGCGCACCAACACGCCGTTCAAATCGCTGTTTTTTGCATTGACCATCATGCCGCTGGTGATTCCCGGCATCCTGTTCACGGTATCGTGGATCATGCTTGCGAGCCCGAAGATCGGGCTCCTCAACCTCGCCCTGCAGAGGCTGTTCGACACCGATGCCGTGTTCGTCAACATCTACAGCATGTCCGGCATGATCTGGGTCGACGGGCTGCACTATTCGCCCATGGCCTTTCTGCTGATGACGGCGGCGTTCCGCTCCATGGACCCTTCGCTCGAGGAGCAGGCGGCGATGAGCGGCGCGTCGCTCTTTCAGACCGCACGGCGGATCACGCTTGGCCTTGCCTGGCCGGCCGCGCTCGCGTCGCTGCTGATCCTGTTCGTGCGATCGATCGAGTCATTCGAGGTGCCCGCGCTGCTCGGCCTGCCGGTGGGCATCCACGTCTACACGTCGGCGATCTATCAGGCGATCCACGAGTATCCCAGCCAGATCGGCCTCGCCTCGGCTTACGCGGTCACGCTTCTGCTGCTCACGTCGCTCGGAGTTTATGTGCAAAGCCGGCTCGCCGCGTCCGGCTCGCGCTATTCGACCGTGACCGGAAAGGGCTTCCGGCCGCGCACCATCGATCTGGGCAGCTGGCGCTATCTCACGGCGGCAATCTTCATCGCCTATTTCGCGATCATCGTGCTGCTGCCGTTCTTGGTGCTGCTGTGGTCATCGCTGCAGAGGTTCTACAGCGTGCCCTCGTGGGCGGCGCTGGCAAGGGTGAGCCTCGACTCCTACCGCGCGGTGCTCGACAATCCGCAATTCGGCGAGACCGTCAGGAACAGCGTGGTGCTGGCGGTCGGCAGCGCCGGCGCCGTCATGCTGCTCTCGGCGGTGATTTCCTGGATCGTCGTGCGCACCAGGGTGCGTGGCCGCTGGCTGCTCGACAACATCGCGTCGCTGCCGCTGGTCTTCCCGGGACTGGTGCTCGGGCTCGCAATCATGGTCTGCTATCTCACCGTCGATATCGGGATCTACGGCACGCTCTGGATCATGTTCATCGCCTACGTCACGCGCTTCCTGCCGTACGGGATGCGGTACAATTCCACATCGATGCTGCAGATCCACAAGGAGCTCGAGGAGTCGGCGGCAATGAGCGGCGCTTCCTGGAGCATGACCTTTCGCCGCATTGTGCTGCCGCTGCTGCAGCCGGGCCTGCTGGCGGGCTTCATCTATGTGATGATCGTCTCGATCCGGGAGCTTGCAAGCTCGATCCTGCTCTATTCCCCCGGCACCGAAGTGGTATCGATCATGATCTGGGAGCTGTGGCAGAATGGCCAGTATGTGGAGCTTTCGGCGCTCGGGGTGATGCTGATCATCGCGCTGTTCTGCCTGGTCATGCTCGCGCAGCTGCTGTCGCGGCGGTTCGGAATTGCGCAAGCGTGACGTGAGATCGACGTGCTGGCGGTACGCGCCCTGTTCACCGAATACGCCGCCGATGCCGGCGCGGCGGTGAAGGCCGCCCAGGACGTCTCGTTCGAGGTGCCGCGCGGCAAGCTGTTCACGCTGCTCGGCCCTTCCGGCTGCGGCAAGACCACCACCTTGCGCTCGATCGCGGGACTGGAGAAGCCCACTGCCGGCGAGATCGAGATCGACGGGCGCATCGTCTACTCATCCGCGCGCGGCATCTTCGTCGCGCCGAACAGGCGCAATTTCGGCATGGTGTTCCAGTCCTACGCCATCTGGCCGCACATGAACGTGTTCAAGAACGCCGCCTTCCCGCTGGAGGTGCGCCGGCTCGATCGCAAGCATGTTCGCGAACGGGTCATGCGCGTGCTGCACGCGGTCGCGCTCGATGGGCTCGCGGAACGCGACGCCACCAAGCTCTCGGGCGGTCAGCAGCAGCGGCTTGCGCTTGCGCGCGCGCTGGTGATGGAGCCGCAGCTCCTCCTGCTCGACGAGCCGTTGTCCAATCTCGATGCCAAGCTGCGCGACTGCATGCGCCTCGAGCTCAAGCGGCTCCAGCGCGACCTCGACCTCACCACCGTGTATGTCACGCACGATCAAAGCGAGGCGCTTGCGCTCTCGCACGAGATCGCGGTCATGAACGATGGCCGGGTGGTGCAGATCGGCACGCCCCGGCAGATCTATGAGCAGCCGCGCGACAGGTTCGTCGCCGACTTCGTCGGCAGCACCAACTTCATCGCCGGCACCGTGAGCGCCGTTGCCGACGGGCGCTGCGTGGTGAGCTCGCCGCTCGGCATCCTCAAGGCGCATGCGGGCGCGGGCGTGGACCGCAATTGCGCGGTCGTCGTGTCGGTCCGGCCGGAAGATATCGAGCTCTCGGAAGCCGAGCCTGCCGCCGGCGCCGACGACAATGTCTGCCGGGCAACGGTCAGCGGCAAGGAATTTCTCGGAGACTATCTGGATTTTCACGTCAAGGTCGGCGATCTTGTGCTGCTGGCAAAGGCGCATCCCTCGTTGCGCACGCCGACCGGCGAGCCGATCTTTCTAAGAATGAAGGCGGACAAATGCGTAGCGATACCAGGGACGCAGCCGTAGGTCGGGTTAGCGCGGCCACGATGTCGATTGGGGGCACGGCAGTTGGTCCGCGCGTAACCCGACGTTTCGCAACCGCTGCTGCTGGGCGTCGGGTTACGCGCGGAACTCAGATCGGTGACAAAACCGCAGGTCCGTGGCCGCGCTAACCCGACCTACGACCGAAGGGAGCCCCCATGGCCAAGGACGCCATCGTTTCGGAAGAGCTGGCAAAGAAATTCGCGACCGAGAAGGATACGCCTTATCTGCGCTGGGTCCGCAGCGAGGGACTCGATGTCATCAGCGCGCATTACGTGCGCAACCTGCGCAGCGTCGAGCTCAAGCCCTGGGCGCGGCGCGGCGGGTCCGGGGTTTACATCAATCATGAGGCTTCCCGCACCTCGAACGACTGCTATGTCTGCGAGATCCCGTCGGGCAGCAAGCTTGCGCCGCAGCGCCAGCTGTTCGAGGAGATGATCCTGGTGCTGGACGGCCGCGGCTCCACCACGGTCTGGAACGACGCGGGCCGGCGCATCACCTTCGAATGGAAAGCGGGCGCCATGTTCGCGATTCCGCTCAATTGCTGGCACCAGCATTTCAACGGCTCCGGCCAGGCGCCCGCGCGCTATGTCGCCGTCACCAACGCGCCGCCGGTGATCAATCTCTATGAGGATATCGAGTTCGTCTTCAACACTGCGCACGACTTCAAGAGCAGGTTCAACGGGGAGCCCGATTATTTCAGCGCCAAGGGCGAGCAGAAGGGCCTTCTGCTGGTCACCAATTTCGTCGCCGACGCGGTCAATCTGCCGCTGATCAGCGCCAAGGAGCGCGGCGCCGGCGGCGGCCATATCCGTTTCAACATGGCCAAGGGCTCGATGAACAGCCACATCTCCCAGTTCCCGATCGGGACTTACAAGAAGGGCCATGCGCACGGCCCCGGCGCGCACGTCATCATTCTCTCGGGGGAGGGCTATTCGCTGATGTGGCCGGAAGGAGACGAGCCGCGCCGTTACGAATGGGAAGTCGGCACGCTCGTCGTTCCTCCCAACATGTGGTTCCACCAGCACTTCAATACCGGCACCACGCCCGCCCGCTATCTCGCGTTCAAGCACGAGGTGGTTTCGATCCGCAACGCGCAGGGCGTGCCCAAGGCCTGGATCAGCCGCCGGCTCGGCGGCGATCAGATCGACTATGCCGACGAGACGCCGCTGGTGCGCCGGATGTTCGCCGACGCGCTCGCCAGGAACGGCCTCACGGCGCGCATGGAGGCGGCCTACGCACAGGAGCTCGCCGACCTGCCGCCGCTGGCGAAGTCGGCGTGAGGCGCGAGACACCCACATGCACGACATCACCGGCGAGCACTGGCACGAGCCGCAAGGCTCCAGGAACGCGGGCTACGGCGCCTGGAAACGGCCGAACACGCCCTACGACGATTACATGGAAGCGCAGGGAATTCCGGTCTATCGCGGCATCGGGGTGCGCCGCGTGCAGGACATGCCGCTCAAGCCGTGGAATCGAATGGGCGGCAGCGGAACCTTCATCCAGCTCTACGGCACCGAGGGCCGCTGGGGCTGCTACGTGGTCGAAGTGCCCGGCGCCGGCGCGCTCAATGCCGAGCGCCACATGTACGAGGAGATCATGGTGGTGGTGGAAGGCCGCGGCACCACCGAAATCTGGACCGAGCCGCGCAACAATCCGCACAGCTTCGAGTGGCAGCGCGGCTCCATGTTCTCGATTCCGCTCAACACCTGGCACCGCATCGTCAATGCGGCGTCGAGCCCGGCGCTCATCCTGGTGGCATCGACCGCGCCCAACGTGATGAACCTCTACCGCGACGTCGACTGGGTGTTCAATTGTCCCGTCGCTTTTCCGTCCCGCTTCGACGGCAGCGAGAGCTATTTCAAGCCCAGGGACGACATCGCGCCGGATCCGCTGCGCGGGCTGGCCATGCGCAAGACCAACCTGATCCCGGACGTGTTCAACGCGGAGCTCTATCTCGATAACCGGCGCTCGCCGGGCTACCGGCGCATGGAGCCCAACATGGCCGGCAACGTGTTCTACGGGTTCGTTGGCGAGCACGTCACCGGCCGCTACTCCAAGGCGCACGCGCACCTGTCGTCGGCGGTGCTGGTCTGCATCAAGGGCAAGGGCTACACCTATACGTGGCCGCGCGCGATCGGGATGACGCCGTGGAAGGACGGCAAGACCGAGCAGATCTACCGGCAGGACTACGAGCCGGTCGGCCTGGTGACGGCCGCACCCTATGGCGGCGACTGGTTCCACGCGCATTTCGGCATCAGCAAGGAGCCGTTGCGCCTGATCGGCTGGTACGGTCCCAACAATCACCGCAAGGACAGGGCAGGGGTGCCCGGCGAAAAGGACACCGACGAGGGTGCCATCGACGTGACGGAAGGGGGTACTGCCATCCCGTACTGGCTCGAGGATCCGTTCCTGCGCAGGGAATACGAGGAGACGCTGCGTAGGGAAGGCGTGGCCTCGCAGATGGACCCTTCGCTTTATCGCGCGCCGGCGCAGGTCTGATTGACAGCTACCGGCGGGACGGTGCCGCCCGTCATGGGGCGAGGGTCCCAGCGTAACGCTTCGGCGCGACTGTTCAATTCGGTTCTCATCATTGTTGTCATGCTCGCAGCTTCGGCGTCACAGCTGTGCGCCGAGACGGCTGAAGAATTCTACCGGGGCAAGCGAATCAATCTGATCGTCGGCTACGGGCCGGGCGGCGGCTATGACGTGTTTGCCCGCCTGCTGGCGCGCCATCTCGGCAAGCACATCCCGGGCAGCCCGCAAATCCTGGTGCAGAACATGCCGGGAGCCGGCAGCCTGGTCGCTGCAAACTTTCTCTATTCCGTCGCGCCCAGGGACGGCACCGTGATCGGCGTGGTCGCCCGCGACATGCCGCTGCTCGGCCTGCTCGGCAACAATCCCAACGTGCAGTTCGATCCGCGCCGGTTTGGCTGGCTTGGGTCATCGTCGAGCTTCGCCGATGATGCCTATGTGATGATCGTGCGCACGGATGCGCCGGTGCAATCGATCGAGGCGTTGCGCCGTCCCGGCGGCCCGCCGCTGCTGCTCGGCGGCACCGCCGACGGCACCACCGGCGACGACGTGCCGAGAATCCTGGCGGATGCGCTCGGGCTCAACATCAAGCTGGTGGTCGGCTATCGCGATACCGCGGCCATCTTCCTGGCCATGGAGCGCGGCGAAGTAAGCGGGCGCATGACCGATCTCTCTGCGATCCAGTCGCTGCGGCCCGATTGGCTCCGCCGCGAGGGCGGCTATCGGCTGCTTCTCCAGTTCGGACGGATCGTCCGCCATCCGGATTTTCCGGACGTGCCGACCGCGCGCGAGCTCGCGCCCAGCCAAAGCGCCCGCGCGCTGATCGAGCTCGCGGAGATGCCGCTGCTCACCATGGCGCGCCCGTTCGCGGCGCCGCCGCAGGTGCCGCAGGATCGCCTCGAGGCGCTGCGCTCGGCGTTTCTCGCCGCCCACCGCGACCCGCAATATCTGGAAGAGGCCGCCAAGCTCGGCATTTATATCAGCCCGGTCGCCGGCGAGGAACTCGTTCGCAGCATCGCCGCCATGGCGGGCGCACCCCCGGAGCTGCTGGCGCATTTGCGCAGGCTGCTCGCGAGCCGCAAAGGCGGCGGATGAGCAAAGACGCCGGCCGGCGCTGGAAGTTTTGCCTATGGGCTGCGCAGATCATGTGATTCAATCATGCCCGTGTCCGATTCGTTCTGCTCCGTTTCGCAATCTCGAATCAGGCGCCGTGGGGATCATGAAAGCACTCCTGCAGGCGGCGGCCGCCGAAAAAACCCCTGTCTCGTGGGGCGGCCTTGCGTTTCTGACCGTGCTGGTGCTCCTTGTGTCGCTCGCCAGCATCGACTTTACCCGCGATGAAGGCTTCATTGCCACGTTCTGGCCCTCGAATGCGATCGTGCTGGCGGTCCTGCTGCGCTCATCGCGCAATTTGACGAACCAGGGCTCGCGTTCTTGCGAGCGGAGCGATTGCAATCTTCCTTGCAAATCTTGCCGGCGCGCAATGCGCCGGCGCTTTCCGCGGCGATGGCGGCGGCAAACATCGCCGAAGTCGGCGCTGCAACGGCGCTTCTGCTGCGGCTTCGAGAACGCATGGATCTCGCGCGCATCCGCACGTTGTCCATTTTCATCCTGGCTGCCGGGGGTGCTGCGCCGGTCGTCGGAGCCAGCATCGGCGCGGCCGCGCTCGGCCATGCCCATGCCGCGGCGTGGCCTCCAATCTGGCTCAACTGGTACGCCTCCGACGCGCTGGGAATGGTGATCGTCGGCCCATTCCTGCTGACCCTGAATTCGGCAAGCTGGCGAATGCTGCGCAGCGAGAAGCGCTATGTCGAAGCGGTCACGATCCTGCTCCTGATCGCGGTTGTCATCATTATGGCCGCTTATTATCGGGCCTTCCTCTTCATCATCGTTCCGGTGATGCTGGTGGCGATATTTCGGTACCGGCTCGCAGGCGCCGCGATCGGGATGCTGGTGATCGCCTTCGTCGGCACCGTCTTCATCGTCCAGGGAATCGGCGCTCCGGTCCTCCAAGCGACGCCGGCGGAGCGGATATTGGCGTTGCAGATCTTCCTGGCCGCGTCCGCGCTCTGGTCCTTTCCGGTCGCCGCCGTGCTTGCGGAGCGCGATCGCCTGATGGCTGCCCTGAATGCGGCCAACTCCCGTCTCGCAGCGGAAATTGAGAGAAAATCGCGGCTGGTCACCGGTCTGCATCGTCGTCTGGTCAATGCGGAGGAGCAGGAGAGACTGCGCCTGTCGCACGAGCTGCATGATCAGACCGGTCAGACGCTCGCGGCCGCCTTGCTGGAGCTCAGCCGCATCGAGAAGCAGGTTGGGGGGCTCGAGCGCGATCGGCTCCACCGTCTGCGCGGACAGGTCGAGCAGATCGCGCAGACGGTCCATCGCGTCTCATGGGAGTTGCGGCCTGCGGCCATCGACGAGCTCGGTCTTGCGAGCGCGCTCGCCAACTATGCATCGGAATGGAGCGTCCAATTCGGCATTGCAACCGATTTCCACGGCGGCAGCGTCGATCTCGATCGCCTTCCCGACGAGATCCGCATGACGATCTATCGCGTGGTCGGCGAAGCCCTCACCAACGTCGCAAAGCACGCGCGCGGGGCGAGCGCGGTGAGCATCGTGCTCGGCGGCGAGCGCGCTTTGCTGCACCTGACCATCGAGGATAATGGATGCGGTTTCGATCCGGCCGCGGTGCCGGAGCCGGCCGCCAAGCATGCGGGCAGCGGACTTGGCCTCGCCGGAATGCGCGAGCGGTTGCTGCTCGTCGGCGGCGAGCTCGATATCGAATCATCGCCCGGGCTGGGGACCACGCTCTTCGTGCGTATCCCGGTGTTGCCGCTCCAGCCGGCGAGCAAGGCCGCCTGACATCATATGCCGCGTCATTCCCGGTCGAGGCCGGCTGATCTCGGGTTTACCCGAGATCAACACTTTAAGTGCCCAAGTCGGCAACAGCCGACCTGGGTGGGCTTCACCGTCGACTTCTGCACGCCACCCACTTTCGTCAACGAGGACGGCAACCGCTATGTGAGAAGCCCTGTTTCGTCGACGCGGCTCAAACGGATATCCACCTCGCGTTCAACGCAACGCCATTCTTCCGTATGCCGGAGCCGGTGCACTAGCCGTTCAAAATGCTCGCTGTGCTCCGGCGAATATTCGAACCAGGTAAGAAAGTCGAAAGGCTCGAGCAGCTCGCGGCTGTGATGCAACCGGCGTGAGATGGCAGGCAAGTACTCCAATCCGATGCCGATGTGGCGGGAGTGCTCCTCGAAGATGGCGCGGCGTTCGTCCTGCGCCAAGCTCCACCAGTCTTCGGTTTTGCGAATTGGAATAAGTGCGGCGCGCGTCGCCTCCGGTCGGCCGAGCCGTTGCTGGATCGCAGCGAGTGACTCGTTTTCGAGATGATTGGTATAGCGCATGTTGCTTGTGACACCGCGCAATATCCAGCGGACGTTCGTCGGCATTTGACTGCGCGAATTCTCATGAACAGCCAGTCGATCAGCCATCGGCAAGCTTTCACCCGTGACGGCGGCAATTCGATCGATCCGCCAGCTACCCGACGTGCCAGCGCTAAAGGTCACGTAGGTGGGTGAAGGCATTAAAGGCACCCCACGCCGCTTCCGCCGTCCGCCGAAGGCATCACCGAGGTCTTCGGCGGACGGCCCCAAGTATGCCCGCCGCCGCTAGAATGCCAACACCGAGATTGTGATCGAAGGTGAAGTTGCGCCAGTGAAATGGAAGATGAGGGACCGTTCGCGGTGAAGCGAGTTACAGTGGTTGATGTCGATGTGGACATCCGCGATCCCAGCCATGTGGACTGGGCGCTGACCGCCTTCCCTGACTTTTGATTACTCGCTAAGTTCGCCTCGCAATCCCGCCGGAGATGGAAATGCAAATCGTTCTGTATTACTCGCCTATCGCCTGTTCGCTCGTGCCTTACGTCACGCTCACGGAAGCGGGCGCAAAATTCGAGGTGCGTAATATCAACTTGCGCAAGGGCGAGCAAAGTTCCCCGGACTATCTCAAGCTCAACCCTAAGCACAAA
>Ga0310915_10001538_pt1 | contig 12012 bp, 14 predicted proteins | sample GREbulkMGAN111_FD_202508 | JGI IMG/M metagenome (GOLD analysis project Ga0310915, IMG submission 202508) | Lab enrichment of tropical soil microbial communities from Luquillo Experimental Forest, Puerto Rico - GRE.bulkMG.AN111 | ecosystem: Environmental > Terrestrial > Soil > Tropical forest >...
AGATCACCCTCGCTGACCATGCCGATTACTCGATTGTTCTTATCCACGACCGGGACCGCGCTGATGCCGCGTTCCGCCAATAGTTTGGCTACCACGGGCACGGTTCCGTTTTCGTCGACCGAGATTACCTTACTCGTCATAACATCGATCGCGTGCATCGGATCGTCCCGGACTGTGTGGGTAAAAACAGGATACTGCGCTCCCTGCCTCTGGTATAGGTCCAGATGAACCGGGGTGGGTAGTGTACGTATCGCATTTTAGCCCGCGCAATTTACCCGGGCGGCGGATCCCATCGCCGCGTCCGCATCGCCCGGTGCACCCGGTCGATGGCCAGCGATGTCGCCGCAGTGCGCGGCAACACACCCGTGCGTCGAACCTTATCGAGAACCGCTTTGGTGTTGGCCCGGATTTTTCGGCTTCAGCCGACAGCGGGATGTTAGCGCCGTCGGCCACAAGCCGGGTCTGCAGCCGCGCGACATTATCGCCATGGATTACATCTGGGCGTGCCGCGGGGATCCAGACATCGCTCGGGACGTCGATCACCGCCTCCATGCCGAGCTTGTGGCCGCGAGGATGATCGTGCAACGCTCGCCGTTCGGCCTTTAGAGCGACCAGGGCCGCCAGGTCTAGGCCGTCCTCATCGACGATCGTACCGCTTGTGTCGCTGGCAGCGACAAGGACCGCCCCTTTCTCGGCAAGGAAACGGGCAGCGTGTTGTCCGACCGAGCCGAAACCTTGGACGACGACCCTCGCCCCAGCCAGCGGCAACCCGATATATTCCTGGGACACGTCGATCGCGGCGACAAGACCAAACCCAGTGGCGCCAATCTCCTCCAGAGGGATGCCGCCGATTTCTCGCGGTAGCCCAACGGCACGGCCGATCTCGTCCTTGATCCATCCCATCGCCAGTTCGCTGGTCCCCATATCGGGTCCGGGGATGTATTCCTTGAGATCGGCAATCGCTCCGGCAAATGCGCGGATCAGCCTCTCCTTGTCCCACAGCGGCATCTTGGGATCGGCAAAAATCACCGATTTGCCGCCGCCATGCGGCAAGCCCGCCGCGGCATTCTTAAAGGTCATCGCGCGCGCCAGCCGGAAGGCTTCCTCGGTACTGACGTCGGGCGCCATGCGCACCCCGCCGATTGCCGGCCCGCAGGCGACGTTGTCGATCGCGACGACCGCCTTGAGCCCGATGGACGACCGATGAATGTGAACCAGTTGCAAGGGCCCGAGGTCGTCAGCGAAGCGAAATACGTCCTCCATCATATGCTCTCCGAGGGGTTCATCGATTTAAGAAGCACAAGATCAGCGATACGACCCCACTAACGACGAGGCAGGTCACGATCGGGAAATAGAAACGAAAATTCCCCCGTTCGATTACGATGTCGCCAGGCAGACGACCGAGCCCGAGCCGTCCGAGCCACGGCCACAACAGGCCGACAACGACGAGCGCGAGACCGATCTCGATCAACCACCTGCTCATACCCCGGCACCGGAATTTCGCATTTTAATCATGACCCGAGATGTCGCGTTGATCCACGTCAACGCCTGTGTCCTCTGCAAGTGTAGCTTCGCCGAACAAAGAGGAGAGTCGGATGAGAGCAAGGGATGTGATGTACAGGGCCGTGGCAACCACCACGCCCGAAACGACAGTCGAAGAAGTTGCTAGGCTCATGATCAACCTTCGCGTCAGCGGGGTTCCCGTTCTGGACAAGAACGGGCAACTCGTCGGGATCATTACGGAAGGTGATTTACTGCGCCGAGCGGAGACCGGGACCGAGCGCCGGCGCTCGCCCTGGAGCGAATGGTTCTCTGCAAATTCCCGAATGGCTGCGGAATACATCAAGTCACACGCCCGGCGGGTGGAGGACGTCATGACCCGAGAGGTCGTCAGCGTAGAGGAGTTGGCCAGCCTGGGCGAGATTGCCGAGCTGATGGAAACCAAGCGGATCAAGCGGGTCCCAGTCGTGCATGACGGCAAGATCGTCGGCATCGTCAGCCGCGCCGACCTGCTGCAAGTGTTGGCCAGCGGCGGAGCCGCGAGTGCCAACGAAGATAGCGACCGCCTGATCCGGGAGCGACTGCTCGCCGAGCTGCGCACGCAGGAATGGGCGAGCCCGGTCGAATCGAATGTGGTCGTTTCGGACGGTGTCGTGCATTTTTGGGGGACCGTCGGATCGGAGGAGGAGAGAAAGGCGCTCCGCGTCGTCGCCGAGAACATTCCGGGCGTGCGCGGCATTGAAGACCACACAATCGCGGGGCCGCGCTACCTGACACCATTGTTCCCGGCGGCTTGACGGATCGGGGCGGGGCGCGAGGCGCTCTCGCATGGCAATGGCCGATGATCAGCGGGATGTCATCGATTTTCTGAGCAGGCCCTCCTCCTACGGAGCGGCAGTCGAGCAGGTCGACATCATCGAAACCCATGTTTCGTTGGTTTTTCTTGCCGGCGACCGCGGTTACAAGCTCAAACGCGCAATAAAATTTCCTTACCTTGACTTCTCTTCCGCGGAACAGCGCCGGATAGCCTGCGAAGCCGAGCTCGTGCTCAACCGCCGCACGGCGCCGGAGCTTTATCTGGAGGTCCGAGCGCTGAGCCGCACTGCGAATGGAGGGGTCAGCTTTAGTACCGAGGGTCGCGTGGTCGATTGGGTCGTGGTGATGCGCCGCTTCGATCAGGGGGCGCTGTTCGACGAGCTCGCCAAGACCAACCGATTAAATGCGCCCTTGATGAACGAGCTCGCCGACCATATTGCGGCGTTCCATCAGGCAGCCGAACCGCGCCCCGTTCACGGCGGAGCTGCGGCGCTGGCCGCTGTCGTCGAGACGAACCATGGCTGCCTGACAGCGGCGCCGCACGCCGGTTTTGCCACCGAGGATATCGTCGAGATCAGGGAGCGATCGCTGGAGCGGCTCGCGGCCGTCGCAACCTTGCTCGACCGGCGTCGCGCGGCCGGAAAAGTGCGGCGCTGCCACGGTGACCTACATCTCCGTAACGTCTGCCTGTTCCACGGCAGGCCGACCTTGTTCGATTGCCTTGAATTCTCGGACGAGCTGGCTTCTGTCGACGTGCTCTACGATCTCGCCTTTTTGTTGATGGATCTCGAGCATCGCGGCCTCGTGAATTTTTCGAACCTCGTGCTGAACCGCTATCTCGATTTGACCGGCGAGGACGACGGGCTTACGGCGATGCCGCTCTTTCTGTCGTCGCGTGCAGCGATCCGGGCGCACGTCACTGCAGCAGCCATTGAGCCTGCGGCGCAGTCGAAGCTGAAGCCGGAAATGGCTGCCGAGGCGCGCAGCTACCTTAAGCTTGCTGCCCAGTTTCTACGGCCGCGATCCTGCCGCTTGGTCGCAATTGGCGGCCTTAGCGGAACCGGTAAATCGACCCTCGCTGCGGCACTGGCTCCAAGCCTCGGCGCACGGGTTCTGCGCAGCGACGTGATCCGCAAGCGTATTTTCGGAGTTGCCCCCGAAACGCGGCTGCCGGCGAGTGCCTATACGGCGCAGGTGTCACGCCGCGTCTATCAGACGCTGGGCCGGAATGCTGCAAATGTGTTGGCGGCAGGATATTCGGTGATCGTCGATGCCGTATCGCTGAAGCTCTCGGAGCGCCAGTCCTTCCTCATGGTCGCCGAGGCGGCTGGCGTCCCATTTGCCGGGATTTGGCTCGAGGCACCGCCGGCAACAATGGATCGGCGCCTGCGCGCGCGGCTCAATGATGCCTCGGATGCGTCCCCGGAAGTCCTTGCTCAACAGCTTCAGCAAGATCCCGGGACCGTCGAGTGGGCTCGCATAGAGGCGGGTGGCGACCCGGAGAATTGCCTGTCCGCCGCGCGCCGGACCCTCGGGCTTAGCTGAGTGGCGGCGGCCGATCAGATCGAAGGCGGTTTGCCGCGCCACCGTCTTGCCTCGATCTGCTGGGCCAACTCCGCGCGACCCTCAGGACTGAGCTCCTCCGGCGCGCGCCCGGCTTTTTTACGCGCCTGACTCGGTGGCTTTCCCGCCTTCAGAGGTTTTCCTCTGACTTGCTTTGATCCGCGATTGTTGGGCATCCTGATCTCCCATCATGCCAAAGTAGTGCTTGCTGCGGCTCGAACTTCGGCGGCCCGGCCATCGCAAAGTGCCCGGCCTTCTCAGCAAGCGCCTCAACTCAGCGAGTGGCGCAGAAGAACGTTCGTTGAATGGCCTCAGTCGACACTATTAGGTTGTGCATTCCTGGCCGCTTTAGGCTTCCCGGGTCCAATTTACGCGCACGAAATATCCGTCTTTCTCGAAAGAGTCCTCGATCTCGCCGTGGAAGGCACGCTTGACCGCCTCGCCGATGCGGCGCGGCAGGTGGATATCCGTCGTGTTGATCACAACCCCATGCGCGTCCTCCTCGATACTGATGATCCGGTTGAGTGGATGTTCTTTCTTCTCTGCCTCCTCCTGATGGCGGGCCAAGTGGATCATCTCCTCCTTATGTTCGCGGGCGAAATCACCTCGCAGAGTGACGATGCCGGCAGGATATTTGTCGTTGATGCGGCGGCAGGCCGCGCACAGCGCTTCAACAGCGCCTGCGGCCATCGGCAGCCGTCGCCAGCGCCCCTCGTGATAAACGACGCCGCATTGCGGGCAGACGGTACCCTCATGCAGCTTTTGCTCGCGCTGGTAGGGGTCGAGAATGTGGTCCTGTTGGGCGCGTCCCGAGATGCGGCGCGTCTTTCTTGGGCTCCGCGGCCTTAGGTTCGACTGCTTCATGTTGGCTCCGTGCAATGTAAGGCAAATACTGTCTCAGGCCGGGCCGGCTGATCCATTGACCGAGGTCAATGGAGAATGACGCTCGCCGATCGGTATTCGACCTGCCGCTCGACCGGCTGGCGCGGGCGCTTGGTGTGGCCGCCGGCGCGCTTTACTTCGCGACGCTGTTCGCGAGATGACGCCCTCGGGCGTGTCGGGACGCGCTTTGCCGGGCTCGGCCGCTCGACCAATGAGATCAATCAGCCTTTCATTTCATAAGCGTCCTGGCGATTGCGCTCTTGCGTCCGGAATCGCCGCGATATGATGACGACCACGCCGGCGGCGGTCATCCGCCGTCCGGCGAACACGCGCAATTGGGCGCGCTTTGCCTCATAGTGGCTTGGTGAATGCGCCGCATCGAAGCGGAGCTGGACCAAGTTCGTGACGTTGCCGACATTTGTCGCCTTGGCCGCCGGTGCTCGACCTTCTTCCTGGGTCTCACGAGCGTCGTGGTCCGTAGACATCCGCCACTTGCAGACGCATCGCCCGCAGCCGTTCGCCCATCGCACTGGCAAACCGCTTCATCAGCTCGTAACCGAGATCGTGATTGGCCTCGCATTTGTCGCGCAGGCATCTGGCGTCGACCCCGAGCACCCGCACGAGTTCCGACGAGCGCGCATCAAATGTCCAGAGATATGGTGGCACCAGCCACGACCCGTCGAGGATGTCGCCTTCACGCAAGGTCGCAATGATCATCGGCTGCTGACCAGGCGAATGCAGCTCGAGGGCCACGGACCCTTGGCGCAGCAGATAGAATTCGTTGGCCGGTTCGCCTTCGTGAAACAGATATTCCCCAGCCGCGAAACGCAGATTACGCGCACAGCCGGAGATCGCGGCGCCGAAGTCGGGACCAAGACCGGCAAAGAACGGCTGGTCGAGGACAATGCGTTCAAGTCCCTGCATCAGCACCCCTCCGAGACTGCTCCTGAGGGTTCAGGCGAGCCCCGGATAGCTGCAGCTTCCTCGGTGATATCGATCCCAACCGGACACCAGGTGATGCAGCGGCCACAGCCGACGCAACCGGAGCTGCCGAACTGATCGACCCAGTGGGCCAGCTTGTGGGTCATCCATTGGCGGTAGCGCGAGCGCGCCGAACTGCGCACAGAGCCGCCATGTACGTAAGAAAAATCCAAGGTGAAACAGGAATCCCAGCGACGCACCCTCTCCGCCGTAGCGGAGGAAAGATCGGTCGTGTCGTCGATTGTCGTGCAAAAGCAGGTCGGACACACATTTGTGCAATTGCCGCAGGTCAGGCAGCGTTCCGCAGCCTCGTCCCAGCGCGGATGGTTTGGGTTGGCCTGCAGCAATTCCTTGAGGCCGTTTGTTTCGAGGGTACGCCCCATCTGACCCCTGGTTCGCGCGACGACCCGTTCGGCGGCGGCGATTTCCGCCTCGGTTGCAGTCCGACGCGGCAGGTCCCTGATCAGATCCGCCCCCGCAATGCTACCGACCTCCATTACGAACCGATGGCCGCCCTCCTCGACGAGCTCTGTCAGGGCGAGATCGAAACCCGCCTCAACCTTCGGCCCGGCATCCATCGAAACACAAAAACAGGTACCGCCCGCCTGGCTGCAGTTGACCGCAATAATGAAGGCGCGGTCGCGCCGAATTTTGTAGGACTTGTCGGAGGATTGCCCCGCAAGAAAAACCCGATCGTGGATGGCGATCGCGCGCAGCTCGCAAGCGCGCACGCCGATAAAGGCGAGCGGCTCTATCGCTTCGTCGTCTTCGATGACCGAGAAGCCGTTTCCCTCGCGCCGGGCCTGCCAGAGCCGTTCGACAGGCGGATGCAAAAAACGCTTCCAGGAATGGGGGCCCACGGCATAGCCGAACAGCGCGGCGTCACCACGCTGTTCGATCCGGTAGCGCCCTGCGTCCTGCCGATCGGTCCATCCGACGGGGAGATCTTCGAGACGCGCGACAGTGTCGTAAATGATGGCGCCGTCGCGCACCGTCGGGCCAATCACTTGGTACCCGCGGTTCGCCAAGGCGTCGAAGATCTCTTGTAGATCCACTCGGTCGATCGCGAGCTTGGCGCCGAGCATCCGCGTCAAATCCTGGTTGATCCGAGCCTCCCCTCGGCGGATGCCATCCTCGGCGATTGCTACGATTAAGCGGTTCCGGAGTCCACACACATGGTCGTCGGTCGAATTGCGCCGACATTGACCCAGATCAACGGAGGCTTTGTACAGTGAGTTCCGGCGATTGATTGACCAGGGTCGACGCCCGCCCGTATCTTTCGAAGCATCAATGTGATCGAGCAAATGCCGATAACGAGGAGTGGGCCATGACCGCTTTCAGTGCGAAATGACTCGGAGGCGGCATTGTTCGGTTTCGACCAGTACGGCCATGTTTACATTCACGAGTCTACCCACCACAGCGTGCGCCGGGCGTGGGAGTAACTGTTCATCGCGGATCAGCAGCCGGCGAGTCAGCCGGCTCCGCTCGGCATGACGTTGTCGCATCTCGGCCCGACGAAGATATCGCCGGGCACACGCCGACGTATCCTCGCCCGGGAAATCCCAGTCTCTAAAATTTGAGGGCGTTCGTCGCCTTGTAGGAACCTGGGTCCCAGAGTTGAAGCCGCCACGTTACGTGCCGGTGTGAGCCATCATGATTGCGTCGGCGACCAGCTTGGACGAGTCGAGGCGCACGATGTTGCTAGGGAGCCGCGCCTCGACGGCCGCGATAGAGCGGACCGTGTCGGTGAGCGCGACACCCTCGAACAACGGATCGGCCAGCACGGCCGGTGCCTTTCCCATAAATAGACCGTGGGTCGCCGCTGCGAAGATCTTCGTCGCCCCGGCCTCGCGGCAGCGTTGTGCTGCGCGCTGCAGCGTGGTTCCGGTGCTGATCAGATCATCAAAGATGATTACGGCGCGATCGCGCACCTCGCCGATCAACAGGTCGCTGGTGACGACCCCGCCGCTACGCCGTTTTTCGACAAACCCGGCCGTCGGCTCGTCATGCAGCTCTGCCGCTAGGGCTCGACGGAACTGCTCGGCGCGCTTGGCGCCGCCGATGTCGGGCGAGACGACGGAGAGCTTTTCATGCCGCAGGAGTCGGGCAAAGTGCTCGATAAAGAGGGGTATCGCCTCGAGATTGGTCGACGGACAACGAAAAGCGTTCTCGAACGCCGCCACATTGTGGACGTCGAAGGTCATCACCGCATCGGCTCCACATGCCTCGAAGAGGCGCGCGACATATTTGGTGGTGACCGGGTCGCGGGACTGCGTCCGTCGGTCCTTGCGGGCGTAGCAAAGGTACGGGACGACTGCCGTTACGCGCTCCGCACCAGCGTCTTTCAGCGCTCCGATAAAGAAGAGCAGACGGCAAAGTTTATCGTTGGGGCTCTGTTCGCCATCGCCATACAGCGAGTGAATCACAAAGACGTCCTGGCGACGCACCTCGACGAGCGGTCGAATCTTGTGCTCGCCATCATCGAACCCGCGCTCCTCATGCGCCCCGAGTATCAACTCGAGGCGCTGCGCAACTCGCTCGCCATAATCCTTGGTGCCCTCGACCGCGAACAAAGTGAGCCCGGACATGCCGCCCTCCATCAACGGTTCCTTCTTGGTCGAAGACTTGAACGATCACCTTTATCTAGCGCAATCGGGCACCACGGCATTTGTGATTCAACCCTCCCCGGTCGCCGGGCCATCGAGAAACAGCGAAGGCAACCGCAGGTAAGAGCGAGGCCGAATATGTGGGAAGCCGACAGTGCACTGCTGACGGATCTTTATCAGCTGAACATGCTGGCCGCTTATCTCGAGCACGGCCTGACCGAGACCGCGGTCTTCGAGCTCCTCGTACGCAAGCTGCCGACACATCGCGGTTTCCTGATGGCGGCCGGGCTCGAGCAGGCTCTGCAATTCCTCGAGACCCTCTCCTTCACGCCCACCGAACTCGACGCCCTCCGTGGCCTGGGCCAGTTTCCCGACAGCTTCTTCGCCTGGCTCCGGTCCCTGCGCTTCACCGGCGACGTCGACGCGATGCCCGAGGGAACGATGTTCTTTCCCGACGAGCCTATCCTGCGCGTGACCGCACCGCTGCCGGAGGCGCAGTTCGTCGAGACCCGCCTTGTCAATCTGCTCCATTTTCAGACCGTAGTCGCCTCAAAAGCGGCGCATATGGTGCTCGCCGCCCCCGGGAAACCGCTGATCGACTACGGTCTAAGACGAGCGCATGGCGCCGAGGCGGGGGTGCTCGCCGCGCGGGCGAGTTATATCGCCGGCTTTAGCGGCACCGCGACGGTGGCTGCCGGGATCGCATTCGGCGTCCCGGTTTACGGGACGATGGCACACTTCTTTGTCCAGGCGCACGACGATGAAGTCCTCGCATTCGAGCATTTTGCGCATTCGCACCCGAAAGGCCTCGTTCTGTTGATCGACACCTACGATACGGAGCGCGCCGCTGGGCGTGTCGTCGCACTGGCACCTCGGCTGGCGAGGAAGGGGCTCACCATCTCGGGCGTCCGTATCGATAGCGGCGACCTCGGTCAGCATGCGGCAAGAGTTCGCCGGATCCTCGACGAGGGTGGGCTGCAGTCGATCAAGATTGTTGCGAGCGGCGGCCTCGATGAGAACGCGCTGTTGGAACTCTCGCGCGCCGATGCGCCGATCGATTCCTACGGTGTCGGCACCAGCTTGACCACCTCGTCTGACGACCCGGCGCTCGATTGCGCCTACAAGCTCCAGGAGTATGCCGGGACCGCACGGCGCAAGCGCTCGGAGGGCAAGGCGACTTGGCCGGGTCGTAAGCAAGTTTGGCGATGGTATGACGAGCGCGGCCGCTTCGCGCGCGACCTGGTTTCACTTGCCGATAATCGACATCAGGGGGAGCCGCTGCTCGGCCCGGCGATGCGCGGCGGGCAGCGCCTTCCCGACCTCCCGGACCTAACGGCGAGCCGCGCTCAGGCCAAAGATCAGTTGGCGCGGCTTCCGCCATCGCTAGCGCGGCTTAAGACCTATAATTACCCGGTTCAGATCGGGGTTCCTTTACGCGAGCTGGCGGCGACTCTCGATCGCCGATCGGGATGAACGAGCGCCGCATGTCGGGGTGCCAGCGATCGGCGCAGCAAGAGATCGCCATCGACTACAAGGTGGCGTTCCTTGGATCACCGACGGCCTATCCAGAGCGGCCGAGCCGCGTCGAGCGGATCGAAACGCATTTCTCCTGGGTATTTCTTACCGACCGCTACGTCTACAAGCTGAAAAAGCCGCTGCGTGGGGAAGGCTTCGATTTTTCGTCTGCTGATGCCCGACGGCGCAACGCCGAGGAGGAGGTGCGGCTCAACCGCCGCCTTGCGCAAGACGTATACATCGGGATAGTGCCGCTCACCCTGGAGCGAGAGTGCGATCTCGCGATCGCGGGTGCCGGCGTCGTCGTGGACTGGCTAGTCGAGATGGTTCGTCTTTCCGCCGAGCACATGCTGGACCATCATCTCGCTCGGGGGGATTGGCGCCGTGCAGACATCAATGCCCTCGCCGACCGTCTGGCCCGCTTCTTTGCGACGGCTCGGCGCGTGAACATTACTCCAAAAGTTTTTCTTGATCGCTTTCGCGCCGAATGCGGCGACAGCCGCCTAGCCTTGCAATCCGGCGGTCCTGCGTTGCGCCACGCGACCCAATGTGTCGCGCGCCGCGTCGAAGCCTTCATCGCCCGCCGCAAAGACTTGCTGCTGCAGCGTCTCATCGATGGCCGAGTCGTGGAGGGACATGGCGATCTCCGGCCCGAACACATCTGCCTCGGACCCACCCCGCAGATCATCGAGTGTCTGGAATTCCGCGCCGACCTGCGATTTCTCGACCCGGTAGAGGAGCTCGCATTTCTAACGATGGAATGCGACAGGATGGGCGCCGGTAGCATCGGGCCAGTCCTGTTCCGTCACTATCGACTGAAAATGCACGATAGCCCGTCTCCCGTGCTGCTCAGCTTCTACAAGGGTATCGGGGCCTTGATCCGTGCCCGCATCGCGATCCTGCACCTATGGGAATCTCCGGGTCGCGATCCGGCAAAATGGCCGAGGCGGGCAGCCGAATACCTGGCGATCGCATCACGCGCGGCGCACCATCTCGACCGCTGATCCGGGAGCACTCATGAGCAAGGAAACGGACATCCGCATCGGTTTAGCCGCGGCATTCGTGACTTCAGTGGTTGTTACCGGTGTGTCGGCAGATCCCATTGGCGGGAAAAACTTGGCGGAAAAGTGGTGTGTTGAGTGTCATGGCATCCGCGCCGACCGGCTTTCGCCTAACCTAGACGCTCCGACATTTCCGGAGTTGGCGGCCGAGCCCTCGATTACCGAATATTCGCTTCGCGCGCTGCTGCGATCGCCGCACGAGACAATGCCGCAAATCACCTTCACGTCCGATCAGATGGACGACATCGTCGACTACATAATGTCGTTGAAACCACACCATTGACGCAGGTCAATGTCGACCGTCCCCGACACCGGCTTCGTGTCGCTTGGTTTCGAGGAGGAAGAGGGTGTCCTGGGACGTCATCAGGAAACAAGCGGGAGGCAAAGGCCTTTTCCCCAATCTGCGCGATTATCAAGTGGTGCGGGAGGCGTTTACTTGGGGGTCGGTGCGAGCCGAGTTGGCTATGCCTGGCGGACTCAACATCGCCTACCATGCGCTGGACCGTCATGTTGTCGAGGGACGCGGCGACAAGCTCGCCCTCCGTTGGCTGGGCAAGAATGCCGAAAAACGCGACATTACCTATCGCGAGCTTTTGGAACTCAGCTGTCGTTTCGCCAATGTCCTGCGCGGTCTGGGTGTCCGTCAGGGCGATCGGGTGTTCAGTCTGCTTGGCCGCGTTCCCGAACTCTACATCGCGGCACTCGGGACATTGCGCAACGGCAGCGTCTTCTCGCCGTTGTTCTCGGCCTTCGGCCCGGAACCGGTGCGCACCCGGATGGCGATCGGTGAGGCAAAGGTCCTTGTGACCACTGCCGCCTTCTACCGCCGCAAGGTGGCCGAATGGCGCCGGGAGCTTCCCGGGCTCGAGTATGTGCTGCTGATCGATGGCAACGCAGCCCAGTCCCTCGACAGCACAATCGACTTCAATGCGGCAATGGCGCAATCCAGTTCTCAATCGCGGCTTGCCGCTACGAGGCCAGAGGACTTGGCGCTGTTGCACTTCACCAGCGGCACCACTGGCCGGCCAAAAGGTGCAATGCACGTGCATGAGGCCGTCCTCGCCCACCACATCACCGGACGATATGCG
>Ga0310915_10001539_pt1 | contig 12010 bp, 20 predicted proteins | sample GREbulkMGAN111_FD_202508 | JGI IMG/M metagenome (GOLD analysis project Ga0310915, IMG submission 202508) | Lab enrichment of tropical soil microbial communities from Luquillo Experimental Forest, Puerto Rico - GRE.bulkMG.AN111 | ecosystem: Environmental > Terrestrial > Soil > Tropical forest >...
CGCGAACGCGGTGGGCGCGCTCGACCCGAACCACACGACCGCACCACAAGATATGACCAAGGTCCAGTTGCCGCACCATCACGGCGATTTTCATTTTGCTTAAGTAGTCGAGCGCGAAACCGGTCCTGATACCATCGGCTGCGAGTTCTTGGTCCGGAACACGGCAAGTTTTGTATAGTATTACTAAACACGCAATGCGAAGAAGCGCCGATGAAATAGGCGCAACTTCGATTTCATTTCGGCCGAAAATGTTTAGCGATCCGGCATCGGTTGTTGACTGAATTTTTTCCGCCCATACAGTCTGCACGACAAGAAAGCAACCGCGCTCACGGCTCCTTAGAGCGTGCACATGCTCGCCCTCGAGGGAATGATGAATTGAAGCTAGTGTTAGTACGTAGGGAGGGCTGATCCATGACCAACCGTCGCCGTTCTGCCACTACTCGTTCGGTGACTGCCCATACCCCTGAGCAACTCCTTGAGCTAACCCAGGAGCATATCCGCCCGCTAATCCCGCTGATCGACCGGCTCAACGAAGCTGGCGCGGAGGACGAGCTGAAGGTGATCAGCAGACAACTCACGCGGCTCTACTTCAGGGCAGCCGCTCCCTAGCGTTAAGTAGCCTCAACAGCCGCTCGGCGCGCCGCAGAACAGGCAGAGCTGCGCCTCGTGTAAGGTCCGTGTAAGCCACCTGTGTAGGGTGCGGGCGTCGGTCTAAACCGGCGCGGATCGCGTAAGCGCCCCGCCAGCCAAAAGCTGGGGGGAAGCGCGGGGCACCGCTGCTCCTCATACCGGAGCGGGCCTCTAAGTAGTCAAGGTGAAGCTGACCGCGAGGGTGCGTGCTAATCCATGAATCATGCTCAGAAGTATCTTGCGCAAGCCAACCGGCAAATCGCCGAATTGACGGTCCAGATCGCTCGCCAGCGTGTAATCGTTAAGGACGCGCTTGACACGGGCCAGCGCTCAGAGATGGCGGAGTCGCTGCTTGATGCGCTCGAAGGAAGCCTTCGCATATTCGAGAAGCACCGGATATTTTTGCTCAGTGGTCAACCGCGAGGATCATCTAAGCGCCCCGACCCGCCGCCTCGGTAACGATGGGCCGGGACTTGCCACGCCGCCGGAACGGTCGCAATGACCATTTTACCAACGCAGCGGCTCGCCGAACGACCGATCCGGCTCAGCCGCGCGTCGCGTTTTGATGCGGTTCGGAATTAGAGGCCAAAGGCACTGAATTCTACGGTGGAACAGCGCCTCTTATCGCGACCAAAGAATCGCCTAGCAGCACGGATCAGCCTGGCCATCGGGAGTCCGCCCTCGTGTGGTTGAGCCTAGCGCGACGGCTGCGCCCGCGATGTGATGCACATCACAAAAAAGCTCTTTGTACCTCTTTGAAAAAAGATTGAGGCGCGCGGCCACAATCCCCTAGCTATGGGCATTATGTTGCGGGTCGGCCTGAGTCGAAACACCGATTACGGGTGGCGTCTGCAACGGAATGGGTTACTGAGTTGCCCCTCTGAACCGCGCCAGTAATCCGGTGGCGGCGGAGAATGGCATGCCCGATTTGGACACAGGAGTAATTGACCTGTGCCGCCGCACTCCTCGCAAATGGAAATCCAAGACGCGGCCGTTCCATCACATGACCAGCATGCCTCCGAACAGAGTGCCGCGCCGCACTCAGGACAAACGGCAAACAAACCGATCTTGCGCATCTGAGTTCTCCCATTCATATGAGTTCAACTCAACTGCACATGCACTCAATTGTTATAGGGGGCGGTATACCGGACTATGGCTTTGGCCCGTGTGATGGCCATCACGAAATGGTCGATTTCAGGCTCAAAAAAACGTAGCGGCTTGCGCTGGCTTCACCGGCCCGATTGACGCGCGATGCAAAAAGAAAGCCCCGGACGTGCCGGGGCTTTAGGACCGACTGAGGAACGTCTAGTGCCACTAGACAGCCCGACGATATCCCAAAGCGTGAGACGCGCAATTAAAAAAGGGGTTGAGACATGCGGCTATAGTCTCTAGCTATCGGCATTATGTTGCAGCGTAGCCTCCCGGCCGGGTTCATCGCGCCGTGCCTCCCTACCAAAACCGATAAACTACAGCTCCTGATACTCGACGCTATCGACGGACAGCAAGCGTGCGGTAATCCCCATCCCGCCGATACAGCTTGTGATTTCAGCGCGGTAATTCGGATTCATGATAATAACGGTGTCACCATCCTGCAAAACCGAGGGAGATACGATTGGCAGGCCGGTGCCCGGCATGAAATACCCGATCTTTTTCTGATTGATGTCAATGGCACCGGCGAGCTGGGAGCCGTCTGGGTCAACGAGCTGTGCGAAGGTCACACCCTTCGAGGACGCGCCCCACAACCACACTGTTCTATTTGCCGCAATCCGTGTCATCCAGGCGCGGTAAACGCGAACGAAGCGATCGCGCCGGTTGGCGAAATTTTCTGCCGCGGCGGTGAATTCACAACGTCCGATGATCCGTCTTTCACCTATTGTTGGGCGAGCTTCCGCCCAAAGGTATTGATCGTTGAACACGCGGTCAATTGACAACAACTCGAAGCCCGCTGCCGCGAGTGCAACGCGCAATGCGTCGCGGGAAAAGATCGAGTAGTGTTCGTAAAACAGATCCTGTGGTTGGAACGTTTCAATAATCCATTCGATATCGGCCGTCTCTAAAAACAGTCGCCCGTCATCATTCGGCTTCATTGTTGCGCAAATTGCGCGCAAGAACGACATGGGATCAGCGACATGCTCGATGGTGTGGCGGGCTACTACAAAGAGGGGACCGTGCGGCACCAGATCAAGTGCGTCCCACCCAAAGTACCGGCGGTGGATTGTTATCCCATCCGTTTCCAGCCCCTCTTTGCCGCGCCAAGCAGGATCGAAGCCGGTCAACGAGGCGAAGCGTTTTGATTGTGCAAGCCCCGTCAGAAAGGAGCCTTGGCCGCATCCCACCTCGACAAGGTGAGTAAGTCGGCCAGACGGAACGCGCGTCAAGATTTGCTCGATCATCGCGGCTACATGGGCGCGGAACTGAGGCGAGCCCATTTGATCGTTGTCGTATGCCTGATCATAAACGACGCGATCGGGTCTGAAGGCTCGGTTCCAGGCGAAACCACAAGCAGCACACAACACAAACTCAAGCTCGCCAACCGGTGCGGCGCGCGCGCTGACGCGGTCAGGCCACACCCGGTTTTGCAGCAAGGGCGCGCTGAAGCGTTTATCAAGCTGGATCGGCGTTGTGCAGTGGCAGATCGGACACAAGGATGCGCGGCAGCCACTTGCGGGCCGTGCTGGCGATACCAGCGACGGATCACTCCGCCGTAGCTCGATCGGCTCGGGCCGGGTGCTTTCTGTCATCGCGATGGCGATGTCGAGCATGCGCGCAGTGTTCTTCAATGGCTGCTGTTCTTCCGTCACGCCCCGCCCTCCTTCGCGGCTTCGCAGATAGCATTGGCAACCGCGAGTGCGTCTGCAAACGGCAGCCACGCGCTCATGAACTCGCGCTCGCGCCGTATTTGCAGCGTGATGCCTTCGGGATCGGAGCGATACACGCGCACTGCAGGCGCTTCCTTGGTCCTGTGGTGCGGATTATATTTCAGAGCGATACTGCGATCGTTTGGTTGTCCCCGATGCTCAATGGTCATTAATCGCTGACACCCTCGCGCGTTGGATAGCTTTGTATCTGCGCTGCGTCTCGTTAACGTCGCACCGCCGCCGTGGTTCCGGCCCCGCGCGCCGACTTCAATTCATCATTCCCTTCGTGGGCGAGCATGTGCACGCTCTAAGGAGCCGTGAGCGCGGTTGCTTTCTTGTCGTGCAGACTGTATGGGCGGAAAAAATTCAGTCAACAACCGATGCCGGATCGCTAAACACTTTCGGCCGAAATGAAATCGAAGTTGCGCCTATTTCATCGGCGCTTCTTCGCATTGCGTGTTTAGTAATACTATACAAAACTTGCGGTGTTCAAAAGCTTCCCGGCGGTTCTTTTTCCTACGATACATTGATCCTTGCGGTCGGCAGCCGCGCGAACGATTTTGGAACACCCGGCGTCACTGAGAACTGTCACTTCATCGACGACATCGGGCAAGCGCTGCTCTTCAGCGACCGGCTGCGCAGCCGGATCCTCATAGCGATTGCGGCCCGCACCGACTTGCATTTGGTGATCGTCGGCGGCGGCGCCACCGGAGTTGAGCTCGCTGCGGAACTGAGTCATTACATGGAGACCTTGTCGAGGTACGCCACCGACGAAATGCCGACGCATCTCCGGATGACGCTGATCGAGAGCGGCCCTCGGCTGTTGGGGCCTTTCCCCGAACGCATCTCCAAATCTGTCGAAGCAAAGCTGCGACAGCTCGGCATCGACGTTAGAACGAATACGAAGGTAGTTGGTGCCGACGCAAAGGGTGTCATCCTAGACGGGGGTCAACGGATCGAGGCGGCGCTGGTGGTCTGGGCTGCCGGCGTCAAGGCGCCGGAGGTTGTCTCGAAGCTCGATGGTCTGGAAGTCAACCACCGGGGACAGATCGTGGTCAGGCCTACGTTACAGAGCAAGGCGGACGACAGGGTGTTCGCTCTCGGCGATTGCTCAAGCTTTTCGGGCGTGGACGGAAGGCCTCTTCCAACGACTGCCCAAGTGGCTCGACAACAGGCCGTCTTCCTTGCACGCAGTCTCGTCGGATATCTCAGGCAAAACAGTCCGCTTGCCGAATTCCATTTCCGCGACGTGGGGAGCCTCGTGTCGCTGGCCGACTACGCTGCCTACGGCACACTCGGCTCCTACGGCTTTTTCCGCGGAGGATTCCTGAGGGGGCACCTTGCTCATCTTGCGCACGCAGCGCTCTATCGGATGCACCAGATGGATCTCTACGGTCCCGTCAGGGGCGGTGTTACTTGGTTCGCCGACGACCTGTATCGCGCCGTTCGCCCGCGTATCCACCTCGGCTGATCCCAGCGTTAGCCTGATCTGCCCGCATTTTGACGTAGTGGACTCGCGCTTCGGGACACTATTGGGACACTGCCGCCGCTTTGCGCTGAAATCCTTACGTTATTTCCGCTAGTACATCGCTCTGGTAGGGAAGTGCTGCTTGCTGCTCAGTCGTTGAGATAACTAAGTTATCCGATCTCGACCGCCGCGCGCGTCCAGCGAAAATCCAGCATCCCCACGGAATGGTGGGGCTGGGGCGGCCTCGATCGGCTCGCTCGATCGCTCGAACGACGATCGAGAACCCTAGGGGGCTTTCGACTGATGACGTGACGATCGGCGCCGGGGCGGACGGGTTGTGCCTCCGCAGATCGAGTCATTTCGTGGGTTTTGTGACCGAGGGTTGGGGCGTAGAGGGATGCGCCAAGGCGCAGGGGATGCGTTTAATTCTCATGGCTCATTTCGCTCTTCTCGTAGGAAAGAGGTTGCGGCATCGAGTGCACAGTCTCGTCGTTGATGATATCGTTAGGGCAAAGGGCAATCTCTCTCGCACGGCTGGCGTATCCATTGTGATGGCGGTCGCCTCGTTCAGTTTTTGGCGACGGGCTTCGCGCCGGAAAACTTGATGACTTTTCCCGACTTCTTGGTGTCGTCAGCTATGAGCTCCTCGAAGTCGGAGGGTGAACCTGCCAACACACTGCCGCCCAGGTCGGCAAACCGCGCCCTCAGTTTGGGATCGGCGAGGCCTGCATTGATCTCCGCATTGAGCTTCCCGATGATCTCGGACGGCGTGTTCTTGGGCGCATGGAGGCCAACCCACTGGCTTGCCTCGAAACCTGGCACGAAATCGCCAATGGTCGGGATATCCGGCAGGGCCTCTGAGCGGGTTGCTGTCGTCACGGCCAACGCGCGTAGTCTGTTAGCCCGGATGTATGCGATCGACGCCGCCATGTCGGTGAATGTCACGTGAATTTGCCCACCGAGAAGATCCGTAATCGCGGGCCCCGCCCCGCGATACGGTACGTGCACCAGATTGACGCCGGTCATCATCTTGAACAACTCACCAGTCACATGGGCTGGGCTTCCGTTGCCGCCCGAGCCCATGCTGATCTTGCCGGGATTGGCCTTGGCATAGGCGATGAACTCGGGAACTGTCGTGACCGGAACCGATGGATTCACCTGCATGACATGGGGCAAGCGGACGATGCTAGCGCTCGGCGCGATATCGCGGATAAAATTGTAATTGAGCTTTTCGTAAAGCGTCGCGTTGATCGCGGCGGTACTGCCGACCACGAGGAGCGTATAGCCGTCCGCAGGGGCGCGTACGACGGCCTCAATACCGATATTGCCACCGCCTCCCGTACGGTTCTCAATGAGGAATTGCTGGCCGAGCCGCTCCGACAGCCATTGACCGATCAGGCGCGCAGCGATGTCGTTCGCCCCACCGGGGGCAAAGGGGACGGATGATGCGTACCGGCCGCGACGGATAGGCTTGCGCCCAAGCGAAGCGGGAGACAAACGGCAGAGCGACAGCGCCTCCGACTGCGATACGCAGAAATTGTCTTCGCGCTACGCGCCTCATCTTGCACATGCGGTCCTCCTTCAAACTTTGTTGGAAGGCAGTTGTCCGCTTCTTTTGGAAGGTCCTTGGAGTGACCCTCGCTTGCGCCGGCCAGCACCCGGCCGCGTGTGCATCCAGTTGCCCCTTATCACGCGAACAAGAAGATCAAGGAACAGCTCGCGCTCGTAGGGCTTAAGTGGTGCAAGGACGCGGGCATTGGCGGCATGATTTTTGGGAATCAGACGTTGGCGCAGTTTCTTTCCACGCGGCGTGAGATGCAGCTCGCGTGCTCGGCGATCCGCGCCATTGATGCGTCGGTCCACAAGACCCATCGTCTCCAGTTGATCAACAACCTGACTGGCATTGACGGGAACGATTCCGACGGATTCGGCCAATCGGCGCTGGTCGATCCCCGCAATTCGATCGATACAGGCGAGCGTGGTCCATTGGAGCGGCGTCAAATCTTCGCCGACCAGAGATTCGGCCACCATCGCCGTGCAGATTTGTTGGAAGTGCCGCGACAGGTAGAGCGGTCGACGAAAGTCCAGAAGAATTGGGACATCGCGCCGCGGCGGCGATGATTTGCTGCCATTCCCAAGAAGGTGGCGCTTCGTCGAGGTTCCGGGGCTGCCCACGACATGACCCCAATGATAATTATAATGATTAAATTATTGTGATTATAATTATAACTATAAGAGCTGTCAAGGGTGTACTTTCAGAAAAACGATCGTCGGCGAGGACGCCGCTCAGTGCCACGAAGCGACATATGCAGTGTATCTGCTTATTCGATCACTTGGTCGGCACGCACCAAAATCTCTGGTGAAATCTTGACGCCGATGGCCTTGGCGGTTTTGAGGTTGAGGACCAACTCAAACTTGGTCGGCCGCTCGACCGGAAGTTCGGCCGGCTTCGCCCCGCGGAGAATCTTGTCGACATAGTCGCCAGCGCGACGAAACAACGCGAGGTGCGTAACGCACTGGTACGACCCACCGCGCCCAAACTTGTCCGTGATCGAATGACAATCAAACAATCAACCTATCAATGGTTCAATCGCTGAGTTGGGTACTCTTTGATGCGCAAGTTGACTCCAGTGCAACGATGTTAGCCGACAATCCCAAAGTCGAGAAGTTCACGACACGTGATGGCTTTTTGATCATCGATTGATCGAACATTTCAGTGATCTCGAAGCTTCCGGTTTCAATCGCGCGCTGCAGTTGCTGGGGCTCAAGATAGAAAGATTTCTCAACCAAGTCCCGTTGTGGGTTTAGAGTAGTGAGGTCGATTACGCTGTCGCCTATCTTGGCTCGGATCATCGGCGGAGTGCGACTTTCCTTCGCAGTGAGCTCCTGGTGGTACATGAACCGTATACTCGGATGAAAGGGGCTACACGTGAGTCCAGCGGTTCTAGTTCGATATTGGTCGCCGGTATCTCCAGTCGGATAGGTAACGGATTTCAACAAAAGAAATTCTCCTGCCGGTCCGTGATAGGCGAACCACGGCGTCTCGTAGACGCCACGGGTCTCAAAACCGAACCGTTGCATCTCGCCTCGGCTCAGCCCACGGAAAGTGCGAGAGGGAATCTTTGCGGCCGCGTCAACAAGGCCCGGGTCGACGCCCATGGCCACGACGTAGCGCCGCAAAAGAATTCTCGGCCTTCTCGATTTCGCCGCCGATGCTGGAATGAATTCGAAGCGTGGCGCCTGGGTCCACATGGCGTGTCAAGGCGCCAACCATTGCATAGACGCACGCCGATGCACAGCGCGCTCCGCCGTAGTACAGCCTTGCCTTGTGCTCGCGCTTTGACTGCATGAGGTGCCGGCACGCATCATCGAGTGGAAATCCAAGACGGCACCCTTCCACAACGGTGCGAGCGACGCCGGCAGTCATTCGGTTCTCACGTAGTATTGATCCGATCTGCACCGCTTCGCGCAGCAAGCCGCTATCCGAGTTGAAGAAGATTGGCAGGTCCCGCTTCCCCGAGACAGCCAAGAACTCCCGGAACCGCTGGGCGGTACCCTCATCGAATCTGCCCTGCCCAGCAATCCACTCGGTGCAGCCTCGCCCGCAGGCGTTTGGCTCACCCATGGCAACCACAAAAATCATTGGCTCGCTTTCGACCTTTGCGAGTAGGCGTTCGAGCTCTTTGGGATCGTCGCTCGCAGCAATCGCAACCACCGGAAGGCAGCAAAGCGCCGCCGCCAGACACCCCATAAATTTGCGAATCATAACACCGCTTCGTGCTGAGCACCGACCTGAAATGCTACTATGCCTCTATCAACCACCTGATGCTACTGGATCAGTTGGCGGTTCATATCAAGGATCGGCGGGTGCTGAAAAATCCCGTCAGCTATCTCAGGCGAACAGCACAGCGAGGCGGCACGACTGCGCAAGAGGCATAAACACGCCGAGGTAAATGGCAGTCGGTAGATTGACAGGTTGTTCAGCGACGGTCGTCACTTGAAGAATTAGGCACGCCAGCGATGCGCGATGCATGGCTGTGCACTCCAATAGTTTTGGAACCGAGATTCTCTAGATGAAATCTCAAACCGGCATCAATGTTCGCGTTTTCCGGGCCCTCTTGCAAGGCAGACGCGAGGTACTGACTGCTACCAGCACTAATCATCTATGCTGCGATCCGCCGCCGCTGCCGGGGCGCGCGTTCATGAACGCGCGCCAGCGGTTCGGGCAGCAGCGCATCGAAGTGCGCGCGCAGGATGTCTCGCAGCACCGTCTGCCGCAGGCGACCTGAAGGGTGACGAGGCGGGCAAAAAGGGGAAGACGGGCAATGAGGCGGGGCTAGGCTTTTTGGTCGTCATCGTTCATCGGTGTGGCATATCCTCCAATGAAGGACATTCGCGGGCAGCAGGCCTGGGCCAGGAGGATCGAAAAACCAACTCAGCGGGCTCGGCTGAAGTCACGGAGAGGCGGCGGGGGAACTGCGGGATCACCGTGGGGGCTATGGGCGCGAAGGTAAAGTCTGGGTATTCTTGTTATGCTGACATTCACCGCCGTCATGAATGCGCGGGATGGGAGAAAACGATGTTTTTGCTGGCACGGTACACGGTCGCAGCGGCGGTCTTCCTGAGTGCATCGGCTGCAAGCGCGGTTGAAGACGCGACCTTGAGCGCGGATCGTATGCTGCCTGCATGTACGGCTTTCATCGCCGACAGGGCTCCTCGTGAGATCGATGGGGTGTTCCAGGCGGGGCGCTGCATCGGACTTATGCAAGGTCTTGGATATGCATCGCGGCTCCTTGGCGTTTGCCCACCAGACGACGTGACATCGGCTCTAAGAGCGCGTGTGGTCGTTACATACGTCGTGGCGCATCCCGAGCGGATGCACGAAGATTTTCGAGTGCTTGCGGTCGAGGCGATGCAGAAGACGTGGCCGTGCAAGTGACGGAAGGGGACGGTTATTACCTAAGCCATGATCGTGGCTAAGGTCACTCCTCGCCCAGCTTGTCGGCTAGCTTGCGCCGCGCCTGCCTCTCGCGCCTGAGCACCCGCTCCAGCGCCTGCGTGCACAGACATTGACAGCGCGGGCGATGGCTTGCGAGCCTTTGAACTCCGTCGGCACTCAGGCGACCAGGAACAGGAGATTGTCAATGCACCGAATGGCCTTCATATCTGTCTTGCTCGCGACATGTACTATACTTTGTGCGAGTATCCGTCCCTCCGCAGCTTGGGAATTGGTGACCCGGGAAGAGGTCAAACGGGAGAGCACCGCCCCTCATCATAAAGCAGCTCATGCCGCTGCTCGACCTGGTGCACCAATAATAACGGTAGAAGAACCCAATCCGAAGCGACGGATAACGCCGCCTGTAACGGTTCGCGTTACTTTCAGGCCACAGGATGGTGCCACCATTGATCCAAGAACGTTCCGTGCCACGTACGGATGGCTTGGAATCGATATTACCCGCCACATAGTTGCAAATGCTAAACTCAGCGAGTCGGGGCTAGTGGCCAAGAACGCTAGTGTCCCAGCCGGGTCTTATAGAGTGACGCTGCGAGTAGCAGATAACAGGCATCGAGTCGGTACGCGCACGGTTGAATTCACTGTGCATAAACGGTGATCACCTGGTCAACAAGATCAGACGCATATGTAAGAACGGTGCGGGTTCGCGAGAGTCTGTCTTTGCCGACCATCGGAAAGTGCATGCGTTCAAGCCTGTTCTTGGCAATGATGCTGGCGGCATCCAGCTTGGCGGAAGCGGAGACACCGCTGACGATCGAGCAACTGCTCGCGCAAGGATGGGAGATCGCGGGCTATGCGAGCGGCTATGATAATCGTACTTCGCTGATCCTGTTCCGCCACCCGGGCGTAAACGCGCTCAATTGCTACGAGCTGCGGTAAGGCCGGTGGATACTCTTCCCGGGAAAGGTCCGCCTAGCACCTCGTGCCGCGGGCTGCGGCGGCGCGGTCGGCAGGGCGTACTGCGCGACCTGGGCCGGCGTGACCGCGACGCGGGTGAAGGTCACCCTGCCTCCGAGGTCGCTGACGAACGCCTCGACATCCTCTTTCATGGTCACGAACATGTGGCCGCCGGACGGATCGTGGTCTCCTACGTGGAGGACCTCGAACGGCCTGTCGCTCTTCGAGACTTCAACGGCGAAGCCGTGCTTGAACGTGAGGCTCGCCCGACGCGACGACCCGGATGCCGGTCGGGAGCGGGGCAGGCGGCGGGCCGACCCCGGCAGAGATCCCGACCGGCTCCACGCAGCGAGCATCCAGGCGCAGAACTCTATGCAACAGCTGGCCCGGGTGGCGCTCGCCGACAGCTTCTTGGACCGCGCGGGCGAGCAAGTCACGGTGCCACTTAGTCGCAAGCGCGGCGTAATCGGCCTTGGGCCAGGTTTCAAACTTATGGGGGGCCTTCGATGAGGGACAGCGCCCAAGTCACTTCCCCCGGTGCGATCAACAGCATGATCCCGGCTATGAGCACCAGACCCACGAGACAGAATAGGAGCACATGCTCGCGCATGTCGGCGCCTATAGCGCTTACGCCACCCCCGCCGTGTGAACCAGTTCACATGCGCTGCGCGCCAATGCGTCGCACGGCCCTTGCCCCCGCGCTGCTACCCGTGCCACACCGGTCCTAGCGTCCTGATCACATCGCCCTGGATGGAGGCGATCATGTGGGAAGCAAGACCCGGCCGGAAAGCCGGTGACTGTGCCGACGAGGTGACCTTGTCTTGCAAGGGGGCAAAGAGCCGAACGAGCGGTCGCAACCTTCGTTCGACCGGAACGAAGGCGAGAAACTCACGTTGACCGCTTTCGCGCATCCCAACGCCGATCTGGAAGAGCAGCTTAACGCATCTAGGCGCGAGCTCGCCGAGGCGCGCGAGCAGCTTGCAGAGGCGCTGGAGCAGCAGACGGCCACCTCCGAGGTGCTGCAAGTCATCAGCAGCTTCCCGGGCGATTTGGAGCCCGTGTTCCAATCGATGCTGGAGAACGCGACGCGCATCTGCGACGCTCAGTTCGGGAATTTGTATCTCTGCGAGGGAGACGCATTTC
>Ga0310915_10001542_pt1 | contig 12007 bp, 10 predicted proteins | sample GREbulkMGAN111_FD_202508 | JGI IMG/M metagenome (GOLD analysis project Ga0310915, IMG submission 202508) | Lab enrichment of tropical soil microbial communities from Luquillo Experimental Forest, Puerto Rico - GRE.bulkMG.AN111 | ecosystem: Environmental > Terrestrial > Soil > Tropical forest >...
CGGATCGAGAAGGAGAACACGACCATCATCGATGGCGCCGGCAGCAAGGACGACATCGTCGCCCGCACCGGTCAGATCCGGGCGCAGATTGAGGAGACGACCTCCGATTACGACCGCGAGAAGCTGGAGGAGCGTCTGGCCAAGCTGGCGGGTGGGGTCGCGGTCATCCGCGTCGGCGGCAGCAGCGAGGTCGAGGTCAAGGAACGCAAGGATCGCGTCGACGACGCCATGCACGCAACCAAGGCCGCGGTCGAGGAAGGCGTCGTCGCCGGCGGCGGCGTGGCGCTGCTCTTTGCCAGCAAAGTTCTGGCCGCTCTCAACCCCGTGAACAACGACCAGAAGGTCGGCATTGACATCGTCCGCAAGGCTATCCAGTCGCCGGTCCGGCAAATCGCGGAGAATTCCGGCGTTGAGGGCTCGATCGTCGTTGGCAAGCTGACCGACAAGAACGAGCCGAACTTCGGTTATGACGCGCAGTCGGGCGACTACAAGGACTTGGTAGCGGCCGGGATCATCGATCCGACCAAGGTCGTCCGGGTAGCATTGCAGGATGCCGCCTCGGTCGCCGGGCTCTTGATCACGACCGAGGCAATGGTGGCCGACCGGCCCGAGCCCAAGGCTGCACCGGGCATGCCGCCGGGTGGCATGGGCGGTATGGGCGGCATGGACTACTAAGCACCGGGACAGGGCCATCGACTCTCCCGCCCTAAGGGTGAGGCGATGGCTTCGGTCAATGAAGCATTGCCTATCCGGACATTCGCCGGAGACCGGTCTCCGGCGAATGTCGCGCAGAAAAATAAAATCCGCCGACTCGAATAAAATCAGTGGTGCTGATCTGAACGACTTTCTCTTTGCCTCTGTCGGAGATCAACGAAACGGAATGCCGCTCAACCTCGTTTCGGCGTTGACGCGACTTGACGTAGACCCATGGGAGGCGGCCGCCCGGCTTGCGGCGTTGCCAAAATCCCTCGCGGCTGAGGCGCTCGCGCCGATGATTGCTCAGTTGCCTATCTTTAGGCGGCAGCAATCGGACAACCTGGTCATCAGCCAGCGATTGGTTGAGCTCTTACCAGCAGGCCAGCAGGCGGCCACGGCGGGTCCAGAGCAGGCTGTCGCAGAGAAGAAGAAATACTTTGACACCGTGATCGTGCTCGGCTGCCTTGCCCTTGGGGCGGCAGTGCTCTACGCCGTGTTGTGATCTGACCGACCCACCGATCGGGTTCACTTGGCAAGGAAAACCATGAAATACCTCGTTCCGCCGATCGTGATCCCGATCCCCTTATTCATTGGCGTCGCTGCCTATGGGCTGCTCAGGCCGCCGATTGTCGCCGTAAGCCATCTCCCCGCTGCCGCAGCGAACTCGCAGCCTGGTTAGCGCGGGTAATGGACGCAATGGCCACCGGTTTTGCAACGAACTCACCCTTTCCAGGGCTATATGTCTGACCACAAGTTTGCAGTAGGGCAGAACGTGGAATTCTCGCCCGATTGGCCTATCGACGATACGACCAAAGGCCAATACACGGTTGTCGCGCTCTATCCCGAGACGGGGCAATATCCCGCAGTATCGCATCAAGAGCAAGCGGGATGGGCACGAACGTATGGTTCAGGAGGACCGGCTCGACCGGGCTGCTGAATTCGGTACCTACCAAGAACAGCTTTGCGGCGATGTTCAACCGGTTGCGGTACGGACAACGGGGGGAGGGACACATTTCGCGACCCCATTGACGGAATGTGACCAAATGGCGGCGCCGCGAGGGACAGGAACGTAACTGGAGCGGGTTTCGCTCTCACCGGCATCAGCGTCCGGGCGGTGGCCGGGGTCGGGTTGACTACCGCCCACCCTGAGTTTGCATTCTCGGGGTCAAATTCGGCGGGTGCTGGCCACGGGTGGGCTAGCCCTGAACTTTGCTGCGCCGGCGCGGACCTTGGCGGCTCGGACAATGCGGCCCAACCAAAACGAGGTTTCATCGGCAACAACATCGATTGACAGCCAGAGCTCGGTAAAGGAGAAACGAGATGTTCGTCCGACTGAAGCTGGAAGAGACGCGCGAAGGGCTGGTGGCGACAATTTCCCAACGAAGTGACGACGGCAAGATCACCGGGCGTCCTTCGATTTTTCTCGTTCGCGGCAAGGAAGAGGCAAAACAAAGAGCGAAAGCAGTGGCGCGAGAGTTGGGATTAAAGACCTATGGTGTCGTCGACAAGACTTCCAGTCGCGTGCCGCCATCGGATCGCCCCGCCACCCGCAATCGCATATGATCCGACTCGGAAAACGTCGGAAGCGGCCGCCATGCAGATTCGACTGGGCTACGAACTCATCTACGATTGTCCGCAGCCGACACCTATGCTGCTGATGCTGAACGTCCACTACACGCGCGTCTCTGACGTGGTGGTGCCCGATCACCTCGTCACCAGTCCGTCGATCCCGATCCGTGCTTTCCGCGACGGCTTTGGCAACTGGTGCAGCCGGATCGTGGCGCCGGCCGGCCGGACCCGGCTGTCCGCCAGCGGAATCGTCAACGACACGGGCGAGCCGGATGTGGTCGCCAGCGAGACGCAGCAGCACGCCGTTGAGGATCTGCCCGACAAGGCTTTGGCGTACCTGTTGGGCAGCCGTTATTGCGAGACCGACCGGCTCTCCGACATCGCCTGGTCGCTGTTCGGGAAGACGCCGCTCGGCTGGGGCCGCGTCCAGGCCATCTGCGACTACGTCCACCAGCACATCGCCTTTGGCTACGAACACGCGCGTGCCGGCAGGACAGGTTGGGAAGCGTTCTGCGATCGCACCGGCGTTTGCCGGGACTATGCTCACCTGGCGGTCGCCTTCTGTCGCTGCATGAACATTCCGGCGCGATACTGCACCGGTTATCTGGGTGATATCGGCGTGCCGGCCTCGGACGCGCCGATGGATTTCGCAGCCTGGTTCGAAGCCTATGTCGGCGGCAAGTGGTACACCTTTGACGCTCGGAACAACATCCCGCGCATCGGCTGGGTGCTGATCGCCCGTGGTCGCGACGCGGCGGATGTCGCGATAAGCACGACTTTCGGACCGAATACGCTCCACAGCTTTACGGTACTGACCGAAGAAGTTGCCGCGGTGGAATGACCCAGGCCGGTTCCGCGCTAGCGCGGCTGCCCGCCCGCGGCTGGAGCGGCGGCATAGCCGACGATAATCGGCGGCGCCGGGCGATCGCCGAATTGGCCGATAACGTTTGGTAAAACGGAGATCGGTGACCGATCGTGGCGTGACCTCAAACCCAGACGAAGCCAACAGACCAGATCTCCGACATTGGTGTCACCCCTTGATCAACCGACTGGTGAATGGGACACCACCGATCACTAGTGCCGTCCAACTTAGATCAGTGGCGTTGAGGGTAACCCAATGTTTCCATCCTTCACGGATGACTCCCATCCGGCTCGAAGTGTTTTCCCGACGCACGACACGGTCTCCGCGTGTCAGTTGCGGTGCTGTTTCGTTCGGCTGTGCGTCCCTCGCTAGGACTGCGGCGAGTTCCACAGCAGTTATCTCGACGATCTGAGTCAACATTGGATTCGTGGGTCACGCCGGTAGCCGCATCAGCGTTGAAATCCCCCTGTAGGCCGGAACCGACAAGGTCTGAAGCAGCTCCTCATCCGTCTCCACCGTGTAGGTTCCCGCAGGCTGCACCTCGTCTATTCCGCTCAGATTGAACGGATGCGTGAAGGTGACCGTCCTGCTGGATGTCCGCACGGTAATCGGTGACCTCGATCTTCAATCAACGTTCCCCCGGTGGGGGATGCATTCAGGGCACGGGACGGAGCCGCTCTGGTAGCCTCCACTGATCGCCTCAAAACGACGTGCCGGCGCGCCGCCGTTCGCTTCGGAGTCGGGTTTCTAAGTCAATCTGCCGAGCTTTTCTGCACAAGCGCTCGCAACTGCCGAATTCGGTGTGCTGCTCCCAGGCATGGTCGCCCAGCCGCCCTTCTCGATCAGTGAGCGACGGTCCCAAGACGAGGAAACCTTGTTGAATGCGACGAGTTTTGCTGCGGCATCGGTTTGCTGCTGGAATCTTTCGACACAGATCGGAGCCAGCGCCTCGACGACCGCGGTTTCAGCGCGCTGAGTTGCCATTTTCTCCGCAGTGCTGCCGAGTGTCCATCCGAGCTGGGAGAACCCGACGGCCGCGAACGCTACAGCGCCGACCACTGCACCCCACATCGCTGGTTTCACTCCGGGATGGATCTTCATTTCGTCACCTTGGTTTGCGAGAAGAGAAATTCTCTGGTTTCAGGTCAGTCTGCCAACATAGGCCGCGGCGAGCGGGCGAAGATAGATTCGGAAACTACTCAGACGACCCTCGCCCGGCTCAACTGTCGGATATCGGCGACGGTGCCTGCTTAACCTTTTCCGCCCAAGGTCACGCGAGCACGGCGAGATCGACAGGCGCACGGTGCCATCCCCGGCAAGCACGTCGGGTCTGCCGCGGGGCCCTTGGGCGATAGCCGTAGGCGAGCGGCATTGCGAACCCATCCTGGGTCGCCGATTAGCATGTTGACTGCGGGCGACTGCTGCCTTATCCGCCCGAGGGGCGCTGCATCAGCACGGGTCGACTTCCCCGCGCTACGCCGACCGGCGCCTGGGAGAGCGTATCCGATGTCGCTCGTCGCTGCCACTGAACACCTCGCCACGCCATCCCGCGTTGTTCGGCGAACGACGTCGGCAGCAGCGCTCGCTGCTCTCCGGCAAGCGACTCTCAGACAATCGTCCCGCTAGATTCCGCTATGGAATATCGAGCCAGTGAACTCGCGGCAGACCGCATCATACACGTGGTGGGCACTCTAGCGGGTACAGTCGGCTCGGCCATCCTGGTGGGTATCGCCGCGGCAGGTGCTGTCCTACCGACTTTCTCCTCGAGCCTCGTCTATTCCGTTTGCCTTGTCGCGATGCTCGGCTGCTCGGCCGCCTACAACCTTGCCTCCAACCCGTCTCGACGAGAGTTTCTGCGTCAACTTGATCACGCCGCAATCTTTCTGATGATCGCCGGTACTTACACGCCATTCACGACGTGCCGACTACACGGTGTTTGGGCGATCGCGATGACAACCGCGGTTTGGACTGGAGCGGTCACTGGAGCCGTCATGAAGCTGATCTGTCCACGTCGTCTCGAGCAAGTTTCTATCGTTGCTTACTTGGTTCTGGGGTGGATAATACTAGTGGGGATGAGGCCCCTGCTAAGCTCGGTGGACCTTCAGACGGCGGTTTTGATCGGAGCTGGCGGCGTGCTCTATTCTATCGGGACCGGCTTTTATCTCTGGCGGGCGCTGCCTTTCCACCACGTGATATGGCACGGCTTCGTGCTGGTCGCAGCTAGCTGTCATTACGCGGCCATTCTGCATGGGGTGGTGTTGGCCCTATCGTGAGCCCGCCACCTTGCACCGATCTGAAAACGCCGCGCTTTTGACCATCCGTTCGCCGGGCGCGGTATCCGACAGGACGCACACGCGTGTCGACGGGCCAGAGACTGGTGCCTCAATCTGCATGGACTCGCGGGATCTTATCGAGGTTGTTCTGGATTCTGCGGCTGAGCGGCTTATCTAAATACGCCACCAATGACTAAGGCCAAAAAGATCAACGCAGTGGCCAAGAGCAATCCGGCAACAATCTGCTTTCTATGCGCGATGCCGCGTCGAGCAACCGGTCTGCGAGTTTGCCGGCGCGGATCTGATTTGGTGGACCGCAATTTCTACTACGGGGCGTAGATGATGGAAAGAACAGCCTGTAGCATGGGCGTCTACTGCCGGTAGCTGAAAGTAAGGCAGCGGCTGCGGCGATTACGTCAACACCCGAAAAAAATCTGAGTTGGCTGACCTTGCGGGACGAACCGTCTGCCCTTCGACACGGCGCTCCTGATAGCCATACCGCTCGCCTCCTCGCTTTCAGGTCTTCGGTCCATCAGCTTGCGCAGCAACTCCCGACCGCGGAACACGCGCGAACGGATCGTCCCGACCGGCACTTCGAGGATCACTGCGGCCTCCTGATACGATGTCCCCTCCAGACCAATTAGCAAAATCACCCGGCGTTGCTCCTCGGAAATGCAAGCGAGAGCACGATCGAGATCGCGCAACGACAGCCTCCCTGTCGGATCGGTTGCCGTTGTGGGAAATGGCCACTTATCGTCGAACTCGACGGCAACGCCTTCGCGCACGCTGCGCCGGACGCCGTTTACATTCTGGTTGTGCATTATCGTGAAAAGCCAAGCGCGGAGATTGCTATCGTACCGCGAGCGATGCTGCTGCGCTATTGCGCGGAGGAGGGTGTCCTGGACGAGATCATCGGCCCGGAACACATCGTGGGTCAACGCGCGGGCATAGCGTCGCAGGCGCGGGATTTCCTTTTCGAGAAGCGAACTGAAATCGTTCATCTTAACCGCTCATGTTCTAGGAAAGTATCGGCTGCGTGCGGTGCCTGAGCGAAGGGCGTAGACGCAATCTCGAGTACGATGAAGCCCAGTCCTTCCAGGATCTCCTTCTCTGCGGCTCTCCGCAACTGATCGGGGATGACCTTCACGCCGGCCTCGCCGGGTCGTCGCGGATTTCGGTATCGGATCTTCAAAGCCACCCACATCACTCTTTGGCGCCCGGACCTGTTGAAGATGTCAGCGAGATCCGATCACGGGCAGCTTCGGAAACTACCTACGACGGGTGGGCTGATGCGACGAAGTCACCCGCGTCCCCGTTGTGGAGAGAGCCGCGCAGGGATCCTTTCGACGGCCGCACCGCGTCTCGGTCAGCGGAGAGATTGCAACGCGGTGCCTGGGTCGGCGGCGAGCGCCAAGCGGATCAGTGCTGAAAGCGAGTGCGAGCCGGTCTTCTTCATTACGGCGGCGCGATGGTTCTCGACTGTGCGCTGGCTGATGCCGAGGTCGGCGGCAATGTTCTTGCTGGGATGGCCGGCGAGCACCAGCTCCATGATCTGGCGCTGACGCGCGGTCAGACCCGCGAGGCGCGTCGCCGCCGCCTCCCGCCGAACCGACAACTTGCCCGAATCCCGGATGTGTTCGAGGGCATGCTCGATGCTGACGAACAGTTCGTCGCGGCGGATCGGCTTCTCGATGAAATCCGCAGCCCCGGCCCTCATCGCTTCGACCGCCATCGGCACGTCGCCCTGGCCGGTGATCATGATGGACGCCAGCCGGCTACCCTCGCCCTTGAGCCGCTGCAGCAGCGCGAGCCCGCCCATGCCGGGCATCCGGGCATCGACCAGTAGGCACCCTTCGCCGCCGGGACGATAGGCATCAAGGAACGCCTCGGAACTGGTATAGGTCTCGACTGTCCGGCCATCTCCCCGGAGTAGATCGCGCAGCGCCTCGCGCACCGCGCTGTCATCGTCGACCACGAAGATGGTCGGTGGTCGCTGGTTGCCGGCCGCTTCGGCAGGTCGCCGAGTGCTTGCCGGCACCCGTGGCCGCAACTCGGCGAGGCAGCGCCGGATCAGCTCCATCAGCTCGCTGGCCTTCACCGGCTTGTTCAGGTGCAGGTGGCCGCCCTGGGCGATCTCGCGCAAGGCGGAGGTCGAGATGTCGCCGGTGAGGATGACCGCCGGGATCTCGTTACCGAGCACCTCCCGCAGGCCAGAGACGACCTGGAGACCGTTCAGACCCTGCGGCAGATTGTAGTCGGCGACGACGAGGTCCGGGCGTATCGCCCCTCGCTCTGCCAGTTCCAGCGCCGTTCTTCCATCCTCGGCCGTCGTCGTGCTGTGACCCTCGCCCTCGAGCAGGAGTGCCAGCATCTCGCGCACTGAAGGGTCGTCCTCGACGACCAGGATCGCCCCGCTCTGGGGCGTGCTTTCCCGTACCTCGCTGCGGTCGAGCCGAGGCTGCCACTGCGACGCATCTTGTCCAAGCGGCACCTCGACGGCGAAGACCGAGCCCTTGCCTGGACGGGATCGGACATCGATAGCGTGGCCCAATAGGTCTGCCAGGCGCTCCACAATGGCCAGACCAAGACCGAGGCCCTTGCTGCGCTCGCGCGCCGGATTGTTGAGCTGATGGAACTCCGCGAAGATTGCTTCAAGTTCCTCCTCGGGAATGCCGATCCCGCTGTCCCAGACCTCTATGCGCACCTTGTCGCCGCGCCGGCGGCAGCCCAGCAGGATCTTGCCCTTGTTGGTGTATTTCACAGCATTCGAGAGCAGGTTGCGGATCATCTGCTCGAGCAGGTGTGGATCGCTGTGGACCCTGAGGCTGCTCGGGACGACGCGCCAGCCGAGGTGACGCGCTGCTGCGTGAAAGGTGAACTGCGTCCGCAGGCGCTCCAGCACGGCATTGATCGGGAAACCGACCATCTCTCGGCGGACAATCCCCGCCTCCAGCTGGTTGATGTCTAGGAGCGTGTCCAGCATGCTCGACATCGTGCTCACGGTCTCGTCGAGTCTGCCGACCAAGCCCAACGTGGCATCGTCCTTGAGCTTCCTCGCCAACATCTCATGGAGCAGGCTGATCGTCTGCAACGGCTGGCGCAGGTCGTGGCTGGCGGCGGCAAGGAACCGTGACTTGCCGAGGTTGGCCTGCTCGGCTTGCCGCTTGGCGGCCTCCAACGCCTCGGTATTTTGCTTGCGTTCGGTGATGTCTTCGATCGCCAGCAGGATCTTTCGCGTGGCCAGGGGCTCCTCGCGGATCTCCAGCGCGCTCACAAGCAACGATCGCATTCCACGCGACGGCAGCTCGACGTCGATTTCGCGATCCTCGGTGACTCCCTCGCCGAGCCGTAGGCGGTCGAGGAAGCCGCGCAGCGTCGCGATGTCGAGGCGGCCATCATCGACCGCGTCGAGTTGTCGACCCACGGTCTGCTCAGGCTCGACCGAAAACGTGCTGTAGAAGGAGCGGCTCGCGGAGATGACATAAAGCTCCTCGTCGAGCACGACGAGCGGCTGGCGAACGGTGTTGATGATGCTGTCGGAATATGACCGCGCTGCCTCGATTGCCCGTTCGGCCGTTTTCCGCTCGGATATGTCGGCGAAGGTGATAACCACTCCCGCAACCCGGGCGTCCTGGGTGCGGTAGGGCAGAATGCGACGGATGTACCACGCTCCGTTGTCGGCCTCGACCTCGCGGTTCGCCGGCACCTCGCCGGCTAGAACCATCCCGGCATCCGCGAGCAGGCGAGTGTCGTGAATGCGCCGGGCCAGGTCGACGAGCGGCCGGCCGATGTCGGTGGCAATGACGCGGAACAGCAATTTGGCCGCCGGCGTGAAGAAGCGGATGTTGAGGTCGCTGTCCAGGAACAAGGTCGCGACGCCGGAGCTGTCCAGAATGTTCTGCAAATCATTGGACGTGCTGCGTTGGCGTTCGAGCGTCTCCTGAAGCTGACTGTTGAGGGCGGTGAGCTCTTCGTTCAGCGACTGCAGCTCCTCCCGCGAGGTCATCAGCTCCTCGTTGGTAGACTGGAACTCCTCGTTCGCCGACATGGCTTCCTGGTTGACCGCCTTCTGCTCCTCGTTGGCGATCTCAAGTTCGTGGATGGCGTTCTGCAGCTCCTTGCGGGTAGCGTCGAGCTCCTGCTCGAGCTCGGCGATCCGCGAGAGGTCGTCCGGTGGCTCGTCCGGTCGGCCCGACCTCGGCTCGCGCTCGGGTTCGTCGAAGATGCTCACCAGCAGCAATTCCTCGCCCTCGCGCTGCACCGGATGGACCTCGATGCGGACCGCGACAGCACTGCCGGCATAGCTCGCCTGGGCGCCCGTGACGATCGCAAGCGCGTGACCCCGGCTCGCTTGGCGGATCGCCGCTCTGAGCTTGTCGCGCAAGCCCTCGCGAGCCATGGCGAACAGGTCGCGGCTGGGCTCGCCCGCGGCCACTCGCAAATAGCGGTCGGTCGGTCCCGAGAAATAGAGGCACTCGTGCTTGCGGTTGATCAGGACCGAAGCGGGGGCGTAGCTCGCGAGCAGCAGCTGTTGCGTGAAGTCGCGAGCGCGCTGAAGCCTTGAGCTGCGACCGGGCGCGTCTGTCCCGGCCATAATGTTCGGACGCCCCCTCCCGGACCGATCGGAAAATCGACCTCGCCCGGGCGAGTGTGGCCGATCTGCCGATAGATCCGCTGCTTCTTGGAAATCGGCTCAAACCGGTCGTCGACACTGCCCACTGTCTCGGAGCCGCCGAGGAAGAGAACGCCGCCCTCGCGGAGCGCGAAATGGAACAGCAGAATTACCTTCTCCTGAGCCTCGGCACGTAAATAGATCAGCAGGTTACGGCAAGAAATCAGGTCGAGGCGCGAGAACGGCGGATCGGCCAACACATCCTGGGCCGTGAAAACCACCACCCCACGCAACTCGGGTACGACCCGATAAGTGTGCTCTTCCTGCGTAAAGAAGCGGGCGAGCCGCACCGGCGACACATCCGCGGCGATCGATTCCGGATAGAGTCCTTCGCGGGCGTGAGCAACCGCATCCTCGTCGACATCGGAGGCGAAGACCTGCAGCTGGATATTCCGCCTCACCGCTGCGATTTCCTCGAGAAAGAGCATGGCGAGGGAATAGGTCTCCTCCCCGGTACTGCACCCGGCCACCCAGATCCGCAGCGGCCGGTCCGACGGCTGCCGGCGGACGAGATCGGGGATAACCTCGTTCGCCAGCAGCTCGAAGGCCTTCAGGTCGCGGAAGAAGCTGGTGACGTTGATCAGCAGGTCTTTGGCGAGACGATCGAGCTCACCGGAATCCTGCCGCACGATGTCGAGATACCCACTGATGTCATCGACGGCGGCCAGTGCCATGCGCCGCTCGATCCGGCGCAACAATGTGCCGGGCTTGTAGAGCGCGAAATCGTGCGAGGTCTTCGTGCGCAGAAGATCGATGATCTCAGCTAATCGATCCGGGGGATGATCGTCGGGCGCCGAGCCCTTCCGGCGCTGACCGTTGAGGACCAGCTGCCGACCGTATTTGGCGAGGGTTTCGGGAATCTTCGCTACCGGGAGCACGAGGTCCACGGCACCCGTCATGATCGCGCTCCGCGGCATGCCGTCATACTCGGCTTCGTTCGGATCCTGCGCGATGACGAGCCCGCCCTTTTCCTTGACCGCCTTCAGTCCCAAGCTGCCGTCGCCGCCGGTTCCCGAGAGGATCACGCAGATCGCGCGGCGGCCGAGCTCCTCCGCCAACGAGCGCAGGAAGAAGTCGAACGGCAGGCGCGCGCCGTGACGCTCCCGCGGTTCCGAGAGGCGGAGGGCGCTACCCTGGATCGAGAGATAAGCACCCGGGGGAATGAGATAGACATGCTCGGGATGTGACCGGCCAGCAAATCGACCATCATGCTCGCATGCGTCGGATCGAGGTGCTGGATCAGAATGAAGGCCATGCCGGTGCCGGCAGGGAGCGCAGCAAGCAACCTCCGGAAAGCCTCGAGGCCGCCGGCCGAGGCGCCGAGCCCGACGACCGGGAGGCTGTCAGGCCCGAGTGACGAACCACGCCTCGGCGACGAACGCCGGCGCGGCGACGGACGAGCCGCTCCGGCCAGTCGCGGACCCTGTCCTCTTGTCATCCCACCTTGCCGCCTTTGAGGCTCCGCACGAACGCAAGACTGAAATGCTACCACGAAAACTTTGTCACGACGACGTTCGCAAGGCCGGCATTGTCGATACCATTCGACCGGCCTGTCGCATCGATGATGGTGTTTTCAGCATGTGGCCGATGAGTGACAGCGGCTTGCCATCAGCACCTCTTCTTTGTAAGTGCCGTGTGCGACTTGGATCATGTCGTTGCATTGGGCTGCAGTCGAGACCGCAGCTCCATTGGCGGAACAGCAGCCATCGTTACCGTGTGGGTTGGAGTGGTGATTGCTGCCGGCCGGGAGACCACGGCGATCACGCTGCACCCACCGCACTCAGTGATACCAGGGAAAAAGGGTTCGCTTCATCGCCATCCTCCTGTGTCTCGACCCTACCGCACGGTTGGTCGTGACCGGAGGAGGATTGCCCAAGGCGCGTCATATAATCGTCGCCTACTTGTCAAATGCGCGTCAAATTTTACTGAAAATTG
>Ga0310915_10001548_pt1 | contig 11987 bp, 9 predicted proteins | sample GREbulkMGAN111_FD_202508 | JGI IMG/M metagenome (GOLD analysis project Ga0310915, IMG submission 202508) | Lab enrichment of tropical soil microbial communities from Luquillo Experimental Forest, Puerto Rico - GRE.bulkMG.AN111 | ecosystem: Environmental > Terrestrial > Soil > Tropical forest >...
CGTTATTTTAAGGACGAGCTTCTGATCGCGTTCAGTGCGACCTCGGGCGAGGCGATGATCCCGCGTTCGATCGCCAAGCTCGAGCGGATGGGGTGCTCGCAGGAGACCGTCGGTTTGGTGCTGCCGACCGGCTTCTCGTTCAACACGGACGGCACGGCTATCTACATGACTTTAGCGGTATTGTTCATCGCACAGGCGACCGATATTCACCTGACGACCGGCCAGCAGCTGACGATGCTCTTCGTCATGCTTTTCACTTCCAAGGGTGCGGCTGGTGTCACCGGCGCCGGCTTTGTGGCGCTCGCCGCGACGATGCCGGCGCTAGGAGTTTTGCCAGTAGGCGGCTTGGCGCTGCTCCTCGGAGTCGAGCGGTTCATGTCGGAAATCCGCGCCGTTACCAATCTGTTCAGCAATATATTTGCGACCGTGGTGATTTCGCGGTGGATGGGCGAGCTCGACGACGAACGTCTAAACCTTGTCCTCGACGGCGAGACCGAAGACGAGCCGCTGGAGCAGCCGGCCTAAAATCTAGACGTTAACCGGCGGGAGCGGGGCTCGGCCGCGGATCAGATCGGCCGCCTTTTCGGCGATCATGATCACCGGAGCATTGATGTTGCCGCCGACCAGATCGGGCATCACCGAGGCATCTACGATGCGCAGCGCCTCGACCCCCAGCACCTTAAGCTCGGGGTCGACGACAACGGTCTGATCGCTCGCCCGCCCCATCTTGCAGGTGCCGAGTGGATGGTGAACGGTGATCGCGGAGGCGCGAATATGGGCGTCGATCTCGGCATCGGACCGGCAGCCGTGGCCCGGTGTGATTTCCCCGGCGGCGAAGGGAGCGAGAGGCGGCTGTCGACCGATCTCGCGGGCGAGGCGCAGCCCGGCGCGCAACGTGGCCCAGTCCTTCTCGCTGGCGAGAAAATTCTGCCGGATGCGGACGGGAACGCGTGGATCTTGTGAGGCGAGCTCGAGATGGCCGCGGCTCTCCGGCCGCAATAGCACGGCCCGGCAGCCGAAACTGTCGGTATAAGAACGCACAAAGGGTGGAAAATATGGGGTTGCCGTCATCGGCGCGGCATTAAAGAGCAGCTGGATGTCGGGAAGCGGCAACCCGGGCGAGCTCTTGAGGAAGGCCATGATGCCGCCCGGCCAGTCAGACGCGATCCCCTCGCCGCGCAGATATGCCTTGCCGAGCTCCCAAAGGATGCGGTCGGCGCGCATCTTGGCGTGCAGGGGACCGGGCTCCTTACGGGCATAAGCCACGGTGACCGAGACGTGATCCTGGAGGTTGCCGCCGACACCCGGCAACCGCACCTTCGCCGCAATCCCCTGCGCGGCGAGCGCTTCGGGATCGCCGATCCCAGACAGCATCAAGAGCTGAGGCGAATTGATCACGCCGCCGGCCAAGACCACCTCGCGCTCGGCGCGGGCGGTCAGCCGCTCGCCTCCCTTGAGATACTCCACGCCACGGCGCGATTGCCCTCGAAGTTGATACGCGTCGCCAACGCCTCGACCTCGACCGCGAGATTGGGCCGCGCCAGCGCCGGACGCAGATACGCGACGGCGGCACTGCATCGCCGGCCGTCGCGGATCGTCTGCTGCGAACGGCCGAAACCCTCCTGTTGCGCGCCATTATAGTCGTCAGTCAGCGGATGACCGGCCGCTTTCCCGGCCGCGCGATAGGCTTCGACGAGCGGATCCGCGTAGCGCGTCAGCCGCGTCGTAAGCGGCCCGTCCCCGCCGCGATAGGTGCTGGCGCCGCCCTCCCACGATTCCTGGCAGCGGAAATACCGCAGCACATTGGCGTAGGACCAAGTCGTCAACCCCGCTTCCGCCCAGCGATCGTAATCGCCGCGGTGGCCGCGTACATAAGCCATGGCGTTGATCGAGGACGAGCCCCCGATAACTTTGCCGCGCGCGCACTCGACCCGGCGCCCGTCCATCGTCGCTTCGGGCTCTGCGAAGTAACCCCAGTCATGCTTGCGCTGCCGCAGCATCCGGCCCCAGGCGAGCGGTATGCTGATCCACGGATCGCGGTCCCATCCTCCCGCTTCGAGGAGCAGCACACTTGCGTCCGGGTCTTCGGTGAGCCGGTTGGCCAACACGCAGCCTGCCGAACCGGCGCCAACGATCACGTAAGCATATACCCGATCCGGCATGTCAGCCCCCTATGTTCGGCCCTAACGAATCCTTGACGAAACCGGAGCTATCCCCTGACGGCAAGCGTTACCACATATCGGCGAGCGCGAATTACGTTCGAGTGTGAGATGCCATCTGCCGAAAAAATCGCAGAATTGCCCAGCCTAGCGGAGCTTGTACATCAATCCGCCACCACTACGGTCGCTCGGTTCGAGATCCGTTACAGCCGGTTTCTCGATCCCAAAGGCAATGCGGTTCGCCCGCTGCCGGATTTTGCTGCCGACCGCGCCGAGCTGGTAGCGCTCTATCGGGCGATGGTGTTGGCACGCGCCTTTGATGCCAAGGCTGTCGCTTTGCAGCGGACGGGCCGGCTCGGCACCTTTCCCTCGGCGCTGGGCCAGGAGGCAGTGGCCGTCGGCCTTGCCTCGGCGATGCGCGAGGACGATGTGTTTCTGCCGGCCTTCCGCGAACATGGCGCCCAGCTGTGGCGCGGTGTCAGCCTGGTCGAGCTCTTCCTGTTTTGGGGCGGCGACGAGCGGGGCAGCGATTTTGCCGTACCTCGCGAGGATTTTCCGATCTGCGTGCCGGTCGCGACCCACGCCCCGCACGCGGTCGGTGTGGCACTTGCCCTCAAGCTGAGGCGTCAACTCCGGGTCGCGGTCTGCGCCTTTGGCGACGGCGCTACTTCGAAAGGCGATGTCGCCGAGGCGCTCAACATCGCTGGCGTGTGGCGTCTGCCACTCGTGTTCGTCGTCAACAATAACCGCTGGGCGATCTCGGTCCCGGTCGCTCAGCAAACCGCGGCCGAGACTTTGGCACAAAAGGCAATCGCCGCCGGGATCGAAGGCGAACAGGTCGATGGCAACGATGTTATCGCGGTGCGCGAAGCAGTCGCCCGCGCCGTCGCCAAGGCGCGCTCAGGCGGTGGGTCGCACTTGATCGAAGCGCTGACCTATCGGCTGAGCGACCACACCACCGCCGATGATGCGCGCCGCTACCGCAGCGATTCTGACGTGAGCCCGCACTGGGGAGAAGACCCGATCACTAGATTGCGAAACTACCTCGTCGGCCGCGGCATATGGGCCAAAGCCGACGAGGAGGGGCTGCTGGCCGAGGTATCGGCAGCGGTCGACAAAGCGGCGGAAACCTACCTCGCAACCCCGCCGCAGGGACCGGAAACGATCTTCGATTTTACCTACGAGACCCCGCCCAAGGACCTCGCAGAGCAACGTCGCGCGGCATCCGAAATGATGCAGGAGTGACGGCGGTGCCCGAGATCAACCTCGTCCAAGCCGTCAATCTGGCGCTCGCCCGAGCCATGGCCGAGGACGCCAACGTCCTCGTGCTCGGTGAAGACGTCGCGGCCGAGGGCGGCGTGTTCCGCGCCACCGATGGCCTGTTGACGCGCTTTGGGCCAGACCGCGTGCTCGACACACCGCTCGCCGAGAACGCGATCGCCGGGCTATCGGTCGGGCTTGCGGCTCAGGGCTTCCGCCCGGTCGCGGAGATCCAATTCACCGGCTTCATCTATCCGGCGATCGACCAGCTGGTGAACCATGCCTCGCGCCTGCGCACCCGAACGCGCGGGCGGCTCAGCTGCCCGATGGTCGTGCGGTCGCCAGCGGGTGGCGGGATCCGCGCCATCGAGCACCATTCGGAGAGCCCAGAGGCGATGTTTGCCCACATTCCGGGTCTGCGTGTCGTGATCCCATCCTCGCCGGCGCGCGCCTACGGCCTGCTCCTCGCCGCTATCCGCGACCCCGACCCGGTCGTCTTTCTCGAACCGACGCGGCTCTACCGCGCCTCGCGCGAGGAGGTCGAGGACGACGGTTCGGCATTGCCGCTCGATCGCTGCTTTATGCTGCGCGAGGGTGCCGACATCACGCTCGTGACTTGGGGAGCGATGATCAAGGAGACCCTCGCCGCTGCCGACACGCTCGCCGTCGAGGGGGTCAGCGCCGAAGTCGTTGACGTCGCAACCTTGAAGCCGCTCGACACAGATGGCCTCCTCGAATCGGTCGCGAAGACCGGCCGCTGCGTCATCGTCCACGAAGCGCCGCTCACTGGCGGATTTGGCGCTGAGATCGCCGCGAGGATCGCCGAACGCGGGCTCGTGTCGCTGCTCGCCCCGATCGAGCGGGTCGCCGGCTGGGACACGGTGATGCCGCTGCCGCGGCTTGAGCAACATTATCTGCCGAGCGAGGCCCGCATCCTAGACGCGGTGCGGCGCGTATTAGCCTACCAGTGAGCACCCCGTCATTCCTGCGAAAAGCAGGAATCCAGGGTCGCAAGACCTCGACGGTCGCACTGGACCCCGGCTTTCGCGAGGGTGACGGTGACAGGAAACCGGAGCCATGAGCATTTTTGTCCTCCCTGATCTTGGCGAAGGCCTGCAAGAGGCGGAGCTCGTCGCCTGGCACGTCGCCGAAGGTGATCATGTCGTGGCCGACCAGCCGCTCGTCTCGGTCGAGACCGAGAAGGCGGTGGTTGAGGTGCCGTCGCCGCAATCCGGCCGAATCGCCCGGCTCCGCGCTCAGCCGGGGGAGCGGGTCAAAGTCGGTGCCGCCCTGGTCGAATTCGACGAAGGCCCGCGCGCCGATACCGGCACTGTGGTGGGCGAACTCGCCGCCGCCACAGCGCCGGCTGCCCGGGCCGCCGAGGCAGCGCCGGCTGGAGCCGCCGTAAGGGCTGCACCGGCGGTGCGGGCTTTAGCACAGCGGCTCGGCGTCGATCTGAAGATCGTCGCGGCGAGCGGCCCCGGCGGTGCTGTGACCAGTGCCGATGTCGAGCGCGCGGCGCGGACATTGACCGAGGCAGGCCCGGCCGAGGCGCTCGCCGGCGTGCGCCGGGCGATGGCCGTCAACATGACCCGCTCGCATGCCGAGATCGTCCCGGCGACGGTGTCCGACGAAGCCGATATCGAGGATTGGCCGCCGGGCAGCGACACGACGATCCGACTGGTTCGCGCGGTCGTCGCCGGCTGCATCGCGGTTCCCGAGCTCAACGCTTGGTACGACGGGCGCAACATGGAGCGCCGTCTGGTCAAGCAGATCGATCTGGGTCTGGCGGTCGATACCGGGGACGGACTCTTCGTGCCGGTGCTGCGCAATGTCGGCGGCCGGGATGCCGCCGATCTGCGGCGCGGCATCGAAGCGATGAAACAGGACGTGCTGGCGCGCTCGGTGCCGCTCGCCGAGTTGCGCGGCCAGACCATCACGCTGTCGAATTTCGGGATGTTTGGGGGACGTTTCGCCGCCCTCGTCATCGTACCGCCGCAAGTTGCGATTCTCGGAGCGGGACGCATCGCCCCGCGGGCGGTCGTCGCTGACGGCAAGCTGGTCGCCCATCGGCTGCTGCCTTTGTCGCTGACCTTCGACCATCGTGCGGTCACCGGCGGCGAGGCAGCGCGTTTTCTGAAGGCCGCGATTGAGGAGCTCGAGCGGCCGGAGTGAGCGCTCCAAAGCCCTTGCCGGCGGGCCCCGTTATTTTTCGCTGCGAACGGTTAGGTTGCGATCGAACTTTTTTGCTCTCCTCTAAAACGGAAGATCGCACCCCGATGCAAGCGAAGACGCGGCGCTCGGTCTAACTTGCCGAGGTCGACACCGCGCAGGAACGGAACCTGGAGGCTCCCACCGTTCAAATAGGCCTGCCGCCGGGTTGCTTCGCATCCCGCGCTCCAGGCGCCGGCTCCCTTGCGGAGCAGGAGAATGCGAGCCGGCTCTGCCATCGGAGGCTGGCGGGCCGATACCAACTCAAAAGGTGATTGTAGATCGAATACCGAGAACCAAGGCATTGGGAATCGGCCGGCCAGTCGGCGCGGGCATGGGGACGATAGCGTGACCGCCGGGATGAAGGATTACCTGCAGATCCGGCTGCAGAACCCACCACGGCGCAATTTGCGCCAAGTAGGTTAGCTCAAAGACGCTTTCGTAGTCGCGCACCGGTTGCTCCACGCCGGTGAACGACGATGTGTCACTGGCGAGACCGCGGGCGGCACTGCCGATCCGACCATAGCTCGCCGCGATGCCGGTCAGGTCGAGGCCACGGCCGGGCAACAAGCCTTTATAGGTCAGGCCACCATCGACCTCGAGGCTGATCAGGTTACGGTCACCCGGCACGCCGCCAACGCGCACAAATCCGGACAGAGCTTGGGTTGGTGCTTCGGGAGGCTGCCACAGCAGCTTGTCGACGATCGCGTAAAAGCCAAAATCGCCGCGATGCTGAAGCGCAACGCCGTTACTTGTCGGGTCGGCTAATGAATGCCCCAAAATATCTCGGCGCAGATCGGGGAAATCGGCCGTGTGATACCAACCGCCGAGTTTGAGGTCGCTGAGTGGGTTGGGGAGATCCGGCTTCGTATCAAACGAATAGGCGAGTTCGGCGAGCACGAGCGCACCGCCCTCGCCGATAAGGAAGTTGGTGCCGCCTGAGTTGCGGAGCTGGGGATCGCTGGGTCCGGGTGGCGCCGGATTCCCGTTGAAGAGCGCAGTGGACAGCGTCAAACCGGTCGCGGGCGCGACGCGCAGCCGCGCACCCGGCACCGCGAAGGGATAGCACGGCCCGCCGCTTGGCAGGTCGGTTGACAAAAGGTCCGGACAGCCAAATGTCGAATTGATGAAGTTTGCGGAGTACTGGCTGATGTAGAATTCGTCGTCGAGAGAAATTTGACCGATACGGACCGACACCTGACGGTCGAGAAGTTCCTGCTGAAACCATAGATCATTCAGACGCGAGGTAGGCAATGCCTCGATCGTGCTGACCGCCAGCAAGTTGCCGATCGCGCTCCGCGATAAGCCGCGGCCACTGATCTGGTATGCCTCGCTGTAGATCGTGGCACCTGGCCAATTCGCGAGTTTTTCGAGATCTATGTTTAGCGTCATTGTGAGCAGGCCCTGATAGATCGTGGTCTGCTTTATGCCGCCAACCGGGTTGGAGAGCATTTCCGAGGTGTCATTGGCGTTGAGGTCGATGCCGGCGTCCTTCAAAGTCTTGCGCATCCCACCCCAGTCGCCGGTAAGAGTTTCCTGCTCGAAAAGACCGTCCTCAGCCGTGGCAGGTATGCTGGGTGGTCCCAGCATGATTATAACGAGGGTAATCAGCGCGAAGAGCCGACGCACTACAGCTAAACCGGGAGCCCTACATGGGGCGGGGAAGTTAAGTGGCCGCGGCTATCTTGCGCGGTCCGACTGACTACGCCCGGTGTCGATGGCGCGGTAGGCTCCGCTGGGACCGAGGAGGTGCCGGGTAACGCTGGCGACTGCCGCAGCAAGATCGGGATCGTCGGGCTGCCCCTCGACGATCGCTTGTCGCTCGACGAGGGTCTGATACTCACCGTTGAGATAGAGCCTCGCCTCGATCGTGACCGGTCGGTGCGCACCAGGCCTTCCCTCGGGGCTTATCCGACCTCCGACGTCGCGCACCTCGCCACCGGCATAAGGGTTCAGTTTGAAGCTCCATTCGACCCTATCAGCCGCCAGGCTGCTGCCGGTCGCCGGCGCGAAACGCCAGTCGGATAACCTGGCCTCTTCCATGTGCATCGCGAGGAAGCGCACGAACTCGAGGTGACGAAATCCCGGCAGGACATTGGATGCGTTGACCTCCAAAGTACCCGCCGCCGCAGGAGAGACCAGCGCCAACGTTCCACATGCCGTTACCAAAGCCCAGCACATGAACGCCGCGATGAGGCGACATGCCAAGGCCACGAAACAAACAGGCGATTTCCTGCCGTCGCTCATGTGTAGTCGACGATCCTGTCCGCGCACGATAGCCCAATTGTGAAGCGGGTTCCAGTGACCTGATGCTCTCGGCGCCGGTGAGGATGGACACTTCAGTCGGAGATCCTCAGCCGGTAGCCGTGCGCGTGGTGTCCGTGCAGCGCGCTGCCGCGGCCCGACAGGCTCGGATTGACCATGAAATAGACATGCGCGCTCTGAGGCTTGGCTCCCGGAAGCGCTCTCTCCCACGAGCCGTCGGGGCGCAGGATCCAGCTTTGGGCATCGTCGTGGAGGTTGGCTTCCATGATCTGGTCGAGGATCTGCTGGTGCACGGTCGGGTTTTCTATCGGTATCAGCGTCTCTACGCGGCCATCGAGGTTTCGCGGCATCCAATCCGCCGACGAAATGAATACCGCGGCATCCGGCGAAGGCAGCCCGTGTCCCGCGCCAAAGCACACGATACGAGCATGTTCGAGGAAACGCCCAACGATGCTCTTGACCGTGATGTTTTCAGACAGTCCGGGCACGCCCGGTCGCAATGAACACATCCCGCGAATGACCAGCGAGATCGATACTCCTGCCTGAGAGGCACGATAAAGGGCGTCGATCATCCCGGCATCGACCAGCGCATTGAGCTTTGCCCAGATCGTCGCTGGCCGGCCGGCCTCCGCATGGGCGATCTCAGCCTCGATGAGCTTAATCAGCTTGGCCCTGATGCCGTCAGGCGAAATCGCCAATTTTTCGAGATGGGCCGGTGGTGCATAACCGGTGACGAAATTGAACACTCGTGCCGCGTCGTGGCACAGCGCGGGGTCACAGGTAAATAAAGACAAGTCCGTGTAGATTTTGGCAGTGACCGGATGATAATTGCCGGTCCCAAAGTGCACATAGGAGCGCAGTGTCTCGCCCTCGCGTCTTGCGACCAACGAGACCTTGGCATGCGTTTTCAGATAGATGAAGCCAAAGATCACCTGCGCCCCAGCCTGCTCCAAGCGTCGGGCCCAGTGTATATTGTGCTCCTCATCGAACCGCGCTTTTAACTCAACCACTGCCGTGACTGACTTGCCGGCTTCGGCGGCATCGGCTAGCGCGGCGACGATCGGCGAATCCTCTGAGGTCCGGTATAGGGTCTGCTTGATCGCAATGACGTTCGGGTCATCCGCCGCCTGCCGTAAAAATTGCACGACAACGTCGAAAGACTCATATGGGTGATGAACCACGATGTCTTTTGCCCGAATGGCGGCAAAGCAATCCCCGCCGTAGTCCTTTATCCGCTCGGGAAACCGGGGGGCGAACGGCGGGAACAGCAGGTCCGGTCGTTCTGGCGTGATCAGGTGGCGAATATCGGAAAGAGCCACGATACCGTCTAGTGTAACCACATCGCGTGGCTGTGTGCGGGTCTCCTCCACGACAAAATCACGGAGACGGTCCGGGGTACCGGCCGAGAACATCAGGCGAGTGATATCACCGCGCCGCCGCCGTTTGAGCGCAGACTCGAACATCGCCACGAGGTCTTGCGCCTTTTCTTCGATTTCGATGTCGCTGTTTCGGAGTGCCCTAAACATGCCATGGCCGAGCGGCGTCATCCCGGGAAACAGCTCCGACATCCCTATCGCGAGCAGCACCTCCTCAACTACAATGAAGCGGATCTCCTTGCCGGGCAGTCGGATGAAACGTTCGACGCGCTCCGGGATCAAGACCAGAGCGTTGATCTCGGGCCCGTCGTCTCGACGCAATTCCACAACGATTGCTAACGCCCGATTTGGAATAAACGGGAATGGATGTGCCGGGTCGATCGCGATCGGCGTCATAACCGGAAGCAGGCGATCGATGAAGAATTGGTTCAGCCAATCGCGATCCTCGCCCGTCAACGCCTCGTGGCCGAGGATGAAGATCCGTTCCTCGCGCATACGCTTCTGCAGGTCTACCCAACATTTCTGCTGGCGACGAACGAGGTCTCGTGCCACCTCGGCGATCGCCACCAGTTGCTGCTCCGGGGTCAATCCGTCATCGCTCTTCGCGGTGATTCCGCTCTCCGCCAGCTCTTGCAGACCGGCGACCCGCACCATGTAGAACTCGTCGAGGTTGCTGTCGGAAATCGACAGAAAGCGGACCCTTTCGAGAAGCGGGTGTTCCGAATTGCTCGCTTCCTCGAGAACCCGCTCGTTGAAGGCGAGCCAGGAAAGCTCGCGATTGATGTAGCGTTTTGGCGACTCCCCCGGTGCGGCCGATGTCGCCCGCTCGATCGGCGCCGGATCGATCGCCAACTGCTCCATTTCTACCCCCACTGCTGCGTCAGCCGTTCGCGGGGCGGCTATGCGGGTTCCCCGTCGACTGGGCAAGCTACGTCCTAATAGGACGAGATCATTTCGTCAGCGACCCGGGACACTCCGGGTACATTTTCGGCCAGCGCGAGCAATGCCTTGCGTTCTGCCTCCGAGCCGACGAGCCCCCAAAGATGTACGACGCGGTTGCCAACCGTGATGTTTCGCTCGCCAAAACCGGTCCACGTTTGGTTTTTGAGTCGCGACAGCAACTCGAGCCGGATTTGGCGATCCGTTTCGTCGTTCTGGTCGATCCGGCCGGCCACCGAGGCGAGCGCTTGGATCAGGTTGGCGCGGCTGACGATGCCGACGAGCTTGCCGTCTTTGACGACCGGGACGCGCTTGATCCGCTTGCGCTCGAAGAGAGTTGCGATATCGGAGAGCGGCGTCTCTTCGGTCACCGAGATCACGCCCGTCGTCATGACTTCGCCGACCTTTTTGCCGTGCGACTTTGCGAATTCTTCAGCAAGCCTGGTCGCACCGGTCACCGCCTCCAGCCACCAGGGCCTATGCTTTTCGGTGCCAATCTCGGCGCGATGGATCAGGTCGGCCTCGCTGAGCATGCCTATCAGATTGCCGTCTTGATCGAGAACCGGAAGGGCACTGACATCATGCTCAGCGAGAAGCTTGGTCGCCTCGGCCACGTCCGTATCGGGGCGCACGGTGACGACATCGCGCACCATCACGTCGATCGCACGCATATTGCCCGTCTCAGAATATATTCAGGAACAAGAAGTAGAGGCCGCCCGACAGCATCATCGCCATCGGCAAGGTCAGGACCCATGCCAGCACGATATTGCGGATGGTCGAGAGCTGCAGGCCCGACCCGTTGGCCGCCATGGTCCCAGCGACACCCGATGACAAGACGTGGGTGGTTGAGACCGGGAGACCGTACATGTCGGCTCCGGCGATGGTCGCCGCTGCGACGAGCTCCGCGGCTGCTCCTTGGCCATAGGTCAAATGCGTCTTGCCGATTTTCTCGCCGACGGTGATCACGATCCGCTTCCAGCCTACCATCGTGCCGAGGCCGAGCGTGATCGCGACCGAAATCTTGACCCAGGTCGGGATGAACTTTGTGGAGCTGTCAAGCGACTGCTTGTAACCATTTAAACTCGCCACTTCCTCCTTCGACAGATCGCTGTCCTTATCCTTCATCAGATTGCGCAGCGCTTCGTCTACGAGATACATGTCGTTGCGGGTATTGCCGACAGCGGCGGCGGGGATCTTTGCGATCGAGCCGTACTGCTTGACCTGCTTGTCGATGTCCTGGATCAGAATGGCGAGCGACGGATAGGTTCCCTCGCTGATCTTGTGGTGAGCAACGTACTCCATCACCGCAGGACGCGGGTTGCCGAGAATATTATACCCGGCAGCTTTTGCCTCGACGATTTTCGAGGCGGCCGCCGAAGTGGCCGAGAATTGCGCCATTTGGCCGTCGGGCAAGGCACGGTTGAGTGCGTAGGCGGTGGGGACGGTGCCAATCAGGATCAACATGATCAGCCCCATGCCTTTTTGTCCGTCGTTTGAACCATGGGCAAAGCTGACCGCAGTACAGGTGAAAACCAGCAAGCCACGGATCCACCATGCCGGCGGCTGATCGGTTTCCGGCGAGCGGTAGAGTTCGGGTTGCCGGATCACAACCTTCATCGCGAGCAGCAACAGCGCCGAGGCGAAAAAGCCGACGAGAGGAGAAAACAGCAGCGCTTTCCCGACATTGGTGGCCTGCCCCCAGTCGACACCCGAGGTTCCATCCTGGCCGTGTACCAAGGCATTGGCGATGCCGACACCGATGATCGATCCGATCAGT
>Ga0310915_10001551_pt1 | contig 11973 bp, 7 predicted proteins | sample GREbulkMGAN111_FD_202508 | JGI IMG/M metagenome (GOLD analysis project Ga0310915, IMG submission 202508) | Lab enrichment of tropical soil microbial communities from Luquillo Experimental Forest, Puerto Rico - GRE.bulkMG.AN111 | ecosystem: Environmental > Terrestrial > Soil > Tropical forest >...
ACCTTCGGATTCGCGACTTGGTCGGGAGTTGTGAGCGCAGCTTCTTCGTGACTGGATTTGGTTACGGCTATCTCGCTCGCCGCATCGCGACGCTCGCAGCAGGAAACCGAGCGGCGGTCCCGCTGGCTGGTTTTTGGTGGGCCGCGCTTTCTCGCTTAGTTGCCGCGCGTGCTGGCCTTGCTGCTGCCGTACTTGCGCGAGAAGAAGCTTGCTCCCGCTTGTCGGACATTGGATCATGGACGTCATCGCCGCCACGACTCTGTCCTTCTGAAGGGTAACCGGAGACCTAAGCGATTTGCTTCCAGAACGTGCCGTCGCGAGAGCTGAGGAGCGCATCTTTGCGGGCATCCCAGCGCAAAAAATGCGGCGCGTGCGTGTGCTCGGTGTGGGCATCACGGCTGGCCCAGACTTCGTGGAGCAGATAGCTGCCGGGCTGATCAACCGAACCATGCAGGTCGAAGGTGAGGCAGCCCTGCTCTTTGCGTGATGGCCCGATCAGCGCGCGCAGTTCCGCCTCCAGCAGAAGTTCCTGGCCTTCGCGGGCGCGTAAAACGACCATTCGAGTAACCGCGCCTTTTGGCAGTTTTCCGCCCGACGACGTCTTCTTGCGCGCTTTCGCTCGGGCCTGCCGCCGGGTCTTGGTTTTGCGCTTCGGCATGGTGCCGGGGATTGTAACGCAAAATGCTCGCCGTGCAAGGGATACGTGGAGCGCCCGCCGCCTCCCGACGGGGGAGCGGCGAAAAAAGGGTGATCCCGGGCCGCGGCAAGGCCGAACCCGGGCGAAAACCGGGGAAAGCGTATTTTTGACCTGCCCTACTCGGCGGCGTCCTTTCGCCCGGCGTTGAGGTTGTCGAAGTTCAGGATGGCGTTGAGCACCATCGCATAGGTTCCCCACGTCTCGCCGCGATAGACCGGGTTAATGGAGAACAGCACGACATGGCCTTTGCCGGAGGGTGCGTCCACCACGGCGGGGTGCTGGGCGATCTCGTCGCCCCCCTCGATCAAGCCGGAAACCAGCAAATCCTTACTGTCGGCGTAGCGGAAAATCACGCGCGGCCGGCGGGGTGGAGGAATCACACGGAAGCCGTTGCGTTTCTGCTCGTCTGACACCGGGGGCGATTCCCAGATTTCGGACTTGCGCTCTTCCGGCGCCTCCATTCCCGGGCGGCCCACGGCAAAGTCGGGATCGTCCACACTTCCGCGGCCGGTGGGCCGGGCGCGCATTTCCGGGCCGAGGCGGCGCCGGCCGCGTTGTCCGGCGATGCTGCTCAGCGAAAGGATCGGCCCGTTGTCGCAATAGGCCGCACCCTTTTCTTCGTAGCCATAGGCGATGGGGCTCGCGTCATCCACGAGACGCATTTCCACGACGGAGCCGACAATCTTCATTTTGTTTGCATTTTGCGTGCTGACGCCGTCGGCGAATCCCAGCGAAAGCGCGAGCGACGAGGTGTCCATCGCGGTCAAGAGCACGCCGCCGCGCTCGACGAATTCCTGCAAGTGCGCGACGCCGTCCCAGCCCAGGCCGGGCCGCAGATCGTCGGTTGCGTCGTTCTTTCCGACCAGATTTGGCGTTTCGGGCGTATTTTTCCAGGGCAGGGGATTGCCCCAGGCGGTCGGAATGCCGTTGACGACCGCATCCACGCCGGCGTTGTAGCCGACGGGAGGAAACAGAATCACGTCGTATTTGCCATTCAGGTCGGAGATTTTCGCGATCGCCTGGGTGCTCAGGTAAGCGTAGGGAATCGCCAGCTTGTCGAGCGCCAGACGCCACCAGCCTTCGGTCTGCGTGCTGAGCCAGGTATGCACCAAAGCGATGCGCGCGGCGCGCACCGGATGCGTTTTCACCTCGGGCGGGGCGGTGAGCGCGGTAACTTGCACGCCGAGTTCGGCCGCCGCGCGGTCCAGATCGCCGCGGCTCGTGTTTCGCACCAGGAAGGAGCCACGGTTGAATTTCTTCCCGGCGCTTTCAAACGGCTCTTCGGCAGCTTCGATGGAAGCGTCATGAAGCTTGTAGCGCAGCGTGGCCAGGGCCGGCTCGGCGCGGTTCGCGATGGCGAACAGCGTGCCTTCGCCTTTCACGCCGCCCCGAGCGTGAACTTCCCTCACCCGGTCCATCGGGACATCGAGGACTTTACTGTCCGTCACGCGCGCTACTTGCACGTGATAGAGTTCGCCGAAAGTCCAGCCGGTATCGTCGTAAGGAGTCTTCTGCGGATCGTCCGGGCTCCAGTATTGATGATCGAGCAGCGCGTCCGCGATCCGGGAATAGGGTTGGTCCATGCGGATGATGTAGCTTCCCGCGGGGAACTCACGCGTGGTCGGGGCCGGCGGAGGAGACTTTTCTTCTTTCCTGTCTTTTTCTTTGGCAGGCTCTTTGGGCTTCTTCGCCGGGAGCGTTACGCTGAAGGCGGAGGTCGCGCGCGAGATTTCTACGGCCTGTCTTTCCAGAACCTGCAACAGCTCTGCCTGCAAAGCCGGTCGCGGATCATCTGCCGGGAGAACGTAGGCGGCGGGCCCTTCCTCGGACGGCTTCATCGTGGAGCGCTTGGCTTTCAAATAGAAATTTTTCAAGAAGCGCTGCTTGTTCTCGGTGAAAAAGTGCAGCGAAGTGAGCAGCCCGGTCTCTTCGTAGTTGTTATTGTCGCGCTGCGACCAGAGCACTTTCGGGAGGGGCGGATTCTGGCGATACCACGTGCGCGCGTACTGCTCGGGCTGGAGGGTGCGCTCCTCGGTGTCGGCGCCGCCGTTTCCAAACGTCTCATAGAGGCGGCTAATGCCGTTGTGCAGGGCGGCGATGAACATCAGATAGCCCGGTGACCAGGTGTCAAAATCCCCATGCGCGAACACACCGGGCATACCGAACTTGGTCATGGCCGCGACGTTGTTCCAACCAATGACCTGCCACTCGTCGGCCAGAATCGGGTCAATCCAGGCGTTGTACGGCTCGTCGCCGATGGTGTTGTCGTAGAGATACGGCACGGACTCGTGCAGATCATGCAGCACCTGGGCTTTCCAGCCGACGTAGGTGTGCAAAACGTTTTCGGTGAGCCTCAGCGTCACGCCCATGGCGTCGCGGTTGTTGTCGTGCGCCACGTATTTGCCCCAATAGACGAGCCACGGATAAAACTGCTTCGGATGCGCAAGGTGCCATTTGTAAACATCGACCATGCGGTCGCGGCCGTCGACTTCGACGACCGGAGTGATCAACGTGATGGTGCCGTCGCGAATTTCCTTGATGTACGGGCTCTCATCGACCGCCAGGCGATAGGCCAGCTCCATGAGCGCGGTGGGCGCGCCGGTCTCGGGCGAGTGAATGGTGCCGGTGATGTAGTAGATGGGCACCGCCTCACCGACGAGCTTGTCGGCTTCCGCGTCGTCGAGCTTGATGGCGCGGGGATCGGCGAGCTTGGCCAGGCGCGCGCGGTTTTCCTCGAGATTTTTCAGATTTTCTTCCGAGGAAACCGCGACCGCGATCATCTCGCGGCCCTCTTCGGTCTTGCCGATGGAAAAGACTTTCACACGAGGGGTGGCTTTCTCGAGCAGACGCATGTAGCGGTAGACATCTTCGGCGTACGGAAGGATTCCCGGCGCTCCGGCCACATCGCCAAGCACCGCCTGGGGCGTCGGGACGGTTTTGGACGCCGGCAAATAGTCGACCAGCGGCGAGGTGAAATACGGTTCGGTCGTGTACTTGTGGATTCTCTCGGTGTAGGCCTCGTCCACCGGCTGCTTTGGGTCGCGCCCCGGCGGCGTTTCTCGATCCGCCCCGGCGCGCGGCGCGAGAGCAGTGCCCACCAGGACGAGCAGAACAAGCTTCGACCACCCGAGACCTGTCATGACGCCTCTCCTGTAATTCACTTTGGAAGAACCGAGATTCTAACTCAGTTGGAGGCGTGCAAAAAAACAGTTTGCGACGGGAGGGCTAATCAAGCGGAAGGAAGGCCACGCAGACGGGCGAAGGCACTTCGAGAGTCGCGCCTGTCGGCGTGAGCGCGCCGGTCTTCTGGTCGATGCGAAACGTGACGATGGTGTCGGAGAGCTGGTTCTCCGCGAGCAGATAGTTGCCGGAGGGATCGATCGAGAAATGCCGAGGTTCTTTGCCGCCGGTTCGAACGTTCGCCGCCAGGCGCAGCAGACCGCTTCCCTCGACGTGGAAGACGGCGATGCTGTCAAGGCCGCGGTTTGAGGTGTAGATGAATTTGCCGCTCGGATGCAAGGCGATTTCCGCAGCGTCGTTGCGGCGAGAGAATGCCGCCGGCAATGCGGAGACGGTTTGTAGGGCACGGTATTTTTCGCCTGCCTCGTTTGCGAAGGTCGTCACCGTGGACTGCAATTCCCCGAGGACATACATAAACTTGCCGTCGTGAGAAAACGCGACATGGCGCGGCCCTGAACCGGGCGGGAGCGCGGAGGAAAACGCGTCCGGTTGACTTGGATCGGGATTCGAGAGCCGCCCGCCTTCAGCGTCGAATTTGTAAATCAGGACTCTGTCCAGGCCCAGATCGGATACAAAAGCGAAGCGATTGCCCACCGACGTTTCGATCCAATGCGCGTGCGGACCCTCCTGGCGCTCTTTGTTGGGTCCGAGCGGGCCCTCGTCGCGAACATTCGCGGTCGCAGGTCCGAGCTCGCCGTCGGCGCCGACGGGAAACACGACGACGTTGCCGGAGCTGTAGTTTGCCACCAGGAGGTATTTGCCTGTTTTGTCGAGCGAGATGTAGCAGGGATCTTCGCCGAGCGCCGGTAATTGGTCGAGCAGCGTGAGCTTGCCGGTCTGCGCATTCAACGCGAATCCGCTGACCATGCTGTTTTTTCCGGCTTCCTTCACCGCATAAAGAAATTTGCCGTTGGGATGAATCGCGATCCAAGAAGGGTCCGCGGTTTCCGCGGCAACGCCAAGCGGCTCGAGCTTCCCCGAGCTGGCATCATAGCGGAAGGCGTAAATCCCCTTGCTCGCCGTCTTGGTTGTGTAGGTGCCCACGTAGGCCAGATAGTGGTTCCCCGCCGCATGCTTCTCCCGCGCTTCACTCGAGGCCAGCAGCAGAAGGGGGGCAAGCGGAAACGCCAAAAGCCATCGCGTCATTTTCATGATCGAGCAGAGCGGAAGAGCAATTTTCTCGCGATCCCTAGGCTACTGTTTGCCCTCAAGCAGCGCAAGTAAAATCAAGATGGCCGAGCCGCAGCTTGCCGGTTTTGATTACTTCTTCTCCTCTTCGTTTTCTTCCTGGAGCACCGCCGCCGCGGCGACGGAATCGTCCGCCTCGAGGCGCAGCAGGCGCACGCCCTGCGTGGAGCGGCCCGCTTCGCGAATTTCCTTCGTGTGCACGCGAATCACTTTTCCGTTGTGGGTGATAATCATCACGTCGGACTCTTCGATGACCTGCAAGGCGGCCACCACCGAGCCGTTGCGGTCGGTGGTCTTCATGTTGACCACGCCCTTGCCGCCACGCGAGGTGATGCGGTACTCGGCCAGCGGCGTGCGCTTCCCGTAGCCCTTTTCGGCCACGGTGAGCATCAGCGAGGTGAGCGAATCCTTGATCTGCTCGTTCTCGAGTTCCTCGAGGTCTTGCGTCGTGGTTTTGTGCTCTTTTGCAAGGATTTCGAAGTCGGGTTGCACCGCATCCATGCTGACGACGTAATCGCCCTTGGCGAGATCCATGCCGATCACCCCGCCGGCGTTGCGCCCCATCGGGCGCACTTCGGTTTCGCGGAAGAGAATCGCCTGGCCCTCGTGGCTCGCGACAAAAACCATCTTTTTGCCGTCGGTCAGCTTGGCGCCAATCATCTCGTCCTTGGCTTCCAGGGTGATGGCAATGATGCCGCTCGGCCGCGGATTCGAGAATTCCGTGAGCGCGGATTTTTTAACCGTGCCGTTGCGCGTGGCAAAAAAGACGTACTTGCCTTCGTCCTCGAGGCTGTGCGCGGCGACAATGGCGCTGAGTTTTTCGTCTTCCTGGAAGCGCACCAGGCTGGAAATCGCTTTGCCGCGTGTGGCCGCCGCCGCTTCGGGAATTTCGTAGACCTTTAGCCAGTAGACGCGGCCCTTGGTGGTGAACAGAAGGATGTAGCTGTGTGCCGAGGCGATGAAAAGATGCTCGACAAAGTCTTCTTCCTTGGTGCGTGCGCCAATGCGGCCTTTTCCACCGCGCGACTGGTGGCGGTAAATTTCGACCGGCGTGCGCTTGACATACCCGGCGTGACTGACGGTGATGAGCATGTCCGTGTCGGCGATCAGGTCCTCGAGTTTGATCTCGTCAACCTTGTCCACGATCTGCGTGCGGCGATCGTCGCCGTACTGCTTCTGGACTTCCTTCAGTTCGCCCGTGATCACCGCCTTCAGCCTTTTGTCGCTGGCAAGGACTTCTTCGAGCTCGATGATGCGCTCGCGGATGGTCTTCAATTCCTTGAGGATTTCATCGACGGAGAGTTGCGTCAGGCGGTGCAACTGCAGTTCGAGTATGGCGTCCACCTGAACCGGCGTCAGTCCGCCGGTGATGGTGCGCGCCGTTTCGCCTTCGATGCCGCCGAGTTTGTACTTCCTGCCATCCAGCTTGACCCCGCTGACTTTCCGGGATTTCCCGTTTTCCGTGATGGTGACGTCCTGCTCGGAGAAGAAGTTCAGCAGGCTTTGCTTGGCATCCGCGCGGCTCCCCGATCCTCGGATGATGCGGATCACCTCATCGAGGTGGTCGAGGGCTACCTGGTAGCCCACCAGAATGTGCTCGCGTTCGCGCGCCTTGCGCAGGTCGTAGCGCGTACGGCGCAGCACCACGTCGCGGCGGTGCTCGATGAACAGGCGGATAAATTCAACCAGCCCCATCTCTTTCGGCTGCCCGCCGGCGATGGCCAGCAGGATCATGCCGAACGATTCCTGCATCTGCGTGTGCTTGTAGAGGTTGTTGAGGATGAGCTGCGATTCCTCGCCGCGCTTGAGCTCGACCACGATGCGCATGCCTTCGCGGTCGCTCTCGTCGCGCACATCGGCGATGCCGTCGATCTTCTTATTCTGCGCCAGCTCGGCGATACGTTTGATGAGCGTGGCCTTGTTCACTTGGTAGGGGATTTCGGTGATGACGATGTTTTCGCGGTCCTTGGCGACCTCTTCAATGGCTGCCTTGGCGCGCATGGTGAAGCTGCCGCGCCCGGTCTTGTACGCCGCTTCGATGCCTTCGCGGCCGGCAATGTAGCCGCCGGTTGGGAAGTCCGGCCCGGGCACGTGCTTCATCACTTCCTTGAGGGTCGCTTCGGGCTTCTCGATCATCAGCACGGTGGCGTCGATGATTTCGCGCAGATTGTGCGGCGGAATGTTGGTGGCCATGCCCACAGCGATGCCGCTCGCGCCGTTGACCAGGAGATTCGGAATACGCGTCGGGAGAACGACCGGCTCTTTCTCCGTCTCGTCGAAGTTGGGAACGAAATCGACAGTTTCTCTTTCAATGTCGGCCAGCAGTTCTTCGGCGATTCGCGCCAGGCGCGCTTCCGTATACCGCATCGCCGCGGGCATGTCGCCGTCGACCGAGCCAAAGTTGCCCTGGCCGTCGACCAGCGGATAGCGCATGTTGAAATCCTGTGCCATGCGCACCAGTGCGTCGTACACGGGGGTGTCGCCGTGCGGGTGATATTTGCCGAGGACCTCGCCGACGATCTTCGCGCATTTCCGGTAGGGCCGCGTGGAGGTGAGGCCCAGTTCGTACATGCCGTAGAGAATGCGCCGGTGCACCGGCTTCAAGCCGTCGCGCACTTCCGGCAGCGCGCGGCCGATGATGACGCTCATCGAGTAGTCGAGATAAGATTTTTTCATCTCGGCTTCGATGTCCACCGGAATCATCATCGAAAGATTTGCTTCGTCTGGCATGTGTCCTCGCTGTTAGGCCCGGCCTTTTCGATCGTGCGCTCGTTTCATTCCTTGCGGTTCCTCGATGTTCATGAAACCGGCCCGCCGCGGATCTTGCCCAGGCGCTCGAGCGTCCAGGCCTTCACGGTGTCGAAGGCGTCGGCGGCATTCGTAAATCGGCGCGCGGCAAACTCGCTCTCGAGCTCGCGCAAAAACGCCTCGCACTCCGCCCGGCCCGCAAACTCGATCGCCACCCCGCGCTCGTTGTCAGGCGCATCGGTCGGCGCTAGGCGAAACTCGCTGACGCGTATTCCCTTGAGCCCCGGCAGCGTGCTCCAGCCGAGTTGATACATCATGGCCGCTGCGCTGTTCGGGGCCGCAGGAGATAAAACATTCCCAGGGCCACCAGCAAAATGAGGGCAATCGCCACGGCGTTGGCGGTGAAAGTGAGCCGGTACAGCTCCGCGGCCGGCGGGTTGGAAAGGCGAACCTCACGCCAGTCTCGAAAAGCGCCGTAGGTGCGCGGCAAGCGGAAACCCGACACGGCCACCGCTGCCAACAATAAGCCCCAGCGGATGGCGTCGCGAGTGGATCGCGGAGCGATTTCTGCCATCGGCTCTCCCGCCATCGAAATCAAATGTCCAGGTTCACGACTTCGAGCGCGTTGTCCTCGATGAATTTGCGGCGCGCTTCCACGTTTTCGCCCATCAGCGTGGTGAAAATGTCTTCTGCCGCGACGGCGTCTTCGAGTTTCACCTTGAGCAGCGTGCGCGTGTCCGCGTTCATGGTGGTTTCCCAGAGCTGCGCGGGATTCATCTCGCCCAAGCCCTTAAACCGCGTGATGGTGAAATCCTTTTTTGCGTCCTCCATCACGTAGCTGAGCACGTCCTGCGCTCTTTCCTTGGTGGTCTTGTCGCCGTTGCGCGAAATGACGAAGGGCGGCTTGTTGAATTCTTCGACCTGCTTTGCCAGGACGCGCAAGCGCTTGTATTCCGGCGTGGACGCGAGCGCCCAATTGATTTTCTGATTGTGCGGCGCGCCGAACTGGATTTCGTAAAGGCTGTGTTCTTCGTCGAAAGCGATCTTGCCCTGGAGCTTGAGCTTGGCCTTGTCGATTTCCTTCAAAAGCTTTTCGAGGGATTTCTTCTCCTCGAATTCCGCCTTTTTGTCGAGGCCGCTCTCCGCCAGCACTTCCACAAGGCCGGCATCGCGCAGCCGCCGGCCGAGCTTCGCGGCGAGAGCGTCGTACTCCTGTACGTTCAGCAGGAACGTCGTCAGGCCCGCTCCCTCGAGCGTCACGCCCTCTTTGGCCTTCACAACGTGGTCCTCGGTTGCGCGTTTCATTAATTCACGCGCGAAATCACGCTCGTCGCGAATGTATTTCTCGCTTTTCCCGCGCTTGACGCGGTAGAGCGGCGGTTGGGCGATGAAAATGTGCTCGCGGTCGATCAGCTCCTTCATGTGGCGGAAGAAAAACGTCAGCAGAAGCGTGCGGATGTGCGACCCGTCGACGTCCGCGTCGGTCATCAGGATGATTTTGTGGTAGCGCAGCTTGCCGGCGTCAAAATCGTCCTTGCCGATGCCGGTGCCGAGCGCGGTGATGATGGCGCGAATTTCTTCGTGGCCCAGCATCTTGTCGTAGCGCGCTTTCTCGACGTTGAGGATTTTTCCTTTGAGCGGCAGGATGGCCTGGTATTTGCGGTCGCGGCCTTGCTTTGCCGAGCCGCCCGCCGATTCGCCCTCGACCACGAACAGCTCGCAGTGCGCCGGATCGCGTTCCTGACAGTCCGCCAGTTTTCCCGGCAACCCGCTCGAATCCATCGCGGACTTGCGTCGCGTCAGTTCGCGGGCCTTGCGTGCGGCTTCGCGGGCACGCGCCGCGTCAACGCATTTGCTGATGATGCGCCGCGCCACGGTCGAGTGCTTGTCAAACCACTCGCCGAGCTTTTCGTTCACGAGTTGCTCGACATCGCCCTTAATGTCACTGTTGAGTTTGCCCTTGGTTTGCCCTTCAAACTGCGGCTGTGGCAAGCGCACGCTGACGACGGCGACCAATCCCTCGCGCACGTCGTCGCCGGTGATGGTGACTTCGTCCTTCGGGTCTTTGAGCATGCCGGCCTGCGAGGCGAAATTGTTGATCGACCGCGTAAGCGCCGAGCGGAACCCGGAAAGATGCGTGCCGCCGTCGACGGTATTGATGGTGTTCGCGAACGCGAACACGTTTTCGCCGTAGGTGTCGTTGTATTGCAGGGCGATTTCGATCTCCACGTTGCCGCGCTTGCCTTCCATGTAGATCGGCGAGTCATGCAGCGTGCTCTTGCCGCGGTTCAAGTGCTTCACGAATTCAGCGATACCGCCGGTAAATCGGAATTCCGCGGTCTTCTCGGTGCGCTCGTCGTTCAGGGTGATCTTCAATCCCTTGTTCAGGAAGGCCAGCTCGCGCAACCGCTGTGAGAGCGTGTCGAAGCTGAAGGTGATCTTCTCGAAGATGCTGGGGTCCGGGTGGAACGTAACTTTCGTGCCGGTCTTGCGCGTTTTGCCGGTCTGCTTCAGCTTGGAAGTGGGCTTGCCTTTCTCGTAGCTCTGCTCCCACACCGAACCGTCGCGGGAGATTTCCAGCTCCAGCCAATCGGAAAGCGCGTTGACCACGGAAACGCCCACGCCGTGCAAGCCGCCGGAAACTTTGTAGGTTTCGCTGTCGAATTTTCCGCCGGCGTGCAGCACGGTCATCACCACTTCCGCAGCCGGACGCTTTTCCGTCTGGTGCATGTCGACGGGTATGCCGCGGCCGTTGTCGACCACGGTGACGGAGTCGTCGGCATGCACGGTCACATTGATTTCGTCGGCGAAACCGGCCATGGCCTCGTCGACCGAGTTGTCCACCACTTCCCAGACGAGATGGTGCAAGCCCATTTCGCCGGTCGAGCCGATGTACATGGCGGGACGCAGCCTGACTGCTTCGAGACCGCCGAGAACTTTGATGGACTTGGCGTCGTACTTGTGACCTGCGCCTTGCGCCGGAGCGTTTGCGTTTTCTTTGTCACCCATCGTTATCTCCCCACGCGGCAAGTTCAGTTGCAAGTCTGCGTCGCGGAACGGACCGGCGAGCGAGGTCGCGCAGTCCTCCGCGAGGTGAAGATTTGTCCGTGAAGCAAGAAAGGCGTGTTTGCGGAATTTCGCCGTGCGTCGCCTCACCCTTTGATTCCGGCTTTGCTGGGCAACTCCGGAACTCGTAGGGTTCCTGCTCCATCCCGTCCCGCGCAGCGGGACGTGGCGAAGACTCATTCTCCAAGCGAGGTGCCTAACGGGCCCGTGGCCTGTCTGGCGCGGCGCGGCCGAGAGCCGCTCACCTGCGCTTGGCGGACGTGTCGATTCCCCACTACCTATCGACAACCAGAAGTATACTCCGCACGGGGCCTTTTCTCAAGGCTATTTGCCCCCAGGCATACCAGTTAAGTAGCTTATTGTCACTATCTTATAGTTATCTAGGGCGAGACCAGACAGAAAAAAAGGCGTCTCGCAACCGGCGCCCTTTCCGGCCTTCCTTTTTGCGCCCGGCGCTCTTAAATGCGCATGGGCATGATGATGTAGCGGTAGCGGTAAGATTCGTCGGCGAGCGGGCGCAGTTGCCCGGCCGACTGCTCATCTTTTAGCTCAATGCTGACGGGCCCGTCGGCGGCGGCGCCTAGAAAATCCAGCATATAGCTCGAGTTGAAGCCGATCGAGATGGGGTCGCCCTTGTAGTCCTTCTCGATGTTTTCCTTGGCCTCGCCATATTCCGGGCTGGACGCGGAAATCTCGAGGCCTTCGCCAGAAATTGAGAATTTGACAGCATGCGAGCGCTGATCGGCAAGCTGCGAAACGCGGCGCACGGCATCGGTCAGCTCGCCCCTCTCGATCACCACATGCTTGTTGTTGTCCCGCGGCAGGACCGCTTCGTAATTCGGGAATTGCCCGGTCAGAATTCGTGAGATCAGCAGGCGATGGTGGACTTGGAAAAAGAGGTGGCTTTCGTCCTTCGCAAAATCGAACTGCGCGTCGGAGTCGGCGGCAGCAGCGAGTTTTTCGACCTCGTCCATCGCTTTTTTGGGAACCAGCACCTTCAATTCGCCATTCAGCCCGGTGAGTTTGTGGTCCGT
>Ga0310915_10001559_pt1 | contig 11931 bp, 13 predicted proteins | sample GREbulkMGAN111_FD_202508 | JGI IMG/M metagenome (GOLD analysis project Ga0310915, IMG submission 202508) | Lab enrichment of tropical soil microbial communities from Luquillo Experimental Forest, Puerto Rico - GRE.bulkMG.AN111 | ecosystem: Environmental > Terrestrial > Soil > Tropical forest >...
TAGCCTCCGGTCAGCGCCGTCAGGTCGGGTTTTGGCATGATGACGGGGATTTCCACCGATTCCCAGGCCAAGCCCTTCAGACCAAGACCGAGCCGAACTTTCTCCGAATAGGGAGACGTCTCGTAGTGATGCAGGATGATATCGGTCATCGAGACGGCCCTCGTTTGAGACGGCCCTCGTTTTGGGATGATCGTTCGCCTGGATATCCCGCTCACATCACCGGCTCTACCATAATCTTTAGCGATCTTACGTTCGGCGGTCGGCCAACTTCAGGAAAGTCGAGAGAAGTGTTGAAACGCCAAGGGTGTAAGGCCGTAAGCCTGTTTAAATGCGGTACTGAAATGGCTGTAGCTTGAAAAACCGAGGTCGAGCGCCAAGCCCGTCAAATCTGAACAATCATCAAGCAGGTCAAGCGCCCGGGCGAGCCGCAGTTGGAGTTGATAACGACAAAGCGGCAGACCCTCGACTTGCCGGAACAGCTGAGTGAGATAGACCGGCGAGACGCCGACGGCGCTGCCAATCTCAGCCAACGTCCATCGGCGTCCAAGATCTGAAGAAAGCACAAGTTTGGCGCGGTCCACCAGTTTTTGCCGCCCTACGCTGCCGGATGCGGCGTACGATGTGCGCTTCCCGAGGGCGCGGCTTACCAGCGATAGGATCAAATCCTCAGCTTCAAGAGTCTCAGTCATCCCGCGGGCAAGACGATGACGCACAAGTGCTGCGAGCAACTGTGCGGGCGCATCGATACGCATGCGAGGCCGGTTGAAAAGGATTCGATCTTTGGTATGGAGGAAGTCGGCAGGCGCCAGCTCCAACAGCGTCGCCTCATCGATTCCGATCGATAGACTTGCATCGCCGCCTTCAAGAGGATGGCTAACTCGATAGGGTTCACTTTCATTAAAGAACACCACCTGATTCGCTTCCGCGACTGTCTCGACCTGACCTGTATGATGCACGTAGACGCCGCGGTAAGGAAACACGAGATGTGTTGTGCTAACGCATTCCTCGGCGCTTTTGTGCTTGCATGTGCCTGAGCACAAAACGTCCCACACCGCTACGGTGTCAGTCGCCAAAAGTGGGTGAGAGTTGATTTCAGCCATTGTTGAACTGCCTACCCGGCCGCGTCGAGCTCAGTATCCTCGGTTGTCGGTTACGGTTCCTCGCCAGCTAGGTCATGGCCGCCTGCGCGCGGCATCGGCGTCTGCTATTTACGAGAGCGGATATTCGCCAAGGTGAATGGTAGGTCGGCTAAGGCCATTTCCGGACTCATGACCGTCAACGGAGTTCTTTTTCGACCGTTCCATTGAGGTCTATGAACTCGACGGCAAGATTTTCTCCCTCGGCATATCCAAGTTCTTTCAGCCGCTGTTCGAATGCTGTCCACAATGGTCCCGTGCGGGGTTGAATCGTCGCGATACCCACCCGCGTCATCTTGCGCGGTGCTTGCGCGCTGGACAGACGTGCAAGCGTGGTACCACCTCCCATGACGGCTAGGCCGGTGAGGAAATCACGCCGTCTCATGGATTTCTCGCCCCTAAGAGTGCTGCGCTGTAAAAGCCTAGCACAGTCTTCGAACGACTACGGTGTGGTCGCATTGCAGCAAATTGGGCCGCTCGACTTCCGCATCGGGTCAAAATGCGAAACACTCAAGCTGAGCACAATACGTCCGCTCTTACCCTATAGCTGCCCACAATGTTAAGACGGCGGCGCGCACTTCGAAACTAACACCGGCACGTCCGGTCGAATCTTCCGTGCCAACGCGACGCGCTCGTTCCAATCGAAAGTAAAAAAGGCGAAAACCTTCTGAGAAACCTGCTACACTCGGCCTATGAAAACGTTTTCAGATAAGGTCCGCGACATCGTGCGCAAGATCCCAAAGGGGAAGACCATGACGTACAAAGCTGTCGCTGCTAAAGCCGGCAATCCGAAAGCTGCACGCGCGGTTGGTGCCATAATGCGCACGAATTACGACCCATCGATCCCGTGTCATCGCGTTATTGCAAGCGACGGCTCAATGCGCGGCTACGTTCGTCCGCGCCGTCGGCCGGCCCAACAATGATCCGCTTGACAGGGAGCTTCACCGCTGTATCGCGGAACAACGTGACGTAGCGCGCTTTACCGCTGCTTTGGGTCATTTTCGACGGTCTCATTGAGGATTGTCGGCAGGTTGATGTCCGCTCCTGCCCCGAAAACGCCGAACCAGGGCCGAGCCAAAAGTTCCTTGCGATGGGTCAGACCCCTGTGATTCAAGCTCCCAGACTGGGGGCTCGAATCATGCGCTACGAACTCGCCGACTATGAATGGACTGCCATAAGGCCGATGCTGCCGAACAAGCCACGTGGCGTTCCTCGGGTGAACGACCGACGTGTCCTCAATGGCATCTTCTGGGTCTTGCGATCTGGAGCACCTTGGCGTGATCTGCCGGTGGCGTTTGGCCCATACACCACTTGCCACAACCGGTTCGTCCGCTGGCGGCGGGCTGGTGTCTGGGGCCGCATCATAGACGCACTTGCCGCTACCCATGATGCCGCTGTCCAGATGATCGACACCTCCATTGTCCGCGTCCATCAGCATGGATCCTGCATCACAAGGAATCAGCGCCAATCGATGGGAAGGTCGCGCGGCGGCTTGACGAGCAAAATCCATGCAGTGGTCGATAGCAATGGTCTGCCGGTACGGCTGGCGCTAAGCCCCGGTGAGGCTCATGACGTTCGACTTGCCGGAAAGCTGCTGTCTCGTCTGAAATCCGGGTCAATGCTGCTTGCCGACCGTGGCTATGATGCGGACTGGATCAGAGAGCTTGCCATGAAGAAAGGCGCATGGGCCAACATTCCGCCGAAAAGCAACCGCAGCGATCCGATCTGCTTCAGCCCCTATCTCTACCGTGCTCGCAACCAGGTCGAGCGGTTCTTCAACAGGATCAAACAATGTCGTCGGGTGGCGACGCGCTATGACAGGCTTGCTGCCAACTACCTTGCTTTCGTTCAACTCGCGTCAATCAGGCTCTCGCTGCGTCTTTATGAGTCCGCGTCCTAGCAAGCGCAGTGCCTCGTCACGTCTTTCGCGGTGAGTGCTCCCTGTTTATTGAGCTTGTCCATTAGCTGCCATTGCTTCAAGCGACCGCCGTTGGTGGCGCTGGATGAATTGTTGCGCTCTGTCTTCAGCGGTCAAGTGAAAGCGTTCGATCGGACGTAGCATGTAGACGACTCCTCTGTTTTAAACTGAGATCGCGAACCACATTTCGCGCGGGCGCCCAGGACCGTTGAGCTTCTGTTTGTCGAAGCGCGCCTTGCCAGCATCGAGCAGCTTGCTGAGCGCGGCGTCGATCCTGTCGGCGGACGTGTTGCGCCCGAGGTGGTTGGTGATGTCCATCCGGCTTGCCCCGTTGACGCCCACGCTGCGCAGCAGCCGCAGGATCGTGTCGGCGAGCGGGTCGCCGGTGGTGTCGCCGAAGATGAAGCGCGCGGACGCTTCGCAGTAGTTCCACACCGCCAGCGCCGCCTTGAGGTGGGCCACGTCGATCTTTTGCGCTCGATCGAGCAGCGCGTATAGCAGCGCCAGCCGCAATGTCTGCGCCTCGCTGCGAGCGGTGATAGCACCGATGAGCCCCGGCACTTCCGCCGTGAGCTTGGGGTAGTTCTCAACCCACATCTCGGCGGCTAGTTCTGTCATGGTGACTTCCGCGGTCATACGCGCAGCAGCGAGCGCGTCGAGTGTCGCGCCGCTGAGCCGATTGAGCGCGTCTTTGTCCGGTATTCCGCCGAACGGCAGCTCCTTGCTGCGACGGACGCACGCGAACAGAAAGCGGTTGGCGAAACCGTTCGCCATCGATGTCTGATTGAGCTTCTGCCGCAGCTCCTCGATTGTGACGTGCGCGGTGATGGAGACGTGTGGGCCGGTCACTTTGGTCGGTGATTGTTTGGTCGTCGTCCGCAATTGTATTGGGCAATCCCACGCTTCGCGGATGATGGTCTCGACGGAATTGCCTTCGCGCCGCATACGGTCGAGTACCGAGGAGAATTCGCGTTCGTCGAATAGCACCCGCTTGTCAGTGACACCGGCGTCGACCAGCACCTCGAGACCCGTTTTCTTGTCAGTGCCGAAAACGGGGTCGCGGATCGCGTGCAGGATGCCCTCGCCCGAGCTGATGCCGCTAGCGATGTTGTTGCTTACCCAATCGGAGGCAGCGATTTTGAAAATGGGGCGCACGCGCTGCGCCGATGTGCCTTTGCGCGCTTTGGCTGTTGGGCCGGCAAGCAAGACATAGAGCACCGGATAGTGCTCGGCGCCGTCGGCGATACAGTACGGCTGGCGTCCGACCGCGTTGCCAAAGCATACGAGGAATTGCAGTAGCATCGCGACCGGATCGCTCTCAGTGTGCGGCAAAATCGTCTTCACCACATCGCCGGCGAGGCCGTGGTAGGCGGCCTCATCCAGCACCGGCCACGCACCGACGTCGACCTTCGCCTCGGTCTCAGGTCCAGTCTTTGTCTCGATCTTGGGTGCAGCACCAGGCGTAGCGCCGCCATTGGCCTTGCCGCCCGGCTTGTCGTCCGGCTCCCACAGCTCCTCGGTATAATCGCCGTGATCAGTGTGCGTGGTTCTCATATCCGCACCAGGTCGTTGAAGTCTTTTACCTTCGTAGTGCGTAACATGCGCACGGAGCGACTCGCGGCGACGTAGCGCTCAGCGCACGCTTTGGCACATGCCGCGGCATCTTCCTCCTCGGCGCGCTTCTTGACATCGTTGTCCACCAGGATGGTGAGCTTCTCGATGCTAGGCAGCACCGGGAATTTCGCGATGTTGGTCTTGGATCCCAGCGGCCACGCCGGCGGCCCGATCACCCCGCGGCGAATGGCGCCAAGCACGGTCTCGATGCCCTCACCGACGGCGAGCTCGCCCGTGGGCGGCCACAGCTTAATTGCGCGCACGCCAGGCCAGCGGCCCATGGTGAGGCGCCTGATCTTTTCCGCTTCCGGCGTCAGGCCGATGCGGTGGATACCGGCGGGCGCGTCGCTCTCAGCGTCGCGGAACAACGCGAGCAGGCACGGGTGGCGGGCACCATTGTCACCGAATGGACAATGCGGGTGAAACCGCAGCACCTCGTCGACATTAGCGGGGAGCACGGCGAGGTCGAGCCCGCGGGTATTAACGAGGTAGCGCGCAGCCAGCGTGAAGGCGATCGGCTTCGCCTCAGCCCACAACTCGAGCCCGCGCTCGAGCGTGTGCGTGGTATCTTTCGTTTCCGCCATGCGCGCGAGCACAGCATCAGGGAGGTCCATGTCCTCGTTGATCCAGCCGTGCGCTCCGCAACCGAAACAGTGATAGTGTCCATCAGCATAGAGTTGGCAACTCGGCGTCTTGTCTTCGTGAAACGGACAATGAATTTTTTCGCGATCGAAGCCTTGCACGTCACTGGTGTAACCGGCGAAGCCGTCGCTGCGCTTGCTCTCATTTTCAGTGGCGCAGTAAATGACGTGACGCCTTCCCACGGCAGCGAATTTGCGTCGGTGACGGGGCTTTCTGCGGAGACAGCCACCTCGACTTGAGGGCTTGTCTCGGTGCGCATCTCATCCAAGCACGTGAGAACGATGTCGTCGCTCGGAATATCCTCATCGGCGTCCTCGGTATCTCCGACGTCGCTTTCAACATAGTCGACGGTTGCTTGCGCGCTCGATGGCTCTCCCGTTGCAGGCGCTTCGAGAAAGAGCGGGCCGACGCGTACCTTGCCGCCGAGCGGTAGACCCACGGCCCATGCCGGTGGGTCGAGCAACAAGGCGAGTGCGTCTTGCGCAGAGATCGCGCCGATTGGTGCTTCGATGATCAGCTCGTCGTGGTTATGGTGCACGACTTTCCAGCCACGCGCCTCGGCGCGCGTGATGGCAGCGGCGAGCAGGTCGCGCGCCATGCCCTGCACGACATTTTCCACGAGGAGCCCGTGCCATGCGCGCTTCGCTGCCCACTTTCCTTTTTCGTTATCAAAGAACTCGATGTCGAGGGGCGCGTCCTCGAATTTCTCGTTGGGGACCAGGTGTGCGCCGGGGTAGTTGATGACGCGATGGTTCGGCAGTTCGAGCATCAGAGCGTAGCCGTCGAAGCTGGCGGTGACCGGCGGCAACGGAGGCGGGTTGACCTCGACGGGACGCCCGTAGTGGATCGCAGTGCGTGCGGCGGTCAGCAGCCTGCGCCAGAACATGCGCGTCGCCGGGTGCTTGCTGCGCCACGCCTGTACGATTGCCAAAATCTCGGAGTCGGCGCGACCATCATTGCCGACGATCTTTTTCCACGCGCCAGTTGCTCCGCCGAAATTAAATGCGAGTTCGGAATACTTCCCGAGCTGGCGTTCACTTGCGCGGATGTCTTCGACCGGACAATTCTTGCGCAAGATAAGGTGGGCGAGGATGCGGTACAGATCGAGGTTCTTGTTGCCGGTCTCGTCGTACCGCCTGAAGTTGGACAGCTTCCAATCTTCGCCGGCGAACCACGCGGTGCCCCGGCTCTCGATCGTCGACAGGTCCACGCATATAAGTTCACAGCCCGGCGCCGCGCACAGTGACGCGCGTGACAGTTGGCTGAGAACCTTGAGCAAGTCCCCGTAGCGCTCCAACTCGGCGCGATTACCGGCGGTGATAGCATTGAGTAGGGAGGCGGGGAGCTCGAGGTCATTACGCGGAAGATTTTGTAGCTGTGCACCGGGGCTGGTCCACCGTCCTGGCCCTGCGCCGTGATAGCGCAAGGCGTGGCGGATGCGGTGGTCATCGTGGCTGGCATGTTTCAGCAGTTTCGGAAACTTCAGCGTGCTGGCGAAGGCGCCGCGCTGGCGCAGCGTCAGTATTTCACGCGTGAAGGGATCAGGCTGGCGTGCTAAGACGGCGGCGACGGAGCGCTTGCCGAGCGTGGTCATCTGGTGCCCGTGCTCGTTGACCAGCTTTCGGATGAGCTCAGTTTGGTTGATCGTGTTGACGGTGCCGCCGGTCAGCACGTTGACATGAGCGTTGATCTTGACGAGCTCCTCCTTCGCGAGCGCGTCAGCGGCTTCGAGGAACGGCGTATTAACGCAGATGCCGCGCGCGTTGATCATCGCATCGGCCAAGAGCACGCGCCGCTCTTCTGGAGGCAGCGGGCGTAAGCGCGGGTGATTGTAGCAAGCGCGCGTCATCGCGGCGTCGCTCTTGCAGCGCTCCAGCAGCAATGCGAGATCGCGCTCGCGAACGGCGGGGTCCTCGGGTTTCTTGCGCTTGCGCTTCTGCGGGCACGTCACTCGCAGCATCGCTTGGCGCGCTGCTTTGTCTTTGCGACGGGGCAAGCCCAGTGCTTCGCACCGGAGTCCGAGCTCGGCCGGGAATGCGCTCGCGAGCGCTTTTCGCTGGGCGCAGTCTTGGTTCTCAATCGGGATTGGTTTGAACCCGTACCGCGGAATGAGCACGTGCTCGAGGATCAGACCCTCGAAGGTCCAGTTATCGCTGATGAATAGGTGCTCAGTAGGGTTAGCGAACGGCGCCGGCACCGGGTCGCCGCGCCTCCACACCTCGATCGGGCCGTCATCGATGGCGAAACATAAAAAGATCAGGTCGGTGCTTGGATGGCGCGCGTAGTTGAAGGCTCCGTACGTCTTCAAGTCGACGTCTGAATAGGTTTCGACGTCCCAAGGGATGCTCGACATGGCGGCACCGGTGATCTTGAAGCGGTTGCTTCCTGATGCCGCTTCTCAGCCTCTCGGAAGAAGCGGCATCGAGCAGCAACCCGCTGCTTAGGAGGCTAGTACTTGATCTCGTCGTTCGTGACGCCCTTGGCGCTTGGCGGCTCGATAGTTTTCACTTCTCCGCCATCGCCGTAGGTGACCGCACGCTGGTACTCGAAATGCGGCCGCTGCTGCCCACCATACCGGGTAGGCATGAAGATGTTGGAGAGCTTGACTACGGCACAGATGTTATTGTTGCCGTAGAACTCGCGCAGCGAGTTTACTTTGTCGACCAGCTGATCGACGCAAATACCGCCGCCGGTGGTTGAGGTAACGTAGGTGAGCTTGTCGAGCGTTCGATTGAGTAAGTCGACCTGACGCTCTGTTGCCCACGGCCCCTTCGGGTTTCCGTTTGGGTCCGTGGTCCAATTCTCGTGCGGCTCTTCTGCATTGAGCTTGTCGACGTCGGGAAACGGCTCACCGTCCGGGATTGTTTCGCGGTAAGGCGCTTGTCCCTTGTCGGAAGCGGGTGGCCATTTGAGCAGATAGCGGCCGATCCCCCTCACGATATACTCGTCGCCGGGCGGAAGCTCGACGCCGTTGTGCAACCACTTCGGCTCATTGTACTTAACGATGTCGTTGACGCCGCTGCGATCCTCCTTGCCTGCGACCGTGCGGACGTAACCGGCAAAGCCGTCTGACCTGATCTTCTCTTTTAGTTCGTTAGCCATGACTGGCCTCCTGTTTTACTGACTGTCCGGATTAGCCGTTGCCGGACGTCGGCTTTTCTCGCGGGAGCGGCAAACTAGTGGACTCCTAGACGACGATCGCCGATCACGCGCTTGAGCATGTTGATGATGGTGAGCCAAACGTCGTCGCTGTTCTCGATGCAGCCGTTACAGATTGGGTAGGCGCCGGCGGCCGGGTAATCGGTGAGCACCGTCGCGGTAGGCGTGCTGGTTTCATAGACGGTGCTGCATACGGCGCACTTGAATACCCCGACGGCGCTGTGCCTCGTGCCTGAGGGCATGAACGTCACGCGGAGACCGGTCGCCATTTTCATCTCCCGTTCTGACTGATGATCTGCTTGATCAGCTGGTACGCGCGCGGCGGTTCGTGCCACAGCCCATCGTCTATGGGCTCTTGGCCCAGGCGCTCGCGCAATTTGCAAATCGCGACGTTGATTTCATGCAGCGCGATCAGGCGGGTGTTGGCGTCAACCGTGCTCCAATCCATCGTTTCGATGGCGTTGACCAATTCGCGCGCCGTGCGCAAGTCCTTGAGCTGCGCCATGAGCCGCTCCATGACGTCGCGATGCAGCCCGACGAGCGCTTCCTGCAGCTGCTCGGCGTGCCAAGCCCGCCAGGCGCGCAGAAGACGCGCATCGGCGCGGTCGGGCCTGTGCTGCTGAATCCAGGTGCGCAGCGCCAAGACATCGATGCGCTGCTTCGCCTTGACGCCGACGGTAGGAAGGTCGATGGCATCGACGAGTTGCGGGACAGCACCGTCGTCGATCATCACAATGGCGCATCCGCCGCTGACAGCACCGGGATCAATGCCGAGGATTTTCACGGCATACTCCTATTGCGCTGAGCCAGCACCACGCCGTTTTGCTCAAAACGGCCGGTGATAATCGGCGGCACCAGCTTGGCGAGCTCGGCGCTGTCCAAATCGAGGGGCATTTTTTGGCGCGAGGCCCAAGCCTGTCGGGCCAGGTTCTCTCCACGATCCCAGTCGAGCGTTTCGGTCGAGCAGGCGACCGACAAACGCACGCGCGAGCCATCGCTGAATTCGCACGCGAAGACCGGACCGAGGCGTCCCTTGGGCTTCGGGACTTTTGGCTTGCGGATGCGATAGCCAGCCGCTCTAACGATGGCGAGTGCGTTGTCGAGAGTTTCTCCCGGCCTAGGGGTTTTCAGCTTCGAGACGTGAAAGCCAAGCGCTTCGACGATAAGCAGCGCGTGACCAAGAGTTTTGTGAAGAGCGGCACGACCACCGTTGCGAGTAAAATCGACCGCGCATTGGGTTTTAGCTTCGTTGACAGTATTGGCGCGCGACGCACCGTCGAAAGGCTCATACCCGCGAGTATTAAGGCGCTGTGTGAGAAAAAGATATTTCGGGCTTTTTTGTCCTGGATACACGGGTGGGGTAGGCACAGTGCGTATGTTGTAGAGTGCGATGCCGCTAACGTTGCCGACATAACCGTTATCATCGGAACCCGACCACACAATTTGTTGCTTGTTGGTCATTGCGGCACCTTTACGAAATCACCGCCGGCTTGCTCCGCAAACCAAGCGGCGACACACTCCCAATTGCAAAATTCGTGCACCCAGATGTTGTCGCCGTCGTCGAATGCCGAGACCATGATCGTGATCGGGCCGACCGGGTGATGTTGGTTTGCGGGATGTCCGCAGTGAAGACAGTCGCCATCGGGCTTGCAAAACCGACTCACATGCTCTTCGATCGCTTCGCGTTTGGTCGTCATGACGACTTCTCCATCAACTCGCGTCGAACGGCTCGCTCGCGCCGAAGCGATCGGCCCCCATTACTCGCCGTTGCCGGTGCCATAGGCTTTGCGGGCCTTCAGTGCGCGTGTCGCTGTAACGAAGTCGCCGTCGAACGCGACCAAGGCTTGCCTTGCAGCGTCCTCGTCGATTTCGGGCTGGGGAACTTTGATCGCCGGCAGACGGAAACGATCGCCGGCAAGTCGGAAGCGCTCATTTAAGTCGGTGATTACGGATGAGAGTTCCGACAGCCGCTCGGTTGCTTCCGCGCGCAGCGCGGCGAGAACTTCGGGGTCGACTTGTTCGGTAATCGCCTCCTGTGCCCGCTCCAACCATTCATCCTCGGCCGCGCGCACGCGATCTGTGAGAGTACGGTCGTAATAAGGGTCAAACGCCCGCTCAATGATTCCACGCAGAACATTAGGCTGGAGGGTTGCCAGCGCGTCGATCTCCGTCTGCTCGACGCCGAAAGCCTCGCGCCAGCGGCTCGCGCGCTTCTCAGTCTCCTTCAGCGGCGTAGAGGGAAGCCCTAGCTCGCCGACTTGCTCGACCGTCAAGGCGATCGGGACGATTTCGAACTTTAGCTTGGGGAAGCGAAAATCGCGGAACGCTTGGAGCTTGCGACCGATCGATACCGGCATCTGGTGGCCGGCCGGATCGCAATCCGCCAAGGTGAACATCACCATGGGCCGGCCGTCGGCGGCGGCATCCTTAGCAATGCGATAGAGCAGCGTGTCGCTGATCTCGCCGGTGGGCAGGTAGAGGTCGGCCTGCTTCGCCCGTGCGATCGGGAGGACGGCATCCTCAAGGCTTGCCTTTTCACCGAAAATCACGAAGTGAAAGACCTGCCGTGGCTCAAACCCCTCGGCGACCGGCGCCGGTTCCATGTCGGAGATGTCAGGGATCGCGATGTCGACGCCCACGGTGATGAGCGCCCTCGGCTTAATGCAAGCCTTATGGTGGATGAACGGCTCAGCGTTGCGATTGTCGGTGATCCGCTCGAAGTCGATATAACCCAACCAGCGCGCGGCCTTCCCCGCCACATTGACGAGCCACGTCCAGTTATTGTCGTCGTTGACGTAGATATCGCCGTTCGGCTTGACGAGGTTGCTGGTGGATACCAACACGTAGTGCAACCCACGCCAATGAATGCGGCGCTTCTTGCCGATGGCACGGTCGAGCTGTTTGGCGAGCCACTGGCTGTCGCGATGACCGGCCTCGGTGTCAAGCCGGTAAGGATCGACCTGCGGGGACAGGACCGTCAGATCGCCCAGCCGGTTGCCGGTCTTGGCGCACGCCTTCTCCAGCACGGAGCGCAGCACGCCGAAGCCGTTGACCGTGGTAAGGTCTGCCTTAGTGCCCGGGATGGCGGTTGGATTTTTCGGCTGTGTATGCTTAGATGCCATTTGCGTAGTCTCCGAACTTTGGACGGTGAAGAGATTTCGCGACGAAATCCCCCAGCGCAGCGATCTCGCTGCCTGGGGTTTCGTTTAAGGGGGTTGCTCACATGCTGAAGGCGCGCCGCGGAGCGCTGCTACCAGATACGCCGGCAGTACGTGGCGCAGTGCCTCCACTTCGTGCGCGGGAAGGGGACCACGAATGCCGAGCTCGGCCGCTCGCTCGCGCTGCCGTTGCCAGCGCCAGTGCGATTCGTCGGTGATCCGAACCAGGCGGCCGATCCAGGCCTCGTCAGGGCCCCAGCCGTCGCGCTTCATCGCGTAGTACTGAGACCTAGAAATTTTTTCG
>Ga0310915_10001561_pt1 | contig 11911 bp, 6 predicted proteins | sample GREbulkMGAN111_FD_202508 | JGI IMG/M metagenome (GOLD analysis project Ga0310915, IMG submission 202508) | Lab enrichment of tropical soil microbial communities from Luquillo Experimental Forest, Puerto Rico - GRE.bulkMG.AN111 | ecosystem: Environmental > Terrestrial > Soil > Tropical forest >...
ACATTCGAATTGCTTGCTGAAGTAACAACGCCGATCCCGCCAAGCACGACATTCTTGTAAAAAATCGGGAGGCCCCCGGGGTTCACGGCGGTGGCGCTCGAGTCGTTCGTATCAGCCTTACCGGTGACCACGCCGGGACCGAATCCCCCGTTGAGCGTAAGTGAAGGAGGAGTCTTGCTTTGGAAATCTGGATCGTTTACCAGCGTGCACCCACGATTCGTGTTTTCGATGCCGTACAAATCCGCAGGCGGCTGATTCGCGACGCCTGGCGGAAAATGAATTCCGCTAATAAACCGCACCGTCCGTGACGAAAGCGGCGCTTGATCGTTGCTGAAAAATGCGCCGGTACGTCCGAGGGCCACTGCAAGATCATTGGCGTCCACCGGCTGCCCAAAGTTTCCCATACTCATTGCCGGTGCATTCGCCGTGCGAAACACGCCAAGCACAAAACCCGCACGGTCCACCACGGCCACGACCATATCCACATTCACAGAATTCACCGCTGCCTGCACGATGTTTTGCACATCGGAAACCTCAAGCGGCTGAACCGCCGGGGGCAGAGGCGGGGAAGCCGGCGCGCTGTTCCCGCCGCCGCAACCCAGCAGCAGAAACGCCAGTACACCAGCGACACCCAGGGCGAGAAAGGCGCCCGCTACGAGCACTCTTTTTCGCGAGCGAAGCGCCTCGCCCCATGCCACCGGCTTGCGCAGTTTGTGAGTGAGGGCCATCGAAGGATTCCCTTCGTTGGTAACACACTCCTTCGCAGGCGCTCAACGGATTTGCCCGACTTTTGAGGCGTATCGGTGAATGGGCTTACTTTCCGACTTGTTATTGACTCGCGCCATCCATGCCGGAAAGGTGTTGCTCCACTGTACTCGATATTGTTAGCTAGAACGCGATCTCTTCTTTTTTGCAGACACGTTCAGGCGAAGGAATGCTCGGCTCTGTTCTGAGACTATCGTGGCGTGCGGTCGGGGCGGCCTGCTGCTCTTCGATCCTCTTTTCATTCGGTCTGGAGGCGAGAACCCTTTTGCAGCAAGGGCCGCCGGCGCAGAGTTCGGCAAAAGAATCACGCGAACAAGGTCCGCAGCAGCGCATTCCGCGCCAGCAAGCGCAGCACACAGCAGCACTCGACGGATTTGTTCGCGACGCCAATTCGTCGAATAATCCGCTGCCCGTTCCCGGCACGCTCCTGACACTCCGGAACCTGGAATCCGGGAAGGTCTTTAATGCAACTACTTCCGCGGAAGGCGTTTTTCGGCTGTTTCCCTTGCCGCCCGGAAAATACGAGTTGCGCATGGAGGCACCGAACTACGCGCCTTTTGTCCTCGCGGATCTTCTGCTCCAGCCCAATGAAATCGTTACGCTGGAAATTTCTATGGTAAGTGCCGGCGCCAACGGAGCAACTTCCCGACTCCCGCGCCTTCCTGAACTTGGTCCCGCACTCTCGCCGGGCGCCACCGAGCCTTCGGGACTGTATCGTGAGCTACGGCACCGGCTCGATTCCGATCCCAACTACGTCGAAAGCACCTCGCCAGAAATGCTTCCGCCGGTCGCAGACGTTTACCATCCAGTTCCGAATCGCTGGGCTTTGCCGCAGCCCGACTACCGGCGCTATTCGCAGAAGGGCGAGTACGTCTATGTCAAACCGCGCTGGTACGATCCGTTCAATCGCAATCGCTTCAAGGGCGACGAACCGATCTGGCCGCAGATTCTCGGCCAGCAGGTCTTTCTGAACCTGACGGCTTCGACGGAGACTTTCTTTGATGGGCGCCGTGTGCCTTCGCCGAGCAACGTAAGCAGCGCAAGGCCCGGCAGTGCCGATTTCTTTGGCAAAGGCGAGCAAGAGTTCTTCGATCAAACGCTGCGCTTCGCGTTTGATTTATTCCATGGCGACGCGTCGTTCAAACCGGCGGACTGGCGTATTCGAATCACGCCCGAATTCAGCCTGAATGATTTGAATGTGCGGGAGCTAGGCATCGTAGGCCCCGACGTGCGGAGCGGCACGAACCGCTTTGACCATCATCTCGGGTTTCAGGAAGGGTTCATCGAAGCGAAGCTTCACGACCTCGGGCCGACTTACGACTTCGTTTCCGCCCGCGGCGGCATCCAGCAATTCAACGCGGATTTCCGGGGCTTTCTGTTTGTCGACGAGCAGCCCGCGTTGCGCGTCTTCGGCACTCTCGACAGCAACCGCATCGAGTACAACGTCGCTTACTTCTACTTTCTCGAGAAAAATACAAACAGCGGGCTGAATACGTTCGGCCGCCGCCATCAACAGGTCGTACTAGGGAACGTTTATTTGCAGGACTTCTTCTTTCCGGGCTACACGGCGGAGTTCATGGCCGCTTGGAACAAAGATGATCCCAGTTTGCATTACGACGACAACGGCTTCCTGGTTCGTCCCGCTCCGGTCGGAAATGTGATCGATCAAAACCCCGGGGCTGGCCCGCGCTTGCACGGCGTGCGCGTGGGATATTTTGGCTGGCTCGGCAGCGGCCACATCCATCGGATCAATCTAACGCATGCTTTCTATCAGGCACTTGGCGAGGACACATTTAATCCGATGGCGGGGAGGCGAGTGACCGTCAACGCCCAGATGGCGGCGGCAGAAATCTCTTACGACAGGGACTGGATGCGGTATCGCGTCTCTGCTTTTTACACATCGGGCGACGCAAACCCGCGAGACGGGCGCGCGCGCGGCTTCGATTCCATTGTGGACCTGCCGAATTTTGCGGGAGGACTGTTCAGTTTCTGGAACCGCGAGGGGCTTCGCCTGCTTGGCTCCGGCGTTTTGCTCACCGCTCCAGGCAGCCTGATTCCCTCGTTGCGCTCGAGCAAAGAGGAGGGGCAGGCCAATTTTGTGAATCCAGGACTTTTTCTAACAAACGCGGGCGCGGAATTCGCCATTACCCCAAAACTGAAAGCCTTTGCCAATTTCAACTACTTGCGTTTCGAGCGCACCGAGCCGCTGGAGTTTCTGCTATTTCAATCGCCCATTCGTCACGCCATCGGCGAAGACGCGGGCATCGGTGTGGAATACCGTCCGCCGCTCACGGAAAACATTGTGTTGACCGCTGGCGCTTCGGCGCTACAGCCTGCGCAGGGTTTCAAAGATATCTACACGGGCCGCACACAGTTCTCGCTTTGCGGCTCGGCGAAGTTTACTTTCTAAGGCGCGCCGACGATGCTGATTCTCGATAGATCCATCGCCTCTTCCGAGCGAACGCTCTCTGTGCTCTCCGTCTCTGCGTTATCTTTTCTTTTTGCTCTTTATGGTGCACCCGCAAAAAACGCCGGGCTAAAGCCCGCCGCTGCGTCCACCGTCAGACAGTCTCAGGAAGAAGCGGACAAAAAATCTGCGGGATGTGTTTCCTGCCACACACGGACGGACGAGCCGACCATGCATTCGACGAAAACCGTGCATCTTGGCTGCACCGACTGCCACGGTGGAAATTCTTCGATCGCCATTCGGCCGGAAACCGCGCCGAATTCAGCGGACTACGCTGCGGCAAAAGAAAAGGCCCACGTGCGGCCGGGCAATGCCGCCGTCAAAGATCGCTCGAGCCTTCCCGAACGCGGTTACACGCTGTGGCTCAAGGAGTCCTCCGAATACGTCAAATTCGTCAACCCGGGAGATTTGCGTGTTGCGCCGGAGACTTGCGGCGCTGCCGGCTGCCACGCGACGGAAGTGCGCGCCGTTTCCACCAGCATGATGACGCACGTCGGCCTGCTGTGGGGTGCCGCGCTCTACAACAACGGGGGTTTCCCTTACAAGAATGCGCATTTTGGTGAAAGTTACAGCCATGAGGGCTTGCCGCAATCGATCAAATCCTTTCCAAAACCCACGCCCGAAGAAACGCGTGCCAAGGGCATTTTGCCGGAACTGGATCCGCTGTATCGTTGGGAAATTTCGCAGCCCGGCAACGTGCTGCGGGTTTTCGAGCGCGGCGGCCATCGAAAAGCGGAGCTCGGCAATCCCAATCGCCGGGAGGACCCCGGCAAACCGGACGACAAGCTCAGCGATCGTGGCTTCGGCACAGGGCTTCGCACGGATCCTGTGTTCCTTGGTTTGCAAAAAACGCGCTTGGTCGATCCGGTGCTGTCTTTTCCCGGCACCAACGATCACCCCGGCGATTACCGCGGCAGCGGCTGCACGGCTTGTCATGTGATTTATGCCAACGACCGCGATCCGTCCCATTCCGGCGCCTACGCGGTGTTCGGTCATTCCGGTTTCAGCGCGTCGTTGGATCCGACGATTCCCAAAGACGAGCCGGGACACCCGATCAAGCATGTGTTCACGCGATCGATTCCCTCGAGCGCTTGCATGATCTGTCACATCCATCCGGGCGCAAACATGATGACGACCTATTTCGGGCTCACTTGGTGGGACAACGAAATCGACGGCGACAAGATGTACCCGAGAGAACAGCGCAACCCCACCGAAGAACAGCGTTACCAATCCTTCTTGCACAATCCGGAAGGCACGGCGGTTCGCGGACTCTGGAGCGATAAAAACTTTCTTGAACGGACCGGCACCGCGGAATTCAACAGGCAATTGAAAACCACGCAGTTCGCCGATTTTCACGGGCACGGTTGGATCTTTCGCTCTGTCTTCAAGCACGACCGCAAAGGCAACTGGCTTGACAAAGACGACAAGCAGATCGCGTTCGACGACCCCGACCGTTTTTCAAAAGCTGTCCACCTTGCCGACATCCATCTGGAAAAAGGGATGCAGTGCAACGATTGCCACTTCGAGCAGGACAATCACGGCAACGGGAAAATTTACGGCGAACCTCGCGCGGCCGTCGAGATCGATTGTATCGATTGCCACGGCACGATTCGAAGGAAGGCCACGCTTGTCAGTTCAGGGTCGGCGGCGCCGGAAGCGGTTACACCCGGAGGCGAGCGCGGCCGCCATCTCGATGAGCTGCGCACCCCGTGGGGCTTGCGGCGATTCGAATGGCGCGGCGACCGATTGATTCAACGTTCGATGTCGGTAGAAAACCAAGAGTGGGAAATCGTCCAGACGGTGGACACGGTCACGCCTGGAAATCCTCACTTCAGCGAGAAATCGCTACGGGCCAAGCTGACGAGTAAAGACGGAACCGTTGCCTCGCAAACGCCCGAGGACGATCGCACGCTCGCTCACGCAAACGACAAGATGACCTGCTACTCCTGCCACACATCGTGGGTGCCAACTTGTTTTGGCTGTCATCTGCAAATGACCGCCAATGCTCGGCGTCCGATGCTGCACAACGAAGGCCTGGTCACGAGAAATTACACCAGCTACAACTTCCAGGTTCTGCGCGACGACATTTACATGCTCGGAGTCGATGGCACCGTGACCGGGCATCGCGTCGCGCCCGCGCGCTCGTCTTGCGCGATTCTCGTTAGTTCGCAAAATGCAGACCGCGAGTGGCTCTACTACACGCAACAGACCATTTCCGCGCCAGGATTTTCCGGGCAGGCGTTTTCCACTTTTGTCCCGCACACCGTGAGGGCCAGAGAAACAAAGGTATGTAGCGATTGCCACGTTTCCTCGCAAAACGATAACAACGCCTGGATGGCGCAGCTTCTGCTGCAAGGCACGAACTTCATGAACTTTATGGGCCGCTATATTTACGTGGCAACGGGCAACAAAGGATTCGAAGCGATCGCCGTTGCCGAGCACGATGAACCGGAAGCGATTTACGGAAGCGACCTTCAGCGCATCGCTTATCCGGATGACTTTAGGAAGTTCGTCGAGCGAGGCCGCGAGCTGCGGGCCGCGTCGGAGCACTCCGGCAATGTCCTCGACATTCAAGCGCGCGGGGAATATGTATACGCGGCAACCGGCCCCGGCGGTCTCCGCGTCTACGACATCGCTAACATCGACAACAAAGGTTTCTCCGAAAAAATCGTCACCGCGCCGGTTTCATCGCTTGGCCAGCATTTCTTCGCTGCCACTAAGAACGCCGCGGCGGTTGCCTCACCGACCACGCTCGGCGTTGACCCGCTGCGCCGGCCACTGCCGGAAAACGAAGAGCAGCCGATCCATCTGGCTTACGGCTTTCTCTACGTCGCTGACAAGGAAGAAGGGTTGATCGTCGTCGGCGATCCAAACTTGAAATCCAACAGTCCCGGCGTAAGCACGCTACTCGACGGCAACCCCTCGAACAATTTTCTGAAGCGTGCCCGCACTTTCAATCCCGGCGGGATTCTGACCGGCGCGCGCCGCATTGCCATTGCCGGCACGTACGCATACGTTTTGACCGACAAAGCTCTCGTCGTGGTGGATCTCGACGACCCGCTCGCCCCGCAGGTAACCGCGACGATCGGCGCGCCTGCGCTGAACGAGCCCCGCGGCATCGCCGTACAATTCCGCTATGCGTTCATCGTGGACCGCGACGGCATGAAGGCTTTGGACGTCACCGATCTCGCGCAACCAAAGGCCGTCTCGGGTGCGCTTGTCCCGCTCGAAGACGCACGCAACGTGTACATCGCACGCACGTACGCCTATGTTTCCTCGGGGAAACAGGGATTAGCAATTGTCGACGTGGAAAAGCCGGACGCTCCCAAACTCGACCAAGTGTTTAATGCCGGAGGCCAGCTCAACGACGTGAACGACGTGAAACTTGGAATGGTCGCGGCGAGCGTGTTTGCTTTTGTCGCGGACGGCAAAAATGGCCTGCGCGTCCTCGAAATCATTTCCCCCTGGGACGACCCCGCGCATTTCTCCGGCTTCAGCCCGCGCCCGACGCCCAAGCTGATCGCCACCGCGCGTTTGCGAGGCCCGGCGCTGGCCATCTCCAAAGGAATCGAGCGCGACCGCGCCGTGGATGAATCCGGCAATCAGCTCGCCGTTTTTGGCCGGCGTGGCGCACGCCCGCTCAATCGGGCCGAGGCCCAGGCGGTTTACCTGCGCAACGGTCAGCTCTACACCGTAACCGACGAACCCGCCGAGCGGATCCGGCTCGAGCGGCCCGCCTCGGCTTCGGACACCTTGCTCAGAGGTTTGAAGTCCTGGCTCTTTCGCCCTTAGGCAGGCACGGCTCGCCGGGAGGGACGCTCCAGCTCGCTTTGCGAACCTTTTCTCCATTTCTTTGCCACTAGTATGTGCTTCTTCCGCGCGGAATTTGTACACTGTTTTTCCCTTTTGTACACGCATCTCCTTTCTTTCTAACCTCTTATCGCCGACGGGCATCTAAATGTAGGTATAACGGAATCTTCACATCTTTCTCGCATCGCACCCATCAAAATAATTCGTGCGGGATTCTAGGGCCAATGCAGTTAACGTGTTTGCTCAAGGGGTGCGGGCTAAGCAAGAGCCAACCCTAGTGAAGAAGCGCCGAAAAGGAGTACTAGTAAATGGTGAAACAATACTTGCTGGCCAGCGACTTCGACCAGACGCTTAGCTTCAACGACTCTGGGGTCGTTCTGAGCGAGCTCATCGGCTTTCACGGATTTCACGACAAAGTGAAAGGCCTGGCGGAGATCAACCTCGTGCAACAGGGCGCCGAGCTAAGCTATCTGATTCTTCATGACCCGGACTTCCGCCACGTCCGGCGCGAGCATCTCATCGAAACCGGCAAACGCATCCGCCTGAAGCACGACGTAGCACTGTTCGCCCGCGCCCTCGATAACCTTGGTGAAGGTTACAAGTTCCACTTCAGCGTGATCTCCGCCGCGCCGCAGGAAATTATTCAATCCGCGCTCGAGGGCATCGTTCCTCCGGACCGCATCTTTGGCACGCGTTTCCGCTACAACGAAGCGGGCGAAGTGGCTTCCATCATTCGCGCATCGGCGGGCTGGGGCAAAATCACCGTGCTCGAGGAACTTCGCTCGCGGCTCGGCATCAGCCACGATCAGATCATTTACATGGGCGACGGCAGCTCGGACTTACCGGTGATGATGCACGTCAATCAGTACGACGGCTTGACGATCGCGGTCAGCGAGGCCAAGGTCATCACGCGCGTCGCCAAGCGCACGGTACTGAGCGACAACACCATGAGCGTGCTCGTGCCGTTGATGGAAAAAGTCATGAATTGGGACTCGGCCAAGATTCGCAAGTTCTTCGCATCCCATGGGCTTACCTTGCTCGAGTGGGAAAAGGTACGCACCGATATGCTGACGATCCAGGAAGCGGCGGAGCCGATGGCGGCTACACCGACGTCCTAGCACAACGGGTAGCCGTTTTCGCTGGAAGAACCGCATTCGCTTTCTCCAATAAGGCAGAAAGGGCGGACTCCGATCCGCCTTTTTTTTTGCATCTATTCGCGCGAAAAAACGAATCGTTCTCGAAGCCCTTCCTAAATTCATCGGCAAAGTGGATAATTCTCGGTTCGACATCCCGCGAAAGGGCGTTCTATCGATTCATGCCAAACGTCAAGGCGAAAAGGGGGGTCATCGGCATCCTGACCGGCGGAGGGGACGTTCCCGGCCTCAATCCTGCCATCCGCGCGGTCACTCTGCGCGCCCTGCGCGAAGGCTATCAGGTCATCGGCATTCGCCACGGCTGGGCCGGCCTGGTCGACATGGTTCGCGAAAAGGACTACGACAATTCCGATAATTATTTCCTGCTCGACGAAGAAACCGTCGATCGCGCGGGACGCACCGGAGGCACCTTTCTCCATTCTTCGCGGACGAATCCTGCCCGCGTCGGCAAGTCTGCCGTCCCGGCGCACTTCAAAGACAAATACACCGCGGAAAAGAACGACCTAACGCCCGAAGTTCTACAGAATCTTTCCTGGCTCGGGATCGACACGCTCATTCCCATTGGCGGCGACGACACGCTGAGCTACGGGGTCCGCCTCCACAAGGAAGGCTTCCGCGTCGTTGGCATCCCCAAGACCATGGACAACGACGTTCCGGGCACCGACTACTGCATCGGCTTCAGCACTTGCGTCACTCGCACCATCCAGATGGTCAATAGCCTGCGGACCTCTGCCGGCTCCCACGAGCGCTTCATGGTCCTGGAGGTTTTCGGCCGCTACGCAGGATTCACCGCCATGCTTCCGACCATGGCAGGGGCCGCCAATCGCTGCGTCATTCCAGAGTTTAAATTCAATATTGAGCGTCTGACCGAGCTGTTGGTCGAAGACCGCCGCAAGAATCCCAGCCGCTACTCGATCGTTCTTGTTTCGGAAGGAGCGATGTTTCAAGGTGGCGAAATGGTCTTCGAAGGCGTTGAGGCAGATGCCTTCGGCCACAAAAAGCTCGGCGGCATCGGCGACATCGTTGCCGAAAGGGTCCGCGAGCTTTCCGCCCAGTTCAACGGTGGCAAGAGAATTGACGTCATCAACCAGAAGCTCGGTTATCTCGTCCGCTGCGGCGATCCCGACGCGATTGACTCCATTGCTCCCATGGCCTACGGCAATCTGGCGCTCGATCTTCTTCTCAAAAATGTGAGCGGTCGGCTGGTGGTTCTGAAGAACGGCCACTATGACAACATTCCTCTCGAAACCGTCACCGCTTCCAAGAAAGTCGTCAACGTCAAGGAACAATACAACACCGACCGTCTGCGTCCGCATTACGGTAGCTTCGATAGGCGTCCTCTCTTCCTAATGACCAACGAAGTGGCATAGCTGCTGCGATCCCGCGCAAACCACCTCTTCGAACGGGCTGCCTTCCGGACCGCCGTCGCAAACTCCCTTGCCAACGCTGACGGGATAGATATCATGGTCCGCGCAGGTCTTTCTAGAAGTCCTCGGGGGGTGGCCATTCACGTTCTCGGAATCGACGTCGGCACCGGCGGCACGCGCGCGGTCGTAATCGATCAAACCGGTCGCCTTGTCTCTGCGGCCACGCAAGATCACCAGCCTTTTGCCTCCCCGCAGATTGGCTGGGCCGAGCAACAGCCCGAGGATTGGTGGCGCGCCGCCTGTGTCGCCGTGCGCAAAGCGCTTTCGAGCGCGAACCTCACTGGCAAAGACGTCGGCTGTGTTGGCTTCTCCGGGCAAATGCACGGCGCGGTCCTTCTCGATGAACGCGGGAACGTCGTTCGCCCGGCGCTCATCTGGTGCGACGTTCGCACCGAGAAACAATGCCACGAACTCACGCTAGCCCTCGGCCTCAAGCGCCTGATTCAACTCACTTGCAACCCCGCGCTTCCCAACTTCACCCTCACAAAAGTGCTCTGGGTCCGCGAAAACGAACCAGATCAATGGAACCGCGTGCGCTACCTTCTGCTCCCCAAGGACTACGTCCGCTTCTGCCTCACCGGTGAGCGCGCCACCGACATGGCCGACGCTTCCGGGACCCTGTTGCTCGATGTTTCCCGTCGCCGCTGGTCATCAGAAATGCTGGGCGCGGCCGCGCTCGAAGAAACCCTCTTGCCCGCGCTCCACGAATCTCCCGACGTTTGCGCGAAGGTTTCCGCGGAAGGCGCGGCCGCAAGCGGTCTTGCCCAGGGCACTCCAGTCGTCGCCGGCGCCGGCGATCAGGCCGCTGGCGCCGTCGGCATGGGAATCGTTTCGCGAGGCACGGTTAGCGCCACCATTGGCACATCCGGCGTCGTCTTCGCAGCCACCGATCGTCCCGCGCTTGATCCCCGCGGCCGCGTCCACACCTTTTGCCACGCGATTCCCGGCCGCTGGCACGTCATGGGCGTAACGCAAGCTGCTGGCCTCTCACTGCGCTGGTTTCGCGACACGTTCACCGCTAATTCGACAGGCGCGCCGGAGTCCTATGACCACCTCACCGCCGAAGCCGCGAAAGCCCCTCCCGGCTCCGACGGACTGCTCTGGACTCCCTATCTCATGGGCGAGCGCACGCCCCATCTCGACGGCAGCGTGCGCGGCGCGCTCGTTGGCATCACTGCTTCGCACACGCGCGGCCACATCGTTCGCGCCATACTCGAAGGCGTCGCCTTCAGCCTTCGCGATACTTTCACTTTGTTCAAGGAGATGAACGTTCCCGTGCAATCCATCCGTCTGGGGGGCGGCGGCGCGCGCTCACCGCTTTGGCGGCAAATTCAAGCCGACGTCTACGGCCATGCGGTGGAAATCGTCGAAGCCGAAGAAGGCGCTGCGTACGGGGCTGCGCTTCTCGCTGCCGTTGGCGCCGGCGTGTGGAGCTCGGTAGATGCGGCCTGCGCCGCCGCGGTGCGCGTCGCCTCACGGATTGACCCACAGCCTGCAGGCGTGGCAACTCTGAACGCCAGCTATACAGCTTTTCGCCGTGTCTACCCCGCGACTCGGCAAATCTTTACTCCATCTGCTTCATCCTAGGGACTTTGCTGAAGATTTGCGCCATTCCGAGCCCCGCAAGAAACCCTTCCTTTTGCAGACAACCCGGAGCGATCTCGTATCATCAGCTTCATTAATGTGCCGCATGTCCGCCCTTGCCCATCTAATCATTGTCCGGTTTGGCGCTTTGAGGATTTGCATGAGGCCTTCTCGCTTTTTGGTTCTTTTACCCTTTGTCGCCCTCTCTGTGGCTGCCTGTCCGAAGCCTCTCGAGACGCCGCGCGAATCGCAAACCCTTGAGGCGCAATCTCAAGCAACCGCGACCGCCGGCGCCATGACCGTCTACGTCAGCGATTTTGATTTGGACGTCGTTCAGCGCAAGCCCTCTCCCAAACCTGCGCCGCGCCCTTCCCCGCCCTCCCGGACAGGAAGCGTTTCACGCTCATCTTCAGGAGTGCCGAGAACAGGGACCGCGGCTTCGACTTCCGGATCGTCTACGTCACAAGGCTCTGATTCTTCGGACACTTCCACGGAAGAAACTCCCGCCGAGCAAGCTAGCGCGCTGGTGCGCGCCGTTTCAGAAAACATCATCCGCGCTCTTATGGAAGCCGGTTACGACGTTCGCCGTCTCCCTGCGGGTGCCCCGCTTCCTCAGACCGGACTCCGCATCCGCGGCGTTTTTGCCGAGGCTGATGAGCAAAATCGCGCGCGCCGCCTTGTCGTGGGGGGTGAACCGGTGGGCA
>Ga0310915_10001574_pt1 | contig 11882 bp, 10 predicted proteins | sample GREbulkMGAN111_FD_202508 | JGI IMG/M metagenome (GOLD analysis project Ga0310915, IMG submission 202508) | Lab enrichment of tropical soil microbial communities from Luquillo Experimental Forest, Puerto Rico - GRE.bulkMG.AN111 | ecosystem: Environmental > Terrestrial > Soil > Tropical forest >...
AAGGCGATCGCCCTGGGCGAAACCGACGGCATGGTCAAGACCGTGTTCGACGCCAAGACCGGCGAACTGCTGGGCGCCCATATGATCGGCGCCGAGGTCACCGAGATGATCCAGGGCTACATGGTCGCCAAGACCCTGGAAACCACCGAGGCCGACCTGATGCACGCCGTCTTCCCGCATCCGACCCTGTCGGAAATGATGCATGAAGCGGTGCTGGACGCCTATGGCCGGGCGATCCATTTCTAGGGCTGCTTCTCTTTAATCGTCATGGTCGGGCTCGACCTGGCCATCCACGAAAACAAAACACCCCGAGGGATTGCTTCTTCGGGGTGTTTTTTTTATGGGCTCCCCCAAACCCGCCAGGGCCAGCGGCCCTGGACTGCTTTAGGGATACTCGCAAAATCCTACTTCTCGCTTTTGTGGCGATAGTGATAAGGATTTGAAATAGCGTTATGCTTATTTCGATTAGGCTTTTGCCCCAATCATGGGATGGTAAAAATGAGCGTACATGAATTAATTGGAAATATTTTTTCAAAAGACGATTTTATGGAGTTTATTGCGGAGATGTGCCGGGAGGAATCTAACGGCATTGGTGATTGGAATAATTATTCGATTGAGAGTTATCTTAAAGCGATCTGCGCATGGGTGGAAGACATGGATGGATATTATAAAAATAATAATATCGATATGGATGGTCTTTCAAAGTGGCGTATTCTTGCAGATATACTTTATGCGGCCAGAATCTATGAGTAGATTGGGCTGCTGCTGAGGTGCTGCAGCCCAGTTTCAATAGCTCCCCCAAGGGATCCAAAGGGCCAATGGCCCTTTGCGGGTGCAGGGCGGCGCCCTGCGGAACTGTCATCGACTTCGCCCCGATTTTCTCCGACACTGGCGGCCTCGTTTTCCCCAACTGACAAGGCCCCGCCATGACCTCCTTCAAATCCATCCGCGAGAGGGCCGAGCGTCGCAAGGGCGGGGCGGCGGGGCTGGCCAAGCTGTTGGAGCCGGTGCCGCCCAAGGAACGGCTGCGCGGGCTTCCCGACGACCGCTTCCTCTCCGAGATGGCGCGCCGCGTGTTTTCCGCCGGTTTCGTCTGGAGCGTCATCGACGCCAAATGGCTGGGCTTCGAGGAGGCTTTCCTGGGCTTCTCGCCGCAGGCCTTGCTGTTCCAGCCGATGGAGTTCTGGGAAGCCCTGACCAGTGATCGGCGGATCGTCCGCAACGGCCAGAAGATCATGTCGGTCAAGGCCAATGCCCAGTTCATTCTGGATATCTCGCGCGAGCATGGCAGCTTCGGGGCGTTTCTGGCCGATTGGCCGTCGGATGATCAGTTGGGCCTGACCACCTTGCTGGCCAAGCGCGGCAGCCGCATGGGCGGCAATAGCGGCCAGATGTTCCTGCGCTTCGTCGGCTGGGATGGCTATGTGCTGTCGACCGACGTGGTGAGCTGCCTGAAGGATGCCGGGCTGGAGATTGCGGCTCCGCCAACCTCGAAGGGCGATTTGTCCAAGGTGCAGGCACAATTCAACGCCTGGGCCAAGGAAAGCGGCTTGCCCTATCGCCATCTGTCGAGGATCGCCGCCTTTTCGATCGGCGAGAATTACAGCGCTGAGCAGACGGGCGAAGAGGGCTAGTTTTCCGGCTGGTTGCTGGGCTTACCGTCGAAGGAGGGCTGCATCGAGCGGCCAGACCCGCCACCCCACAAATTGCCGAAATAGATTTTCAGATCGGCCTTGGGGTGGAAATTCTTGATGTGGCTTTCCAGGGTAGTGCCGTTCTTCTTGGCCAGCTTACCCTCGAAGCAGGTCGCCACCAGGGTATAGGGGGCGATCTTGTCGATGGTCAGGGTGAAGTCGCGGATGCCGTCCTTCCAGCTGTTGCCGGTGGTCAGCGCATAGTCCACGGAGTTTCCGGGAACTAAGCCATAACTATCGTGATAGTCGGGATTGGCATACAGCTCTCGCAGCTTATTGGTCATGCCGCTATCGACGCAATAAGTCCGTTTGAACTCCTGATCATCGGCCTTGTCGCTGTAGGGGGCATAGTCGTCCCAGCTGCCCTGCGAGGCAAAGGGTTGATAGCTGTGATAGACTTTGACCGGCTTATGCGCCGGAAAGGTCTGGCGCCATTCATAGGCCACCTTGTTGATCCAGCGCGGAGTCTTGTCGGCATCGATCAGCCCGGCGGTTTGCAGCTTTTCCAGCAGCTCCGGCGGGCGCTCCAGGACATGGCTGTTCTGAACGCTTTTCTCGTAGGGCACCAGAGCGATGTCCTTTTCGCTGAAGCCCAAGGCCTTCAGATCATCGGTGACGTCGCGGCCATCTTCGGTGACCGCCCGCACATGGGTGGTGAAGCTGACGGGCGCATCGTCCACCGTGATCGAGAACTGGTCCGGCTGGCCGTTGGCGATCACGCCGCTTTCATTGGGGGTGGCAGGATAGGGCGGCAGTGGGAACGAGATGGTCTCGGTGATATCCTGATCGCTCTCATTCTCGAAGATATACGAGACTTGGATGGCGAAAGGGCTGATCCGCAACTTTTCTTCGATCATCGCCACCTTGTCGGTATGGCCCAGAACCACGCCGCCGACGCCAAGCGGCCCGAAGCCGTCATTGCCCCAAGCCGCCGTTCCCGCCATCAGCAGAGCCGGCAGAATGCGCCAAGCCTTTACCGCCATCTTTTCCCCATCAAGCCGTTATATGCATTTGCGAATGTAAGGCTTATTGATCTCCCACAATTCGTCCAGCAGTTTTACCGCCGCGTCGGTGGAATTGATCACCGGATCAGTCAGCAGGGCTTGCAGGGCGATTTCTTTCGAGGCATGCACCGCCGCCTCGACCGCCAATTGCTGCACCGATGCCTGCATATGCAGAAGCTTGGCGCAGCCGTCGGGCAGGGGGCCTTGGCTGACCGGATGCACGCCGGCGGCATCGGCCACCACCGGCACCTCGACCGCCAGATCGGGCGGCAGGTTGGGGATCACGCCCTGGTTATAGACGATGCCGGATTCGATCCAACGATGCTGGTTATGCAGAATGCCGGCCATGGTCTGCACCGCCCGCTCGCCCCAACTGGGCGTCAGCCAGTCTTCCGGGATCGGCTTCGAGCCGTCGATGATGCCGTCGAAAATGCCGTTCAGAATGCCGCGTCCGCGCTCGTCTTCGTCATAATTGAAGCCATGCTCGCCGCCCTCCCAGCCATAGGCGAGATATTCGCCGGTATGGTCGTCGGAACAGCTCGGCCATAGCCCAAACGTGCGGAACAGCTTGCGGGCCAGCGGCGTGAAGGCCGGGTCGTGGGTCTTTTCCTTTTCGCGCAGTTCGGGATACAGATCGCGGCCCGTCGCCTTGTCGCGCACTCCGGTCAGCCATTGGAAATGGTTGAGCCCGGCACCCCAGACCTCGACCTCTTTCTCGGGCCGGCCCAAAATCTGGCAGATGAACCAGCGGGCCAGGAAAATACCGTGGCACAGCCCCAGCACCTTGACCTTGCTATATTTGCCCAGGCCCAGGATCACCCGGCTTTCCGGGTTCGACAGATTGATGAACTGCGCATTGGGGCACAGCTCTTCCATATCCCGCGCGAAGTCGAAGATCAGCGGCAGAGTGCGCAGCGTGAAGAACAAGCCGCCCGGCCCGCCGTTTTCGCCCAGGGTATGGCGGATGCCGTACTTTTTCGGAACCTCGAAATCCTGCCGCCACAGCCGGTTGCGGTCGATCGCCACCGAATTGATGACGAAGCTGGCATCTTTGAATGCCGCCCGCCGGTCGGTGGTCTTCTCGAATTTCACCTTGGTGCCCAGCTTGCCGCCCCAAGCCAGCGCCAGATCATACATGCGGTCCAGCGCCGCCGGATTGATGTCCACCAAAGTTACCGTGCAGCCATCCAGCTCGTCGGTGGTGAACAGGTCGCGATAAAGACTGAGACCAAAAGCCGCACTGCCGGCCCCCAGCATGACGATCTTGGCGGTGTTGGACATGGCGTCCTCTCCCATCGGTTATGGCAGAGGATTATACGCCTGTTTCAAGGAGTTGTCGCGAAGGGGAGGTGTTGCGGTGCGGTGGTGGCGGGGTGTTGTCCTTAACGATATCGCTATCTGTTCCCCTTCGTCCATACGGGCTATTTAAAAATACTGAAAAACGAAACGACAATTTGGGTGATTGCCGCGGCAAGAGCCGTACGAACAACCATACCAGCTATCCCCTCTCGTCGATCTTGATTATCAATATTTAATTGTTGATATATTTTATTGTTATCCTCAATGAGGCCAAGTCTGTGCTTTAGTGCGGTTGGATTTTTCATATATTCATTAAATAATATTTCACGCTCTTCATCGATTGCAGAAAGAAAAAACTTAGATTCAGTTCCTGTCATTAGCCCTGCCATATCGTTGATGCGTTTTTCAAAGCTATAAATAGATTGTTTAGCTAGCGCAGGGTTGCTTCGTCCAATCGCCAGAAATGAGCGCCAAAACTCTTCGACCATTTCGCGAATTTGAACTCTATCAATAGCCATTTGGCGACTCACAATAAGTACTTAATCTATGCGGAATTTAGTATCAGCCAACAAGAAGCAGAAAGCACCATTAACCCAACAACAAGAGGAATAACGCATCCGGATGACATTTTCTCATTAATCCGATTTGAGGCTAAGCGATTGTATTCATCATTAAATATTTTTTGGAAAACAGCAGCTTCATCAAAGGTCATATCTGAAATATGAGCATTCATACGACTCTCCATCTCGGTATCAATCTTCGCCCCAACTTCTAATATAGGCCCTGGCTCACGAGCAATTTTCTGCATATCCAAGTAATCAATTTTGGCTAAAGCCATAATCGCCTCTGGATCGAGAGATAAAATTAATTTCTCATACGAGGTCATTTTTGCATTAACAGTTAACTGGTGAAGATGTTGTGCAGAATACATGTTAATGGCCATTAAAACAATGAACACTCATTCCCGGCGATCCAAGGCCCCTGGCCTTGGCGGGTGTGGGCAGCGCCCACGAGATCAATGCACAGTTCCCCCACGCACTCCTCCCATCTTCCCCTAACCCCGGCAATCGGCCAGAATGGTTTTGCGGCGTGATCTGGCGGGTACGCCGCATCAGAGGGGGAGTTGAAGTGATGTTGAAGGAAGTCACTGTCTCGCTGGCATTGCCTGACGACTCCATGCCGCGCACCTTGTTTTGGGAGCGGTTTCTGGCGGCGCTGAAATCCAGCCCGCGCTATGTCGAGGACCCGGATCAGGCCGACTTTCTGTTTCCCGCCGAAGATGTGTCGTTCGAGACCAACTGGCCCCGGTTCGGCCAGAATGCCTCGGCCTTCGTGCGGGGCGGCATCGATGTGGAATGCTGGAGCGCCTATATCGCCGAGTTCGTGAAGCTGCCCCAACGGTTGTGCGTGGTGAACATGCACCCGGATTTCCGGCTGGTGACTCTGATGGAGGGGTTGCGCAACATGGTGGTGGCGGATGTGTCGCTGGCGGGGTGGGAGAGGGCGGTCAATCCGCGCACCATCAGCATGCCGGCGCTGCCGATCTCGGTGGGGACGCCCGGCTTCGACCGGCGGGTGGTTAAGGGATCGTTCCGCGGCGCGCTGTCGCATCCCTGTCGGCGCGAGCTGGCGAAGCTGCATGGCAAAGAGGGCATCTATTGCGAAACGGCCGAGGGCCGCGCCTATGTCGGGCAGATCGACGCCGAGGCCGGGCGGCAGGACGAGGCCTTCGCCATGCTGATGCGGGCCAGCGAGTTCGCCTTCGTGCCGCGTGGGGATTCGCTGTTTTCCTATCGCTTTCTCGAAGCGGCGTCGTTTGGGGCAATCCCGGTGGTGATGTCGGACGGCTGGGTGCTGCCCTTCGACCGCATCGTCAACTGGGCCGACGCGGCGTTGCATCTGCCGGAAAACCAAGTGCCGGCGGTGTCGGGCATTCTCGACAAATTCTCGGAAGCGCGCTGCCACGAGATGCGCATCGCCCTGACCGAGGCCTGGTACAGCCGCTTTTCCTCGATGGAGAAGATCGTCGAGGGGCTGTGCCAGGAGCTGGACCTGCTTTATCCCCTGACGGAATGTTACTGAGCCTTATGCTCCGCCCAGTATTTCGCCAGCACAGCGCAGGCCATCAGCTGGAACTGGTGGAACAGCATGACCGGCAGCACGACCATGCCGACCATGGGGCCGGCGAACAGGACGTTGGCGATGGGCACGCCGCTGGCGAGGCTTTTCTTCGAGCCGCAGAAAACGATGGTGGCGCGGTCCTCGAACGAGAAGCCCAGGCGCTTGGCGGCGATGTTGGTGCCGATCATGGCGCAGGCCAGCACGCCCAGATTGACCACGACCATCAGGGCCAGGGTGGCGGCGGGAAGCTGGCTCCACAAGCCGCCCTGCACGGCTTCTGAGAAGGCGCCATAGACCACCATCAGGATCGAGCCGCGATCGACATAGGACAGCAGCTTCTTGTGCCGCCCAGCCCAGGCTCCGATCCAGGGGCGGAGCAATTGGCCGGTGGCGAAGGGCAGCAGCAATTGCAGGATGATGGCCTTGATCGCGCCCATATCCACGGCTGCGCCACCGCTGGTTCCCATCAAAAGGCCGACCAGCAGCGGGGTCAGGAAGATGCCGATCATGTTCGAGGCCGAGGCCGAGCAGATGGCGGCGGGCACATTGCCTCCGGCCATCGAGGTAAAGGCGATCGAGGATTGGATGGTCGAGGGCAGGCAGCACAGGAACAGCACCCCGGCGGCCAAGGCCGGGGGCAGCAGATGGTCAAGGCCCAGCCCCAGCAGCGGGAAGGCGACGAAGGTGGAGGCGAACACCGCCAGATGCAGCCGCCAATGGGTCATGCCGGCCAGCACCGCTTCACGCGACAGGCGGGCGCCATGCAGGAAGAACAGCAAGGCGATGGCAAGATTGGTGGCGCTGTGGAAGTGCTCGGCGAAGGTTCCCTTGGCCGGCAGGACAGAGGCCAGCACCACCATGCCAACGATGGCCATGGAATAACCGTCGGGCTTCAGGCGGGAAAGCCATTGGTTCATTTCAAATCTCGCAAAAGCAATGTATTCCTCGCTGTAATAACGTCATCCCCGGGCTTGACCCGGGTTGGGATCGCTCCGGCAGAGGTGAGTGCCGTGGATGGCCGGATCAAGTCCGGCCATGACGATGTTGGGAGGGGCGTTACACCGCTTCTCCGTATTCGTCTTCGTCGGGGGCGTTGGGGTCGCCGGGGGCAGTTTCCCATTCCAGCGGTGTGATCGAGATGACGCGGCTGCCGTCCATCATCTCGGCGCAGGCGATGAAGCCGCGCTGCTCGATATAGCCCAGCTGGCTGCGGGCGCGGCGGGCCGAGCGGCTGCCCATGGCCCGCGCAATGCGGGCGTCGGACGGGCAGGGGGCCTGCTCCAGCGCCGCGCGGGCCAGCAGCAGGAAGACGCCATGGGCGTCTTCGGGCAGTTCGCCGACGATGGCCAGGGCCTTTTCCCATTCGCCGCTGGTGCTTTCGTCGCCGCTTTCGGGACGGGCGGCGGCTCCGGCGCGGGCGACTGCCAGCTTGCGGCGGAAGCTGTTGAGATCGAGCATGCGGCCGTTCAGCCCATGGCTGCGGCAGCGGACCACGAAGTCTTGATACAGCACCGAGACCGAGCGATAGACGGCTTCCGGGTCTTCGAGAATTTCATGCAGCACGGTGTCATAGCTGCCCTTTTCGCCACGCGGCAGGGCGGGGCGCGGAGCCGGAGTCGGGCGGGCGATGGGCATGATGGGGGCGGGCGCGGTTTCCAGCGCGCCGCTCTCGTCCATCGCCGGCAGATCGGTGGCGGGGGCCTGCGGCGGCGCCGCTGGCCGGGGGCGAGCAGCCAGCTGGGCCAGGATTTCGGCGGTCGAGCTGGGCGGCGGGCGGCGCGAATTATATTTCGGCACCTCGTTCTCGCCGGGCTTCATGATCAGGTCGCGAGCATTGTCGCCCATCTCGGGCAGCGGCATCAGCTTGGGCGCCACGGCGCGGGCCTGGGTCTGCACATCGCCGATGCGGATGGGCAGCGGACGGCGGCACATGGCCGGGCCCAGGGCAATGAAGCGGCCCCGCTCCAGATCGCGGAACATCTCGGCCTGCTTGCGCTCCATGCCCAGCAGGTCGGCGGCGCGGGCCATGTCGATATCGAGGAAGGTGCGGCCCATCAGGAAGTTCGAGGCTTCGGCGGCCACGTTCTTGGCCAGCTTGGCCAGGCGCTGGGTGGCGATGACGCCGGCCAGACCGCGCTTGCGGCCACGGCACATCAGATTGGTCATGGCCCCCAGCGAGGCCTTGCGGGCTTCGTCCGAGACTTCGCCGGCGGCGGCGGGAGCGAACATCTGGGCCTCGTCCACCACCACCAGAACCGGGAACCAGTAATCGCGATCGACGTCGAACATGCCGCCTAAGAACGCGGCGGCATGGCGCATCTGCATCTCGGCATCCAGCCCTTCCAGGTTCAGCACCACCGAGATGCGGTGCTGACGCACGCGGGCGCCGATCTGCTGGATGGCGGCTTCGGTATGGCTGGAGGCTTCGACCACCACATGGCCGAACAGGTCGGCCAGGGTGACGAAATCGCCTTCGGGATCGATGATGGCCTGCTGGACGATGGGGGCGCTCTGCTCGACCAGACGGCGCAGCAGGTGCGATTTGCCCGAGCCGGAATTGCCCTGCACCAGAAGGCGGGTCGCCAGCAGCTCTTCGAGATCCATCGTCGCCGTGGTCCCCGAGGCGGTCAAACCCATATCGATGCGGACAGTCATACCTTCCCTAGCCCTCCTTCGGCGGCTGACAGCTATAGCCCAGCGGGCGGGTTGGGGGGAAGGGCTGTTTGCGCAACGGCTGGAGAGGCGGGTTCTCCATTACCGTCATCCCCGGGCTCGACCCGGGGATCCATGTTTGCGAACGGCAAGGGTTTTTCGTGGATGGCCGGGTCAAGCCCGGCCATGACGAGGAATCATGAAATCCCTTAATTCACAATCCGCCATTGACCGTCGGCCATCAGGCAGGCGGTGCCATAGGACGGTTTGGGCATGCCGTTCATATAGATGGTGGTCTGATATTCCCGGCAGGTGCGGCCCTGGCCGTCGGTGAAGGTGGGCGAGGCCTGATTGGCGGCGACCGAGGCATTGGGCTGAACCATCACCACGGGGGGCTGAGCCACCACCACGGGCGGTTGCTGATAGACCACCACGGGCGGCGGCACGGGTTCGTAATAGACCACCGGCGGCGGGCCGTAATAAGGGCCATAATAGGGACCACAGCAGGGATGGTAATGATGCCAGCCGGGTCCGCCGCCCCAGCCATAGCCGATGCTCACATAGTCGGCGCGGGCCGGCGCGGCGGCCAGCAGCGCAAGACCGAGAACCGTCAGGGCAATGGATATGCGGGACATGGGATTCTAGCCTCCTTAACCAAGCGCCATTTTATCGCAAAGGCATGGGCTTTGAGAAGAAAAGTCGTGTAACGACCCGTTGCAAGGAGGGGGCAGGCCGCCCATCTGCCTTGCGGTCAGCTTGCCGAAGGGGCTTTGGCGGCGGCAAGATGTCCGACCTTGGCGAATTCCTGCGGAGATGTTTTCGATGACGCGCATTCCTTTCGATCACCGTCCGGCTTTCCCCGTCACCAGTTCGCAGCCGTCCCTGCTGGATCGGCGCGGCTTTCTGATGACCGGTCTGGCGGTGGGCTTCGCCGTCGCCGCCCAGCCGGTGATGGCCCAGGCCATTCATACCGACAGCGACGGCATCATCGCCGACGAGGTGCGCATCCCGGTGGCGGGCGGCATGATGCCCGGCTATCACGCCTATCCGGCGGGCGGTGGAACCTTCCCTACCGTGCTGGTGATCCAGGAAATCTTCGGCGTGCATGAACATATTCGCGATCTGGTGCGCCGTCTGGCCAAGCAGGGTTACTATGCTGTCTCGGCCGAGCTTTATGCTCGCCAGGGCGATGCCTCGAAATATAGCGACATCAAAGATCTCATCACCAATCTGGTCTCGAAGGTTCCGGACGAGCAGGTGCTGTCCGATCTGGATTCCGCCGTCGATTTCGCCCGTTCCACCGGCAAGGCCGATGTGTCGCGCCTGGGCGTGACCGGCTTCTGCTGGGGTGGCCGCGCCACCTGGCTTTATGCGGTTCACAATCCCAAGGTCAAGGCCGCCGTGGCCTGGTACGGCATCCTGGGCGCGCCGATGTGGAACCCGAAATCCACTACCGTCTTCGCCCAGCTGCCCAAGCTGAAGGTGCCGGTGCTGGCCTATTTCGGCGAGAAGGACGGCTTTATCCCCTTGAGCGATGTCGAGAAGCTGAAGACCGCCCTGGCCGGCACGCCCAGTCAGGCCAAGGTCTATCCTGGCGTCGAGCATGGCTTCAACGCCGATTATCGCCCCAGCTACAACGCCGCCGCCGCCAAGGATGCCTGGGCCGGTATGCTGGCCTGGTTCAAGGCCAACGGCGTCTAAGGATGTTGTCCCGGCTTCCCGTGATCGTCATGGGGAGCCGGTCTTTGCTGCGGTTGAGTCGCCGGCTGTGACGCGGCCTGCGGATGCGGGGGCTCTTCATGCCTCGCTTCCTCGTGATGGACGTCTGGATGATGCGTCTCGGCGGGCGGCTGGGCCGCATGCTGAGGCATCGGCGCAGAGGCCGGAGCCGAGGGCAGGGAAACCGGCTGCGGATGCGGCGTGGGCTGTTGCGGGCTGGGAGCCGGCGCGGCATGAGTCTGGCCATAGGGCTTGTCAAACCCGCCATGCCAGCCGCTGGGCTGGGGTGACGGGTGGTTTTCCATATGGCGGGGTTCTTCCCGATGCTGCTCCTGATGGCGGGGCTGGCTTTCGACGATGATGGGAGCCGAGGGAACCGCCACCACCTCTGGCGCCATCTGCGGTTCCGGCTCGGGGGAAGCGTAATAATGCGGACGCGGCGGGCTGGGCTGCCAGGACGGAATCCAGGCCAGCGACGCGCTGCCATTGCTGAGCAGGGCCATCTGACCCGGCATCACCTGCAAGCCCATGGCGGGAACGCTGGCCGATCCGTCCAGCACCGCCAGATGGATGCGGCCAGCCTCGGTGACTTCGATGCTGTAAGAGCCGGGCTGCTCCAGCCGCGCCAGACCCCAGGGGGTCACCAGCGCCAAGCCTGGGTTCCAGTTGGATTCGCCCATGGCGATGCTGACGCGACCCTGGTCCAGGCGCAGCACCGGCGTCGCGCCATTCTGTCCCACCCAATCCAACTGGCCGGGAGCGTGCAAGCTGATGGCGGCCTCACCGACCGTCACCGTCATATGAGAGCCGTTGGCGACCGTCACCGAATCGCCGATGAACAGCGGCTGGCCGGGCAAGGTCTGCATCCAGCCAGCGGTGCCGTCATGATGCACTAAGGCTTGCCCTTGAATAGCGTAGACACCACCGCTCGCCTGTTGAGACTGTGCCGGTACGGTCAGGCCGGCGGCGACAACCAGGGCGAAGACGGAAATGGCGATGCGGCGTTTGGTGAACATGGCGGCGATGCCCGGATCATGGCGTCGCAGGATGTTTTCGGCCCGACCATCGGGCTTTCCGCAACGCCTTATGATGGGATCATGGCGCCGGCTTATGTCGCCCTGATGGCGAAGGAGCGGGGGATTGAGGTGTTTTCGTGGCGCTTACACATAATCTTGCCGTGATCGGGTTAAAGCGCTTTCCTGATATGGCGCGAGATATGGTCGGCCAGCAGCCGGGCGGCGCGGCCGCCGTCGCGGCCGATCATGGTGGCGATTTCGACCTCGGCCAGCGGCGGCAGGTCTTGGCTGCTCAAATCTTCCAGATCGCGCATGGCCGAACCGCGTGGCAAGACGCCGACGCCCAGGCCGGAACGCACCGCCATGCGGACACTTTC
>Ga0310915_10001582_pt1 | contig 11875 bp, 9 predicted proteins | sample GREbulkMGAN111_FD_202508 | JGI IMG/M metagenome (GOLD analysis project Ga0310915, IMG submission 202508) | Lab enrichment of tropical soil microbial communities from Luquillo Experimental Forest, Puerto Rico - GRE.bulkMG.AN111 | ecosystem: Environmental > Terrestrial > Soil > Tropical forest >...
CTGGGTGTCCAGGTCGCGGTGCACCGTGTCGATCGCCACCGCCTGGATCCGGCCAGCGCTCTGCGACTGCAGCTTCTGCACCACCTGCCGGTAAGGCTGCATGGCCGCGTCGAAGTCGGTGTTGAGCTCTCCGACCGTCCCGTCATGCAGCTTCTGCAAGCTGGCGTCGATGTTGCCGCTGTTCATGTTGATCAAAACGCCCGTCCAGTCGGCGGCGGTCTGCATGACGCGGGTCAGGTAGACGCGTTCACCCACCTCGTCGCGGTGCGCCGACCAGATGATCACGCCCAGCACGATCGCGGCGACCGACAGCACGGCGAGAACGGTCGACGCGATGCCATAACTGGAAAAGATCTGGCCGCCTGCGGGTTCGGGCCCGGAAGGGTCGGAGCCGGAGTTGTCGTCAGCGTCGGCGGATTCGTCGTCCTGGATCGGTGGCTCGGTTGGCTCGCCGTCGGGCATGGCCCGATCGTTGCACCCAAAAGAAGATGGAAGGATGGCGGGGTGACGTATGCGGCCATTCGCTCGGGCATCGACCTGAGCCATGTCGACCCCGGTGCCCGCCCCCAAGACGACCTGTTCGGCCATGTCAACGGCCGCTGGCTGGCCGAATACGAGATACCCCCCGACCGCGCGACCGACGGCGCCTTCCGTCACCTGTTCGACCGCGCCGAAGAGCAGGTGCGCGACCTGATCGTCGAAACCAGCGAGAAATCCTCCCAAAAAGGCACCCGGGATGATGACGAGCAACGCATCGGTGACCTCTACGCCAGCTTCCTCGACGAGGAGACCGTCGAACGCAGGGGCACGGAACCACTGCGCGACGAGCTGGCCGTCATAGACAACTGTGCCGACGCCACGGCATTGGCCGGCGCGCTGGGCGCCCTGCAACGCACCGGCGCGGGCGGTGGCGTGGCGATGTACGTGGACACCGACGCGAAAGATTCGGCCCGCTACCTGGTGCACTTCAGCCAATCGGGTATCGGATTGCCCGACGAATCGTATTTTCGCGACGAGCAGCACGCCGCGGTGCTGGCTGCCTACCCCGGTCACATCGCGCGGATGTTCAGCCTGGTGTACGGCGGTGAGCCGGCCGATCACGCCGAGACCGCCGCCCGCATCGTCGCGCTCGAGACCAAACTCGCCGCCGCGCACTGGGACGTGGTCAAGCGCCGCGATGCCGACCTCACCTACAACCTGCGCACCTTCGCGGAGCTACAGAGCGAGGCGGTGGGCTTCGACTGGGCCGGCTGGGCCACTTCGCTGGGCAGCGCACCGGGTTCTCTGGCGGAAGTGGTTGTGCGCCAACCTGATTACCTCGCCGCGTTCGCCGCGCTGTGGGGCGGCGAAGATTTCGAGGACTGGAAGCGCTGGGCGAGTTGGCGTTTGATCCGCGCCCGCGCCCAGTGGCTGACCGACGACCTCGTTGCCGCCGACTTCGAGTTCTATGGCCGCCTGCTGACCGGCACCGAGCAGATCCGGGAACGCTGGAAGCGCTCGGTTTCCCTGGTGGAGAGCCTGATGGGCGATGCCGTCGGAAAGCTTTATGTGCAGCGGTATTTCCCGCCCGAAGCCAAGGCCCGGACCGAGGCCTTGGTCGACAACTTGCGGGCGGCGTACCGGCTCAGCATCAGCGAGCTGGACTGGATGACGCCGCAGACTCGCGAGCGTGCGCTGACCAAGCTGGAGAAGTTCACCGCCAAGGTCGGGTACCCGACGAAGTGGCGCGATTACTCCAAGCTGGTGATCGACAGAAACGACCTCTACGGCAACTATCAACGCGGCTACGCGGTCAACCACGACCGCGAGCTGGCCAAGCTCGGCGGCCCGGTGGACCGCGACGAATGGTTCATGACGCCCCAGACCGTCAATGCCTACTACAACCCGGGCATGAACGAAATCGTGTTCCCCGCAGCGATTTTACAGCCGCCGTTCTTCGACGCCGAGGCCGATGACGCCGCCAACTACGGCGGGATCGGTGCGGTGATCGGACACGAGATCGGGCACGGCTTCGACGACCAGGGTGCAAAGTACGACGGCGACGGCAATCTGGTCGACTGGTGGACCGACGATGACCGTACCGAGTTCGGTGCCCGCACGAAGGCGCTCATCGAGCAGTACGAGGAGTACACGCCGAGGGCACTCGACGGCCCAGACCATCGATACCACGTGAACGGCGCATTCACCGTCGGTGAGAACATCGGCGACCTGGGCGGGTTGTCCATCGCGTTGTTGGCGTATCAGCTGTCGCTGAACGGCCAACCCGCTCCGGTCGTCGACGGCCTCACCGGCGTGCAGCGGGTGTTCTACGGCTGGGCGCAGGTGTGGCGAACCAAATCACGTGAGGCCGAAGCGATCCGGCGGTTGGCGGTGGATCCGCATTCCCCGCCGGAGTTCCGGTGCAATGGCGTCATCCGCAACGTGGACGCCTTCTACGACGCCTTTGACGTTGCCGAGGACGACGCGCTGTACCTGGACCCGAAGAGCAGGGTCAGGATCTGGAACTGACCCCGCCGGCCACATTGCCGGCCAACAAAGCCTCGATCCGCGCGGGCACGTGCTTGTGCCAGGGCGTGCCGGCGTAACTGTCGCGCCACCCCGTAGACGTAAGCATGTTCGGGGCGACGCCGGGAACCCGGGTGTGCCCGTCGTCGTCGACGTAGTCGAGCCCGAAACCGTTGGGTAGAGCCGCATGTCCGGGCAGCATGGTCTCGGTGATTTCGATCGTCGCCTCGGCCGTGCCGGCCACCGTGCTGACGCGCGCCCGGCCGCCGTCGGCGAGTCCGAGGGCGTGCGCGTCTTCGACGCTGACGCGCAGCGCCCCGTCGGCGTCGCGTTTGCGCCAGGACGGGTCGCGGAAGATGTCGTTGGCGGTGTAGGCGCGCCGCTCGCCCACCGACAGCACGATCGGAAACTCCGGCGTGGTCAGTTGTGGTGGGGCAACGGTCAACGCCCTTAAGTCGTCCAGCATTTCGGGGATTTCGAGGGCGATCTTGTGATCGTTGTGGCTGATCAACGCGAAGTCGTCCTCGTAGTTGTGCACGGTGAACGTGACTCCGGAGGGACTGTCGAGGACGGCATCGAACAGTGCGTTGCCGTCTGCGTACCCGGCCCGCCGGACGGCGTCGGGATAGGTCATCGCGGTCTTCTGGGCCAGCCCCCAAAGGGCGGCAGCGCCGGACAATCCGTCGGGCAGCGTCGGTCCGAGGGTTTCGTAAAGCACGTAGGGGAGCAACTTCGCCACTGTCGGGTTGCCCGCCATCGCCCCGAGGAACGCCTCGGTGTACGCCTGGCGCCCCCGCTGCGCGGCCTCACGCAGCGGCCGCAGGTCTGCCTCGTCGACCTCGCCGAGCGCCCGCACCAACCGGGCCCAGATCTCGGGTTCGGGCAGGGTCCCCGGCAACGGTTCGAGCAGCGGCCGGCGCAACTGAAAGCCGTTGTGCGGGAACTCGAAATTGAAGAACGTGGCTTCCGGCTTCTCGAACTGTGAGGCGGCGGGGAGCACGTAGTGGGCGAGTCTGGCGGTCTCGGTCATCGCGACGTCGACGACCACCATCAGTTCCAATGTCCGGAATGCCTTTCGGCAGGCGGTCGAGTCGGCGAGGGAGTGGGCGGGGTTACCGCTTTCGACGATCATGGCCCGGAACCGGTCCGGATGGTCGGTCAGGATCTCCTCGGGCACGGCATTGGATGGCACCAGCCCGGCGATGATGGGGGCGCCGGTGACGGGCGTGCGGCCGGAGACCGTGCTGAATAACGGGGCAAAGGACGAATGCAGGTGCTGGCCACCCTTTTTCGCAAAGTTGCCGGTAAGGATCCACAGCATCTTGTTCAGATACGAGCACAGCGTGCTGTTGGGCGCCTGCTGGATGCCGAGGTCTTCGAACACCGCAACGCTGGCCGCGGTGCCGATGCGCCGCGCGGCGGCCCGCAGCAGCTCTTCGTCCACCCCGCAGCGCAGCGCGTAGTCACCGATCGGGACTTCGCGCAACGCCTCGCGCACGGTGTCGACCCCGTGCACGTGCTCCGCCAGAAATGCTTCGTCACAAAGGTTTTCCTGGACGAGTACCGCGGCCAGGGCGGCCAGACACCACGCGTCGGTGCCGGGGCGCACCCGCAGGTGGAAGTCGGACATCTTGGCCGTGTCGGTGAGCACGGGATCGATCACGATCATCGATCGGGTGGGGTCTTTGGCAATCTCGTTGAGCACCACCCGCGCCCGGGGGAAACTTTGCGACATCCACGGGTTCTTCCCGACGAACACCGACACCTCAGCGTGCTCGAACTCCCCCCGCGTGTGCCCGCCGTACAGATGCGCGTCGACCCACGCCTCGCCGGTTTTCTCCTGCGCCAGCGCATTCGACCGGTACCGCGATCCCAGCGCCTTGAGGAATGCGCCGCTGTAGGCGCCACCCAGATGGTTGCCCTGCCCACCGCCGCCGTAGTAGAAGATCTTGTCCCCGCCGTAGGTGTCGCGAATGCGCTTGAAACCCTCGGCGATCTCGACAATCGCGGTGTCCCAGTCGATCTCCTCGTAGCTGCCGTCGGGGCGGCGACGCATCGGAGATGTCAGGCGAGCGCGGTTGTTCTGGTAGTGGTCCAGCCGCAACGCCTTGTTGCAGGTGTAGCCCTGCGACCCCGGGTGGTCCTTGTCGCCCCGGATGCGGGCCAATTTGCGATCCTCCACCTGCACGACGATGCCGCAGTTGCATTCGCACAGGATGCACGCGGTGGGCTGCCATTCACTGGTCATCGCGGGAGTTCCTTTCAGGCACGGCGGCCAGCAGCGAGCTACGCAGCTGGCGGTGAACGAGATCCAGGGGCGTCAGGTCGCGGCGCACCCGGGCGAGCACGATGGCGCCCTCGATGGCGGAGGTCGCGAGCACCGCCAATTCAGCCGCTTGGTCGCGCGGTATGCCGTCGGCCACGAAGCGCTGCACGATCAGCTCGGTCCAGCGGTCGAATACCGCCGCCGCGCGCTCTATTACGGGGGTCATCCGCTCGCGGTCCTGCTGCTCGCCGGCTTCGACGGAGACCGCGACGATGGGGCAGCCCGCGCGGAAATCGCTGTCGAGCAACTGACGCCGGTACTTGTCGATCAGCGTGTCCAACATCTCGAGGCCGCCCTCGGCCTCGGCGATGACGACGCCGACATGATCGCCCGCGTAGTCGACCGCCTCGCAGAGCAGTTGCGTTCGCCCGCCCGGGAAGTAGTGGTAGGCCGAACCGCGCGGCGCGCCACTGTGCTCGAGCACGTCCGAGATCGCGGTGGCATGGGCTCCGCGCTCCCGGATCAACAGCGCGGCGGAGACCACCATCCGCTCGCGTGGACTACGCATTCACCGCTCCTCGGGTAGGGCTTATGTATGATGCTATACATAACCCGCGCCGCAGCCAACAGCGCCGGCACACGCAAAAGCGCCCCTTTCGCAAGCGAAAGGGGCGCTTTTGTGTTTGCTCGGCTGGAACGGGCTAGCTCATCCAGTCGGCGGAGCCGTCGTTCTTCTTGTAGTCGCCGCCGCTGGAGTTCTTCACGATGATCGGGTCACCGGCGCCGAAGTTGTCGAAGAACCACCTCGCGTTGGAGGGGCTGATGTTGATGCAGCCGTGGCTGACGTCGCGCTTGCCCTGGTCATCCACGGACCACGGCGCGCTGTGCACGAAGTCGCCGACGTTGTCGAACCGGACGGCCAGTTCGACCGTCACCTTGTAGCCGTACGTCGAGTTGACCGGGACCCCGTAGGTAGAGGAATCCATCACCACCGAGGGCATCTTCTCTTGCACGTAGTAGGTGCCGTTGGGGGTCTGGTGATTACCGGACGTCATGCCCATCGACATCGGGATCGTCTTCTCCACGGTGCCGTTGCGGGTGACGGTCAGCTGGTGGGTGGCGTCGTCCGCCGTGGCGATCAGCGTGTCCCCGGTCTGGAAGCTGGACACGGTACCGCCCGCGTCGACCGTCACCGCGGTATGGGCCGGCCAGAAGCTCAACGGGCGCCAGCGCAACTGGGTCGGGGTCATCCAGTAGAACTTGCCCGGCACCGGCGGGGTCGACATCACGTGGACCGCGTCGATGGCCGCGCCCGCGTCGTCAACCCGGCCGGGGAAGTTGATGATGATCGGTTGGCCCACGCCCACGGTCGAGCCGTTTTTCGGGACGAACGAGGGCGGCCCGAACGGCGCCGCACCGGTGAACGGTGTCGGGTTCTGCCCCGCAGCGGGGCCCGAGAAAGCCGGCACGACGCCCGGCGCGGGCGGTGGCGGTGGCGCGAGGGGGTCGCCCGGGGGTGGGGGCAACAAGGGCGGTGGTGGCGGCGCCGCCAGCGGCGGTGGCGCCGGCGGGTCCGCGGGTGGCGCGACAACCCCTGGATCGCCGGGCGCGCCAGGGTCCGGGTCGGCCAGCGCGGGAACCGCGCTCAGCGCCAGCGCCATGCCCAATACCGAAGCCACCCCGGCTGCCTTCAGAGCGGCCCAGAGGCTTCCCCTCGTCCAGCCCGACATATGCATCCCTCCAGTCGCTTGCTCCCGAACAGTGTGGCATAGCGCACGGGCCAGCTACCTAATCGGCGGCTGGCGGCCGGCCCCCGACGGGCCCGATTCACACCGCTGACCTGCGGAGTTATGAATCGCCTGAGCCCACCTGGGCAACGTCCAGCATGTGTCGGTTAGCCGCCATACCGGCCAATGCGACGCCCATCAGGGCCGCCGAGGCGGCCAGCATCTGCGCCACACTGCGCTCATACAACAGCCCACCCCCCAGCGAGCCCGCCATGATGCCGACCTGGAACGCCGTCACGTACAGGCCCGAGGCCCCGTCCGGATCGTCGGCCCCATTGCGCATCGCGGCGGATTGCAGCATCGGCGAGACGGCCGTGGCCATGGCGCCCCACAGCACGATGGCTCCGATCCCGACCAGCAGGGTCGTCACGGTGCGGTGCCCGCCGAAGGCCAGCGCGGTCAACAAGGCGAGCGCGGCCGTAAGCCCGGCCATGCAAGAGATGACGGCGCCCCGGGGCCGACGGTCCAGCGGCCGCGCCACCAAGCCCACCGCGAGCACGCCGGCGGCCCCATACGCGGCCAGCACCCAGGCCAGGTCCGGTCCCCGCACGCCGACGACTTCGCGGATGATCACCACGATGTAGGTGTACGACACGAAATGGCCGGTGACGCCGACCATGGTGATCAGGCTCACGACGATCAGCGAGCGATTGCGGTGGTGACGTGCCCGCGGGCCCACACATTTGAGCTGCTCGGCGGTGAGCACCATCTCCGGCAATAGCAACCGCGCGGCCACGGTCACGATGGCCGCCGCGACGGTCACGCACACCACCGCCACCCGCCAGCCCCACAACAGGCTCATGGCGGCCGTAAGCGGGCTGCCGATCACCAGGGCCAGGCTGGTGCCCACGTAGATCGACATCGTCGCGCGTCCGGCATGGCTTGGCGGCACCAGCCGGGTGGCGATCGGGGCGATCACGGACCACAGCAGGCCGTGGGTGAGCGCGCAGAGCACCCGCCCCGCGGCCAGCACCGCGAAGTTCGGCGCCAGGGCCGAGATGAGCTGTGAGGCGGTCAGGCAGACCAGGCTGAACACCAAGGCGCGCCGTCGCGGCCAGTGTGCGGTCCAGCGCACCAGTGGAAAGGTCGTCAGCGCCGCCACCAGCGCATACCAGGTCAGCAGGGTCCCGACCGCGACCAGGCTGACCTGCAGGTCTCGCGAGATCGCCGGTAGCGCGCCCACGGGCAGAATCTCGGCGGTGACATAGATGAAGGCCGCGGCCGCCAGCACCGTCAGTTGCGCGGCGATCCGTGGCGTCCACGTTCGCGCGGCGGTGGTAGCGGTTTCGGCAGTCATGGGCAGTGGTCGCTCAGGGTGCGTAACCGGTCGACAGTGCTGTTTGCCCGATTAGGCTGCCCCTACCGTACGCACTGCAGCAACGGGTTCACCAAAGTTGGCGGTTCAACACGCCTACGCGGTCAGGAACGAACCAGGCGGGCGATGGCGGCGGAGGCTTCGGCCAGCTTGTCGTCGGCGTCGTTGCCGCCCTCGGCCACGGCACGGGTGACGCAGTGGCTCAGGTGCTCGTCGAGCAAATTCAACGCCACCGAACGCAAGGCGCTGTTGGCCGCGCTTATCTGGGTGAGGACGTCGATGCAGTACTTGTCTTCTTCGATCATCCGTGCGATGCCCCGCACCTGGCCCTCGATACGCCGCAGCCGCTTGGCGTAATTGTCTTTCTGCTGCGAATACCCGTGTGCACTCGTCACCCGTCAAAGTCTACCCCATACCCCGAAGGGGTATAGCCCGCGAATTGCGGCCGCGATCGCCCGGCATACTTGGACGATGAACTTAGGGCAGGCCACAACCCCCGATTCGGCGCTGGCCGCCGACATCAAACCGCGCAGTCGCGACGTCACCGACGGCCTGGAGAAGGCCGCCGCCCGGGGCATGCTGCGCGCGGTAGGCATGGAAGACGAAGACTTCGCCAAGCCACAAATCGGGGTCGCGTCGTCGTGGAACGAGATCACGCCGTGCAACCTCTCCCTGGACCGACTCGCCAAGGCGGTCAAGGAAGGGGTGTTCTCGGCCGGCGGCTATCCGCTCGAATTCGGGACGATCTCCGTTTCCGACGGCATCTCGATGGGTCACGAGGGGATGCACTTCTCGCTGGTGTCGCGCGAGGTGATCGCAGACAGCGTCGAGACCGTGATGCAGGCCGAGCGGCTCGACGGGTCGGTGCTGCTCGCGGGATGCGACAAATCGCTGCCCGGAATGCTGATGGCCGCCGCACGGCTGGACCTGGCCGCGGTGTTCCTCTACGCGGGCTCCATCCTGCCGGGCGTGGCCAAGCTGTCTGACGGCACCGAGCGCGAGGTCACGATCATCGACGCGTTCGAGGCTGTGGGCGCCTGCGCTCGCGGATTGATGCCGCGCGAGGACGTCGACGCCATCGAACGCGCGATCTGCCCCGGCGAGGGCGCCTGCGGCGGCATGTACACCGCCAACACCATGGCCAGCGCCGCCGAGGCACTCGGCATGTCGTTGCCGGGCAGCGCCGCGCCGCCAGCGACCGACCGCCGTCGCGACGGGTTCGCGCGCCGCAGCGGCCAGGCCGTCATCGAACTGCTGCGCCGCGGCATCACCGCCCGCGACATCCTGACCAAGGAGGCCTTCGAAAACGCGATCGCGGTGGTGATGGCGCTCGGCGGCTCGACCAACGCCGTGCTGCACCTGTTGGCCATCGCCCACGAGGCCGACGTCAAGCTGTCGCTCGAGGACTTCAGCCGGATCGGGTCGCGGGTGCCGCACCTGGCCGACGTCAAGCCGTTCGGCCGCCACGTGATGTACGACGTCGACCACATCGGCGGAGTGCCAGTCGTGATGAAGGCACTGCTGGATGCGGGCCTGCTACACGGCGACTGCCTGACGGTGACCGGCCAAACCATGGCGCAGAATCTGGCCGCGATCGCCCCACCGGACCCGGACGGCAAGGTGCTGCGGGCGCTGGACAACCCGATCCACCCGACCGGGGGAATCACCATCCTGCGCGGATCGCTGGCGCCCGACGGCGCGGTGGTCAAGACGGCCGGCTTCGAGTCCGACGTGTTCGAGGGCACGGCAAGGGTTTTCGACGGCGAGCGAGCCGCGCTGGACGCCCTGGAGGACGGGACCATCACCAAAGGCGACGCCGTGGTGATCCGCTACGAGGGCCCCAAGGGCGGCCCTGGGATGCGCGAAATGCTCGCCATCACCGGCGCCATCAAAGGCGCCGGCCTCGGCAAGGACGTCCTGCTGCTCACCGATGGCCGGTTCTCCGGGGGAACGACCGGCCTGTGCGTGGGACACATCGCGCCGGAGGCGGTCGACGGCGGGCCGATCGCATTGGTGCGCGACGGCGACCGGGTCCGCCTCGACGTCGCCGCGCGCGTCCTGGACGTACTGGGCGACCCGGCCGAATTCGACTCTCGGCGAAAGGATTTCACCCCTCCTCCGCCGCGCTATACGACCGGCGTACTGGCCAAGTACGTCAAGCTGGTCAGCTCGGCCGCGATCGGCGCGGTCTGCGGCTAGCCGGGTGTCGGCCGGGATGAACCGGCCGCTCGGGGCGAATTCGATTCCGGCCTAACGGACTTCGAAACTATGCGTGGGTGGCCGCCTCGCGCGCGCGCATGCCGAAGTAGGTGGCGTTCAGGCCGAGGAACGTCAACAACGCGCCTGCGACGACGTTCGACCAGATCATGCCGGTGGTCAGCGCGAAGCCCGGCATGATCCACGGCGAGAGGATGACCCACACGCCGAGCACCGGCAGCGTCCAGGTCATGCCGTGCGCGCGGTCCAGTGCCACCGCGAACCCGTATGCCAAGAACGCGACCGCGATCCCGGCGACGAAGTTGCTCGTCGCGAGCTGTGTCGTTGCGTTGAAGCCGATGATCCACGGTGACGCGGCCACATACAGACCGGTCAGCAGCGCCAGCCCGAAGGTGACATGCGCGCTCATCGACTCGGCGACGCGCTCATAACGCGCACGCAGGGCCAACAAATCGGGATGTTGATCGATTGATGAATGGACTGTACTCATTTTGTGACCTTTCTGTTATGCAGCAGACCCGTTGTGCAACAAGTACTGTGGGTCGACCGCAAACCATCCATCCTCTTCAAGATTACGCTCGATCGCGGGAGGCCACCACGAACATCGGTCCGCCAACAGCACCGTCCACCGGTCGAATTCACCCGCCGCGTAGCGTCATTAAACATGGATATCGCGGACCGGCTGCGGCTCGACTTTTCGGTGGGACAGGCCGGAATGGGCGGCGGCCTGGCGGGTGCACCGCTGGCGGCCGCGGTCGCTAAAGCGGGCGGTCTCGGAACGATCGGGATCGCCACGCCCCGCCAGCTGCGGACGGCGATCGATCAGGTGCGCGAGCAGGCTCCGGGCCGCGCGGTCGCGGTAAACCTGTTGATGCCCTTCGCCCGTCGCCACCACGTCGAGGTTTGCGTCGACGCCCGCGTGGACGTCGTCGTGCTGGCGTTCGGCGAAAAGCGGAGGCTTGTCGAGCACCTTCGCGAAGCGGGGACCTTCGTCTTTGTGATGGTCGGTACCGTGGCGCAGGCGCGCGCCGCCGTCGCGTGGGGCGCTGACGGGCTGATCGCTCAGGGACGCGAGGCCGGCGGCCACCTCGTCGGAGCCATGCCGGCGCTGAACTTCCTGCCCCACGCACTGGCGGCCGCCGGGAATCTTCCGGTGTTCCTTGCCGGCGGAATCGCCACCGGCTCAGACACCCGCACCGCCCTGGACGCCGGAGCCAGCGGCGTCATCGCCGGTACGCGATTCCTGTTGACCCACGAGGCCAACGCCAACCGTGAGTATCAGCGACGAATCATGCACGCCGACAAGACCATCGAAACCAACCTGTTCGGGTTCAGCTGGCCGCTGCGCCACCGCGTGGTGCCCAACGCCGCCACTCGGCGATGGTGCGACGACGACGGCAAGGTCAACGTTGTGCCCGTCGCTCTCAACGCGGCCAGCCGCCCACTGTCCGTCCTGGGCTATTTCGACGCCGGCGGGTTGATGCGACTGCAGTCGCCGGCCCGTCCGTTCTTCACCCCGCTCGCACTGACCTCCGGGATGCCCGATTCGTGGGCTGACCGCGCGGCCCTGTATGCCGGTGAAACGGCGTTGCGGATCAGCGAACTCACCTCGGCAGCCCAGGCGGTCGAGGACCTGCGCCCGCGCTGACGCCGCGGCCGCTAGCGCACCAACGCGAACGCAAATCCGTCCCAGTGCTTGGCCCCGACCGTCTGGATCACCGCCGTGTCCAGCCGGGGGTGCTCGCCCATCATCTGCAAAGTCTGGCGGGTCGCCTGAACCCTGAC
>Ga0310915_10001586_pt1 | contig 11862 bp, 6 predicted proteins | sample GREbulkMGAN111_FD_202508 | JGI IMG/M metagenome (GOLD analysis project Ga0310915, IMG submission 202508) | Lab enrichment of tropical soil microbial communities from Luquillo Experimental Forest, Puerto Rico - GRE.bulkMG.AN111 | ecosystem: Environmental > Terrestrial > Soil > Tropical forest >...
CCGCGCCTGTCGGCGCCGAACATGTTCTTGGGAGTGTGGCAGGCGCCGCAATGGCCGGCGCCCTCGACAAGATAACGCCCTCTGTTCCAATCGATATCTTTCTGCTGGTCCGGCTCGAGGATGCCCGGCTTGAAGAAGAAGTAATTCCAGACCCGCATCACCACCCGGAAATTTAGGGGAAAGCGCAGCGCGGGCGGCGGCTCCTCATTCCGGAACGGCGTCAGCGTCGAGAGATAGGCGCGGATCGCCAGGATGTCGCCGCGGGTGAATTTCGTGAAATAGGGGTAGGGGAACGCCGGATAATAGCGCGAGCTGTCCGGCGCTACGCCGAAGCGCAAGGCGCGGACGAAATCGGCATCGCTCCAGTCACCGATGCCGGTTTCACGATCGGGCGTCAGATTGGGCGAATAGATCGCGCCAAACGGCGTGTCGATCCGCTTGCCGCCGGCAAACGGCCGCTGCGGATCGGCGGTGTGGCAAGTTGCGCAATCGGAAGCTTCCACCAGCGACTTGCCGTGTGCGACCACTTCCGGTGGGGCTGGCTCGGCCAGCGCCGGAAAGGGCGCGAATGCACTGCACAAAACGAGCCACGCGAGAATCGACCGCATTTCGTCTCCGACCAGTTAGCCGCCGGCATTATAGAGGCGTTATCTCGTTTCGCGACGGCACGGCACCGCGACACAAGCGGAAAATCGCAAACGCCGCCAAGCCATGAAATTGCGATTTGCAAAAGCCGGCGTCAGACCGTGAGAAATGTGCTGCGCGACGTTAAAAAAACGAAATAAACTGGCGACCACAATCAGTATTACCTAGCTGACAAAGAGCCGGGACAGCAAAAGGCTTCAAGAGGGCTAAGAATGGGCATCAACCAGGGTCCGATCAGTCTCGACCAAAAATACACCCAATCAACCGGCCACGTGTTCCTGACGGGCATTCAGGCGCTGGTGCGGCTACCGATGGCCCAGATCCGCCGCGACCGCGCCGCTGGCCTCAATACCGCGGGCTTCATCTCGGGCTATCGCGGCTCGCCGCTCGGCGGCTATGACCAGCAGCTCTTCGCCGCCAGAAAGCATCTCGAGCAGTACAACATCAAGTTCCAGCCCGGCGTGAACGAGGACCTCGCCGCGACCGCGATCTGGGGCAGCCAGCAGCTCAACCTCTCGCCGGGCGCGAAATATGACGGCGTCGTCGGCATCTGGTACGGCAAGGGTCCCGGTGTCGACCGTTCGGGCGACGTCTTCCGTCACGGCAACGCCGCGGGCTCGGCGCGAAATGGCGGCGTGCTTTGCCTCGCCGGCGACGACCACGGCGCCAAGTCTTCCACCGTCCCGCATCAGTCGGACCACGCCTTCATCTCGGCGCTGATGCCCTATCTCTATCCTTCCAGCATTCATGAAATCATCGAGATGGGGCTGCTCGGCATCGCGATGTCGCGCTACTCGGGCTGCTGGGTCGGCATGAAGGTGATCACGGAAGTGGTGGAAACCACCGCCGAGATCGACCTCTCCGACGAGATGACGCCCTTCATCATCCCGGCCGATTTCGAGCTGCCGCGCGGCGGGCTCAATCTGCGCTGGCCGGACGACCGTTACGAGCAGGACCTGCGGCTCCAGGACTACAAGGGCTATGCCGCGATCGCTTTCGCCCGCGCCAACAAGGTCAACCGCATCACCATGGATTCGCCGAATGCGCGCTTCGGCATCATGGCATCCGGCAAGAGCTATGAGGATATCCGTCAGGCGCTGCGCGAGCTCGGCGTCACGCCGGAAATTGCCGCCAAGATCGGCTTGCGCCTTTACAAGATCGGCATGCCCTGGCCGCTCGAGCCCGAAGGGGTGCGCAACTTTGCCGTGGGGCTCGAGGAAATCTTCATCGTCGAGGAGCGACGCGAGATCGTCGAGAACCAGGTCAAGCAGGAGCTGTTCAACTGGCGCGACGACGTCCGTCCGCGCATCGTCGGCAAGATGGACGATCACGACAAGCGCTTTCTCACCTTCGCCGCCGAATTGAGCGTGTCTTCGCTTGCCGTTTCGCTCACCGAGCGCCTGCTTCGCCTCAACCTCAATCCCGAAATCGCCGACATGCTGCGCGCCAAGGCCGACTGGTTCAACGGCCGCGAAGCGAGCCAGGTTCAGGCGATCGCACCGGTCACCCGCACGCCCTATTTCTGCTCGGGCTGCCCGCACAACACCTCGACCAGGGTGCCGGAGGGCAGCCGCGCCATGGCCGGCATCGGCTGCCACTTCATGGCGCTCTGGATGGATCGCTCGACCGAAACCTACACCCACATGGGAGGCGAGGGCGTGCCGTGGGTGGGCATCGCGCCCTTCACCAACGAGAAGCATATCTTCGCCAATCTCGGCGACGGCACCTATTTCCATTCCGGCATCCTGGCGATCCGCCAGTCGGTGGCCTCGAAAGCCAACATCACCTACAAGATCCTTTACAACGACGCGGTCGCGATGACCGGCGGCCAGCGCCATGACGGCGACCTGTCGCCGCAGCAGATCACCTTCCAGCTCCACGCCGAAGGCATCCGCGAGATCTGGCTCGTCTCCGAACGTCCGGATCTTTATCCGGCCAACACCATCGCACCGGGCGTCAAGCTTGCGCATCGCGACGAGCTCGAGAACGTCATGAAGACGTGCCGCGAGTTCAAGGGCACGTCCGCGATCGTCTTCGTACAGACCTGCGCGGCCGAAAAGCGCCGCCGCCGCAAGCGCGGGCTGATGGAAGATCCGGCCCGCCGGGTGATGATCAATCCCGCCGTCTGCGAGGGTTGCGGCGACTGCTCCGTGCAGTCGAACTGCATTTCGGTCGAGCCGCTCGAGACCGAACTCGGACGCAAGCGCACCATCAACCAGTCAACCTGCAACAAGGACTATTCCTGCCTGAAGGGCTTCTGCCCGTCCTTCGTCACCATCGATGGCGGCATGCCGCGTCACCGCGCGCCGGCCGAACTCGGCGAGATCGGCCCGTTGCCGGAGCCAACTTCGTCTCCGCCGCTGGAGCGGCCCTACAACATCGCGATTGCCGGCGTCGGCGGCACCGGAGTGCTGACCATCGGCGCGCTGCTCGGTATGGCCGCGCATATCGAAGGTAAGGCCAGCATGATTCTCGACATGTCGGGCCTTGCTCAGAAGGGCGGCGCGGTCTTGAGCCATGTGAGACTCTCCGAGCACACCGCCGACGTCACCTGTTCGCGCATCGTCACCGGGACCGCCGATCTCGTGCTTGCCGCCGACGAAGTTGTTGCATCCTCCAAGGAGTTGCTGACGCTTTGCGAAGGAAGCCGCACCGCCGGCGTCATCAACAGCCATGTGATCCCGACTGCGGATTTCATCCGCAATCGCGACTTCAACTTCCAGAGCCGCAAGATCAACAGCATCCTGGAGAGCGCGCTGCGTAAGGATTCGGCGTTCGTCGATTTCACGAAGCCGGCCGAAGCGCTACTGGGCGACTCCATCGCCACCAATATCATGATGCTGGGCTATGCCTATCAGAAGGGCCTGTTGCCGCTGTCGGCAGCCGCAATCGAACAGGCGATCGAGGTCAACGGCGTCTCCATCAAGATGAACACGGAGGCGTTCAGGCTGGGGCGTCTCGCGGTCGCCGAGCCCGCGCGGCTCGAGGCCATGATGAAGGGCCAGGACGCCCCGGTCGCACCGAAGACGCTGGATGCGATGTCGCTCGATGAGATCATCGCCCATCGCACGCAGCTTTTGACCGACTATCAGAACGCGAGGCTTGCCGAGCGTTATCGCAAGCTGGTGGGCGAGGTACGGGACGCTGCCAACAGGGGCGGTTATGGCGAGGCGCTGCCGCGCGCGGTCGCGATCAACTACGCAAAGCTGCTCGCTTACAAGGACGAATATGAGGTCGCGCGGCTCTTCACCGATGGCAAGTTCGAGCAGCAGCTTCGCGAACAGTTCGAAGGCGATTTCAAGTTTTCCTTCAATCTGGCGCCGCCGATCCTCGGCGGGGGTAAGGACGCCCAGGGCCGGCCGAAGAAGCGCGCCTTTGGGGCGTGGATGCTGCCGGTGTTCCGCGTGCTGGCAAAGCTGCGCTTCCTGCGCGGTACCGCGCTCGACATTTTTGCCAACAGCCCCGACAGAAAGCTCGAGCGCGAGCTGATCGTTTCCTACGAAAAAGATGCCGCCGCCGCGCTCGCGTCGCTGTCGCCCGCCACGATCGACACGGCGGTCGAGCTGCTGTCGCTGCCCGATCGCATTCGCGGCTACGGGCCGGTGAAGGAGAAGGCGGCAAAGGAAGCGCAGGCGCGCCACACGCAATTGATCGCCGATCTCGCGAACCCGCCGCCCGCGCCTCGGCAGATCGCGGCGGAGTAGGCGCACCTTTGTAGGGTGGGTTAGCGAAGCGTAACCCACCACTTTTTGGGTGCGGCGAAACGGTGGGTTACGCCTTCGGCTAACCCACCCTACGATTTCGCGTCAGGACGCGACTGCGAGGGAGCCGCCTGATTTTCCGGTTATTCTGATTTACAGAAATAGACTTGACTTAAACCCCAAATCACCAGCATCATCCGCGTGTCCCGCCTCGATAAAGAGGGGCGCTTCGCGATCGTCACGAGTGTTGGAGCGGGATGCGATGGACGCGACAGCGCGTGCGACGAGCGCGGCAGGTCGTGGACGGCGAAGGCGTGTGGTCCTGGCGCCCCTTGGCTGGCGCTAAGTCTCGGAGCAATCCGCAGGCGACGGTGACTAAAAAGTCATGGACACCGGGGAGAGCGCGGAGCAAACCGTAACACCATCGCGCAAGGAATGTTCTGGCGAAAAAATCCATTGAATATCAATGTGGTGTGGGTCAAGCCGAACTGGAGCGCCGATGCGCTGCAGGTCGGCCATCGCTGCGACGAGATCCGCACCAGCGGGTTGGCGCGAGGATGGCTTTCGGCGGTCTTGATCGTCAGTTCGCCCGAGCGCTGCAACGCCTCTTCGGCCTGCCGCAAGTGGGCATAGGCGCTGCAATAGGCGCTGAATGGGCCGACGTCGAGCACAGTGAGCAGGTTGAGACGATGCAACTCAGGCGTAAGCTCAAGCCACGCCTCTCGCGCGTAGCCGTTCAGATGGTTGGGCGGAGGAGGACATTCGTCAGCGCGCGCAGGCTCGGGCGGGACGCGGGCGCGGCGCTTGCCGGGATTGCCCTTGACCAGGCGGAGATGAGGGTGTTCAGGCGGCGGACCGGGCATGAGAGCCTCCTTTTCCGGCCTCAGACGGAGCAGTCTACCACGGCTTTGTTCAGATTGGGCCGACGTCCGCTTGCGAGCCTATAACGAACGTCAGATTCCCGCTCCGAGCGTTTCCATTCGTTTCGGCTTCCGTTAGCATCGGTTCAAAAAATGACCGGTGGGAGGAGCAATGGAATTTGGTTTGTTCCACGAGTTTCAGAAATCCCAGGATACGAGCGAAGCAGAAGCCTTCTCTCAATCCTTCGCTCTGGTAGACGCCGCCGAGCAGTGGGGACTCGACGCGATCTGGCTTGCGGAGCTCCATTTCGCGCCCGATCGCTCGGTCCTAGCATCGCCATTGATCCTAGCCGCCGCCATTGCCCAGCGGACGCGCCGGATGAAGATTGGCACCGCCGTCCAGGTGTTGCCACTCTGCCATCCCCTGCGGCTCGCCGAAGAAGCTGCCACCGTCGACCAGATCAGCGACGGACGCCTCATCTTCGGCGTCGGACGCAGCGGATTTCCACGAACTTACGAGGCCTACGGCGTTCCCTATGAAGAAAGTCGCGAGCGCTTCGCTGAGACGCTGGAGATTATCAAACGGGCCTGGACCGAGAAGCGTTTCTCGTACCGCGGAAAATACTTTGCGTGCGAGGAGGTGGCATTGGTACCGAAGCCTCGCCAGAAGCCATATCCGCCGATCCGCATCGCCGCCACCAGCATCGACACCTACGCCGCAATCGGCGCGTTGGGTCACGCCATCTTCGTCGCCGCGCGCATCGGCACGCTCTCGGAGTTGGCACCCCTGGTGCGCGGTTATCGCGAGGCTTATCGCGCCGCTGGGCATCCCGGCGCGAGTGAGGTCTATCTGCGCGTGCCGGTCTACATCGCCGAGACCGAAGAGCGGGCACGACGCGACCCAGAAGAAAGCATCATGCATCTCTTCCGCTCCATCGGCGGACAACTCGAGGCTTCTGCAAGGCTGTCGGGAGCGCGCGCCATAGAACAGCGTGCCGAGCGAGGCCAGCGACTACAGACTATCAGCTACGAGGATGCGCTGCGCGACAAGATGATTGTCGGCACACCTGATCAAGTGGCCGAAAAACTGCAACGCCTGCGTCAGGAGATCGGGCTCGACGGCATCCTGGCCGAACTCAACCCCGGCAGCCTCATTCCGCATGCGCTTGTGATGAATGCCTTGCGCCTGCTCTGCCAGGAAGTCGTGCCGCGCTTTCACTAGCAACATCCTATCAGTCGTCAGCTATTCATCACTAGTGCGCAGTTTGACCGACCGATGCTCAAAACGGCGCTTTGACCCGTCGCGGACATCGTAACGCTTATTGCTTAAGTGTATGAACTAACTCTAACAGGGTCCTTCCAATGGATTGGAGGCCCTGCGGACTATCACAGTCGACTTCCCTGCCAAATGAAGTTCGTGTACAGTGAAACTGAGCTGCTCTGGAGCGAGACGTGCCGAGGTCTTCGCAGGGCGAATGGGCAGCGATTGTGCCGCAGGCAGGCAAGCGCTTGAGACCATTTTCTCTTCGGTCTCCGATCATCAAGAACTCGAACACAGCGAATTTCCAACATTGCCTGTCAGCACGTCCTGCGGAAACATAGCCCAGGCGAACGGCCGAAGCGCGAAAGCGATGCGCGCAGCTGAGAAGAGCACGGAGGATGGCATGAGCAAGCTAAGCAGGCGCTCGGTGCTCCGCGGGTCCGTCGGTCTTGCTGCAATCGGAACGCTTGCCAGACCCTTTATCGCCAAAGCGGCGGGCAAGACCGCGAGCATATGGTGGACCCAAGGTTTCGTCCCCGAGGAGGATGCTTCCTTCCGCGCCATGGTAGCGGAATACGAGAAGACAAGCGGTAACAAGATCGATGTTAGTATCATTCCGTTCGCGCCGATTCGGCAGAAGATCGTATCGGCGCTGACCAGCGGTGACGTCCCGGATGTCATGGCCAACTACAACGCCGGACTGACGGTCGTCCCGCAGAATGCCTGGAACGACAAGCTGGTGGACCTGACCGACGTCGTGGACACCCAGAAGTCACACTACCACCCCACGGCACTCCTCGCGTCCCAGTACTACAACAACATCACAAAGACGCGCAGCCTTTACTACGCCCCCTTGGCGACGATCGTGGCGCCGCTCCACATTTGGAGCTCGCTGGTGGAGAAGGCTGGCTACAAAATGTCGGACGCGCCGAAGACCTGGGATGCCTTCTGGGATTTTTTCAAGCCGATGCAGAAGAGGCTCCGCGACAAGGGTATGCGCGGCGTCTATGCGCTGGGGCTCCAGCCGACCACCACCGGGCCGACCGACGGCAATGCCCTGTTTCATCATTTCCTGATCGCGTATGGCGGCAACAGCATCGTAACCAAGGACGGCGCGCCACACCTCGACGATCCGCAGGTCAAGGAGGCGGTGATCAAAGCGCTGACATACATCACCACGGCTTTCAAGGAGGGTTACGTGCCACCCGGCGCGGTGAGTTGGAACGACGCCGACGACAACAACGCGTTCCACGCCAAGCAGATAATCGTGGATCTCGATTACACGATCTCGACCGAGCTCGCGCTGTATCAAAAGAAGGAGGACTACGACGACATCCTGACGTTGGGCTTGCCGCTCGACAATACGGGCCAGCCGATTCCGTCACAACTTGGGGTCGCCGGTGCTTTCATCGCGAAAGGCGCGAAGAACGTCGAGGTCGCCAAGGACTTCCTGAAATTCGTGATTCAGCCGACGGTGGTGAATCAGTACCTGAAAGGAGGGCTGGGCCGGGCGCTGCCAGCGATGCCCGACTTGGTCAAGAACGATCCCTTCTGGCTCGACCCCAAGGACCCGCACCGCTCCGCCTACGCTCGGCAGGGCATGCTGGAGCCGACAGCGCCCCTCTATCCGATCTTCAATCCCGGATACGCTGAGGCGGACTCCCAGCAGATTTGGGGGATTGCCGCGGCCGACGTCATCCGGGAAGGGATGACACCGCAGGCGTCGGCCGAGAAAGCGCTCAAGAGGATCGGCGACATCTTGGCGAAATACCCGATCGCGGCGAGCTAACTTAAACGAGGCGACTATGGCCGATGCCCAACTCATCGGGGGCCAACCCGGATTTCCTAGCCGCCCACTATCGGTCCCGTCGAAGCACAAGCGCGCGTGGCTCGGCGGCCTGCAACGCTCGGAGTTCGTTTGGGCCGTCGCCTTCATCATACCCTATGCGGCGGTATTTCTGGCCTTTGTGGCCTATCCGGTGGTTTATGGGTTGTGGCTCGGCCATGACCCGGCGCTCTACGCCGAGCTATTGTCCGAACCGATTTACCAGCGCACTGTGGTCAACACCGTGCTCTATGTTGTCATCGGCGTGAACCTAAAGATGTTTGGAGCGCTGCTGCTGTCGGGCCTGTTCATGCGGCGCGGCTGGTGGGTGAAGGGTCTGCTGCTTATTTTCGTGCTGCCCTGGGCGATGCCGGCGCTCCCCGCCTTCATCTCGATCCACTGGATGCTGAACAGCCAGTGGGGCCTGCTCAACAATTTCCTGTGGAACGTCTTTGGCGTCGACGGCCCGGGCTGGCTCGATACGTCGCGCTGGCTGGCGTTGGGCGCGGTCATCGTGTCGCACATCTGGAAGTGGATGCCGTTCTGGACTGTGATCCTCCTGGCCGGGCGGATGGCGATCCCCCAGGAGCTCTATGAGGCGGCCGAGATGGACGGCGCGACCGGGCTCAAACGGTTCGTGCACGTCACCTTCCCGCTGCTGGCCAACCTCTATCTCATCTGCACACTGCTCTCGACGGTCTTTACGCTCGGTGACTTCAACGCCGTCTATTTCGTGTCCGGCGGCGGGCCCGCTTTGTCGACGCATGTGCTGGCGACGCTGGGCATACGCAATGCCTTCGAGATCGCGCGGCCTGATCTCGGCATGGCGGCGGTAATGTCGGCGCTGCCGCTCATGCTCCCACTGGTCATCGTGCTGATGCGGAAAATGCGAACCACTGAGGTGCAGCTGTGACCAGCGCGAGGCAGCGGCGCCCGAACTACCGGCTGCGGCGAAACCTGGCCGAGGCGGCGGCGTTGGCGGTTGGCATCGCGGTCCTAATCTGGACGCTCGCGCCGATCTACAACATCGTGAGCGTGGCGCTCGAACCTCATGGTGACGTGTTCACTAACGATCTCTGGCCAGCGAAGCCGTCGCTCGAAAGCTTCTGGGTCGTGATGACCCAGGGCCACTGGTATCTTGAATATTTCTGGGAGCAGTTCGGCAATAGCCTCTATATCGGCGTAGCCACGGTGGTGCTCACCCTCCTCATCGGCTCGCTCACGAGCTTCTCGATCGGTCGGATGCGCATCCGGCACGGCTGGCTGGTGAGCAACGCGGCGTTGCTCACCTATCTGATCCCGGCATCGTTCCTTGCGATCCCATTCTACCGGATTATGCATATTTACGGCCTGTCGAACAGCGTCTGGTCGGTGATCGCCGCCGAGGTGACCTTTGCCACGCCCTACGCGATCTTCATCTTCCAGCAATACGCCGTCAGCATTCCCATCGAGCTCGACGAGGCGGCGCGCATCGATGGCGCTTCGCCACTCCAAGTCTATTTCCACATCTACCTGCCGCTCATGATGCCGGCTCTGGTCGCGGTTGGCACCTATGCGCTGCTGCTCGCGTGGAACGAGTACCTGTACCAGTTCCTGCTGCTGTCCTCGAAGCAGAGCATGACCGTGCCAGTGGCGCTGGCACAGTTCCTCAACAGCGACGAATCGCCTTGGAACTATATGATGGCAACCGCCATCGTCTATGCGCTGCCGCCGATCGCCATCTATTACGCGTTCCGCCGGCGCATGACAGCCGGCTTGGCCCTCGGTGGCGTCAAAGGTTGAGTCTCGCGACAGCGGGGACCGCTGGATTCCCATCAGGAATGCAAATGCCCAGGAGCAAGACAATGTCTCGGCCTGTCAGGTTTTTGGTTGGCTCCAAAGTCAGCAGACCTGAGCCGCGATGTCCGGACCTGGCCCTGATGCGAAATCGGGCGCGGCTCTGAAATCGTCTACTTAATCAGTGAACACCGGCGGAAGTGATCGAGCGATGCTCAAGACGGTGCTTTGACCCGAATGTATGGTCCGGCCGCGCGTTTGCCGACCCCCCGGGTTCTCGAGCGGAGGAGGCACAGCCTCCGCCCTTACGCGCCGCGTTCGAGCATTGCCTTGAAATCCGCGCGCGCCGGCAACCGAGGCTGTGTCCGACCTCGCCGCGGCCCTTCGGGACCCGGTTGCGTTCGTCCGCGTCTGGGCGGCGGGGACCCGTCCTCAAGAGAGAATAGTGCGGCTGGGAAGCATTGCCATTCCAAGGCAGAGTTTGACGCAGAATGGGCTATGCGACTGCGAGCTTATGGTGTTCAATCCTTGGAACTATCTGCCCGAGCACAGGCCGCTCGGCAGCGTCAACCGGATGCGGCTCGCCGCCGATTTTGCCTCGCGGCAGGTACGGCGGAAACTGAACATGGTGGGTCATGAGCAGCCAGCCGAAGCCCGATCGTTCGGGCGGACTTCAGCGGACGCAGGCGCCGCCGAATGTCGAAAATGAAGCTCTGCATGCCGAACGCCGGCAGCTCACCGTTGCATTTATCGACATCGTCGGCTCGACACCCCTGAGTGAGCGGATCGATCCCGAGGAGTTCTTCGCGGTTATCAGAACTTACCGCGATATCTGCGACGAGCAGATTCGCCACTACGGCGGTCATATCGCCAGAATGATTGGTGACGGGTTGCTCGCATTTTTTGGCGTCCCGCAAGCCCATGAAAATGATCCTGAACGCGCGGTCCGCGCCTCTCTGGCGATTGCCGCGGCGATCAAGGAACACAAGTTTGTGCTGTCGGACGGTAGCTTCGTTCGCCTGGGCGTGCGCATCGGGGTTAACACCGGGGTGGTCGTCGTCGGCGGCCTGCCCGGCGAGCCCCCCGATCGACGGGAAGTGTTCGGCAGCTCGGCACATGTCGCTGCCCGCCTGCAAGGACTCGCCAGTGAGAACGGTGTCGTGGTCGGCTCGAGCACTTACGAGCTGACCCGCGGAACGTTCAGCTATGCGCCGCTTGGTCGGCGATCTCTCAAGGGCGTGGAGGAGCCGGTCGAGGCCTGGCGTGCAGAGGCGCTTGCGTCCAGCGAAAGCAGGTTCGACCGCGCGCGGAGGTCGTCTCTTGCCCCGATGATAGACCGAACCAGCGAAAGTGCGTTGCTTGCCGAGATGTGGCAGCAGAGTCTCGCCGGCTCGGGTCAGGTTGGCGTTATTTCCGGTGAACCCGGCATCGGCAAGTCACGTTTGATCCGCCAGTTCCGCAGTTCCCTTGATGCGTCTCCACGTGATGTTCTGTCGCTGCAATGTTCGCCGTTCCACGTCAACACGCCGCTTGCCCCGGAAATCGAGCGGCTCACGCGCGCGACCCGCATCCAGGAGACCGACGACGCGGAACTCGCATTGGCAAAATTGCGTTCGCTTTTGGCAAGAGCCGTCACCGATGTCGAGCAGGCGCTTCGTTACTACGGAGCGGTGCTGTCGATACCCGCATGCTCGGGATACGAGCCCGCGGATCTCGGATCTCCCTCGGAGCGCGAGCGTGCCTTTCAGGTGTTCATCGATGTTCTTCTCGCCGCCTCGCGCAGGCGGCCGATCC